>ERZ650311.722-NODE-722-length-19024-cov-16.540672_pt1 | contig 19024 bp, 20 predicted proteins | sample MGYA00376247_ERZ650311 | MGnify/ENA primary metagenome ERZ650311 (study PRJEB26733, sample SAMN07839324) | wastewater metagenome | biome: small river; feature: stream; material: water | place: USA: North Carolina | collected 2016-07-28 ... | reverse complement strand
GACGCGGATCTTCATGTTCATAGAGAGCAGTTCCATCAAAGCGAGCAAGTGCCCACTCATCTTTCGGAAAGTGCGCTGGAACCCAATCAAGGATCACACCAATACCCGCCTGATGGAGGCTATCGATTAAGAATCGGAAATCATCGGGGGAGCCAAAGCGAGCAGTCGGTGCGAAGAATGATGTGACTTGATATCCCCAAGAAGGCCCATAGGGATGTTCTGTGACGGGAAGAAACTCCACGTGAGTAAATCCTTGAGCGATTACATATTCAACTAACTCAATAGCCAACTCTTGGTAGGTAAGTCCAGGGCGCCACGATCCCAAGTGAACTTCATAGACAGAGACAGGTGAGCGCCAAGGCTGGAAATGAGATCGCGCTTCCATCCATTCGCTATCACTCCAGCTGTAGTGACTCTCGTTGACAATCGACGCGGTCAATGGTGGACACTCGGTCTGGCGAGCAAGAGGATCGGCATGATCCACCCAATGGCCAAAGGCGCCACAGATTGCAAACTTATACTTTGTGCCAGCACCAATTCCTGGAATAAAAATCTCCCAAATACCTGAACTTCCCTGTCGCACCATCGGGTTTGCAGATTTATCCCAGAAGTTATGGTCAGAGATAAGACTTACCGCTTGTGCATTAGGTGCCCAGACAGAGAAGGCAGTGCCAAATAGTTCGCCCTCTTTATCTCGTAATACATGCGCTCCGAGCGCTTCCCAGAGCTTCTCGTGGCGACCTTCATTGATGAGGTGAAAATCTAGTTCACCGAGCGTTGAGTATGGATTGAGAAAAGTCACTGGCTCTTGCTTCTCTACCGAAGTCGGATTGCTTTTAAATAACTTCGAGAGAAAGCTCATGAGGTAATTCTAAAGCTTAACCTTCGCAATGTGAACGACTTTGCCAGATAACCTTGTTGGATCAAGGCGAATATATGTATGCGGAGACCACTGATACTTTGCAGAATCAATCAAATCCGTTACCTCAAAGTTATCTTGGTTAATTCCAAGCTGAGACATATCCCAATGCACTGTTGTCTCTTGAGCAAATTGTGGATCGAGATTAACGACTACGAGAATCAAGTTGTCGCCTTCGCGTTTTGAGTACGCGATTATCTGGTCGTTATCACAATGGTGGAATCGAAGATTGCGCAGACGTTGTAGAGCAACATTTTCACGACGAATTTTATTGAGAATAGTGATGAATGGGGCGAGTGTGAGCTGCTTCTTCTCGGCAGCTGCCCAATCGCGAACCTTGATCTCGTATTTCTCTGAGTCGAGGTATTCCTCGCCACCTTCTTTAAATCGACGGTGTTCGTAAAGCTCAAACCCTGCGTACATTCCCCATGATGGAGTAAGTGTTGATGCAAGTGCTGCGCGAATTGCGAAGATTGCAGGGTTGCCACTTTGAAGGTGGAACGGGTTGATATCTGGAGTATTGACCCAAAAGTTTGGGCGGAAGAATGCAGATGTGTGGTGCGCAACTTCTTCGCTGTATTCGATGAGTTCGCGCTTTGAAGTGCGCCAAGTGAAGTAGGTATATGACTGGTGGAATCCTGCTTTTCCAAGGGCATGCATCATTGGCGCCTTGGTAAATGCTTCAGCTAGAAAGATAACATCGGGGGATTCAAGGCGAATAGTGCGCATCACATCAGCCCAGAAGTGCACAGGCTTTGTATGTGGGTTATCAACGCGGAAGACGTTGATGCCCTTTGAGATCCAGAAGCGCAAAGTCTTCAGTGATTCTTCGAGAATGCCGGTGTAGTCATTATCAAAGTTGATGGGATAGATATCCTGGTACTTCTTAGGTGGGTTCTCGGCGTATGCGATTGATCCATCGGGGCGATGCGAGAAGAATTCTGGATGTTCTTTTACCCATGGATGATCAGGGGATGCTTGCAGGGCGAAATCAAGTGCAACAGAGATGTTGTGCTTCTTGGCAACTGCAACAAAATCTTCAAAGTCCTTCATAGTGCCCAGCACTGGATTGATGGCCATGTGGCCACCTTCTTCTCCACCGATTGCCCATGGAACACCCGGATCGGTATCTGAGGGAGTCAAAGTGTTATTGCGACCTTTGCGATGCGCAACACCAATGGGGTGAATCGGTGGAAGATAGAGAATGTCGAAGCCCATCGCTGCAACTGCTGGAATGCGTTGTGATGCAGTTTTAAATGTTCCACTTGTGATGCTGCCATCGCTATTGAGAATGGCACCTTCGCTGCGTGGAAAGAATTCATACCAAGAACCAACAAGTGCGCGCGGATGATCTGCACGCACTGGGTACTTCTCTGTTTGAGACGCAAGTCGGCGAAGTGGATTCGCTGCACAGTAGGCACGAATCTCTGGTGTGGATGCGATGCCAAAGCGATGAAGGGGGGCTATCTTCGAGTCCTTAAGTGCGGCGATAGCTGGCTTAAGAAGTGATTTCGCAGAGGAGTCTTTATTGATTACCTCTTCAAAGAGCTGATGGCCAATAGTGCACATGAGTTCAGAATCAACGTCAGCACCGATTTTGATTTCAGCATCATGGAGCCAGGTGGCAAGTGGGTGGTCATAGCTTTCGATGGCATACGAGAAATCACCGCGACCAGGAATTGTGATTTCAGCTGAGTAGCGATCTCCACCGTGCCAGACCTCGTGCATGACAACGCGCGCGATTTCTTTTCCTGCAGAGTCGAAGAGAACTACATCTGCACCGAGTTGATCGTGCCCTTCGCGAAAGATCGTTGCGGTGACTGGAAAGGATTCACCCGGAATAGCTTTGACCGGTACAAATTCTCCCCCGAAGAAAACTGCGGGGGAGATATCTGCTACTGGAATTCGATTAATCAGCCAGATCCTTCTGTATTTCCTGCTTCTGCCGCTGTGACATCAAAGATACGGTACTTGTTAATAGCTTCAGTGACAATAGATTCTTTAATTTCACCGCTCTTAGCAAGTTGAGCAAGGGTTGCCACAACGATTGACTCTGCATCCACCTTGAAGTGGCGACGGAGTGCTCCACGAGTATCTGAAAGACCAAAGCCATCGGTACCGAGAGCGTAGAAGTCATTTGGAACCCATGGCGCGATTTGATCTTGAACAGCGCGCATAAAGTCTGAGACAGCAACTACTGGACCTTCAGTGCCCTTGAGCTTTGAAGCTACGTAAGCAACCTTCTTATCTGTTGGGTTGAGCAAGTTATGGCTATCAACTTCTAGGCCATCACGACGAAGTTCGTTCCATGAAGTGACAGACCAGACTGAAGCTGAAACGCCCCAATCCTTCTGCAATAGCTCCTGCGCCTTCAGCGCCCAGTTGACTCCGACGCCAGATGCGAGGATCTGCGCATTCTTCTTACGCTGCTTCTCACCTGGCTTGAGGAGATAGATACCGCGAAGCAAACCTTCAACATCGAGGTTCTCTGGCTCTGCTGGCTGTTGGTATGGCTCGTTGTAAACAGTGAGGTAGTAATAAATGTTCTCGCTGTTTTCGCCATACATACGACGGAGACCATCTTTAAAGATATGTCCGAGCTCGTATGCAAACGCTGGGTCGTATGAAACAACAGCTGGGTTTGTGGCAGCGAGTAGATGTGAATGACCATCTTCGTGTTGTAGACCTTCACCGTTAAGGGTTGTGCGACCAGCAGTGGCTCCGAGAACGAATCCTCGGACCATCTGATCAGATGCTGCCCAGAAAGCATCACCTGTGCGCTGGAAACCAAACATTGAGTAGAAGATATAGATAGGAATCATTGGTTCGTCATGTGTTGAGTATGAAGAACCCACTGCAGTAAATGAAGCGACAGAGCCAGCTTCGTTAATACCTTCGTGGAGAATCTGCCCCGCGGTTGATTCCTTGTAAGACAAGATGAGTTCGCGGTCGACTGATGTGTACTGCTGACCGTGAGGTGAGTAAATCTTTAGTGATGGGAACAATGAATCAAGACCGAATGTGCGAGCCTCATCAGGAATGATTGGAACAAGGCGCTTTCCGATGCCTTCATCCTTAACGAGATCCTTCAACATACGAACAAATGCCATTGTTGTAGCAACTTCTTGCTGACCTGATCCGCGCTTGACTGAGTCGTAGACAGAATCTGGAGGAGTTGGAAGTGGCTTTGATGCAGCGCGGCGACGCGGAACAGATCCACCAAGTTCGGCGCGACGTTCTGCAAGGTACTTCGCCTCAACTGAATCGGCAGCTGGCTTGAAGTACGCAGGTGTGTACTTATCAAGCGCGCTATCTGGAAGAGGAATCTCAAGACGATCACGGAATTCCGTGATGTCTTCAAGAGTCATCTTCTTCATCTGGTGAGTTGAGTTACGCGCCTCGAAGTGCGAACCAAGTGTCCAGCCCTTGACTGTCTTCGCAAGAATGACAGTTGGCTTTCCGTTGCTCTGTGTTGCGGCTAAATATGCAGCGTAGAGCTTGCGGTAATCGTGTCCTCCGCGCTTGAGGTTCCAGATGTCATCATCTGACCAATTGGCAACCATTGCAGCAGTGCGTGGATCCTTACCGAAGAAGTGTTCGCGAACATATGCGCCGCTTTCGCCCTTAAATGTTTGGTAGTCACCATCAAGTGTTGTGTTCATGATGTTAACGAGTGCACCCTCGCGATCTTGCGCGAGAAGAGGATCCCAACCGCGACCCCATACAACCTTGATGACATTCCAACCTGCGCCACCGAAGATTGATTCGAGCTCTTGAATAATCTTGCCGTTTCCGCGAACCGGGCCATCGAGGCGCTGCAAGTTACAGTTAACGACGAATGTGAGGTTATCTAGCTTCTCGCGTGATGCGAGACCGATTGCACCGAGTGTGTCGACCTCATCCATTTCACCATCACCGAGGAATGCCCAGACGCGCTGATCTGATGTGTCTTTGATTCCGCGGTTGTGCAAGTAACGGTTGTAACGTGCCTGATAAATCGCATTGAGTGGACCGATACCCATTGACACTGTTGGGAACTGCCAGAAATCTGGCATCAAACGTGGGTGTGGGTAAGAAGAGAGTCCTCCACCTTGATGAGAAAGTTCTTGACGGAATCCATCGAGCTGGTGCTCAGTGAATCGTCCTTCAAGGAATGCACGGGAATACATTCCTGGAGATGCATGTCCCTGGAAGAAGACTTGATCTCCTCCACCTGGGTGATCTTGACCGCGGAAGAAGTGGTTGAAACCAACTTCATATAAAGATGCAGATGATGCGTAAGTTGAGATGTGTCCGCCGACTCCGATGCCTGGGCGCTGTGCGCGGTGTACCAACATCGCAGCGTTCCAGCGAACATAAGCGCGGATACGGCGTTCGATATCTTCATCACCAGGGAACTGTGGCTCGGCCTGTGGTGTGATGGTGTTGATGTAATCGGTTGTACGAAGATTTGAAATTGGAACGTTGCGCTCATGTGCGCGCTTCAGGAGTGCGAGCATCAAGAATCGTGCACGTACCGGACCGGCTGCATTGAGTGCCGCGTCGAGCGACTGTTGCCACTCGAGGGTTTCCGAAGGATCGGTATCGACTAACTGATTGAGAAGGTAATCCGCCTGGCCCTGGAATTCGCTCATGGTGCTTATTCTCGCGCGGAAGGACCCTCCAGGCAAAATGGATAGGCGTGAATCCCATTACCCCTTGCGCAACCGGCCAGTATCTACTGCACTTATCCCGTGGCAGCGCGCATGGGCTTTGAGCCAGGAGAGCTAGTACTCGAGATCGGCAGAGGAGCCGACTCTGACGAATCACTTCGCTCTGCCATATCTGCCATCACCGGTACCGAGTTCATTGAAGACCACACCTCGGAAGTTGTCGATGCAGTCATCATCTGGTGGCGCGATGGAGATGGCGAATTAGAAGATGAACTTGTTGATGCGCTTACCTATCTCTCAGAGTCCGGATCAATTTGGATTCTCACTCCTAAAGCCGGAAGAAGTGGTCATGTGGAGCCGAGCGATATTCAAGATGCAGCGCCAAATGTTGGTTTATCTCAAACCTCAACGCTATCGGTTGCACAAGACTGGAGCGCCACACGTCTGGTCGCGCGAAAGACGGCCAAGCGATAATTTCAAAAGTTCATTGATTGAAATCTAAGATATTCTGCGCGCATGACATTATCAATTGGATCAGCGGCACCAGATTTCGAACTTTCAGACCAGCACGGAAATAAAGTTTCTCTTAGCTCATACAAGGGCAAGAAGAATGTTGTTCTCCTCTTTATTCCTTTCTCATTTACAGGAACATGTACTGGCGAACTCTGTGCGATGCGCGATGACCTTTCAGCATTCCAAAACGACAATGTCGAGCTACTAGCGGTCTCATGTGACTCGATGTTCACTCAGCGAGTATTCGCAGAACAAGAGGGTTATAAGTTCCCTGTACTTTCAGATTTCTGGCCACATGGCGCCGTTGCTAAGGCATACGGAATCTTCGACGAAGCTCGCGGTTGTGCACTTCGCGGTACTTTCGTGATTGATAAAGAAGGAATTCTGCGCTGGCAGGTAGTCAATGGTTTGGGCGATGCTCGCAGCAACGATGACTACAAGGCAGCCCTCGCAGCTCTTTAATTTATTTAAAGTGGCTTAATTGCAATCACTTCAACCCCACCAATGGAGTTGAGGACGCTCACTAAATCTGATGGATCTGTGCCCGGCACTGCGACAGTAATGTCGTCGTATCCCTTGCCATCTTCTGCCTTGATGACAACGAGCTCGCGAATATCGCAGCCAGCTGCGCCAATCGCTGAGGCGATAGCGCCGAGGGAGCCTGGTCGGTCTGGGAGCGAAATCTGCATTTGGAAGAGTGCCATAGCCCTAACTTTAGCCTTCGCCCGTTACGAGCGGATTACCGTTTTCGTACTTTCGCATGAATAAAGTAGTATTCGCGAGCAGTACAAGCCGGGTGGTTAGCTCAGTGGTAGAGCGTCTCGTTTACACCGAGAATGTCGGGGGTTCGAAACCCTCACCGCCCACGTTAGATTTCTTATCAAATTCCAATTTCATCTCGTTAAAGCGCATGAGCGTGATTTCCGCCTGCGTCCGGACAGTCTCATTCTCAGACTTTGCTGCTTGGGTTAGGGGCTCAACGATTTGATCCCCAATCGCACAGAGGAATCTTGTCAGCGCAAATTGAGTGTCAGAGTCTCCGCGGCCAAGCTGGGTAATTAACTTCCCAACTAGCGCGGATTTCTCACTCTCCGGAACCAAAACAGAGGCAGCACGCCAAGCAGTGGTTGCGACATGATCATCTGCATCAAAGAGGAGCTCATCAGTAATGAGAGCGAAGTTATCTTTATTACCAATCTTGGAGAGAGTATGAATTGCTTGGCTCTTTGCCAAAGGATTCTTAGAGTTCAACTCGATTTTTAACCGCTCAACAACTGCAGGAATGTCATTTCGCATCAGCGCCCAAGAAAGAGTGTCACGCACAAAGAAGTCTGGTTCGTGAGCGCATTGAGAAACAAGAACGTCAATGTATTCGATTTCGGGGTAGGTGCCAGCTGCAAGGGCTGCTTTAAGTCGCACGGATTGGTCGGGCGAAGCTAGAAGTGCCTGCAATGTCGCCATATCAAAACGGTATCAGTTAACCTTGAGGCATGCGCTTTATTATCTTTGTCATCGACGGCCCCAATAACCCTGCTAGCCCTGACGAGATGAAGCACATCGATGCTTTTAACGAAAAATTGCAGAACAACGGTCATTGGGTAACTGCTGCAGGAATCCAACCGGGATCAACGGCAACTCTGATTGATAACCGCGCTAATAAAGGTGATGTGAAGCACGGTTCACTCTTTGATTCCCCAGAATACTTCAGCGGCTTCTGGATTATCGAAGCTGATTCACCAGAGATTGCTCATGAATTAGCACTCGAAGGCTCTCTCTGCTGCAATCGCAAAGTCGAATTGCGTCCGTACATTCGCTAACGTTTTTCCAGTTGTAGACCAACGGTTTCTGAGTACGCTGTTGGTATGAAGATTGAATTCGATAGAAAAACAGGTGCAACAGTTCTAGTTGTAGCCTTACTTTTCTTCGGTCTCGGATTTGCAATCAATAATGACGGCGATCATGACGGCATGATGGGCAATATGCACGGTGGCACTTCCAATAATTCTGCATATAGCTCCAACGACATCATGTTCGCTCAGATGATGATCCCTCATCACCAACAAGCGATTGTGATGTCAGATTTAGCTCTCAAATCCTCTACGAATCCAGATGTGTTGGCTCTTGCTCGGCAGATTAAAGCTGCTCAAGCTCCTGAAATCGAACAGATGAAGAGCTGGCTGCAGGCTGCAGGGACTTCTCTGATGGGCGCTCATGGCATGGCGATGGAGGGCATGCTCACTGATTCAGAGATTTCAGCGCTCAAAAGCGCAACGGGCTCCTCATTCGACAAGCTTTTTCTGCAGGGAATGATTGGGCATCACGAAGGCGCACTCACAATGGTTTCGATGATCGTCAATAGTGATAACGCGGAAGCAAGAAAGCTCGCAAAAGATATCCGAACAAGTCAAAGCGCTGAAATTGTAAAAATGAAAGCGCTTCTCGAGGCGATATAGGAAAATCGAGGAGAGCAAGAAGTGGAAATCGAATTCGTAGCTATCCTCGATAAGTTAGAGGAATCAGCCTTAACAAGCGGCAACCCTGATTCTTTCTGTAACGATGTTGTTGTTGCGCTTAAACCTGTGATTGATCTAGAGACAGTCATTCTCTTTATTCAGATTGATAATGAAACTTTGGAGAGCATGGCCAGGACAGGCCCTGAGCACGGCAACCTCATCGGTAATAAATACTTAAAATTCTTTCGTAAATCTCCAATGGCTGATGCCTATCGATTAGGCAAGCCACAGGCTTGGGGAGATGCACAGAAAATGCTTAAGGAATACCCGGACCTCATTCTTTGGCCGAGAATCCTGCACGGAGTTATTGCTATCCCATTGCTGAAAGATAAAAGGGCATATGCGGGCTGCGTTTACGTATCGAGAGATGGCTTTCCCGAAGAACTTGGTCAATCGCTGCTTGAACCGTTGGAGAAAACTAGCGAGTTGATTTATCAAGTGTATTTAAGGCAGCTGGAACAGCCTTCGCATTAGTAAGCATCATGCTCATCGTAAAGTGACGTTTCATCGTGAGATAGAGAACGAGCAATGGAAGTGCTACGAGGATTGCACCGGCAGCAAGAACATTTTGGTCAGGAATGATTCGAGCAAATGCTCCCACTCGGGTCAGGGAAGTCGTAATGGGGAAGAACTGATCTCGCTTGAGAAGCGACCAGGCCCAGAAGAAGTCGTTGTAAATCCAGACCGACATCATGATTCCAAGCGCCGCAATTGGCGCCTTCAGCATAGGCAGGATGATTGAGAAGTAGTGGCGAAGAACTGATGCGCCATCGACTTGGGCGGCTTCCGATAGTTCTTTAGGAATTGACTCGAGATGTGAGTGCAACACAAATGTGGCAAAGCCAGTCTGCACTGCAATATGCACCAGGATGACTCCGATGTAGCTGTCATAGAAGATGGTCTTATCGCCGAGGGCGCCGCCAACAAATATGTACATTTTGAAGATTGGGTAATAGATAAATTGAGCTGGCAACATGCTGCCGGCAGTAAATGCGAGGAGAAGAATCTTCTTATATTTGATGTTGTATTTCGAGATACTGAAAGCAATGAGACTTCCAAAGAAGAGAATAAAGAAGACGCTTGGCGCCAAGATAATGACTGTGTTAATCAAGTAATGGACCACTGCCATCTTCTCTAGAGCAGTCGTGTAGTTATCGAAACTCAATCTGCTGGGCATGGAAAGTAGCCCATTAGTAAGCACATCTGAGTATGGCCGGAATGAAGACCAGAGGGTCCATACCAACGGGAAGAGCCATGCAATTCCAAAAAGAATGAGAAGAGCTGAGATTACTTTGTCTTTGCGATCCTGGCTCACGCAGACAATCTAACGGTAATCTTCGCGTTATGGCTGAAAACCTTCGAATCCAATGCATCACTATCGACTGTGAAGACCCTAAAAAAGTTGGTGATTTCTGGGCTGCGGCTTTGGATTGGAAAATAACATTTGAAGACGAGAACGAAGTCTGCCTAGAACTTCTCGATGGCAGCCCCGAGGTTGGCCGCATTCCAGACATTCTCTGCCTCAAGAACCCTGATAAGAAGAAAGTTAAGAATCGTTTGCACCTCGATTTACGACCACAGGACCAAGCGGCAGAAGTTGCCCGTCTCGAGGGTCTTGGTGCAACGCGTATTGAAATTGGCCAGAGCGATTACGAGAAAACATCATGGATAGTCATGGCCGACCCTGAAGGTAATGAATTCTGTGTTCTTCGAGCACTAACGCAATGATCGCTGATTTCGATACTGCACAAACTGCATATCGTGCGAAGTATCCGCAATCGCCCTTCTTTGAAACATGGGTGCCCCGAGAAAAATTTCTCAAGGCAGATATTGATGATGCAGGGAATTTTTTAATAGGCCGTGAGGATGATGGCATTTATGGAATCGCTCTCGGCCCTTCGCCCGCTATTCCTTCTGATTGGAAGAACTTCTCAATGGAAAGTTGCGGAATCGCAGCTCTGCCAGATGAATTTAAAGCTGTCGTCGAATGGGATTCTTATTGGGCGCCCACTATCGAAGGCCAAGCAGTCGCTGCTGCAACATCGAGTGATTCTGAGATAGATACCTTTCTCAAGTCTCATGCACCTGACTCGTCTGTCTTTCCAGGCAATGACGAAATTATTCAATGGGTTGAGGTCATCAGTGAGGGCAAGTTGGCAGCAGTCGCTGCTCTCTGTCGATGGGAATCCGGTCGAATCGTGATCTCATCAGTAGCAACGCATTCAGAAATGCGCGGCAGGGGCCTGGGCAAGCAATTGATGGAGAAGTGCATAATTGCGGGCCATCAATTAGGAGAGAAGTATCTCTGCCTCGGAGTCAGACATCAGAATGAGAGCGCTCAACGCCTCTATAAGGGCACCGGCTTCCGATTGATGCATAACTTCACTTACTGCGAAAGACGGTAAACTCGCGCCATGTCTGAAACTGGCACCGTCGAACGTTTGCGCGCTTATCGCAAGACCTACTGGGCGATGCTTGTTTCATCGACTCTCTCTCTGATCGCTTCTTTGGTTCTTTCTTATGATGCGGTAAAGCTTGCTGGATCTCCATCAAGCAAGCTCTCATGTGATATCAACGCCGTTGTCTCATGCGGCAAGGTTGCTAAATCGTGGCAGTCAACGCTTCTCGGATTCCCAAATTCATTTATTGGATTGATGCTTGAACCTGTTGTCATTACGGTGGCAATTGCAGGGCTATCGCTGGTGATATTCCCACGGAAATTTATGAGAGTTGCTCATGTGGGTTACGGGCTTGGTTTGCTCTTTGCGCTCTGGCTACTTTCCCAATCACTCTTTGTAATTCACGCTCTCTGCCCATGGTGCTTACTTGTCACGATTTCTACAGTCACAGTCTTTTCAACGATTACAAGAGTCGCGATTCTTGAAAATATCTGGAATTTCTCGGAAGCACGTCATGCCTCTCTCGTTGAATTCCTCGATCGCGGTTGGGGTCGAGTTCTCTACACAGTTACATACGCAGTTCTCATTCTCGCTATCTACTTCAAATATGGTCAGGAACTCTTCGCATGAAAGCATCCCATCACGACCAGCAAGCAATTCTTGAGGTCCAGCGACTTGATGACCAGCTAGCTTCATTGGCTCAGCGTGAAGCAACTCTTCCAGAGTCAGCTGCTCTCAACGCGACAACAATCAAGCGCAACAATGTCCGTGATCTACGTATTGCAGCCGAGACCGAACGCACCGATGTAAAGCGCGAACTCGCGCGTGCAGAGGGTGATGTCGAGCAAATCGTCACACGCATTCAACGCGATGAGGCTCGCCTTAATTCAGGTACGGGAACACCAAAAGAACTTGAGCAGACTCAGCACGAGCTTGTGACACTCGGTCAGCGCCGAGCCGAACTCGAAGAGGCAGAACTTGCAATCATGATGCAGGTAGATGGCATTACAAATCGCATCAATGAGCTCAGCAGCGAAGAAGAGAAGCTCAACGCAGAGATTGCAGAACTTGAAATTAAGAGAGAAAACGCGCTGACGATCATCATCAACGAGCGCAATGCAGTGTCAGAGAAGCGAGCATCGGTTGCTGCGCCAATCGCCCAGGACCTCAAAGATCTGTATACGAAATTAGCAGCTGATAACAATGGAAATGGCGCTGCACCGCTGGTGGGAAATGAGTGCAAGGGTTGCCACCTGACAATCAACACCACCGAAGTAGCTCGCATCTCAACTTTGCCGGCCGAAGAGGTAGTGCGCTGCGAGCAGTGCCGATGCATTTTGGTGCGCGAGTAACGATCAATGGCACGTACGTTTAAGCTCACTGCGGATGGCGGTTCTCGAGGAAATCCAGGCCCTGCCGGGTACGGTGCGGTTGTCTCTGAAAATGGCAAAATTTTGGCAGAGCTCTTTGATGTTATCGGCACAGCAACAAATAACGTTGCCGAATACAGCGGACTGCTTGCTGGCCTGACTCATATTCACCAACTCGATCCAGAGGCGACAATTGAAGTAGCGATGGATTCAAAGCTCGTCGTTGAACAAATGTCCGGCCGTTGGCAGATTAAACATGCTGATATGCGTGATCTTGCGAAGCAATGTCGAGATGCGCACAACCCATCTTTAGTTACTTACAAGTGGATTCCGCGCGATGAGAACTCTCACGCTGATCGCTTGGCCAACAAGGCACTCGATGGTGGAAGCGCTCACAAGCCAGTTGCAGTTGTTCAAGAAAATTACTTAACAGATAGACTTCGAAGCTCTGAAGTTCCAACGATGCTCTACTTGGTGCGGCACGGCGAAACTGTTCTTACACCAACTCGTAAATTCTCAGGTGTGGGTGCGTTAGATCCAGAGCTCACCGCAGATGGTTTAGCACAAGCAGAACGCGTCGCGGTTGAAGTAGCAAAGCTCAAGCCAGATGTTTTGATCTCTTCACCTCTGCAGCGCACTCGCCAGACCGCAGAGGCAATCGCAGCAGCAACCGGTCTTGAGATTGTCTATGACAAAGACTGGTATGAACTTTCCTTCGGAACGTGGGATGGAAAATCGATCGAGGAAGTGAAGGCCGAAACACCTGATGATTATCAGGCTTGGCTTAACTCATCGTCTTACCGCCCTGGTGGTGGAGAGTCATATGACGAAGCTCGTATTCGCGTCGAAGCTGCGATGGAGAAGATTGTTGCGGAGTACCCTGGCAAGAAGGTTGTGATTGTTACGCATAACGGCGTCATCAAGTCAGCTGCCAACATTGCAATCGGCGGACCTAACGATGGCGTATTCCATATGGATGCGACGCCTTGTTCTATTTCATCGATCTCAATCTGGCCATCAGATGGCCTTCGTGCGTTGCGCTCATTTAATGAGCGCGGACATCATCGCTAAACCGCCAGCGTAATTTCTAAGTTGGCCGCCTCAGGAGAGGCAGCGGTAATGTGCACTTCAGATCCATCAGGTATTTCCCCGGCAAGAATTTTCATGGCAAGTGGATCTCCAATTGCTTTCTGAATGGTTCGGCGAAGTGGTCGCGCACCGTACTGTGGATCAAATCCTGACTCCATCAACCAACTTTTTGCTCGATCATCGAGTGTTAATTGAATATGACGCTCACTGAGACGCTTCTGTAGATCATCAACGAGTAGCTCCATGATGCGAGAAATTTCCTTTCTTTCCAGCGCATCGAAAATTAAGATGTCATCAATCCGGTTAAGAAATTCAGGTTTGAAGGCAGTTTGAACAGTAGCCATAACCGCAGATTCCTTCTGATGGCGGTCAAGATTTGTATCAACCAAGAAGTGTGACCCGAGGTTAGATGTCATGATGATTATCGAGTTTCGGAAGTCAACGGTGCGGCCTTGTCCATCTGTTAATCGACCATCATCGAAGACTTGAAGAAGTAAGTCGAAGACTTCAGGGTGAGCCTTTTCTACCTCATCAAGCAAAATAACAGAATATGGACGGCGACGAATAGCTTCGGTGAGTTGCCCACCTTCTTCGTATCCAACATAGCCTGGAGGTGCACCTACTAAACGAGAGACGGAGAACTTTTCACCGTATTCACTCATATCGATTCTCACCATGGCGCGTTCGTCATCGAAGAGGAAATGAGCGAGTGTTTTAGCAAGCTCAGTCTTACCAACGCCAGTTGGTCCTAAAAATAGGAATGTGCCGGTAGGTCTGTTGGGATCTGATATTCCTGCCCGTGAGCGTCTAATTGCATCTGCCACCGAACGTATTGCATTTTCTTGGCCGATGACCCTTTTAGATAGCTCACCTTCTAGATGAACGAGACGTTCGCTATCAGCCTGTAGTAGGCGCCCTACTGGAATCTTCGTCCATGCTGAAATCACTTCAGCAATTTCATCTGCCGTGACCTCTTCTTTGACCATAGAAGCTTTACTTACTGCATTCAAGCGAGCTTCTGATAACTCACTTTCAATTTCTCGCATGCGGCCATACATCAAGCGCGCAGCTTTTTCTAACTCGCCATTGCGTTGCGCCATTTCCGCTTCACCGCGAATGCGGTCCATCTCTTCAGTCAGTTGACCTATGCGGTCGAGAGAGCTCTTCTCGACTTCCCACTTTTGTTTTAGCTCCGATAGCTCTATTTTTCTTAGCGCCAACTCATCGCGTAGAGCAGCGAGGCGATCCTTGGAGGAAGAATCCTTCTCTTTTGATAAGCCGAACTCTTCCATGGTTAAACGGTCTACAGCTCGCTGCAATTGATCAATTTCTTCAGGGGAGGAGTCGATTTCCATACGGAGCCGGGATGCAGCTTCATCGACTAGGTCGATTGCCTTATCCGGCAAGAATCGATGTGCGATGTATCGATTCGAAAGTGAAGCGGCAGCAACTAAGGCGCTGTCGGCGATTGTCACTTTGTGGTGAGCTTCGTATTTTTCTCGAATACCGCGCAAAATTGCAATGGTGTCTTCAACGCTTGGCTCACCGACAAGAACTTGCTGGAATCGACGCTCGAGGGCGGCATCTTTTTCAATGTATTGGCGGTACTCATCGAGAGTCGTTGCGCCAATCATGTGAAGCTCGCCTCGCGCAAGGAGCGGCTTGAGCATATTTCCGGCATCCATTGCGCCACCCATTCCGCCAGCACCAACAACGGTATGCAGCTCATCGATGAAGGTAATAACTTCACCTTCTGCTTCCTTGATTTCATCCAGGACTGCTTTGAGGCGTTCTTCAAATTCACCGCGGAATTTCGCACCGGCAATGAGTGACCCTAAATCCAGTGAAATAACTCGCTTATCTTTCAAACCCAGTGGAACATCACCCGTTGCGATACGAAGGGCGAGACCTTCTACGATCGCTGTCTTGCCGGTGCCTGGTTCTCCAATAAGAACCGGATTATTCTTTGTACGACGAGAGAGCACCTGTATGACACGTCGAACCTCATTGTCGCGCCCAATAACAGGATCTAGTTTTCCTTCACGGGCACGTAAAGTTAAATCAACGCCATATTGTTCGAGTGCTGATTTACCTTCCTCGGAAGGCTGGTTAGGGAATTGTGTACTCACATCCTTTTAAACATGGAGCAATGGTTCTTTATTCCCCAGACATCATTTCGCGCACTAGGGGAATCACCTTTGTGGCATACAACTCGATCGAACGCATCAACTGCTTCTGCGGCATTGGGCCATTGCAGTATTTGAAATCAAATCGCTGTGCGCCAACTGATTTCAGTGCATAAACAATCTTCTTCGCGATTGTCTCTGGCGAACCAACGTAGAGAGAACCCTGCTGAGCTTCAGCCATAAAGTGCTCTTGCGTAGTTGGAGCCCAGCCACGTTCGCGGCCAATCTTGTTATAGAGGGCGAAGTAATTTGGCCATAGCTCATTGAGAGCTTGTTCATCTGTATCTGCGCAATGCCCCGGTGAGTGAATAGAGACGGGAAGCTCTGGCTTTCCGTACTCTTCCAATCGATTTCGATATAGGTGCGCAAATGGTGCAAAGCGCGCTGGATCTCCACCAATGATGGCAAGAGCCATAGGCATTCCTAGTCGGGCAGCTCGCACGACGGATTCTGGAGTTCCACCTACTCCTACGCGAACTGTGAGCGAACCCTTTTCAGTCTTGGGGTAGACCTGCTGATTGACGAGTGGAGTGCGGATAGAACCGGACCAATTGACTGGCCTCTCTTTAATTAATTCTGCGAGGATCTGGAGTTTTTCTTCAAAGAGAACGCTGTAATCATCGAGGCTGTACCCAAAGAGCGGAAATGACTCTATAAAAGAACCGCGACCGGCTGTGATTTCTGCTCGACCATTGGATAGGGCATCAATCGTTGCAAAACGTTGATAGACGCGAATGGGGTCATCGCTTGAGAGCACTGTGACGCCAGTTCCCAAGACAATTCGCTTGGTCTTCGTTGCGATACCGGCGAGGACTGTATCTGGCGCGGATACTGCGAAATCATCACGATGGTGTTCACCGACATTGATGTGATCAATACCGAGCTCGTCGGCAAGTACCGCTTGATCTACAAGATTGCGAATTACTTGAGCTGCATGAATGGGGCTTCCGTTGTCATCATTTTGCATATCTCCGAAGGTATCGAGACCGAATTTTAGTTCCATAGAGCACCTACCGGTTTTACATCAGCTCTACAGGTAGGAAGTGAGTAGCCCATGAAGTTGGTGTTCTGCTCATCGATAGTGCGTGCTGCATCCATGACATATCCATTCCATTCGAATCCAGTCGTGGTGTGTGCATCTTCAATCAAGGTGATGTCATAGCCTGATTCGAGAGCAGACATAGATGTGTGGCGTACACAGTTATTGGTCTCAGCTCCGCAGATGTAGAGATGGCTAATTTTGAGCTGAGCGAGAACTTCCTCGAGGTTAGTCTCCACAAAAGAGCTGCGGTACTTCTTCTCAATGATGGGATCGCCCTCAATCGGAGTTAATTCGGGGACTATCTGCCAGCCGTCAGTGTTGAGAGGAAGATCTTCAGCAGAGTGACGAACCCAAATCACTGGAACTGATGCAGCACGTGCCTTAGCAACAGCTGTGGCCATGTTGGCTACTTTTGCATCCCTTTCGAATGCATCAGCAACTACATTGACTTGAACATCAATCACAATGAGTGCTGACCCACCACGTTCGCTCTTATTAATAGCCATGTTCCAAGCGTAGACTGCAAATATGAAACTTGACGACAAGGTAGTACTAGTCACAGGTGCCGGCAGTGGAATGGGGCGCGAAATCACGTTAGAACTTGTTCGACGTGGAGCCCGTGTTATTGCCGTTGATATGCATCAGAGTTCAGTTGAAGAAACTGCGAAGCTGGCTGGTTCTGCCGTGACTTCCTTTACTCTTGATGTCACCAATCGTGCTGCAGTCGCTGCATTACCTGCACAAGTTGGAACCATTGACGCGCTGATCAATAATGCAGGAATCATCCAGCCATTTGTTCCGATTAAAGATCTGACAATCGAGCAAGCTGAGAAAGTGATGAATGTAAATTTCTACGGCCCTTTCACCTTGATCAAAGCTTTCTTACCAGGGCTGCTCACTCGCCCCGAAGCGCACATCCTCAATGTTTCATCGATGGGCGCATACGCCCCTGTTCCCGGACAGAGCGTTTACGGCGCCTCTAAAGCAGCGATTAAGTTGCTGACCGAAGGCCTGAGATCAGAGCTCATGGGCACCAATGTAGGCGTCACTGTTGTCTTTCCAGGGGCAGTCGCAACCAATATCACTACAAATTCAGGACTTGCGATGCCAGATGTCGACGTTGATTCATCGAAATTTAAATCACTTCCTGCGCCTATTGCGGCAAAGAAGATGGTTGATGCAATTGAAAAGAATAAGCCGCGCATTACAGTTGGAAAAGATGCGACGATGATGGACAGGCTTTCACGCATCAATCCGATTTTCGCCGCTAACCTTATTTACAAGCAGATGAAGTCACTTCTGGGTTAATTGCGTAGATAATTGATAATTGCTTGATGGTCCTGCTGTAGACCTTTATATTCAATAGTGTCAGAGCTAAAACTAGCCAGGGTTTCGGCAAATAGAACCGCTGATTCTTGGTCAGCTTTTATCCATGAAAGCGGCTCTGCTCTGTTGCGAATCGTGAAGTAGAGAAAATCTCCAGTGCGAGATCGGGTAAGAGTCTGGCGTTCGGTACGCCACCAATAATCTTCAGGATTTGCTGGTGCATGAATTGAAGTTGGTTGATGGAGATCCGATGTGCTGTGCAGCGACCAATTCTTACGCCAGACAGCGCGGTCAGCTGAAATCTTGTCGAAAGTTGCTGTCATGAAAGGCGCAAGTGCTGATGCAAAGCCAGGGACGGGTGCATGAACAGCATCCATACCTTTGCCGATTTTCTCTGACAACTTCCATCGAGATGGAAAGAGAACAGCACCTGCAACTATTTTCCACTCGCCATCTTCGCGAGAGAGAACAACTAAATCCTCTCCGATGATGGATGCAATCTGTAAAAGGAGATCGCTACTAGCCAGATCAGCAGATGCTCCGGTGGGAAGATGCTTCACCGATTCTGTTGAAACTTCATAACGGTCAGCATGAAACATTGCCAGGTTTTCTGCGATGAGTGCAACGAGATCTTCGATTACATCTCGGTAACCAGGTAGCTCTTGGTAAACAACCTCACGTGCATCCGTTTTTAGTATTAGCCGCTCAGGAATCTGCGCCTCAAGATCTTCCCCACCTTCGAGCCAGAGGGCGGGCTCGAGAGAGCGCAGCCCCATATTGAGGCGGAAGGGCTTGCCATCGGCTGGGGGAGGGTAGATATAGCCCTGGCTCATAGCGGTAAGTATCCGGCAGGAAAGTTGCTGAAGTCACTCCCATGAGCGTGGATTTCAATTTGTGAGCTGAAGCGAGGGGGTGCTAGTCTAATTACGCAACAATAATGTTGCGTAAATCGAAGGGTATGAGATGCTCGCAAACTTCCTGATTGGGCTCCGCGAAGGACTTGAGGCTGCATTGG
>ERZ650311.721-NODE-721-length-19042-cov-7.230052_pt1 | contig 19042 bp, 21 predicted proteins | sample MGYA00376247_ERZ650311 | MGnify/ENA primary metagenome ERZ650311 (study PRJEB26733, sample SAMN07839324) | wastewater metagenome | biome: small river; feature: stream; material: water | place: USA: North Carolina | collected 2016-07-28 ... | reverse complement strand
AAATGGTCAAGGTGCAAATAGTGTCGCAATAGGAGCATTTGCAGGGAACACGCAAGCCGCCAATAGTATTGCATTAAATGCAAGCGGAGCAACTTTAAACCCGGCTAGTTCAGGATTTTATGTCGATCCCGTTAATAATGCATCCACGGCTTCTTTCTTGTTTTATAATACCACCACGAAAGAAATAACCTATAATGCTATCCCTACTTTGAATCAAAATACTACTGGAAACGCTACTACTGCTACCACTGCCACCACCACCACCCCCGCGCAGCTTTGCCGCCGCGCCATAGGTCAGGTTGACAAAGACGCGCGTGTAGAGCGCCGTTCCGCCATTCTGTCCGACCGTCGGGCTGATGTAGCCGCTGCTCTCGCTGCGGCCCTTGCCGCCCTTGCCACCGGCACCGTCGATCGTGCCGTTCAGCTGCAGGTCGAGGATCACCGTCTGGAACGTCAGCGAGGTCGCCGTGCTGGCGCCGCTCGTCGCGTTCGCGGTCAGCGTCACCTGCGAGCTGCTGTCGACCGTGTCGATCTTGGTTCCGGCTGGGATGCCGGTGCCGGTGACGTTCTGGCCGCTGCGCAGCGCCGCGGTGCTGGCGAGCCCGGTGATGATCTTGCTGCCGGAGGTCCGGTTGCCGGTGATCGTCGCCGTCGATCCGACGGGCGCGTGGTGGGGTCTGCGGTCCAAGTTCCCGGTCGTCGTGTTCGGGGGCGAACACGGGGACCTGCCGCTCTCGGAGTCAGCCGGTGAAACGGTTGCCCGCGCGATCATCGAAGCCCGGTTCTCCGCCGTGATCGACTTGTCGCTCTTCCGCAAGGGCGAGGCGATGCGGTTCATGGTCGGGTTCGCCGAAGCTCTTTACCGCCTCAACCGCGACGCCCTGCACCTGTTCGTCGACGAGGCCGACACGGTCGCGCCGCAAAACAAGCTCTACGGCGGGGACGAGAACCGGCTCCTCGGGGCGATGGAGGACATCGTCCGTCGCGGCCGGAAGCGAGGGATCGGCTGTACGCTCATCACGCAACGGCCGGCCGTGCTGAACAAGAACGTCCTGACGCAGTGCGAATGCCTCGTCGCTCTCCGGCTCGTGCACCACCGGGACATCGAGGCGATCAAGGAGTGGGTGTCGGTCCACGGCAATCCAACGACGGCGAAGGAGATGATCGAAAGCCTGCCGAGCCTGCCCGTTGGCGAGGCGTGGTTCTGGGCCCCGGCGTGGGACGACCTCTTCCGCCGGGTGAAGGTTCGGAAGCGGCACACGTTCGACTCGGGGGCGACGCCGAAACCGGGCGAGAAGCCGGCCGCGCCGCCGAAGCTGACGCCGGTCGATCTGAACGCCCTCGGTGAACGCATCCGGGCGGCGGACGAACAGCGGAAGGCGAACGATCCGGCTACGCTCAGAGCGGAAATTGCCCGACTCAAGAAGGAATTGGCCGCGAAACCGGCTGCCGCAGCGGACCCGGCGATGCTGGAGGCTGAATACCGTCGCGGCGTCGAGGATGAGCGAAAGCGATGGGGCAGGGGGCTGAACGGGACGCAGGCCGATCTGGTGAAGGTCGCGGCCGTGATCGGGAAGGCGGTCGAATCGCTGCGGTCGCTGACGGGAGACGGGCCGGCAAATGCCGTGATCGTGAAGCCGCTCAAAATGGAGGATGTGCAACTCAGGCCAATTGTTCGCCCCACTCGGGCCGCGGCAGGTCCTGGGGAGGCTCTCCCGAAGGGCGAGAAGGCGATCCTCGCGGCCTGCGCCCAGTACCCGGGCGGCGCCGACCGTACGCAGCTAACGATCCTCACCGGCTACAAGCGGAGCAGCCGCGACGCCTACATCCAACGGCTGCGCGAAAAGGGATACATTGATTCGTCGGGCGACGCCGTCGCCGCGACCGAGGCGGGCGTGGACGCACTCGGGGCCGACTTCGACCCGCTGCCGACCGGCGACGCATTGCGAGAACACTGGCTCGGTCGCCTGCCGGAGGGTGAAAAGAAGATCCTCGCTGTCCTGATCGACCGCTACCCGAACGTCGTCGCCCGCGACGAACTCGATGAGGCGACGGGCTACAAGAGGTCGAGCCGGGATGCGTATCTGCAAAGGCTTTCGGCCCGAAAACTGGTCGAGGCCGAACGGGGAGAGGTGAAGGCGAGCGGAATCTTGTTTTAGTCGATCAACCGACCTCGATTGCACATTGAAATCGGCAAGAATACGGCCTTGATTTCCGAGGCCCCGCCATGCGTCTCACCGCCCGCAACCACGTCGCTGTCCTTCTCGCCAACCGCCACCGCTTCGCCGCCCTGATCGGCCTGCCGTCACCCCAGTTTCTCGGCCGCCTCCGCCGCAAGCCGCTTCGCCGTCTCCGCCCAGGTGTACCGGTCGGTGACGCCCCTTCCCGAGTGGCCGAGGACAGCCGCGGCGTAGTCCTTTCCGAATTTCTCACGGACCAGCGTCCCGCATCGGTGACGTAGTTGGTGCGAGGTCCAATGGGGCACGCCCGCCGCGATGCAGGCGTCGCGGATCGCGTGCTGGTAGCTCGTGCGGAGGTAATGCCGTTCGCGGCCCGGCGTGGGGAATACGAATCCTCTCTCACCCGCCTCCTCGATGGGATCGGCGAGAGCTTTCCTTGCCTTGGGCCCGAGAAAGATCACCCGCTCGTTGCCCCGCCACTGGCCTTTATGCTTCGCCGGCCTGTAGGCCCACGGCGTTGCCGAGCGGTCGATGTCGTAAGGACGCATCCCGACCAGCTCGCCGGCACGGGCCCCGCACAAAAGTTGAACGCGGACGAGCGTTCGCAAGGCCGGGGGTAGGTTCGGGATCGTTGCCTCGACATCCGCCAGCACGGCCGGCGAGACCTTTTCCGATTCTCTCGCGTCGCCAACCCGGACGCCGGTCACGCCGCACACTTCGAGGACGTGCTCGGCGGGGACCATCTTTCGACTCTGCCCGTACTTGACCAGCCGCCGGACGCGCATCAGCCATTCGTTGACCGACCACCGGCAGTACCGTTTCGATCCGACGAGCCAGGCCTTGAATTCACGGTGTCGTTCGCCGTCGTATTCGTCCGCGTTCAGCTCCCCGAGGGCTTCTCGGAAGAGGTCGGGGAGCATGGCGTACTTGCCGCGATGAGAAATCCCCGCTGGCGATTCGTCCGAACGGAGAAAATCTTCGGTCAGGGCCGCCATCGAAGTTCCGACGCGAAGGCGCTTACCCATCGACGGATTCGCCGCGTGGCGGGCAATCAGCCGGGCGTACTCGGCCTGGACTTTTACTTTCGGATCGGTCGCCCGGCCGCAGGAATACTCGCGGCCGTCGATCACGACCCGCCAGTCTCCTCGGCTTCCTTTGAGCAGACTGGGCACGGCGTTGCGGGGGCGTGGCACGAAATGACCCTCGAAAGGCGGAGTTATTTGGGTTTACCCAAAAAACTCCCGGGTCACGATGTCCGTTGCGAGCGATTCTAAGACGTGCAAAAGAGCCTGGAAAAACCAGCAAATCAGCGGAGAGGGCGGGATTCGAACCCGCGGTGCAATTTTACTCGCACGCCGCTTTAGCAATGCCGGCCTTTTGCACGTCGCTTGCCCGCAAGAACACCGCGATTTCCCGTGAGTTTTGAGGATTATTGCCGCGTTTTCCGACCGCGTCAAGCGGTGACACTAGTTGACAGATTTTGCGGGTATTTGCGGTGATGCGATCGAGTTGTTTGGGTTTCATGGGCGCGACAAAAACAATCCCGAAAAAGTTGAGCCGCCTATCTCTCGGCCTGCCTTTGGGTTGGCCTTCAATCCGCCGAGCCGGGCGGAAAGTGCCCTTGCGCGCCGTCCGAATCGCCTTAAACTGATGATACAAGCCGAGTTAAGTGATTCGGCGAAGTGAAAGTGACCCCGCGACGCGCCAACGTCCGGGGCCGTGACCGAACTCCTGGAGAGTCCGATGAGCAACCTTTATCAGGCGTCCGCACAGTGGGCAACCCGTCCGGCCGATCAGCGATTCTGGACGGTCGATGAAGCGTTTCAGTTCTGCAAGGGGTACGCGGACACGGCGAACGAACGGACCGTCGATTTCGGGAAGGCCGCGCTCGTGGACACGGGTTCGAATCTCGCCCTCTCGCTGGGCGACGGGGCCGACCCGTTGACGATGACGCACTGGAGCTTCGGACAACTCGCCCGCATGGCGGGGGCCCCGGCCGAGTACCTGCGAAAGCTGCCGGCCGAACTCGCGAGCCGCTGCCTTGAAACGGGTCTCGACAATCACTTCGCCGGTCGCGACGAATTCGAAAAGATGGGCCTCGTCCACGGCGGCTCGGTCCCCGTCCTTCGGGCGCTGACGAGCGACAAGTACACGCGGTTCTGGAACTGGCAGGTCTTCGAACGGCTAGGCCATTTGCAAGGGCAGGGGTGGAAGGTGCCGCCGGCCCGGCCGTCGGCCACGTCGAAGGGCGCGGCCCGCCTCGCCACGGAAGAGGACTGTCTCGACGTCCGAATGGCAGGCCTCGGCATCAAGCCGGGCGATCCGATTGCCCCTGCCGGAATCTACGCGAGCGACCACGACATGTTCGCCTTCATGGTCAACGAAGACGTCCGTATCGAAGACGGAACGGACGGTGGGCTCTCCCGCGGATTTTTCGTGAGCAACTCGGAAGTCGGCGCGTCGGCACTGAAGATGACGCTTTTCTATTACCGACACGTATGCGGGAATCACATTGTCTGGGGTGCCGAAAACGTGATCGACGTGAACGTTCGCCACATCGGCGACGTCGAGGGCCGGTTCGCCATCGAACTCGAAGGGTCGGTCGGAAAGTACTTGGCGGCGTCCGCGAAAGACGACGAAGCCCGTATCCGTCGCGCGAAGGCGATGATCCTCGGAACGAACCCGACGGATATCCTCGACGGCATCTTCAAGCTGACGGGTCGCCGTCGCCGTCACGGTCTGCCCGAAGCCCTGAACCTTCAGCTCGTCCAAGTCGCCCTCGAAGAGGCCGCCGCGAATCCCGTGGACGGGGACCCGTACTCGCTCTGGGGCTTCGCCCAAGGCCTCACGCGAGTGAGCCAGACGTACGGTTGGGCCGATCGTCGGAACGCCATCGACTCCGCGGCGGGGCAACTTCTCGCCCTCGCAATCTAATCCGGCCGACAGCGGGGCAGGGGATTGTCTCCTGCCTCTTTTCCCTCCGGCGGTTTTAGCCGTCACAAAAAAGGTGCGCGTATATGAATTTGCTCCCGACCAATCTCGCCCCGCTGGCGGACATTGCGGACGATCAACCGGGCACCCGATGGGCTGTGACCGGTGTCCAGGTCGAATCGTTCACGGACGGAACGGGCTGGCGGGCAACCGCTACGGACTGCAAACGGCTCGTCCGCGTCACGGGGCCCGACATCGCGAAGGCCGATGAATTCCCCGACCTACCCGGAATGTCCGTCGCGCCGAACGGGGCGACAAAAGGCCTGATCCCGGCCGGTCGCTGGAAAGACTTCTTTCGCAACGCGGCCAAGCTGACGAAGAAATCCGCGTCCACACTCCGGGCCGTGGCGGTCAAAATGGGACCGGACCGCGTGACATTGGGTGCGACGGACGGCAAGGACTCACCGCTCACGCAGACCCCGGTTGTCGAGGGGCGATTCCCGCCGGTCAACGACATCATGCCGGGGAAGCTCGGTGTCGGCTTGGCCGTCGTCAATGTCGATCCCGCCCTTATGGCCGAAACGCTGGGGGCGATTGCGAAAATGATGGACCCCGAAAAGAGAGAACCCGTCACGATGGAGATTTTCGGCCCGGACCGGCCGATTCACTTCTCGGCCGAAGGCGCGAACGATACGAAAATCGAATCGATCCTCATGCCGCTGGGGAACACTTATTACGACCCGTCCGCCAAGCTGAAGCGAGTGATCGGCAAGTTGTTTCGCCGCCGAAACGTGAACCACGCGGTCAAGAAAATCGACTTTCCGATGATCCAATCGCACGAGCGGATGCGAAAGCAAGCCGAGGCCGCCGTCGCCCGCGTCGATGTCCTGGAAGCAGAAGTCGCCCGCCTTGTAAAGGCGAATCGAAACCTGCGACTGAAGAATGCCGAACTCAGCCTTTCGACGGCGATGCGTTCCAAGTCCGTGTCGCAACCCCAAACCCGGGCCGAACGGCTCGCCCTCCGAAAGGCGGTCTGACCATGTGGCTTTTCACCAAGCACGGCTTCTATTCCGTCGTCGCGAACACGAAGCCCGGCGAGTCGGGACTGCTCGTTCGCGGTCGCGAGGTCGGGCACCTGAACGCACTGTGCGACAGGATGGGCTGGGAGCGGTCGCGCGTGCTCGAAACGCCGGCGAACGATTACCGGTATCGGGTGATGGTAACGAACAAAGAGTGGGCGAAAGCCGCTTCCAAGCTGGCCGGCGAGATCGACTACGGTAACTTCAAGGGCGAGTGCGGGGCCCGGAAGTACGATGGCGAACTCGACGCCGCGTACGTGAAAACGCTCGGCAAGGTCTGGCAGACGATGTTCGAATACCAGGCGGCGAACAAATAACCGCGGCTCGCCGCAAGGACGATTCCGATGCGTTGTTTGAGCATCCACCAGCCGTGGTGTTACGCGATCTTGCATCAGGGCAAGGCGGTGGAAAACCGAACCTGGCCGACTCGCTACCGCGGCCCGCTGCTCGTCCACGCGAGCAAGTCGCGGGCGAGCTATGACGCGCAGTCGCCGGACATCTGGCGGGAGCGGTACGGGGTCGATCTGCCGCCGTGGGATTCGCTCGTCAAAGGGGCCATCATCGGCGTCGTGGAATTGGCCGATTGTGTGCCGGCCTCGGGCGAGGGCCTGACGGACCGGCAGCGGGACTGGCTGGCGTCCCACCCGTTCACTGAAGGGCCGGTGTGCTGGGTGCTAAAGAATCCGCGGGCATTCGCGGAACCGATTCCATTTCGTGGAGCGCAGGGACTTTTCGACGTGCCCGACGAGGTCGTCGCCGCGGCACTCAGGGTTTGATGATCCCGAGGGCCTTCGCGGCGTCGAGGTCCGCTTCGCCGGTGAAAACGAACCCGCACGCCAGCCTCGACCCCGCCGTCGCCCGGTCGGTCAGCCCCGTCGGAACCGCGCTCGTGTCATACGCCTTCGTGCAGCGCCACTTCGCCGAGCGGGCCAGGCCCGCGATCATCGCCGGGTGGGACGTGACGACACTGAACTCCTTGCCCGTGGCCGCATACGCCGCCGCGATCACGTCCGTCAGCCGGCTTCCGATCCCGACCCCCTGATAATCCGGCAGGCAGACGATCCGCGAGGCCCGCCACCGTGGGTGCGTCGGGTGCGGGGCGTGGAGGACGGCGACGAACGCCGCCGGCCGGTTCTCGACCTTCGCGACGAAGCAGGCCGCGGCCTTGTGGAGGTCGTGGCTCAAATAGTGATGGTGAGCGAATTGCTTCCACGCGGCCCGGTCAGACCGCCGAACAACGATTTCAACGGACGGTCGCCGAAGGGACCTCCGGGTTAGCTCGCCGGTCTCGACGTCGAGGATCCAGTCGGGGCAGAGCCATTCGGCGATGTCGTAGTGGCACGACACGGCGACGAGCCGCCGGCCCGAGGCCCGGACCGCCTTCGCGACGGCGGCGGAGCCGATCCTCGCCACTGTGCGGTCAACGACGGACGTGAATTCGTCGATCACCGCCAGTTCGGGCTTCTCCGCGAGCGTGCGGGCGACGTCCACGCGGAACTTCTCGCCGTTGCTGAGGACGTGGTAGGGTTTCGTCCAGCCGGGCGGGCTGCTGAAGCCGACGGAGGAGAGCAGGCCCGTCACTTCCTGAATCGGCATGTCGGCCGGGAAGCCGTCCACAATCGCCTCTTCGGCGGGCCACGGCCACGCGCCGATGACCCGGTCGCCGAACCAGTCGCGGGCGAGCGTCGTTTTGCCACTCCCGGACGGGCCGACGATCATGCCAACGGCCCACGTTTCGGGCAGAGTGAGCTTGTAATCCCACGTCCGCCGGATCGTTTCCGCGGGCGGGAGGTCGAACATGCCCTCCACCTGGCGGACGCGGACGGAACGCTTGATGGACGTCGTTCTCTCGATTCGCGTTACGTCCTTCGCCGGCGGGGCGACGACTTCGACCTTGCGAGGCGGGGCGAAGCCGGTGACGACCGCGGAACTCTCGAAGCCCGCGGCGTCGGCCTGTTCGAGGAGAAGACGCTGGGTCGCTTCGTCGGGCACCTTCACCATGACGGCGTAGGCGGGCGTGAGGTCGATCTTCGTATCCTTCGGAGCGGCTTCGGGGCCGTTCCCCGCAAGCTCGTCGAGCATCTTCCCGAGTGGGCCGCCCACCGACACCTCGTCGAGTAAGGCCTTGAGCTTGGCCTCGTCCGTGCCGGCCATGGCGCCGATGGGGTCGAAGGTCGCGAGAAGGAGGCTGGCTTCGTCTTCGTTCAGATCGGTCACGAGGACGGGAATCACGTCGTCGGCCGCGAGCCCCTTTCGGGCGTGCCCGTCGATCAATTCAAGCGTGCCGTCGGGCAATTCGCGGACGAGGGCCGCGCCGGCGAAGCCGATGCGATCGAGCAGCGAGCGAAGGGCCTGGAGTTGGGCGTCGGAATGAGTCCGCCAGTTCTTCTCATTGACGCGGAGTTCGCTCGCCGGCACTCGCCGGAGTTCTCGAATTCGATCGCGGATCGCAAGGCTCATATGCCCACAGGGGACGGCCGCAGTTGCCAGCTCGCTTCTAGACGGAGATAATGTGGCATGGCCGAGGGGCGGGTGATGGTCGCGAAGGCTTCGCGGGCGCCGGGGTTCTACATGCCGGGCACGCGGCCGGTGTGGTGGAAGAACACGCACCTCTGGCAGGCACGGCTCTGGATCGGCCACGCCCACGGCGGGGCCATCTCCCTCGGCCTACACCATTCCATGCAAGCCGCGAACCGCTTCTTCCTACGGGTCCGGGAGCGATTCGACGACGCGGCGAAAACGAATCCCGACCCGCTCGCGTTGATCGCGTGGCAGTGCGCACTCGATCTTTGGGACACGCGGGTCAGGACCTGCGGACTCATGCCGAAATGGGTCCGGGTCGTCCCCGGGACGGTATCGTTCGCCGGGTATTTCAAAGTCGGCGGGGTCGTCCGCATGACGGGGCCCGCGTGCCCGACGCCGCGGGACGCATTCGTGTCGTTCTGGCCGGCGGTTCGGCAGCACCTGCCCGCCGCGGATACAGATGCGCGGCACTCGCGAAGGTCATCAGAGCGGACACCGCGATTCGTTCACCCGACGCTGCCGGGGATGTGAAAACGCCCCCGCGGGGAGGATGGAAGCTCCCCGCGGGGAACGCCGCGACGTCGGCCGTTCCCTCACGACCGACGCCCCGTCCCGCCCGGCGAGATTATCACCTCCCTTCACGAATGAAGAAAAGCCGCACCGCCGCCGGGCAGTGCGATCAGACCGTCTCGGCCTGCTTCTTCTTTTTCCGATCCTGGATGAAGCGGGCGATCTGGATGAGTGCGCCGATGATCGCGGAAATTTCAATGATCCCGAACTCCGTCGGCTGACCGTCCGGGCCGGGGTCGGTCCCGGTCGCGCCGACGACCGCCGCCCGGGCGTCGCGGCCGGCGAGGACGTGGTCGATTTCGGTGACGAGTTGGTCCGACGTCGGGGCCGTCCAGACTTCGACCGCAGACCCGACCGTGATCGAAACCGGCGGAACGAACGGCACGCCGTCGATCTTCGCCGCGGCGAAGTAGAAGGTGTCGCCGAGTTCGCGGAGGATCTTCGACGGCGACTTCGAAGCGATCGAGTCGAACAGCTCGTCGAGCTGCTTGCCCTCGGCCGTAAAGCCGATCAGGCCGAGCGCGTCTTCGAGGACGTCGCCGAGCTTGTCGAAGTCGCCGGCGAGCAGGGCGGACTTGGCCCCGTCCAGGTAGGGCCGGACCCGGCCGAGGATGAGGTTCTTGACCCCGCCCTTGAGCCAGTCGGAAATGCCCTCGGCGGGCTGGAATTCGGCGGTGTCGTCTTTCACGGGACTCTCCAGGGGTTGAGGCCCGCGCGGGGCGAGCCAGAGGTCGATCTCTTCCACGATGGACACGTCAGCGCTCCGCGAAGCCGCGGATTTTCCAGCCGGCCCACGCGAGCACGGCGACGAGGACGGTGATGATTCCGATGAGGATGGACCTGGTCATGGCGACTTCGCCCTCGCGATCAATGCGGCCGCAGTCGTGTAACCGGTGGTCCGCCACACTTCGCGGCCGTCACGTTCGAAGACGATCGTCGGGTACTCCGCCGGGGCGTACGGCATCGCGGCCTTGCCCTCGACGACATCGACGCGATACGTCTGGCGCAGGGCGGGAAGTTCGACGGCCTTCATTAACTGGCATGGGCCGCACCACGAGGCCGTCACGAACACGAATCGCTCGCCCGACGAACGCACCTGCTCCATGAACGGCACGCCGTCGCGAAGGTAGCACCGCCAGAGGCCCGGTTCCGTCTCGGGAACGCGGTCGAGGCGGACGTCGGCCTTGTCCCGGACGCCGATCGCGAGCGTGAGCCGTTCGCCGGCCTTCACGCGGGCGATGACGTCGGCGTAGGTCGGGGTGGTCTTTGGCTCGACGAATCGCACCCCCCGCTCCGTCGGCCACCATGGCCGGGACAGGACCGCTTTGCACACGGGGCAGGTGTGCTCGTCTTCGCGGCCGAAGGACGTGTCGGGGTGGCTCCACTCGTGGCCGTTCGGGCAGCGGTGGACGTGCCAGCCGGGGGCCGCGACCTTTGCCACGGCCGGGGCCTTCGTGGGGGCGGGTTTCGGTTCGGCGGCGAATTTCGGGGCCGGGACGCTCACCGGCACCGGGTCGAAGAACTTCGGCTCGGGCTGGCCGCATACGGCGAGTAGGATCAGCAGGTTCATGACCGCCCCCGGTTACTGGAATTTCGGCGTCAGGTCGGGCAGGTCAATGTCGCGGATCGTGACGGTCCGCAACGCCCACGCCCCGTACTTCCGGGCTCCCGCGACGACCCGTTCGATTGGCACGATGCCGTCGCCGTCGTTGCCCCAGATTCCCGATAGAATCTTTCGTCCGCGCTCGTCGGCCTGGGCCGGCGTCTTCGAGTCGCCGTGGTGGTTGTTGAACCGGATGCCGACGCCGGACGGGCTCAGGCGATATCCCATCAGGACGCCCCAGCCGGTGAGAGCGTGGCCGCCGGGTTCGCCGCGGTGAGAGACGGCGAGTTCACCCGTCGGACCGGGGTTCGCGTCCGGGTCCCACCAATCCATACCGAAGTCGATGGGGTCGTTGTTGAGTAGGGCGGAGACGATTTCGTCCGCCGTCTGGACCTGCTCCCATTCGTCGGCGCGAAGTTCGACGCGGGCCGCCGCGACATCGGCGGGCACTCGTCGCGGTCGGTTGAACCACTCGGGCAGGTCCGGCGTGGCGAGGTGGATACCCCGTTCGGCGATCTGTCTGATCGACCGCAGCGGCATCGTGCCGACGTTGAAGTTGCCGCCCGTGTCCTCCTGGTAGCCGGCACAGTACGACACGTCGGGCGCTGGCTTGCCGGTGACGAGGGCGTATTTGATCTGCCACGCTTTCAGCGTCGCGTACCAATTACACGCGGGCACGGTGAACTGGCACTTCCCCCGCGGGACGTACCGCTTCAGGGCGTCCGTCGTGGCCCAATCGGAACGCGGGATCGACCGCCCCGTGTACGCCCCGCACTGGGCGCCGACGCGGGTTTCGGGCGGCTGTTCGAGGCAGCCGGTCGCGTGAATGACGGAGTCCATTACCCGCCCACCTTGTCGAGGAGTTTGAGGAGTTCGGCCGGCGATTCGGGGGCCGGACCTTCGTACGCGACGTCACCTGTCGCGGCGTCAATCAGATAGAGTTGCGGCAGGGACTTGCCCTTTGCGCGGTTCAAATACGGAACGAGTTTCGCCGGCGGCTGTTTCGTCTTCCCGTCTTTCACGTCCTGATCGGCGAGAACGGGCGGGAGGTGGCCCTTCGCCGTCCAGCGGTCGGCCAACGCCTTGTCGGCGAAGAACTGCGACCACTTCGCGGACTTGTCGGCCGACTCGTAGACGACGTACGCCGCGAACTTGCGGGACTTGGCCGGGTCCGTGTCGGGCTTCGGATTCGGCTTCGCATCGCCATCCGGCGGACCCCGCACTTCGATCACGAGTTCCGCGAGCTTCTTCGGGCGGTTCGCGACGACGCCCCAAGCCGAGACGGTGACGGATCCCTTCGCAATTCCGAGGAGCGGCGTCGAAGCTGGGGCGGGGAGGTCGTGCCACGTCGGGGCGGACTCGCCCTGCTTCGTGCCGCCGTAGCGACGGCCCTTCAGGTCGGGAATGTCCGCGAAGGCGAACTTGCCCGCGTCGATCGTTGCCGCGAACGCGGGGAACCGGCCGGGCGGGACGCGGTGCCAGGCGAAGCCGGCGTCGCCCTGCTTCCATCCGGCCCACAGCGGTCCGTCACCGTCTGGCGGCAGGGCGACGGCCGATCCGCCGAGGAAGTCCCACGTCACGGCTCCTTCGTAGCCGTCGAGGTTGAGCCAGAGGAGCTTGCCCACATCTAGATGCACCGGCACGCCCACGGCCGGCATGGGGGCCGAGGCGCCGGGGCTGGCGACGATCTTCGGCGGCTCGGCGAGGACCGAGCCCGCGGCGAGGGCCAGGGCGAGGGCGGCGAGGGGGAATCGCATTGTGGCTCCGCGTCTTCCAGTCCGGACAGAAAGGCGACTTCGATCTCGGAAAAACCCCGCTTGCGACGGACGCATTCGGCGACGAGATTTTCGGCGAACCGCTCGGCGATCTCGCCGTCGAGGTCCGGGTATGGGTCGATCCGCGAGATTCGACCAGACGGGTGGCGACGCACGCCCGGCCCTCCGGTGCCCCAGCGGAACTACACCGGACCGGCCTGCATGGCTCGCACGGCGACCCACAGCTTTTCCCGGTCCTTTGCCGACAACTCGTGGTCCCGGTGGCAGTCGTCGAGCCGCCGCTCCAAGGCTTCGATCTTCCCGTCCTTCTCGGCGTGGAGCTTCATGCACTCGTCGCGGGCGGACGCGAGATCCTGATTGGAGTCTTCGAGAGCCTTGACCTTCGCGTCGAATTCCATCGCGTCGCGTTTCATCCGCCGCTCTTTCGTGGCGTCCACGAAGAGCTTCCACGCGCCTCCGAGGGCCGTAACGATCGCAATCCCTAGGCCTGCTTCGCCGGCCGTGACCGCCGCATCGCCGAAAACCATTACGCCGCCCTCCGTGTTGGCGGGCGGTGCGCCCACCGGGACAAAACCCGCCGCCGGCAGTGGCGGCGAAATACGCAAGCCGATCCCGCCTTCATGCCGGAAGAGGACGCCGCCGGTTGCCAGACCGTCAGGCGAGCGGCGACGTCATGAGCAGGTAGGCCCGGCCCTCGTGCGTGCGACCGCCGGTCGGGCTCGTGCGGATCACGTCGGCCACGGGCATGGCGTTGGCGGGGAATCCCGCCGTCTCGGCCGCCGTCCAGTTCACCCTCAGTTTGCCGGTGACTTCGTTGACCGCGAGGTTGCCGAGGTCAACGGAATAGGTCTCGATTTCCTCGGACCCGGGGATTCGGATTCGCACCGCGTACTCCGACGCCGTGACGACGGTATCGCCCCCGGCGGGCGAGAATTCGAGGGGGATGTCCGTGCCGAGCGGAATACGGAGCGGCGCGGCCCGGGACCCGGTCCAGGTCTCGCCCGGGGTGTACGTCGCGGCGAAGGGCGTCACGGTCGTGACCGTGGCCGTCGCGATCGGGTTGACAAACGTCGCGAGGGACACGCCCTGCGCGGCCGAGACATGGAACGTGGACCGCACCCAGCCGGCCCTCGCCCCGGACGGGACGGTGCCGTAGTAAACGCCCGTTCCGGACCCGAGTTGACTCACGGACGTGCCGTAGTTCGCCCAATCGGCGGCCGAATACGTGACGTACGCCGCCGCGGTGACGGACCAGACTTTGTCGTCCGCATTCCAATCAAGGGCCTTCATCGTCAGGCCCGCCGTGCCGACCGGACCGACGCGGACGTACCCCGGGAGGACGGCCGGGTTTCGCTGGAGTGCGACCACGACCCCTTCGCCGTCGCCGAGCGAGAACAGTCCGTAGGCCCACAACGCTTGTGCCGCGGTCGGCACGTTCACGCCGTACTCGCCGGTCGCTCCCGTTTCGGGACAAAAAAGCTGATAGTCTTCCGCGTCTGCGGTCGCGTACGTGACCCACGTCTCGGAGTCGTGATTGAACGCCCGTAACGACGCATCGAGCGGCGTCACGAACAACGTGACAACGCCCGAAGTCCCGAGCGACGCTGTGAAACGATTCGCCACGCCGCCCTCCTTAGTTGACCGACCGACAGACTTCGACCCACTGGTTCAACTGCGTCGCGTCCCATCGCAGCGTCACGGAGTCGCCCGTCGAAAACGCCTTGTCCGCGCCGCCCGCGAGCCGCAGATTTCCGCCCGACGTGCCGCCGGCCCGGTAGTCCTGGAGCGTCCCGCCCGCGTAGAGGAACACGATTGTCAGGACTTGATTCTTATGGCCGGCCGGGATGTTCTTGATGGGCGAGTTCGTGATGCCGTAGAACTGGCGGTAGCCCTGCGTCGGCTTCGTGTCGGTCTGCCCCGTGACGCCGAGGTAGTACGGGGCGAACGAGTCACCGACGACGCCGTCCGGGATCGACACGTCGGCCAGCGTGCCGCTCGCGATGGCTTTCGGCCCGGCCGAATTCCCGCTCAGGTCCACCCCGGACCATCGGCCCGCGGGCGTCGCGGTTTCCATGTACAAGCCGTAGCTGTAGGAAGCCGCCTTGACGCCGTTGAAGTTGAGGGACGGCGAGTTCGCGCCGCCAACCGTGATGGCCGAAACGGACGTGGTATTTGACCCGCCGACGAAGTTGACGTTCGACCAGTCGTGACGACCTTTCGATAGCCCCGCCCCGTAGGAGTTCGTGACGAGACAGTTCGACAGACTGAATTGCGCGGTCGTCGCGAAGCCCGAGCAGTCAATCGAGTACGAGACGCCGAGCGAACTGTTGTCGATGAGGATGTTGCTAAACGTCGAACTCCCGCCCTCGGCCGGGATGATGGACTGGTTGTACACGTCCCGGCAGACGAGGTTCGTGACCGTCACGTCGGTCGAGACGTTGGACGAATTGCCGAAATCGGTTTGGAGCGTGACACCCTGGGCCGTCTTGTACGCGAGGACGTTTGAAATTGTCCCCCGCCGGCTCGCGTACGCATCGACCGCCGCCCCGCCGGTCGTGACCGTCGCCCCGTTCGTGTGAGCGTAAATATGGTCCACGAAAAAGTTCGTACAGAACGCGAGCTCGCAATAGTCGCCGACCCGCTTGTTGGCCTGCCCCACGTCCTCAATCCGGGTCATCGAGCAGTTCTGGACCCCGATGAACTGACACCCCTCGCCCACGTCCGAAAAGTAGCAGTTATCGACGTGGATGTTCCGGCTGCCGAGGTCGTAGTTGTTGACCGACCCCCAATTGATCGGATTGGAAAACCAGTCCGTGACGGACAGCCCTTGAATCGTCCAGTTCCGCGACCCTTGCCCGGACGTGTCGGTGCCGCTGATGCCGTGGTTGCCGTTCGACTGCCCGTACCGCGTCCCACCCTCGCCGCTCGCCGTCGTCCACCCCGATTGATTCGCCGTGTTGCCAACGAGCGACCCACCCCGTCCGCCGTACGGCCACCCGATGAAACCGCCGCCCGTGTGGTCGGCAACGCGGATCATCGAAACCGGGTTGCCGTCGGAAGCCTGCGAGGCCGCGAGTTGAAGGGTGACGCCCGGGCCGAGGATGAGGCCGTACCGGACGGACGCGGACGCCGGCTTGAGGCACCAGCGATTCGCCCCGCTGCCCGTTGCCGTGAGCGAGTACGTCCCCGGCACGGTGATCGACAACGCCTTGCCGGCCGTCGCCGCCGCGTCCCATTGCGACTGGATCGCCGCCCGGTTGTCGGTGCCGCCGGCCGTGAGGCCCGTCGCCTCAATGGATCCGACTTGCGGGACGCCGAGCGATTCCCGCCACGCGGCGGCGGTCGTGAGGGGAAGGACCGTCCGCGTGAACGAGGACGTCGGCAGGACTTGTCCGGTCATGGTTTCACCCCCGGCCCCTTGTATTCCCACGCCCGCCACGTCCCGTTCGCCTGCCGCTGCGATCCGGCCACGTCGTAGAACGCCTTGCCGCGGGCGAGAAAATGGTCGGCCGGCTTTCGGTTAGGGTTCGTGAGGTTGATCCCCCTGCCGAAGACGACCCCTTCTTCGACTTCCATCGGCGAATAGAGATCGACACCGCTTATCGTCACCGGGGCGTTGTGGTGCCAGCGGATGCCTTCAAACCAGCCGCCCGAGATTTGAAGCGTGCCTGGCGCGTTGCTGTTGAACGCAGTCGCGACGCCGAGCGGCACGCCCTCCGTGAACACGTCCCGCAAAACGACGTACGGGTTGGCGTGTCCGACCAGGACGCCGTGCGGCGTGTAGCCGAGCGTGCAGTTCGTCAGGTGGGCGCCGCCGATCACGTTGTCCACGCACGACCGCTCGTTGTGGACGAGCCGCATTCGGTCGAGGTATTGCAGTTGGGCGTTGCCGCCGTGAATCACGACCGCGTCCCGACACCCGGCAATCGTCCCGTCGGCGATGCTCGTCTCGTCGCACGCCTTCGTGTTGGCGTTGCCGATCTGGACGCCGGTCCCGAACCCCTGAATGAGTCCGACGCGAATCTCGTTCTTTACGGCCGAGATCGGCGAATGCTCCTGCGGCGTGACGCGGACCGCCGTCGCCGTCCGGGGCGTGCCGGTGTTCTGGACGACCTTCGCTTCAATTCGGCAGCCTGTACACGAGACCAGATCGAACGCCGCCGCGTCGGGCGGACCCTGCCAGTAGACCCGGCCGGCCCGGACCGTCACGCCCGTTTTTCCCGTGAGCACGACCGGGCGGGTGAGCGTCAGGTCGGGCAGCGTCACGTCCCCGAAGTCGGGCACGTCGGCGACGTCGATTTCGGGGGCGATGGTCATTGGTACTCGTTCGCGGCGAGCCACGCCTCCACGAGTGCCCGATTCCCGGCCGACAGCGAACTGTCATAAATCAGCGTCGCTCCCCATCCGTCCGTCGCGTCGGTGACCGAATATCCGTTGCCGCCGAGTTGATTCAGCGTGATCGTGCCGGCGGCACCGGCACCGCCCGCGTATTCCGCCACGCCGTCGGACGCGAGGAAGAGCGACCCCGACGCCCGGCGGATGCGGACCCACTTCGGCGTCGCATTCGTCCAACCGGTCGAGGTGCTCGTGCTGCCCGCGTTGTCAACGACAAACACGCTGGACGCGGTGCCGAAGTTGACGATTCGACCCGACCCGCCGCCCTTCATCACCTCGCCCGTTCCGCCCGCGTGGAACTGGCTAACGTGGTAGAGCGTGAAATCACCGGTCAAAACCACGTTCGTGAACGTCAGGCACTCGTTCGTGTTCGGGCTGGCCGGCGGAATCAGCCCCCAAGACGCCCGCACGAGTCGGTTGTCCGGGGCCGCGACCTGCGTCTGGTTTAGATTGCCGCCGACTTCGGCCACCCATCGTCCGACCCGCTGCCCAACGGCGGCGGGCGTCGTACCCGCGTCCTGGTAGAACGTGCCGGACTTGCTCGTCTGGAAGATGAGCCCAGGAATGGACGCGGGGGAGAAGGGGGCGGCGCCGCCCGTCCCGATGCCCAAGCCTAATCCGAGTCGCGGCACTGGTGCCCCCTTACACGACGCAGAGAACGCGGGTCACGGTCGTGCCGGTTGACCAGATTCGCTTCACGGCGAACGGGATGCGGTTGTTGAGGGCCGTGAGGTCAGCGGCGGTGAACGTCACGTCCTCGTCGTCCATGCCGCGGACCTTCAACGTGCCGGACGTGAGGGCGAAGCATTCGAGGGCGATGGTCGTGAGGTCAGTCCCGTCGCTGAACGACGTGACGATCCTCCCGCCACGCCCCACGAGTAGCGACTGCTCCCTCAGGTAGTATTCGTCGTCAGTCACGGTTGCCTCCCGGCAATCAGGCCAAACGAACCGGGCAGATGATTAACCCGCGACGGCGTGAATCTCGAACTGCTCCGAACCCGTACCCGTCACGTCGATCGTGCAGTCGCCCGAGGCCACGTCGGGAGACGAATCATGAAAGTAGAAGTGAACCCAATGGCCGGGCTTGAGCGTGATGCTCGAACTCGCCCCAAAGAGGTCGATGCCGTTCGACGCCCCGGGCACGAACGTCATGTTCCCGGTGTTCGTGGACTTGTTCTTCAGGATGAGCGATTGCACCTTCAGGCCGAGGAACGTGACCGTCGCCCCGCCGGTGCCGAGCATCGTCGTGAAATTGATCGTCGCTGACCCGCCGGAGAGCGGGAAGTCCGTCCGCCCCGCCGTCTTCGTGACCGGTACGGTCGAAGTCGGCGAGAGCGAAAGCGACTGATTGAGAGTCGTGTGCTGGACCGACTGACCAGTGGCGGTCGTCGTCGAGTCCGGCGTCTCGTTCGTCGTCATCGAAGTGCGAATTTCGCAGGTCGTAACGGCCATCTTTCACTCTCCGGGCGAGGCCGGTTGTTCGTGGAATGCGTCTACGTGGGTTATTCCCCTTCGTCAGAAATCAGAGAACAGTCGTGTACCCGTCGGCGATCGCGCCCGCCTGCCACCCACCGCCAACGGATTGCGTGATCGTGAACCCGAGCTTGCGTGACGCCGCAATCTTCTTGTGGATCGGGACGACGACGAGCGAATCGGGCGTGAGCGGATCGGAGTTCGTTGCGGGGAGTTCGACGGTCCGCCAGTATTTCCAGGCCGACCCGTTGTAATAGAAGATGCGGGCCACGGTCGGATTGTTGTCCCCCGTCGGCGCGAACTCGATCTGATAGACGAACGCCCCGTCCGACGGCGACGTAAAAATGTCCGTGATCGTGCCCGTGCCGTCGCGGAGCGTGTTGCCTGTCGTAACGACGCTTGACCACGACGAGACGTCGGCTTGGAGTGCGGGGCTTTCGGCGTTAGCGGCCATTGAATGTATCCGTTACTTGTTTAATTGATGGTGTAAACCCATGTTTCTCCAAACAACGT
>ERZ650311.720-NODE-720-length-19064-cov-5.185333_pt1 | contig 19064 bp, 24 predicted proteins | sample MGYA00376247_ERZ650311 | MGnify/ENA primary metagenome ERZ650311 (study PRJEB26733, sample SAMN07839324) | wastewater metagenome | biome: small river; feature: stream; material: water | place: USA: North Carolina | collected 2016-07-28 ... | reverse complement strand
GTAAAAAATTAAGGTTTGAGTTTTGCCGCCAATTTGCTTTGCGCTAAGGCTGAGACTTGGACCCGCTGACGTGCCGCTGCCAGCTGTTCGTCGGCGGCATGTTGTACATCGTTCAAACGGTCCATGATGGTGCCACGTAAGTCGGTCAAGTCATGGTCGAGCTTGTTCAGGCGTTCTTGCAGTTCGCGTTGCAAGGCCATGCGTTGGGTGAGCAGATTGACTTCAGCGGCAATGGTGCGCCAGGTTTGTGTCAGCTCATCCGTTGGTGCCACGCGCAGTTGTTCAAATAACTCGTTCATCAAAGGGTCGAACAGGGACGACGCAGGGTCTTCGCTGGGATCGGGCACGTCGGTCAATGTGGGCACGTTGTCCGGCACGACCATGGGCTCATTGGCAGGGGTGGGTGCTGGCGTGGTGTGGCGATGTGCTTGTAGCAGGTCATTGACTTGTCCCCAGCCTTGCTCCGGGGTGTATTGCTTGAGACCTTTGAAGGACAAAAATTGTGGCTCTGCGCTCATTTTCTGATCACACCCATGGAAATGAGTTTTAGGAATTGAGGTATGCCCAGGGCCGCCATATGGCCTGCTGCGGCAGTAGATTTGTTGCTGGGCATTGTGTCGTCGGGCCGCACTTTGTGCAAGCGGTGACGCCCCAGCACGGAGTATTGATGGGCCAATGTGCTTGAAGTTGCTAGCAAGTTGTGACGGCTACTTGCTGGCCCCGTTGTTGCATGCGCTCCCAACACACCGCTGCGTAGCGGTGGGCTGGTGCGCACGGGGCTGTTGGCTGGGCGCATGCTGTTGTGCGGGTGGGCAGTTTGGCGCATGTCGCGCGCTGCGCCTACGGCTTTGCCAAACTCGACAAAGGATGCACCGCATGCGTCGGGTAAGTCCATCAAATAGCCGCGTTCAAACATTTCGCGTGCGGTTTGGGCTTCCAAAATAGGTGGTGCAAGCATGAAGCTGACAGGAAAGCGCTGTTTTGAAAACACATCGCTGCGCAGTTGTTCGGGCTGCACCCGGGTGGGGCATACCAACAGTGTTGGTGGTGTGTGAATGGCAGAGTCGAATACCCAGCGATGGCGACTCAAGAAGCCCGCGGTTGCGGCGAGTTCCATTTCTGAGACGGATGTAGGCACGATGACCAAATCGTACTCAAACATCAATTCACCTGCGATGGAATCGGTCCAGGTCAAATCACAGATCACCACTTCGGAGCTGCTGGCGGCACGGCGTAGATGGAGGCGTGCGTCCAAGATGGGGCGGTTACCGCCTTGGTCCAAAGGCAAGATGTGGTGCTGAATCGTGATCCCGATTTGTGGCGCACGACGCAACCAGGTGCTGGAGGAGCCATGGGTGTCAAAGTCAATCAAAGTCACGGTTTGACCTTGGCTGCGCAAGTACGCCGCCAAATTGGCAGAGACAGTGCTCTTGCCGACACCACCTTTTTGACTGGTGACCAAAATTTTGAAAGTTGACATTGATCTTCTCCATCCCCACCCAAAATGAGCGGGGGAACTGAATTTACATGCGCACCGTGATAAGGGTCAATGCAAGCACTGGTGCGGGCTTCGGGTTGTTGAGGGGGTCATTCTATCGAATAATGAATACCTTGGTATTATTAAGAAAATTAAAAGAAACGAAATTAAGAATATTTAGCATGTTGTTGATTTATAAAGTATTTTTGAACAATGTCAAAAAAAACAACACTTTCATCTATTTTTAGCGTTGATTCAGCATTCACGGGGGAATTTGGAAGCCAAACGGATTTCACAAAACAGACAAAGTCCGTCCGTTAAAATGAATGGGTTAACTTTTTATAACCAATCAATCCATGTCCAAACGCCACATCGCGCTTCTTTCTTTTGTTTCTTTGGCTTTTCTGTCTGCTTGCAGCTCTACCAAGCTGGACAACACGTCTGACGTGACGGGCAAGTCGGTGGATGGTGCGGGGGCATCCGGTGTGAGCACCGTGGCTGCAGTGGTTGCGGATCACTTGAATCCCAACAGCTTGATTTCTACCCAACGCAGCGTGTACTTTGATTTTGACCAGTTCAATGTCAAAGCTTCAGAGAATGCCGTGGTTGAGCGCCAAGGCAAGTACTTGGCTTCTAAGCCCAATTTGGCCATCCGCTTGGAAGGCAACGCCGACGAGCGCGGTGGTCGTGAGTACAACTTGGCCTTGGGTCAAAAGCGTGCCGAAGCTGTGGCGCGTGCACTCAAGGTATATGGCGTGAGCGACAAGCAAGCTGAACCCGTGAGTTTCGGTAGCGAAAAGCCCAAAGCCGCAGGTCACGACGAAGCCGCGTGGGCACAAAACCGCCGCGTTGATTTCGCGTACCCCGCCAAGTGATGCATACGGCTGCGTGCGTGCGCTGATGCAACTCAACAGCGAAGTTGTCACCACGCCACCCAGGGCTTCGGCCACGGTGGTGCTGCTGCGTGACGCGCCACACACCGGCTTAGAAGTCTTTTTATTGCGCCGCCATACGGCTTCGGCTGTGTTGGGCGGCGCTTATGTTTTTCCAGGTGGCAAATTAGACGCGGCCGATTGCGCGCCCGCCTTGCATACGCACCTGGACCGCTCGCCACAAGCGTTGCACCAAGCCTTGGGTGAACCTGAGCTAGAGGTGCACACAGCCGCAGGCTTGTATGCCGCGGCGGTGCGTGAGTCTTTGGAAGAGTGCGGTGTCTTGTATGCCCGTGCGCGCAACCAAGACAGCTTGGCACACGACGCCGAGCAACGCCAGCAATGGCAAAAGCAATTGCATTCCGGTGAGGCCTTTGTCAACGTTTTAAAAAGCGCGGACTTGAGCGTGGACACTCAATACTTGGCACCTTGGTCGCGTTGGATCACACCCGTGCAACCGTCGGTCACCAACAAACGTTTTGATACGCGCTTCTTTGTGGCCGCGTTGCCCGAAGGTCAAGCCCCGATTCATGACAACGTGGAAGCGGTGGACAGTGTGTGGGTCACCCCCAGCGATGGCTTGCATCGTTACTGGGCGCGTGAGATTGCGCTGGCACCGCCCCAAATCATGACCTTGGTCAGCTTGCAGGCGCACAGCAACGTGGCCAGCGTATTGCGCGCCGCAGCTGCGCAACACCCACCCACGGTCTTGCCCGAAACCTTTGATGAAGACGGCATCCGCCATATTTGCTATCCCGGCGATCCGCGTCACTCGGTGGCAGCGCGCGCGTGGCAAGGCCCTTCACGGTTACGTTTTATCGATGGACGTTTTGAGCCCTACGGTGGCTTGGACGCTTTGCTCAATCCCTGAGTGTGAGATCGAATGACATGGACTGTGGCATCCATGCCATGGCCCCAACAGATAGATTGCCATGAACGACATCACAGAAACCACCAACGACCCAGACAACGCGTGGTTGGAAAACTATCCTTACGACACCATCGTGGTGGGGCAATCGGCCCGCATGGTGCGCACCTTGACCTTGGCCGATATCCAGGCCTTTGCGGCTGTGTCGGGCGATACCAACCCCGCGCATCTGGATCCCGACTACGCCAATGCCAGCTTGTTCCACGGTGTGATTGGCCATGGCATGTGGGGTGGCGCCTTGATTTCCAGTCTGTTGGGCACGGTGTTTCCAGGGCCTGGCACGATCTACCTTGAACAGAATTTGCATTTCAGTCGTCCTGTACGCATTGGTGACACGCTCAATGTGACGGTTACATGTGTTGCCAAACACGATGACAAAAAAACGGTGGACCTCGATTGCTTGTTGGTCAACCAAAAAGGTGAACGCGTCTTGTACGGCATGGCGCGTGTGATGGCACCGCTTGAGAAATTGCGTCTACCACGCGTGCATGCACCACACATCAGCCTGTTTGACCCCGAAGTGCGTCATGCCAATTTACTGGCGCTGGGTGCGCATTTGGAGCCCGTGTTGTGCGGCGTGGTGCATCCCTGCGATGCGGACTCGTTGCAAGGTGCGATGGACGCACACCTTGCCGGTTTGATCAAGGCGGTGTTGATTGCACCCGAAAAGAAGCTGCGCGCTTTGGCGGTTGAAGCGGGTATCGACCTCCAAGGCCTGACCGTGATCGATGTGCCGCACAGCCATGCAGCCGCAGAGATGGCTGCGCAAATGGCTGCAGACCACAAGCTGGAAGCCTTGATGAAAGGCAGCTTGCACACGGATGAATTGATTCATGCTGTGGTTATGCAACCGGGCTTACGCACTGGACGACGCATGTCGCATGTGTTTCGTTTTGAAGCCCCGATGTATCCCAAGCCGCTGTACATCACCGATGCGGCTTTGAACATTGCGCCTAATTTGCAAGAAAAAGCAGACATCGTGCAAAACGCGATTTTGTTTGCACAAATCATGGGCGTGGCGCAACCGAAGGTGGCGATTTTGTCGGCGGTGGAAACCGTCAACCCCAGCATCCCCTCCACCTTGGATGCGGCCGCCTTGTGCAAGATGGCCGATCGTGGGCAAATCAAAGGCGGCGTGTTGGATGGCCCCTTGGCGTTTGACAACGCGGTGTCTACGCATGCGGCTGAGATCAAACACATCAGCTCGCCCGTGGCTGGACAAGCCGATATTTTGGTAGCCCCTGATTTGGAGTCGGGCAATATGATGGCCAAGCAACTCGAATACCTGGCTGGTGCCTCAGGCAGTGGCGTGGTGTTGGGCGCACGCGTCCCGATCGCCTTGACCAGCCGGGCCGATACGGCCACCACGCGCAGCGCTTCGGCCTTGCTGGCGAAGTTGATCGCGCACCACTACCGCAGCCACCCCGCATGAGCATTCTGTCTGTCAATGCGGGCTCGTCGAGTCTGAAGTTTGCGCTTTATCCCATCGCAGGATCGGACATCATCGAGGCCGAGGTCACGGGCAATATCGAAGGTTTGGAACCATCGGGTCAACCGTGCATCAGTTACAAGGCGACGGGGCAAGCCAAAGCTTCTGCGCTTGTCGCTGTGCAGGCTGGTGAAGATGTGTTCGATGCTGCCTTGCGCACACTGAAGGAGTTGTTGTCTACCCGCTTTGCGCAGGTGCGTGTCCAGGCCATTGCGCACCGAGTGGTGCATGGCGGACAACATTTCTCTGCCAGTGTGCAGGTCACACCCGAAGTGCTGGTGCAACTCGCCACGCTCAATGCGTTGGCGCCGTTGCACCAGCCGCATAACCTGGCAGGTATTCGTGCCTTCGCAGAATCGTTTCCTCAGCTGCCACAGGTGGCTTGTTTTGATACGGCGTTTCACAGCAGCTTGTCCCCTTTGGAGACAACGTTTGCGATTGACAAAACCTTGACTGAAACTGGTGTGCGTCGCTACGGTTTTCATGGGCTGTCGTACCAATACGTGAGCCAGGTGTTGCAACGTGTTTCTAAGCGTTCTGCACAACGCACGGTCATGGCGCATTTGGGTAACGGGGCCAGTGTCTGTGCGACTACCGCGCATGTCAGTCGAGCCACCACCATGGGTTTTTCCGCCTTAGATGGTTTGATGATGGGCACGCGCAGCGGCGCCATCGATCCGGGTGTCTTGCTCTACTTGATGGAGCAAGGTTGGGACCACGACAAAATTCAAAAGCTGCTGTACAAACAAAGTGGTTTGTTGGGTGTGTCTGGCGAAAGTGCAGACATGCGCACCTTGCGCGCTTCAGGTTCAGAAGCGGCCCGCTTTGCAACTGATTTGTTTGCCCACCGTGTGGTGCGTGAAATCGGGGCGTTGAGCGCCTGTGTAGGCGGGCTGGATGTATTGGCTTTTACAGGGGGCATTGGCGAGCACGATGCGGTGCTACGCCAACAAGTGGGTGAGGCCTTGGCTTATTTAGGTGTGTATGTTGATGCCTCACACAACCAAGCCGCAACAGGCGATGCGTCGATGGCCATTCATACCGATGACAGCCGCGTAGAGGTGTGGGTTATTCCGACGGACGAGGGGCGTGTGGCGGCGCAAGAAGCGTTGTTATTGCTCGGACTCGTTGGATGACGAACCTTCATCGGTGTGATGCTTTTTCTTCTTAGAAATAATTTTGTAAGCGGCATAAATTGCCAGCACCAAAAAAAAGCCGCAAATCGCTATTTCGGTGTCGGTGAAGTTGCCATCGAACAGGTCGATGTCCTCGTACGTGGACAAGAGCGTGTTCACTTCTGGATTGGCTCGGCGGTATTGTTCGTAAGCTTTGTTGTCCATCCCTGTTTCCTCACAGCATGACGTAAATGCGAATTATCGGCGAAACCATATCTTTTATTCCCCAGGTATGCGCGCAGCATGCAGATGCACCACTTGCTTGGCGCGCTTTCTGAATCGGATGTTGAGCAGCTCCACAATCACAGAAAACGCCATGGCGAAGTAAATATAGCCCTTAGGAATGTGGTGCCCAAAGCCTTCGGCCATCAGCACCACGCCGACGACCACCAAGAAGGTAAGGGCCAGCATTTTGATAGACGGATGGTTCGAGACAAATCGACCAATGGCAGAGGCAAAGACCATCATCAATCCGACAGAGGAAATCACAGCTGCAATCATGATGGCCACTTCATCGACCATGCCTACGGCGGTGATGATCGAGTCAAGTGAAAACACCAAGTCCACCACCATGATTTGCAAGATCACATGGGCCAGGGTGGCGCGACCAGCGGCAGTTGTAGCGTCTTCTTCGCCCTCAAGCGAGTGGTGAATTTCGCCCGTGCTTTTCCAAATTAAGAACATGCCGCCCAAGATCAAAATCAAATCCCGACCTGAAATGGCTTGATCAAAAATGGTGAACAAGGGCGCGACCAGTCCAACGATCACTGATAAAACGAGCAGTAGGCCGATGCGCATGAACATCGCCATGAACAAGCCAATGCGTCGCGCTAACTCTCTTTTTTCTGGCGGAAGCTTGTCGACCAAGATGGAAATGAAAATGATGTTGTCGATCCCCAGCACCAGCTCTAACGCTGTGAGTGTGGCAAAGGCGATCCAAGCTTGCGGGTTGGTGAGAAGTTCCATATATGTCTTTCTATCCAGATCAAAAGCATAGTCAAAAACGGTAAGTCTTTAAATTTGTAAGGACTAACGGTGACCAATTGTTGGCGCCATCTCTACCTTTTGATAGATGGTGTTGGCTGGTCTACTCAGAGATCATTCTGCATGGATCATTCGCAGGAGATCGGACCATGAAAAACTTCTATTCACAAGCGGTGTCTATTCCCGTTGACACCGTCCATGTGGATGGTGTGTTGACCTTGCCATCCGTCGCTAAAGGGGTGGTGATTTTTGTTCATGGTGCCGGCAGCAGTCGCTTCAGTCCGCGTAACAAACATGTGGCAAAGCTGTTACAGCAAAGAGGTATGGGAACCTTGCTGCTCGATTTGCTCACGCCTGAAGAAGACGCGAATGTCAGCACCCGTTTTAATATTGAATTGCTCACGCGACGTTTGTTGCTGGTCACGCATTGGTTGGCGCATGAGCCGCAGACGCACATGTTTGCGTTCGCCTACTTTGGAGCCAGCACAGGCGCTGCTGCGGCTTTAATGGCTGCCGCGTTGCCCACCGACGTCGCACGTGGTGTCGTCTCCCGTGGGGGTCGCCCCGACCTCGTCAATGCAGGCAGTTTGTCGCAGGTGAGATGTCCAATCTTGTTGCTGGTAGGAAGCGCAGACACAGAGGTGCTGGCACTGAATGAGCAGGCCAGCCGATATCTGACTTGCGAGCATGAGTTGCGTGTGATTCAAGGGGCGACGCATTTGTTTGAAGAGCCAGGGTGTTTGGATGCGGTGGCCAAACACGCGGCTGACTGGTTCGCTCATTGCTTCGCGAGGAAGCAGCAGCCTGTGCCCATCGTTTAAGTTTGCTTATTTATTGCGGGTGTTGACGCTGGCCACTGCCAGCGCGGTTAATTGGGTCAGCAGATGAGGCAGTAAGTCTGAACATTTCAGCCACCGCCAAGGCCTTGCTGCAGCCAAGCCCGCCCCGACCAAAGCTGCTGTGATCACCAGCCAGCCAGGGCGCGTTTGTGCTGTGGCGTGCAACAAGGTTCGGGTCGCTTCCAAACTGGGAAAGTTGTCACGATGGCTGCGAAAAGGGGTCGATTGACGCAGCAGTTGCTCTGCCACCGCGATCAATGCCAAACCTGCCAAGACATGAGGAATTGCAGGTGCTGTGACATTTTTTGGGATGGTGCCAGAGGTCGATGTTTGACGGGTTTCTTGCGCCCAGTATTGCGCGATGGCTGAGCGCGAATGCGCCAGCAGGTTGACGGTGCTCGTGTCAGTGGGCATTGTTCTTTAGTAAGGCCATGTCGGTTGAGATTTGCGCTTGCAGCACACGCCAAAGCGTTATTGGGGGTTTGCGCAACAAAGCAAATAAGCTGCACAGCGTGCCCAACAAAGGAACACATGGCACCAACCACAGCACCCACATATGTGTTTGCGTGTTTTCTGGCATCGTGCCCCAGAGTAGCAGCGCCACGCCCAGCAGTCCGATAAAGAGCAGGCTACACCCCAAAAACATCACCCACATAAGCGTGCGGTAGCGTAAATAGGCCATTGCCAACTCAGTTTCATCGCGCATGAGAAGGGCGTAATGGCTCATGTGGGTTGCCAGCAAGTTGGGTTGAGACAGCAACAAATCCCATAGCCGAGCCGCAATATCGGTGGCATTCATGTCAGACGCATCATTTGACGCGCTGGCCAAGCCAATTGGTCAGCAGCACCAAGGCTGCGCCTGTTGCGGCCGCAATGAACACAGCTTTCACAGGCTCGTGTTGAATGTAGTCCAGTGTTTTCTCGCGAACTTGTTTGACTTGCGTGCGCAAGTGCTCCGTTTGTTCGTGCAAAGTTTGCGAGCTGCGGTGCATCAATTCGGCAGCTTCAGCATTGAGCTCCTCCACGGTTTTGTGGACTGCGTTGCTCACACTGTCTACCGTGTGATGGAGCGCTTCGGCCGATTTTTCAATGGAAGGAGGGTGCATCGTCATGGCAAATCTTCTTTCAAAAAATGAGAAAGGAGCCATCTTGAATGAGTCGTCTGTGAACGTCTGTTCGTTCGCGTACGGATTCAAATCTGCAACGCAAAACGGCCTCCATTGCTGGAGGCCGTCGTGTCATTTTTGGTGGCGCTTCACGGATTCGAACCGCGGACCTGTGGATTATGATTCCATCGCTCTAACCGACTGAGCTAAAGCGCCGAAGCCCAGAATTATAGCGTATCTGAAAATCCTATTTATCTTCAGGCAGCTTGAAGATGAAGGGTAGCAAGCACAGGGCCAGCAAGACCGAGCCAAGCTCTTTGAGTCCATCTACCTGCATGAACAGAAACGACAGCCCGGCCAGCATCAGCGCAAATTTCAACAGCAACTGGGTGTCAATGTTTGGTAATTTCTTCATGGTGCTCTCAACCTCAATGGGGTGCAGAAACTTCCCTGCATGTCGTAGTTGGATGGGCAGCTGCTCTTTGCTGAGCAATGTGCGCCGCATCATGTTCCTTCATGTCAAGCCGACTGGCTCAGCTTAGCAGCACGTAGCCCTTGTCAATCAAACAGCGGCGCAAATCAATGATGGCGTTGTTGGTCACGTACTTGTCACCATATTGCTGCATGATCTGCTTTTGACAGATGGCGACATCTTGGTCATATTGACGTCGCGCATCGCCCTTGAGGTTCACATCGGGCACATAGTTGCCATTGGTGATGGGCAAGTCGAACCCCAAATTTGCCGCGCACCCGCTCAAGGTCAGTAAAAGACTGGTGCACAGGAGGTGGCGTTTGAAGGTCTGCATGGGTGGCACCAAGATATTGATCGATTCGATAACTTTATCACAAAGATAAAGTTATATCGGCTCAAATCTCTAGCCACCCTAGGCCACGCAGGATTACTGCGAAGCAGTATTACTGGTGTTTAAACGCAGCCTTACGCTTGTTCACAAAAGCATCCATGCCTTCTTTTTGATCGGTGGTGGCAAACAAGGCGTGGAACAGGCGGCGTTCAAACATCACGCCATCGGCCAAGCCGCTCTCAAACGCACGGTTGACCGATTCTTTGGCCGCCATGACGGCGATTTGTGAGTAGTCGCAAATCATCAGCGCCGCGCCCAGGGTTTCTTCCATCAACTTGTCCAGCGGCACGATGCGGCTGACTAGGCCGGCTTGCTCGGCTTCGGTGGCGCTCATCATGCGGCCTGTCAGGGCCAAATCCATGGCTTTGGCCTTGCCCACGGCGCGTGGCAAACGTTGTGTGCCACCCGCACCAGGAATGACGCCCAGCTTGATTTCAGGTTGGCCAAACTTGGCGTTGTCTGCGGCGATGATGAAGTCGCACATCATGGCCAATTCGCAACCACCGCCCAAGGCAAAACCGCTCACGGCGGCGATCACGGGTTTGCGGATGCTGCGAATAGTTTCCCAGTCGCGTGTGATGTAGTCGTCTTTGTAGACATCGGCAAAGCTGTAAGTGGCCATGGCCCCAATGTCCGCGCCGGCGGCAAAGGCTTTTTCGCTGCCAGTGATGACCATGCAGCCAATGGCGTGGTCGGCGTCAAAGGCCTTCAGGGCTTGGCCTAATTCGATCATCAAGCCCGCATTCAGCGCGTTGAGTTGCTTGGGGCGGTTGAGGGTGATGACGCCCACTTTGTCTGCTTCGGTGTGGACGGTGATGAATTCGTAAGCCATGTGAGCGCTCCAAAAAACGAGTTGAAAAAACAGGATAGCTTCAACTATAGCCAAGCCGATCCAAGGGTAAACATTAACCAACCGATCGGTCGGTTAATGATAAATTTCTTGCAGGAGATCACCATGACAGCACCCCAAGAGACATCCACCGTCTTGTACGAAGCGCGCGGCCCTGTGGCCCTGGTCACGCTCAACCGCCCCCAGGCGCTCAACAGTTTTACGCGCCAAATGCACCACGATTTGTGGGCGGCATGCGACCGCGCCGAAGCCGATGCCACCATTCGCGCGATGGTGATCACGGGTGCCGGACGCGGCTTTTGTGCTGGCGCCGATTTGTCAGAGTTCGACTTTGCGCCGGGCCCTGATTTGATCAAACGGGCCGACCCTGGTCCGGTGATTGACCAAGCCTTCAACCCTTCAGCGCGCAAGCTGCAAGCCTTGCGCATGCCGACCATTGCGGCGGTCAATGGCGTGGCCGCCGGTGCTGGCGCGTCACTGGCCATGTGCTGCGATATTGCGATTGCGGCACCTGCGGCAAGTTTCATTCAAGCCTTCAGCAAAATTGGTTTGATTCCCGATGCGGGCGGCAGCTGGTTGCTGGTCGAGCGTTTGGGCTTGGCCCGCGCCATGGCCTTGGCCATGACGGGCGACAAATTGGGTGCGGCCCAAGCCAAAGAGTGGGGTCTGATTTGGGACGTGGCCGAAGACAGCGTGGCCGCCGCCCTGGCCATGGCCGAACGCCTGGCCGTGATGCCCACCCAAGCCCTGGTGCAAACCCGCCACCTCCTGCGCGACGCCGGCACACGCAGCTTCACCCAGCACCTGGACGCTGAGCGTGATGCCCAATCCGCCTTGGGCCGCACGCATGATTACATCGAAGGTGTGAGCGCCTTCTTAGAAAAACGCGCCCCTGCGTTCAAGGGGAAATGATGCGTACTGAGTTGCAACACGACGCCCAAGCCATCGCCACTGCCAAGCAAGTGGCGGAGTCTATGTTTGCGGTGGATACCGCCACCAAAGACACCATGGGCATGGAAATTTTGGTGTGCGAGCCAGGCCGCGCGGTGCTGCGCATGCCCGTGCAAGCCCTGCATTTGAACGGGCATCAAATTTGCCATGGCGGCTTCATCTTCACGCTGGCCGATTCCACCTTTGCCTTTGCCTGCAACAGCTACAACAAGAACGCCGTGGCCGCGGGCTGCAGCATTGAATTCTTGAAGCCCGCGCACGAGGGCGATGTGCTCACCTGCGAGGCGCAAGAGCAGGTGCTGTCGGGCCGCCACGGCATTTACGACATGCGCGTGACCAACCAGCGTGGCGAGGTGGTCGCCGTGTTCCGTGGCAAGAGTGCGCAAATTCAAGGGACGGTCTTTCCAGAATGAACACCTCACTGCCACTCGAACCGATAGAAAAGTGCAGCGTCGACGAGCTGCGCGCTTTGCAACTCAAGCGCTTGCAGGCCACGCTGCACCATGCGTATGCCAACTCGCCGGTTTACCGCGCCAAGTTTGACGCTGCGGGCGTGCACCCCAGCGACTGCCGTTCGCTGGCCGACTTGGCCAAGTTCCCGTTCACCTCCAAGGCCGACCTGCGCGACAACTACCCGTTCGGCATGTTTGCCGTGCCGCGTGACCAAGTGGTGCGCATCCATGCGTCGAGTGGCACCACGGGCAAGCCCACGGTGGTGGGCTACACCCAAAACGACATCGACGTGTGGTCCAACGTGGTGGCGCGCAGCATTCGTGCTGCGGGTGCGCGTCGCGGCGACATGGTGCATGTGAGCTATGGCTACGGTTTGTTCACCGGCGGCCTGGGCGCGCACTATGGCGCAGAAAAACTGGGCCTGACCGTGGTGCCTTTTGGTGGCGGCCAAACCGAGCGCCAGGTGCAACTGATTCAAGACTTCCGGCCCGACATCATCATGGTCACGCCCAGCTACATGCTGGCGATTGCCGATGAGTTTGAGCGCCAAGGCCTGGACCCCGCCGCGTCAAGCTTGCGCATTGGCATTTTTGGCGCCGAGCCCTGGACCAATGACATGCGCCGTGCGATTGAAAAGCGCGCGGGCATCACGGCGGTTGACATTTATGGCCTGAGCGAAGTCATGGGCCCGGGCGTGGCCAGTGAATGCGCCGAAACCCAAGACGGCCCGACGATTTGGGAAGACCATTTTTACCCGGAAATCATCCACCCCGAAACGGGTGAGCCAGTGGCCGATGGCGAAATGGGCGAGTTGGTGTTCACCAGCCTGACCAAGGAGGCCTTGCCCATCATTCGCTACCGCACGCGCGACCTCACACGCTTGTTGCCCGGCACGGCCCGCACCATGCGGCGCATGGAAAAAATCACCGGCCGCAGCGACGACATGATGATCGTGCGCGGCGTCAACGTGTTCCCTTCGCAAATCGAAGAGTACATTTTGAAGCGCCAAGAGTTGGCGCCGCACTACCAGTGCGTGTTGACCCGTGAAGGCCCGCTGGACAGTTTGTCGGTGCGGGTCGAAACGCGTCCCGGCGTGGACCCGCAAAGCGACGCGGCCAAGGCCGCCGCGCGCCAATTGCAGCACGATGTGAAGACCTTTGTGGGGACCTCCATCGGCGTTGAGTTGCATGCCGAAGGCGGCGTCGAGCGCAGCCAGGGCAAGGCCAAGCGCGTGGTGGATTTGCGGCCTAAATAAGGGCGCTCAATCCTGCAGCCAGCGCTTGACGGGTTCGGGTTGGCTCAACACCAGCCGAGCCGTGGTGGCCTTGTCGAGTTGTTTCAAGGACAGTGGCAGGCGCAGCAACTGGCGATCGCGTGACACCAGGGCCGTCACTTGCGTGGCGGTGCCCGCGTAAAGGGGCAGTTCGTCCAAGCGGTTCAGCCGCCAGGCGCTGGCCTTGCGGCCTTTGCTTGCAGGCACCTCGATGCCCAACCACTCATCGCCGGGCGCAAACCCAGCGGCCCTGGCCACACCGCCCCTCAAAACGGTTTTGACCTGGATGCCCTGTGTTTCTGTCACACGCAGGCCCAAGCGTTGCGCCCATTGCGCGGGCTCTTCGATCAGGGCCACGCCATGGCGATGCAACAAGCTGTCCAAGGGCAGTTCTTGCGTGCTGTGCACCCAGGCCTTCAACTCTTTCTGCCATGAGCGACCGGTGAGCTCGGCCAGCACCGCCAGCAAATCGCTTTCTTGCATGGGGCCGGCCTGGCAGCGCTTCCACAAGGCGCGCATCACCTTGTCCAGCGATTGGCCTTCCGAACGCAAGCTCAGGTCCAGGCACAAGGCCACCAAGGCGCCCTTGGTGTAGTAGCTCACCGTGAGGTTGGGGCTGTTTTCATCGGTGCGGTAATACTTGGTCCAGGCTTCAAAGCTGGACTGGGCCACCGTGTGCACTTGGCGCCCCGGTGTTTGCAGCACTTGGTTGATGGTTTTGTTCAGCAGTTTCAGGTACTGCGCTTCATCGATCAGGCCGGTGCGGCACAAAAACAAGTCGTCGTAGTAACTGGTGAAGCCTTCGAAGAACCACAACAGCTCGGTGTAGTTCTCTTGCTGGTAGTCGTAGCGCGCGAACGCGTGTGGGCGCAGGCGCTTGACATTCCAGGTGTGAAAGTATTCGTGGCTGATCAGACCCAGCAGGGTGGTGTAGCCTTCGCTGCCTTTTTGGCCCACGCGGGGCAGGTCGTTGCGATTGCAAATCAGGGCGGTCGAGTTGCGGTGCTCCAGGCCCCCGTAGCCATCGCCCACGGCCCACAGCATGAAGACATAGCGTGTGTGCGGCGGCTTGCCTTTGCCGTGCCAGAAACGAATTTGGGCTTCGCATATTTTTTGGCTGTCGGCGATCAGGCGCGCGCCATCGAAGGCGGGCGTCGCACCGGCCACCACAAATTCATGGGTGATGCCGCCAGCCTTGAAAGTGGCAGACCAGAAGTCGCCCATTTCAACCGGGCAGTCGACCAGCTCATCGTAGTTGGCGGCGAGGTAGCTGCCAAAGCCGCGCTTGTCCACCTTCAGGGCTTGCAGGCCGGTGGCCAAACGCCAAGTTGGAGGCGCCACGCTGGCGGGCAAACTGATTTCATGGGCTTGATCTTCTTGCCCCTGCACTTGAAGGAACAAGCTCGTGCCATTGAAGAAGCCGCGCAAGCTGTCGAGCCACGCAGTGCGCACCGAAGCGTCGTGCGCATGGACTTGCCAGCGCAGCGTGAGTGGGTGCTGGTCGCTGCAGTCGATGCGCCAACTGGCTTTGTCCAATTGCGTCACCGCGCGGGCGCGGCCCGCTTGGTTGGCGTTCAAGCCGCTCAACTGTTTGGCAAATTCGCGCACCAGGTAACTGCCTGCAATCCAGACGGGGAGGCGAACCACTTGCTGGGCAGCCGGGCGGGCAAGGGTCAATTCAAGGTGGAATTGGTGGGCGTGGGTGTCCAGCTGTGTGACACGGTAGTGCAAACCGCAAGCCATCAGGTGCCCCCAGCGCCAAACAGGCAAGCCAAGGTGGACACCACCGTCAGGCGAAAGCGCAGCGTGAGCCAGTCACGCAGGCCTGCATCCGGCCAGGTTTTGCGATCGACCAGATAGCAGGCCAGCAGGAGCAAGGCCAGCAATGGCAAGCCGGCATAGGCCGGCATGATGACCGCAATCCAGGCCAGGATAGAGGGCATCACCCCCCAGATCAGGTGCAGCTTGCGATGGGTCGCGCCTTGCCGCAAGCCAATGCCCCAATGGATACCGCCAAGAAACGAGGCGATGGTGGCGCCATAGCCCGCCAGCGCGATCGCGACCAAGGGGTGGACTTCGGGCGTGACCAGCCACATCAGCAAGGCACACAACACGAAGGGAATCAGCCCGGCATAGCCCAGGCGTTGAATCAGGCGGCCGGTGGCGCTGTCGGGAGTCAGTGGTTCGTGAAGCATGGCGTGAAACAAGTCTTATCGGCTGGCATCTGCCAGCAGCTTTTCAATTTGGGCGGTGCTGATGGCGCCAGGGACGCGGTTGCCATCGGTGGTGATCAGCGTCGGTGTGCCATTGATCTTGTACTTGCGGCCCAACTCCACATTGCGCTGCAAGGCCGAAATATCGCAATTGGCGCTGGCCGCGGGTTGCTCGCGCAGCATGGCGTCTTGCCAGGCCTTGGCGCGGTCTTTGGCGCACCAGATGTTGCGCGACTTGTCGACCGAGTCTTGCCCGAGGATGGGGTACAAAAACAAATACACGGTGATGTTGTCCACCTTTTGCAGGTCGCGCTCGAAGCGCTTGCAATAGCCGCAGTTCGGGTCTTCGAACACCGCGAGCTTGCGCTTGCCGTTGCCGCGCACGATGGTGAAGGCGTCTTTCAAGGGCAGGCTTTGAAAGTCGATGGCCGTGAGCTTGTCGATGCGCTCTTCGGTCAGGTTGCGGCGGCTGCGGGTGTCGATCAGTTGGCCTTGGATCAAGAAATTGCCTTCGGCATCGGTGTAGTAAATCTCCGTGCCGTCGACGCGAATTTCGTAAAGCCCGGGCATTGGGGCTTTGGTGATTTCATCGATTTTTGGAAACTGTGGAATGCGCTCTTGCAGGTTTTTGCGAATCAGGGCTTCCTGGCCTTGGGCCAGGGCCGTCAGGCTGCAGGCCAGGCAAAGCAGGCCCATGAGCGCACGGCGCAGGGGTTGGAAAAAATCAGAGTGCATTGGGTGTCCTGGCGTCCATGGCTTGTTGGAGAGTCCAGCGCTTGAGGGGGCTGGCTTGGTTGAAAGCGGACAAGCCCCAGTTTCTCAGGGTTTGAACGGTGGTGTGGGGGTGGGCAAAGAGGCGCTGCAAGGCATCGCAGGCGATCCAGGTGGGCAGCATGTCGGCCTTGCGGGCCCGTTCATACTGACGCAACAAGCGCCGATCGCCGACCGGTCGCCAGTAGGCTGTGTCGCGGCGCGTGGCCAGCACTTGCGCCAAGGCTTGCACATCGGCCAGGCCCAGGTTCAAGCCCAGGCCAGCCAGCGGGTGAATGGTGTGGGCGGCATCGCCGGCCAGGGCCCAGGCGCTGCCATCGTCGAATGTGCCGGTCCACTGGCGCGCTTGCGCCAGGCGCAAGGGCCAAATGGCGCGCTCGCTGGTCAAATGCAGCTTGCCCAAGACGCCTTGACTGGCTTCTTCCAGTTGGGCCTCAAACGCAGTGCTGTCCAGGGTTTGCAACTGGGCGGCTTGCTCGGGGGCCACCGACCAGACCAAAGAGGCTTCATGGCCATGGGCACCGCCCAGCGGCAAAAGCGCCAGAATTTCCAAGCCGCCGTGGGCTTGCCGAAACCATTGCAGGGCCTGTTGACGGTGTGGTGTGCTGCAGCGCACCCGCGCGGCCAGGGCATGCTGGTGGTAGGGCAGCACCTCGAAGTCGATGCCCAGGGCTTGGCGGGTGCTGCTGGCGCGGCCCTCGCAAATCACCGTCAAAGCGGCGGGGGCAGGCGCCTCTAGCAAGGTGATGCGTTGCTCGGCTTGCACGCGTTGCGCCAACAAGCGCTCCAGCTCAGGCACATCGACGATCCAGGTCAAGCCCTCGGCACTGGGGGCCGGGAAATGGACAAAACCGCCTTCGTCGCCCCAGACCCGCATGTCCATGACCGGGGTGGCATGGGCTGCATCGGGCCAGGCGCCCAAGCCCTGCAACATCTGGCGCGAGGCGGCGTTCAGGGAATAGGCGCGCACATCGGTGCTGTGCGGCGGGGGTGCCACCAGACCCACCCGCAACTGCTGGGCGGCCAGCAGCAGTGCCAGACTGCGTCCCACCATGCCGCCACCGCGAATGCACACATCCAAATTTTGAGCCATGCGCAAGATTGTAGGAGGACGGCACAATCGGGGGGTTCATTTTTAGAAGACCTTTGACCATGTCCGACCTTCAAGCCCGCGTGTCCCAGCTCTGGATTTATCCGGTGAAATCTTGCGGCGGCGTTTCTGTGCTGTCTGCCAACCTGACCGAAACCGGCCTGGAATGGGACCGCGCCTGGATGGTGGTGGATGCCCAGGGCGATTTCGTGAGCCAGCGGGAAGCCCCGCGCATGGCCCTGATCGAGCCCAAAATGCGCCACCTCGAGATGGTGTTGCGCGCGCCCGGCATGCTGGCCTTGCATGTGTCCTTGCATGAAGCCGAAGAGCCGGTGCAAGTGACGGTGTGGGGCGAAACCGTCAAAGCCTATGACATGGGGGCGCTGGCGGGCCAATGGTTCACCGACTTTTTGAGCCAGACCGAAGAAGGCCGTGCCTTGGGGCCATTGCGGCTGGTGCGGTTTGACCCGGAGTTCCAGCGTGCGTCCTCCACGAAATGGACCCAAGGCGTGCAGGCTTTGAACCAATTCAGCGATGGCTACCCGCTGTTGGTGCTCAGCGAGGCCGCTTTGGCAGAATTCAATGAGCGCTTGAGCGCGCAAGGCCAATCGCCTGTTGACATGGCACGTTTCCGGCCCAACGTGGTGTTGTCCGAGGTGGCGGCCCACACCGAAGACCATGCCAAGGCGCTCACCATCGTCACGGACCAACGTTCGGTGACCCTGCGCCCTGTGAAGCCGTGTCCGCGGTGCAGCATTCCCAATGTGGACCCCCAAACCGCCGAGCTTCAGCCGCAGGTCAGCGCGGTGCTGGCCAGCTACCGACAGGACGCGCGCCTGGAGGGTGCTGTCACCTTTGGCATGAATGTCATCGTCACCGAGGGCTTGGTGCCTGCGGACAGTGACGAGCCCGAGGCGGTTCTGAAAGTGGGCCAGGCGGTGCAGGTTCAGGTGTTTTAAGCCGCAAATTACAATCGCGGGCTGTTCTAAGGAATTTTCATGAGTTTGAAATGCGGCATCGTGGGCTTGCCCAACGTTGGCAAATCCACCCTGTTCAACGCCCTGACCAAAGCGGGCATCGCGGCAGAAAACTACCCCTTTTGCACGATCGAGCCCAATGTGGGCATCGTCGAAGTGCCCGACCCGCGCCTGCAGCAACTGGCTGCCATCATCAGCCCGGAGCGCATTGTTCCGGCCATTGTGGAGTTTGTGGACATTGCCGGCCTGGTTGCTGGCGCAAGCCAGGGCGAAGGCTTGGGCAACCAGTTTTTGGCCCACATCCGCGAGACCGACGCCATCGTGAACGTGGTGCGCTGTTTTGAAGACGAGAACGTCATCCACGTGGCCGGCAAGGTCGACCCGATTTCCGACATTGAAGTGATTCAGACCGAGTTGTGCCTGGCCGATTTGGGCACGGTCGACAAAAGCCTGCAGCGCTACACCAAGGCGGCCAAGTCGGGCAATGACAAGGAAGCCACCAAGCTGGTGCAGTTGCTGACCAAGTGCCAGGCTGCCTTGAACGAAGGCAAGCCCGTGCGCACCCTGGACTTCAGCCAGGAAGAGCAAGCCTTGCTCAAACCCTTTTGCCTGATCACCGCCAAGCGCGCCATGTTTGTGGGGAATGTCAGCGAATATGGCTTTGAAAACAACCCCTTCCTCGAGCGCTTGACG
>ERZ650311.719-NODE-719-length-19083-cov-38.795512_pt1 | contig 19083 bp, 22 predicted proteins | sample MGYA00376247_ERZ650311 | MGnify/ENA primary metagenome ERZ650311 (study PRJEB26733, sample SAMN07839324) | wastewater metagenome | biome: small river; feature: stream; material: water | place: USA: North Carolina | collected 2016-07-28 ... | reverse complement strand
CAGATGAATGCGCATCAACATACCCCTTTGAAGCCGGACCGTCTGAGGTCTGGTCGAGGTCGGAATAAAGGAGTGCCTCCCGGTTTTTATTCTCAATTACGCTATTTGGATCGGTGTATAATGACATTTCTTTTATGCTGTTGCCGGCCTTGTGATGCCGTTATTAACCTGATAATTTGTTACCTGATAGAATGCGTTCCCGTTGTCGTCCGTAATGTATTCAACATCGTTTAATTGGGCTATAACATCTTCATCAAACGACCCCGAATATGTACTTGAAACACTACCCGTTACGGTAGTGCCTTGTCTTTTGAATACCGTCCCCATTGCGGGAGTGCGGCTGTAAGCAATGTAGTCATATCCTGCATATTTTAAAAGATAGACCGAATCCCCGGCCCTAAATTGTTTCGCTGTCATAAATCAATAGTTTTTGATGTTTCTGAAGGTCTTTTTTGTGCAATAGCCTGAGCGTAGAATGATAATCCTCCGAATACGATGTAAAGGCCGAACCATTCAAAGAATACATGAATCCGGTCTCCGGGCAATTCAAACCAATACACAATGAACAAGAAAAACAGGTCCGTAAACCTTTGCACGGTACAAACCCCACACCCGCCGATTGATTTGTAAATGAACTTCGCTAAGATTCCGGGTTTGTCTTGTAAGTATTTCAAAGCGGGTTGGACGAATTCAAATAATTGTCCGGGCCGGATGAGAAATAGGAACAAGTTCCCGCATCCGACCGACGCAAAGGCAAACACTAGAAATGTTAATATAAATTCTGTTGTCATGGTGTATAGGTATAGATTTCTGAATATGGGTTATTGCCGACATTGTAGCCCGCAGCAAGGCCGTCATAGCTTTCGACTTGTGCCTTTACGTCAACGGTACTACCACAGCCCGAATTATTTGTTTTGAACCGTACCACGCACCCGGCCCCGGCGAACATAGCGGCGGCGTCAAGTATTATGATTTCGTTGTCATTATTTACATCGAGATAGGTAGTGGCTGGCGGTACTTCAACATCCGGTGAAAACTGAGCGTATTCGCTCACAAACCCAAGCCGTATAATTGTGCCGTCTTCAATAGCTGCCTCGTCGCTAAAAGTAACAGCTACATCGAAGGTTAATGTATTTGATGTGCAGGAAATAAAACCTACAAAGCATTCGGTATCGACTGTGTTTGTTTCGGCTTCGCTCGATTTCGCACATGGCCTAATCTTAACCTTTGCACACGCTAATTGCGTACCGTTTTGATCGAATACCCCGAATGTTGTATCTAAGTCCTCATTGAAGAAATCCGAGGGCAAAGTAAGCGTTTCGGTGTCCATGTCAACGGTATAGGCGCGCTCAACTTCGGCCCCGTTGAGGTCGTAACGGATAAATATTTTTCTTTGACCGGATACGCCAATATCAAGCGAAATTTCTTCGCAGCTATTTTTGCATCCGAGGTCTGTTGGGTTATTGCAGCACATTTAACAATCGCATGGGTTTAGTGAACAATTCCGGCCCGGCACGATTTGAATGATATTGAAATCAACCGATACAAGGGTCAGGTTTTTATTTACAAGGTCTTTGCCGGTTTCCTCTTTGAATACCGTCGTGGCCTCTGTATTTGAGCGAAATACGGTATGGCCTTTAGCCGTTACCGCATTGATTAAAGTAGTAAGTAATTCCTCAGCATTCCCATTGTCATAGATTCCAACGATACGGCATTCGGAAGTCGCAGCATAGAACTGAACATTTGCGCCCCGTCTTTGTGCATCGTAATTGGTACGGCCCGTGAAACGGATATAAAAATGTTTAGGCCTGGCATCTGTAATGCCTTCAAAGTTTTGTCCGTCGTAATCAACTAAAATGTCTTTGCCTTCGATCTTACGCACAGGCGCGGAACCCGTTATAAACGTGGTGTATTTCGTCAAAACAAAGTCCCTTATAGCCTCTAATATTTCCTTCATTAGTTGGTGCGTTTATCAATGATAATGGCTTGTTTTATTACGTCCTCACGCATAAAGTCTTTTTCTTCTTTTGTAAGCGGGTAGATTTCTCCGTATCTATCCGTCATGCCTTCAAATTTGTTCGATGCGTTTTGGTTTGTGGTTCCGTAGTAAACGGATTCACCAATCTTTACGACTTGAAAGCTACGTTCTAAATCACCGCTAAATTTGCTATTCACATGGTCTATTTCACGGCCCTGTATCTGCCTAAATCCTGAGTAGCCCGTCGATATAAACATAGATTTGCGCTCTTTGCCGTTCTTGAATTTACCCTTCTTTTCTTTGCCCTGTTGCTTAAATGCTGCTTTGCGGATAAATTGGGACTTTGAAAAATACGCGGGATCGGTTGAATACTCCCCAATCTGCACACCGTCCGAATTCAATCCCAAATCGAAAACTCTTTTCTTGTGCATAGCCATCAAATCGGCCATTGTTTCAACGGCTAATACGTCCGGCATTCTTTTATCAAGATTGTGTGCCATATCTTCCAACCTTTCTATGAATGCCTCCCACATGATTAAACATTTGTTTTTATCTGAACGCCTGAACAATCTACGCACCTACAGCCGCCATCCATCCGGGTAAGGTATTGCCTCATTCCCATCATTGCTTTTTCCATGTAATCCCGATACATTTGGAACCCAGCCTGCGCCTGTTCTTTAATTTCTTCGGCCTTGTATATGGTCAGGAAGTTCATCCGGTTATTTCGCATCAATTCATCGTAGGCCATTGCGCCGCATAACTCATAGGCCGCTTGACCGATCAGGGTGTCGGTAGCCATATCGCAAACAACGCTATCGAGGTCGCATTTGAGTATCATATCGACCTCAATTCCGTATGTTTCGTTTGAGTTAAGCGTATACGAACTGCCGGAATAACTGATGCCTTGGGTAATCAAATAGCTTTTATCTGAATTACAACCGCAGTTTGGCTTTGCGCTGTAAAGCGAAATATCTGACGGCAGTGTTACCTGAACCTCCACGCCCTCCAAAACCTTGTTTAGGTTTAACGTAGTGATATTACCAGCTACCAACGACACCGCTACATTGTAAGCCGTCCCGGTTCCGACATCGGTTATCCTCAAGGTAGTATCAATTGTTTGATTTGAATAAACCCGTATCCTGGTTAAGCACATCTTGAAAAGTCTGCACCAAGTCTTAACCTTTGAAACAACGACACCGCGCCTGTCACCTGAACTACCAGCCGTTAATGTAGTGGCTGGTGTAATGAATTCCGAAGCCCGGTAAATATCAAACGGAATTGAATTAACCCGGTATTCTGAATTTATATAAGCCTTTACGTCGTTGTTTAATTTCATCATTGCACGACGACGCACGTCCTCAAGGAATCGTTTCCCGGTCTGAGTACGTTCATCCGCTGCATTGGCGGCGAATTGCGTTGTTATGCCGGGATAATCGTTGATATAGTACCCGCTTAATGGGGTAACATCAGCTATTCCCGTACATGGGTCCTTGATGCCGATAATATTGTCTAAACAGGCCATTTTTTAATGATTTGAATAGGGCGGGCATTACACCCGCCCGTTAATAATTAACAACCCGGTTCAGCCCAAGGGCAAATGTCATACTTGATAATGCCGTTAAAAGTTGAATCCTTACACCCGGTAAGGCTCAGAATCAGCATTTTGTAGTACGTCATAATCTTCCAACTGAACTTTTTGCACTTAGGATCGTAAACCAAATCAAAATCAAACAACATACCAGTCGCAGGGTCTTGAAGGACCGTGTGCATATAGCTGTCGTTGTTTGTGTTTATCAGGCTCATTGGGTCCATGCTCGACCAATCAATATCACCGTTACGGCTGGCAAACATTCCTGAGTTCTCAGACCATGTAAGCAGATTAACGATTTGCGGGTGAACGGCGAAAACAACCTCGTTTGGAGGTGTTGTAGGTGCCGTGTTTGTTGCATTGATATTGATGTCGTAAAACGCTGGGATGTCGAGCAAATTAGCGTTATTGAAACCCTGATCGCTCACACCGCCACGGGTTGAGGCATTGCGCAGATAGTTGATTTGGCGATTACCAATCAAAAGCGGCATCGTTGGGAATCCACCATCGGCGAAGTCGTTCTCAATCGTGGTGATGGTATGCGGGTAAGGCTTCCCGGTAGCGGAATCAACCAATTTCAGGTTACGCGTAACGGTAGATCCATCGATCTGACCAGCGTTCGTGTTTAAAGACAAAACACCTGCTAAATCAATAGCGGCTTTGATCTTCTGCATTTGCTGGTAAACACCGTGGAACATATTCTGTTGAACGGTCAGGCTACCCAAATCCCGAAACGTAGATACGTTAACGGTGTGCCATTCGGACGATTTACAGTCGAATGAATTAAAAGTGCTACAAGTTGGCGCTCCCGTGGATGTCCCTGTATCGGCACAATCTACCTCACCGCAATCGACAACTGCGGTGCATACCTCAGTTGGGTAAGTGATTGAATAAACCGAAGATTTCCCGTTTTGCTGAATCATTTGTGCCTGAACCCCTGCGCCGTTCTCACTTGAATACGCGGCATCAATTAGTCCCGTTTGCGCTTGATAACCTCTGTTCGTATAGAGGTCAAAAATCCCCTTCTGGACGTTAGGGGTGCAATTATTTGACATTGTTTAAAATTTTTGAAGTGAACAATTATTTGTTTTTCGTTCCACTTCAAAGGCAGGAACCGCCAACATCTGTTTAAGTTAGTGGGCTTTATTAGGCAGACCCACGGGCCAAATGTTGTTTGTTCTATGTGCCGGATCCCTCCGGCTGGTTGCAAGTGTCTTTTTTTTATGCCGATACCCCTGCCATTACCTCGGCCAAACTTGCTGCTGCTGCTGCTGCTTTAGGTAGTGGCTTAGTATCTTGTTGCTGTGGTTGAGTATTTACTCTTTCGGTCCCGGCTGATTTCTTCGCTGGTAAATCGTTTTCTTTGGCAATGTCCGAAACCAAATCCTCAATCTTGTATAATTCGGTCCCGCTTTTCTTTAATTGCGCTTCGGGGTTCTTTGGATCGTATAGATTCAATTTACCGTCCGCACCAAGCCGTACAATAGCCCGCCCGCTTAATTCACTGCGAATTAGTTTTAATGCGGTCTGCGGGTTAAGGCTGGTAATATTCCCGACAAGTTTACCCAATTCCGAATCCAAGGCCCTGTCTGTTTCGATTTGCCCGATTTGTTGTTTTAGCTTCTGTTCGTACTCCGTATCTTTTGCGTCAAGTTGTTCTTTGAGTGTGTTTTTCTCTGTGTTTGCAGCGTCGAGCATTCTTTTCAATTCTGCGATGTCGCCCTGCCCTGAAGATTTCTCATAGATGGCATCAATTACGGCATCGTATGTACGGCCCTCGTTCTCAGGATTTGAAAGTATTTTATCAATATCCCCAGACGTCAACACACTTCCGAATTTCTTATTCACTTTTTGAACCAATTCTTTGAAGTACTTACCCTTCATGGATTTGCGTTCTTCACTTAGTTTTTCATTGAATTCGGATTCTAAAAACGGCTTTGCATAAGCCTGAGCCTTTGATAGGATTTCCTGTACCGTTTCGGCGTCTTCGGCATCGGCCTTGGTTAATTTCTCAATCAGTTCGTCACTTGGTTCAATTCCGATGGATTGGAGTACTTTTTTTAGGTTTAGCATGATTTACAGGTGTTAGATTTTTGATTTGAAGTTGAATGAATGATTATTTTTTTTTATCAGACACCGCAACGTCCCATTTACCGGTTTTTTCAAAAATAGGCCATTGCGTTTGATGAATTGTTACGGGATCACCTCCAGCTTTCAACGTGATAACCATAAAGCCGGGTTTTACGCTGGGTTCGACTTTCATAACCGGAGCGGTAGAATCGATCTCGGGAACTAACTCTGGTTCGGACATTGCCTGCCCTAAATGTTCTTCGGTGTGTGACATTTTTTTTGTTTTAGCCATGATTAAATGCTTTCAACGCTTTCAACGATTTCAACTAATCCGGGGTATGCCTTGACCTGTCCCTGCGCTAATTTCAGCGATATTGGTCCAGAAATTAACCGGCTAGTTTTCTTTGATTTCAGATAAACGCCCTGGGGTTTAAGCACACCCGCAGCCGGGGCGGTTTGGGCCTGAATAGAAACAGGCATGGTATTATCCGGCTGCTCAATTAATTCGGTGCTAAACGCAGCCTCTGAGGTAGAATCCATGATAATAGGCTCCGCAGATTGTACGTTTTCTTCCGGTTGTTGCTTTTTTGTCCGTCCCATACTTTTTGATTTGTAGTACTTTGCAGTACAAAGTTATATAAATTTATTTTTACTTTTTTAAACTTTTTTTGAAGGTATAGCCGTGTGCGTACAATTAAACCCGCCACGCTTAACAATGAAGTTATCAACGGTCGTGTTCGGCATCATGCCTGACCATTTATGACCCATCGGGAACTCACGTTTTGCCTTCTCGAATTTATAAGCCTGTCTTATTTCTTCCTCAAGTTTTTCACGCGGTATTTTGCCATTCAATTCACGCACCCACCTCCAGCATTGCCCCCGGCTATCTGTTTGCGTGCCACCGACATAAAGAACGGTATTATATCCCGCCTCCGTTGCCAGGCTCTGCATCTGTTGGCCCTGCAATTGTGAAACGCTATCCCGTGCCGTTTGTGTGATATATGACTTTAGTTTGCCTGACTTGTCGGCCCCCGATTGTATGAATTCCGTTAATCTTTTCTTCGCTCCGTCTATGCTTTCGCCGTAGCTTATTGCGTTGTCAAGTATCTGTAAAATAGGTCGTTTGAAGTTCTCGTTAATACCTGAATTTAGCAATGTTTCCGCCGTCTGTGCCTTCCATTTCTTTTCAATTTTCGATAATGGCAATTTCTGATGCGAATATCCGACGGCATCAAGTATCCCGCTTGTATTTAGCGTAATTTTGCCTAAGTCATTGATAAATAACTCAGCGTTTTTATTGAACCCGGATTTCTTTAAAGCGGTATTAATTGCGTCTTCAAATGAAAGCAGTTGATCTGCTGTAAGTATCCCGCTTGAAAAGTTACCGCCCGTGGTATCTATCTTGTCTAATTCAGAAAAAATAGCATCGATGACTGATTTCTCAGCAGAAGGTAGCGACCTCAGTAGCGCCTCTATGAGTTCAGTTTTTAACTGCTCGTTTTTGCCGATTATTTTATTCATAGATACCAGCCGGAACCATTGCCGTTGCTCGTTGTGTGACCTCTGAAATAAGTGCGTTTAAATCCGATTCTATGAATGCCTTTTGCCCTTTCTCATAGGCCACATTCTTCAAAATCATGTAGCCCTTTTCATGGATTGTTTTATCAATAGCACTGAATACACCCGAAAGAATCTTTGCCCTTAATGCGTTGCCAGACACCCCATAAAGCGGGTCTGTATAATATAAAACTTCGTTGATCTTAATACTCACCGGGTCGTCACGGAATACCTTTGAATTGACCATGAAACACATCTCAGAAAGTAGCATACTATCGTCGGTTTTACTCTGAACCGTTGCGAATTCGTTGACTAAATCCGAATCCGACATCAAATCGAACTGCTTAGGACGTATGATTAAAACCGGCTGAGGTGTATAGCCATTAGATGTATAATTAAGGTAAGCCGTGACGTATTTTAATGCGAATTCGATTTGATTGAATACAAAATTCGACAACGCTATTAGGAAATAGTACTGGTCTTTCCTATCCTCGCGCTTGGCATCACCACTTTCGGTAGCATTGATTTTTTTGCTAAGAAATAACGCTTTCTCCGCACGTTCATAGAACACTTGCCAGCGTTCAAGGTGATATTGCGGGATTCCGATGTCCGGGGTTATGAACTTAGCCATGTCATACATCTGTCCTCCGTTCTTTGCAATCCGTTCTTCAGACATCGTATAATTATCGCCCGGATTCATCGACATAACTCCGGACCCGTTACAGGTTTCGCACGTCGCTAACTTGTGATTTAACGGGTTTGTTTCATCCTCTACGGTTCGTTTCCCTGTCCCCAAGCACGAACTACAGGCGGGCATAACTAGCTGCTTAATTGGATAGCTGTAATGCTTCGTCATTGCCTCGTCGTCGTTCATGTTGCGAACAAGGTTTTCAGCCCAAATAACAAAGGGTTGAATAAACGCGCTATCACAAGACCAGAATGGCATAGTCCCGAAATTATGAACCGTGCGTATGCCCGAATTTACCGCGATCTGCTCTGTGGATGTGAGGTAGAATAACTCCGAATTGTGCTTAAAAACTACGGATTCGGAATCTAACTGTATAACATCCTCACAGCTTATATAAACAATCTCCGGACGCATTGAATCCGTCTGGTCTTTCTCTACTCCATCAGATTCAATTACTGCCATGTACCCCGTAGGGTTATTTAAAAAGAATTCAAGCCCCTTGGCGGCTGTGATTCTTATGAATTCGTTGTTGATGTACTGGCCGCTGGGGTCATCTACCGAAACACTGTAATTGTTCGGCTGCAAAATAGCCCCCTTTGCCATTTCTAAAAATCGGTCGAATAATTCTTTCCCAATTGGCGCGTAGACCGACAAGCGCCAGTTATAGAATTCATCGTTTTCGTTGGGATGCCTGTTTAGCAACCTATACCGGAACACATCATCAAATTTCTTGTTGTATGTTTCCGGATGAATTGTCTTTCCGTTTAGTGTAAAGTACGGGCGTGCGCCTGTTGAATGCACCTGAACGGCTAAGGACGTATCCACCCGCTGCACGAAGTCAGCGGGTAGAAAATCCTTGTTTTTTTTGTTGGCTTTATAAAGCCGTTTGAATTCTTGGAATTGCATCCAATTGTAGTTTAATCCTGAGTAATAACAGACGCTTCAACCCGTGTACTTTGTGTACCGGTCCCGACGCAAGCGATTCGTAGGTAAAGAACGCGACCCCAATTTGATAAAACAGTAGGGGTTGGATTCAAGGACCAAATGAAGTAAGCAGGAGCGGCAGAAGTAACCTGTAAAGTATCACACTGGATTCCGTTTGTTCCGGCGGTACCGTAGTAATTCACCCAATTCGTACCATCCAAAGAACCTTGCAAGATCGCTTTGAATGTAGATGTGCCTGAGATGTTTGCGGTCTTCAGTGCGACGCGATATTTGCCAGACTTACCGACATTGATAGCACCGGCCTGAGTTGTTAGGTACGTCGTACCCGCGTTTGTTACGGTATCAAAGAATGTGTGTGACCCGTAAAGCTTTGCCTGTGCCTGTGTTTTTTCTTGGCAAGCCATGAGGCAGGAAGCGATCAGAATAAAGAAAAGGAACTTTTTCATTTTGTTTTGTTTTTGTTTTTTTTTGATTGTTAAATTGAATTAATTCGCACGGTACATCCATGCAAGCCCGAGCGTATCTGTCGGGTCGACTTCGAGCAGATCAAGGTAGGGTGTCGTCATTGTAGCCGTTGGGTCGCCTGTGAAATTGATATTCATGTTTTTGAATTCAACCACTTGACCCTCAACCTCTACGTCTTGACCGTACCAATGATTCACATCATAGGACATGAATTCTCCGTTTGAGTTCAGGAACAAATAAATCCGTCCGTCGGCAGTAATCCAGCCGCGATACTTCACAGCCGCATTTTGTAGCGTATTGACGAAAAATAAACGGTCCTGATACGGTGTTGCCGAACCCGCCGCGTTTACATCCGTAGCGGTGTAATCCCGCGCCGTTAATGTTCGACCCGTGGTGATTGTTTTCGCAGGACTGCGACGTGAACGGTATTGCTTTGTTGTTGTTGTTGGGTCAGACCAAGAGAAATCAGCAAGTTCAAAAGTAGCCGAAATACTCCCGATTCCCACAAGCGATTCAAACGCCGTAGCTAAGGCAATGTCATCATACGTCCCAGTTGGGAAAGTAGTGTTACAAGTAGCGACAATTAAACGTACCGGAATCTCCGACCGCTGATATATATCGCACTGGTCCGTTGTTGTGAGCGTGAAAGTGTCTACACACGCACTATTACAAGTTGGTAGCATTATGCTTTTGTTTTGTTGTTAGAAAATAGCTTGCAACCGTTTCTTAAGAACAAACAAAAGTTTTTTCACACTTGCTTGAAAGCAAAGATATATTCAAATTTTTAAATTCATAACCGGAATTTTCAGGGTTTTCTACAAAATTTTCTTGTTCAAAGAAGTATTCGGTATTATCGATATAAAAGTTCCTCGCAGCTAGTAAAGTACCTACCGCCGATTCCATGAATTCCGGTATCGGCTCAGACAAAAGTCGGTATTGCTTTTGGACCTCTGATTTGTAGCAGAATTGCCGATCGTTGTACGTTTTTTTAATACGGTCCGGGTCGCGTTCAAGGTCAGCGCCTACTCTTAACCACATCTTTGCTCCGTCCCAAAAGTTACTATTTGAAGTTTCATGTAAATGACCTTCGCAATCAATCGTGCTGGCAGGGTATACGCATTCCAATAGCATTGAATCATCATCACACCGCGCTATTTTAAAAGGTTTTGAATACCATGCTTTGTTCACGCCTAGCGTTGTGAAATTAGCCGTGAACTTCACCCTAAAACATGAATAATCTTCATGCGTACCGGTAGCCAGTGAGGACGCTATACTTGTAAGTGTACCAGGGGATCCGTTTACATTTAAACTCACACCGCCCAAGGTTGAAGTATTCAATCCGATACACAAACGACCTGATTTTAATTCTACTATTGGCGAAGGTGTGGCCTGTGTTCCATAGATGAAGTAATACACCGTTCCGTTATCGTCTAACTCGATAATGTCACCACTTGAAACATCGAAGTAATAAACGCTATAATTATCCCCGGTTTCATCCGGCAATCGCATTGGGGCAAGTATCTGATATTCGGCATGGCCGGACCCGTTATAAGCTCCTAACCTCCACCTGTTTGTCGATGTCGCACCGTATGACACAAGCGTAGTTGAATCCGTTTCATCAACGATGCTCAACGTACAAGATGTGCCAATAGGTAAGCCCGTGCCGTTTTGTGTAACATACTGATATGGAACGATTAAACGCATAGCTATGAAATCCGTGCGTCTGATTGGGATGAAATACGGTTTATCATTATCCGACAAACCGCAGTTATAAATGTTTGTTTCCGATGTTTCCCAGAGTTGATTCATGTCGTTAGTTTTTAATAAATCCGGTAATTTTTACGGACCGTTTACTATGATCGAATTCCACCATTTCAATTTCTCCTTCATCCGTTCCGTTTGGAAGTATAATTGTTTGGTAAATGTCTAAGTCATTGAATTCTTCTTTGCAGTAATCCATTACGGCCTCGAATTGAATAGTATCTTTTTTGGCCGCGTCCGGGGCGTCTATTTCCTGAAACTCAGTCCAAAGGTTATCATGAATCGCGCCCGCTTCGGGGTCGAAGGACATTTCTGGATTGTAGTAATAACAATCCCCGGGGTTTATAATTGTTCCTGAAAGGTCCGATGGGTCATCGTCTGAAAACGCCGAAATGCCTAAGTAGTCCGTATATGGCTGTTTTGTAGCCCGTGCGTCTTCTATATCGCTAACCCCATCCCAAACAACTATTTTAGCAAGCTGTAACGTATCGGTTGTTGACTTCAGGCAATGTTTATAATCATCCCCATTGCCCTGCCAAATAAGTAATTGGTACTGAACCGACTTCACTAAATTAACATCCCACTTTGAATCTTTACCGTCCAATACAAATGCTGCCGAACCGTATTCAATAGCGGTTTGGTCTATGGTATCTGTGTAATTAGGGCTACTACTATCGAAGTATTCCCCATTAAAGCGTGCTAGTAATTCATTCCCTATCGCATCCGTGGCGTCGGTGTTCCATCTGTTGTTTATTCGATAGGGTTTGCCTTTGCCGTTCCATGAATAACAGACCGAGGAAAGCAAGTAATCCGCATCGGACCCGCTAAGGTCTAGCACCGGAGTTGCGCCCCATATATTTTCACCTATCCGGTCCTTTCGGTCAAAAAACAATTCACCGCCATCGGAAATAAAGTACCTCGCATTGAAAGGCATCATTAAGGTTCTAAGGAATGCCGTTAGCGTCCATGATGGGCGGTTTTGCACGATGTAATCCTGTGCGCCGTCCATCTTTATCCCTTTTGTTGTATACGCTGATATTACCGCCGCATTATAATACGCGCTACCCGAATCGTGAAATATAGGGCTTTTTGTTCCGTCTACCGTCATGCCGCACTTCGTACATACGTTACTGATATAGCTGCGAACAAACGGGGCCGGCCAACCGCGTTCACATCCGTAAAAAGAATCCACTAACGTAGTCGGTAGCTGTATCTGCGGGATACTTGACCCCAATACCGATGCCAATAACCCTAGTATCTGATTAATCACTACGACAATAATATTGAACGAGGCTAGGAATAAAGTAATTGAATTAAAAAACGTAATCAATGCCCCGAATAAAAACGTGGGTTTAATAACGTCACAATACCTGAAACGGGGGTGCGGGTATCCGCTATTCGGGAATTCCTGATATTCGCCGCTAGTGTTATCGCTGATCGGCGTCTGAGCAGCACAATCAAGGTAAAGATTGATCTCGGTTAAATCAGCTTGGAATTCACATTTCTCATTATCGCACCAACGTAGGTTGTTGTTCTCAATCTTGAACAACCAACCGCTCGCACCGCCTAATATGTTATCGGTCACTCTGACGCAAATGTAATTCGATGCCCTATTTGCCGAATCTATCAAATTGGCTTTAATAAAAACATAGGCCGACCCAAAGAAAGTTATATTTGCCCCCGTTTTACGCATAGGGGCTTTACTTTCGTCTAGTTGTTTGGTGCGAATCATACGGGAAACGTCCGAATAACTGGAATAGTCCACCCATGTTCCTGCATTGCAATTTAGCGTTAATTCGACTTTGTAATCACTCATGCCTTAGCCATTTTATAACGTAACTGCTGACGGCTTAAATTTGTTGCTATTGACGTAGCAAAATCCCCTGAATCAAAACCGTTATAGATCGTGACCTCCCGCTCCATAAGTATTCGGTTTGTTTGGTCTAATTTATCCTCGACGCCCGAAATATCTAGCGACATGGAACGCACTTTGTTATGATCCTGAACCGCTCGATCAACGTCTAGTGTGTCGGTAACAAAATACCCGTTATTGGCCTGAAACACCTTCAGCTTTCTTTGGTGTAACCCCTGGAATAGTTGCTTGTGTTTGGCCGTTAATTCGTGATCCATCACAAATTCCCCTTTATGGTATTTATACGGCCTGCGCCCAACGGCGGTGCTTTCTTGCTCAGGTACTCCATCCCCTGTAAAACCGCCCTCATAAAACTGATATTCCTGCGATGCGTTCCTAATAGCTGCGATACTGGCAGTTATCCCAGCGGCTATCGCTATTACGTTGGCTGCTGTTTCCGCAAAATTCTTTGAGGTAGCTATTTGTCGAACAGCACCTGAAATAGCAACCGCCTGATTTGCAACAATTACCGCCGCATCGATTACCCGTTGCTGCCGTTCGTACCGCTCGCGCTTAGCTAATAACTCATTCAATCGGTCTTCCTCAATCTTTAGTGATTCCTTCGCTGATTTATCCTGACTATCCCTAATCGCATCGACGCGCTTTTCTTGTAACTCAATTAACCGATCGGTTTTGTTTTGTTCCGTTGCTATGAGTTGCTGCGTGGCATCAATCAAGGCCATCGTATTATCCCACACCTCACGCTTTGCTATCTCGGTCCGTTTCTTGCTTTCCTCTTTTTGGATCCGCGTCCGTTCTTCTTCTTCTTTGCGTTTGGCTTCCGTGAGGTCTATTTCATCTAATTTCTGATGAATCTTTGCCCAATGAATTTCACCATTTAATTGGTCGGTATTGGCTTTCATTTCCCGCGCTGCCTCGGCTGTTTGTTCTACCATCCGTGCAAGCACAGACCCACCGTTACTGCCAGGTCTATCAAGGTCTTCAATCGGGGTTTCACCTAATAGAACATTGATTTTTATTTTATTCTCAGGCTTTTTGAGTTCTTCGTTTGTTTTTTTAGCGGCTTTCGGAAGTTCGTTTTCGTCGAATAGCTTAGCATTCGGATTAAGTGGTGACGTGTCCTTTGTCCCCGTGATTTGATTATACGCACGCCGTTGAGCGGTAGCGATTTCGACGTACTTGTTGAACTCAGCTAGATACTTTTTAACGTCACGACGGGCCTGTATTTCATCAAACGGGTTGCGCTTACCAGCTAATGCATCGTCTAACCTTTGTTGCGCTTTATCAGCAAGACCTTTGTAAATAACCGCCGATCGTGCGTTTGATAAAGCCTGTTCACCTAGTTGTTTCACTTTCTCGGGGTCAGCCGCATATTTATCAACCAGGCTTTGCGCTGATTTATTTGCACGTCGGTTGAATTGTTCATCTATGCTTTCAAACGTGTAATTTATCCCGTTCAAAATCTTTGTCAGGAACGGAAGTATTTTCATCTGCACTCCATCCAAAGCCTCCCCGAAATTCTCTTGTATGTTTTTTAACAGCAGCTTATTTTTTCGCTCAATCCCTTCTGCGGTCTGTGCGTATGCGTCCGATGCACCCTGTAGTTTTTTAGCGAAATCCCCGAGGACAACATTCAAACGGTCATGCTCTGATTTAACTCCTTTGATGCTAACCCCGTAATCCCTTAGCGTTTGACCTCCACGCCCTTCAAGAATGTTTATTACTTTCTCTGTCGCTGCTGCGAGGTCTATTTTTTCTGCCGAAGCCAATTCAATAATTACCGGTAACAATTTAGATAATTCATCCCGGCTTACTTTGCCGTAATTAACCAATTGTTGCTGAGCGCGTAGTATCTCGTCGTTATCAAACAGCCCATTGAATTTAGCGGCTAACGTATTCGCCTCGTCGGTTAACCCCTTGAGTAGATTCCCTTTGCCGATATTATTTAAGGCCCGTTCAAGGTCGTTAGCTACCTGTGTCGCCTCTCTGAATTCGTCTGAGGCGCCACCTATGAATCCCGTGACTGAATTGAGTACCTGCATAACTAAGCCAATCCCGCCGCCGATACCAAGCCCCATTGCTAAGCTACTGCCGAATGAAGACACCTTACCGCTAAAGGATTGCGCCTTCGTAGTCATTGATGTCAGTTGGTTTTCAACTTTGCCGAGTTCCCTAAGTAACTGCTGCACCTGTTTCGGGTCGTTGGTCTTCCTTAACTGCTCATGCAAGGCCTTTTGGGACTTAGTAAGTTGATCGGTCGTTTCCTTCTGTTTCTTCTGTGATGCCGTAATGCTATCCGCTGCGGACTGCATCTTTTTTAGTTCGCCCGTCAATCGCTGAACCTTGGCTGGATCGTTGGTTTTCTTTATCTGTTCCTCTAGCTTTGCGCCACTTGAACGCAATTCGTCTAAAACCCGGTCCTGAGATTTCATTTCATCCGTGACCTGTTTCAGTTCTTTTAAGTTAGAATCCCAACTAATACGGGCTATTGCGTCAAATATTTCGTACATAGTAAACCATGTTGTTTGATTTACTCTGTTAAATAGGCCGAAGCGCGCCAACTTGCTACAAAATTAAACGCTTTACTTTGAATTATCTTCTTTTTTTTGCGTTCATAGCATCCGCTCTGTTTTTATCCGTCTTTTGTTTGGCTTCGTATCGCTTAACCGCTTGCGAATTAGCATACAAGAACTGATAAAAAGATTCAACGCTCCATTTCATCACCTCTTTGATTTCGGACGGTTTCCGGTCTGCAATCGTGAATATCAGATAGTTATTTTCTTCAATCCTTGCCCTTACCTCGGCTCCAATGTCGGCAATTGATTTAGCCGCTCGCTTACGGCTTGGAATACGGCTAATATATCGCTGTTGGATATAGCCTGTGAGTTGTTGATGTAGCCGAATACCTTTGAGATAAAAAAATCACGGTCGTCCGGGTTCCTCCGCCAGACCTCTTTTTTTTGTTTCTGAAATTCGGGATCGAATTCAATCGGTTCATCCTCTAACATGAAGTAGACACAGGCTAAATCTTCATAGTTTGATCGCTCGGCTATGCGTTTAATTCGGCCCTTTATGTTCTGCCCGATAGCGATGCAGTCCTGTTTGAGTTGCTTTATGTCGTTTATTGACATAGCGCGGTCAATGAGTTCAGACATCATACTGTCTAAGAAGTCCTCCGAAAGGCCCATGCGAATATACATTTCCTGTATTTCAGCCTCCATGAATCTGGGATAAAGCAGTTCGTCCGCTTGTTGTATTTCATAGAATTTATGCCCGTCGATTTCGCGCACGGGTTCACGCCTCAGTCGTGGATGTGTCGCCTCCATTGGTAAGATTGTTTAATTGTTCGATGATTTTATCCCTTTCCGTTCCTGGTTTGTAGTAAGGCAAAATATAATTCAAAATACCGGGCCACCCCGAAATGATATAAGCAGACCTCATGCGTTGGTAATGGTCAAGATGATGCACTGCGCGCGGCAGCTTACCTTTTTCGATTAATACGTTTTTAGGCAATAGCTTTGAGATGTGTTTCATCTCTAATCTGACCTCCTTAGTTATTCCGGCTATAATCATGCTCTATTGAATCTGATGTTATTGAATTGCCCGTTATGGATTAAGACGGTATCGACGTTGTTATACATACGGAGTTGAAACGACCCCGAAACGGTAGTATCTGTTATCTCGGTGAATTCAATGTATGAACTACCGTTACCGTAATTCATTAAATACGCGGCGTTATTGTATTTTGCCCAAAAGTAAAACGGCCGTTGCCCACAATGCCATGAATCCGTATCGCTATAACATTGCGTCCGGAGCGTATCGGTTACGACCTGAAACGTAATGCCGTTATGTGCGTTCCCCGGCTGTGCCTGACTGAATACAAACGGCTGGCATGAGTTCACGGACCCCGCCCACCCATAACTCCCGGTCTGCCAAGTAAAAGTATCGGTTTGATTAACGACGTATGAGATACTGCCAGATTGCGGCGGTAACTGATAGTTTGGATTGCTCGTTTGATTGCATGACAATATCAGGGCCGCTAAGGCCATATATAGGTATTTCATAGCTTGAAAGTTTTCATATAGTCATTCAGATAGGTAGTTAATAGATATAAAAACCCATCGGTTAAGTGCATACCATATTCGGTATTACCGGCGGTCTTAAACATCTTGTCTTTACCTTCCTCAGTCGTTGCAAGTTCAATATCAGCTATCAAGTCAACTGCACCGACCGGACAAAAGTACAACTTTGGATGGTTCTGTAAAATAGTATTAACAAAAATCCGTATTTCCCTCCATGCGTTCTCACCGGCATAGCTGATTTTACTCCTGTCTATCTGATTCGCGCCTATCCTTAACGCCTCCCGTATCATGGTGTACATCGTGGCGTTAGGGCTGTTAAAACCTTGGTTTCTATTGTGTCCTGACGGGTCGCCAGTCACTTTCAGCACAGCGCCGGGAAAGTCTGTTAGTATTCGTTGGCATAGCTGCGAAATTGTGCAGTTCGGTATTTTATACGATTTCAAAATGAATATAAACGCACCCGGAACCAATTGAGCGACTACACAGGTTGCGGGGTCAATATTGAAGTCAAAGCTAAGTATAAGTGGGAAGGCCGGATTGAATGGTATCCGCTCCTTATAAACGTGTTTAGATTTATCAAATGCGTAGAACCAGGGGTTTTTGTTTTCAAAGTTATTCCAGTCGCCCTCAATCATTCGGGCCTTAACGTCCGGTGGCATCCTGTTCCATACCGCCCATTGTTGCGCCGTGTTTGATGGTTCATTCGTTGGGCTAAGTGGTACGAATAGTTCATCTGGTGGGAGTGTACCTTCTTTGAATGGCAGATAGATGTGTTTTTTGATCCAACCTGGGTGAGGGTTACAGGTTGTCAATACTACAGGATTCGGTTCGTTCGGTATGTGCCACGATCCGACGCGCTGAAGGACCGCGTTATAATACTCAAAGCTGACGTCCTCCAATTGGTCAAAGAAAGCGCCGTTAATCTCAAGCCCCAATGTATCGGTAAAATCTTTATCCCTACTTTCATTTGCGCCGATAAAGAAAATACGAGCATCATTCGGCTTGTATGTAAGGTGATAGTTTGACCGGGATTTACTCCAGTGCCATTTTTTAGACCCCCTTAAAATCTTTGAAAATGTTTCTATTGTGGTAGATTCGAGAATAGTTAAATCTTTCCTATGAACACTCCATTTGCTCAAAGGGTACTGCGTGGCTAGTGTTATCAAGCCTAGTGAATTAGTCACGGTTTTACCGCCTCTAATTGCGCCGCCTGAGTGTATGCGTGAATACTTATTAATCCCCTGTGCTGCGCCTATGATTGTTTGGAACAAGTCAAATTGGGTAGGCCTGTTTTTGAATGTGAATAATTCCACTAGCCTATTGTTATTTTACTTCCGTTTGGCAGTTCTAAAACGTGCGTATCTTTATCTTTCCCCTCGCTGTCGGTGGCAGCTACTTTGGTGGGGGCGTAGTCCCCATGAACCCGACTGAGATAGTCCAACGCCCTGAGCCTATCCGATGGGCTTGGCACTATCAATGTTCCTTCAATCTTCTTCGCCTTACCCTGAGCAATATCTTCGGCAATCTTTAACCTATCATATTTATCCAATATAAGCGATTTAACGGCCTCAATTTCATTTGCAATACTTTCATCCATCTTCTGCCGGTTAATCGTTTCTCGTTGCTCCTGATATGCCTCGTTTGCGGTTTTCCAGTACTTGTTGAATGATTGTTTAGTTAAGGAAAATTTAGTACAAAATAGTAAACAGACATCATTGTACTTAACATTTCCCTTATTAAGTTCATTATTTATGAAGTCGATATATGTCTGTTTATTGGGGGTCATGTGTTAATTGAGCGCGGAGGTCGGTGTAACCGCCATCTCAGGGCTGGAAGCCCCGCGACTTTTATTTAGTCCATCCGCGCGTGTTTGTTTTCGTTCCTGCAAAGATACTTTTTTGCCTTTATACATCCCCGCCCCCATTTCATCTATTTTGCTGAATGGTAAAATTGGAACGGTTATTTTACAGGTTTTGTCGTTTAAATTGACAGGCAAAAGGATATTTCGTATGTCTCCGCTTCATCATCATTATGAGATGAAAGGCTGGGCAGAGCCGAAAGTGGTTGTTAGATTTT
>ERZ650311.718-NODE-718-length-19096-cov-9.859986_pt1 | contig 19096 bp, 15 predicted proteins | sample MGYA00376247_ERZ650311 | MGnify/ENA primary metagenome ERZ650311 (study PRJEB26733, sample SAMN07839324) | wastewater metagenome | biome: small river; feature: stream; material: water | place: USA: North Carolina | collected 2016-07-28 ... | reverse complement strand
TCGACATCGCCACCGAGGGGAGTGGTGGCTCCCAGCCCGGTAACGACAATCTTGCCAGCCAACGTTGATTAGCCCTGTGCCGAGACGATGAAGTTGACTGCGTCACCTACGGTGATCAGGTTCTTTACTTCCTCGTCAGGAATCTTGACGCCGAACTTGTCCTCAGCGTTTACCACGATGGTCATCATCGAGATCGAGTCGATGTCCAGGTCGTCAGTGAACGACTTCTCCAGCTGTACCGACTCGGTGGCGATACCGGTCTCTTCGTTTACGATCTCTGCGAGACCTGCAAGAACTTCAGCCTGCGAAAATGCCATTTGTTTCTCCTTGGTTGGGGTTGAGGAACTAAATAAAAGTTTAGGGGAGCACCACTACTTGGGCGCCGAAGGCGAGGCCTGCGCCGAAACCAATTTCTAGCGCAAGTCCGCCACTCTTTACCGCGCCGGACTCCAACAGCGAGTGCATAGCGAGTGGAATTGAGGCTGCGGAAGTATTTCCGGTTTCGACTATGTCACGTGCGACTACAACTGTTTCAGGCAGCTTTAGCTGCTTCGCGAGTTCGTCGATGATTCGGATATTGGCCTGGTGGGTTACCAGTGCGGTGAGGTCTTCGGGCTGCACGCCGGCGACGTCGAGTGCCTTGCGTGCGGTTTTTGCCATCTCCCAGACGGCCCAGCGGAAAACAGTCTGACCCTCTTGTTCCAGGGTTGGCCAGGCCGCAGTGCCATCGCGGAAGTCCAGGAGAGAACCGGTCATACGAACGGCGTCCCAGTGTGAACCGTCGGAACCCCAAACCGTCGGTGAAATACCAGGGAAGTCACTTGGGCCAACGATTGCCGCACCGGCACCGTCTCCGAGCAGGAATGAGATACTCCGGTCGGTTGGGTCGATGAAGTCCGAGAGCTTCTCGCCACCCACTACCAAGACGTACTTGGCCATGCCGGAACGCACCAGAGCATCTGCCTGGGCAATGCCATAGCAGTACCCAGCGCAGGCTGCGGAAACGTCATAGGCAGGCGCAGGGTTAGCGCCAACCTTTTCCGCAAGCAGAGTCGCGGCAGATGGGGTTTGGTAAGGGTGGGTGATGGTGCTGAAAATAACAGCGCCAATCTCCTGAGGATCAATACCCGCCTTGGCGATTGCTTCGTTGGATGCGGCAACGGCCATGTCCATCAAGGAAAGGTCGGCGGATGCTCGGCGACGAGTCACGATGCCGGTGCGTTGGCGGATCCACTCATCGGACGAATCAATCGGACCGGCGATGTCGTCGTTGGTAACGACCAAGTCTCCTCGGGCAGCACCGAGGGAGTAAATCCGCGAGTACTTGACGACGTCGTACTGGTTTAGCACTGGCTGAGTCATCTACATCCTTAGCTGTGGTTAGCAATGAGGGTGCGAGCAGCCTCAAGGTTGTCAGGGGTCTTGATCGCCAAAGTTTCGACACCAGCCATTCCACGCTTGGCAAGTCCAACCAGGGTTCCCGCGGGAGCTACCTCAATGATGGCAGTCACTCCGGCGCTCTTCATGGCTTCCATGCAGAGGTCCCATCGAACGGGGGACTTGACCTGGGAGACCAACAGTGAGACGAACTCGGTGCCAGAGGCAATTTCACGACCACCGTTGTTGCTCCAGAGTTTGAGCGCGGGGTCTGCGACAGTGATCGAGTTTGAATAAGCTTCGAGAGTTTCGACGGCCGGTGCCATGTAGCGGGTGTGGAACGCTCCCGCAACCTGCAGCGGGATTACCCTGCTTCCGGCTGCCGGGCTGGCCTGCAATGCGGCAATACCTTCGGCGCTGCCAGCGGCGACGATTTGCCCGCCGCCGTTGTAGTTGGCTGGTTCCAGTCCAAGCTCGGCCAATTTAGCTTCAATCTCGGCCTGGTCGCCGCCGAGGACTGCCGCCATCGAGGTGGCTTCCAGGGCTGCCGCCTTGGCCATAGCGTTACCTCGTTCGCGAACGAACTTGATACCAGTTTCGGGATCGAAGATGCCGGCGCCTACGGCTGCAGTGATTTCGCCCACCGAGTGGCCTGCGATGCCAGCTACGCCGAACTCGGCAAGTGTCTTACCGTTGGTCAACTCAGCAATCGTGGCAACGCCGGCCGCGACGATCAGTGGTTGAGCCACAGACGTGTCACGAATGGTGTCTGCGTCACTGATCGTGCCGTGAGAAACGAGATCGATGCCGCTGGCCTGCTGTTGGACCTCGATTGAGGCCGAAAAGCCCGGAAGCTCGAGCCACGGACTCAGGAAACCTGGGGTTTGGGAGCCCTGTCCTGGGCAGACAACAACGATCATAATTCCCTCTCTTAGGCGTCGCCGCCGGTGTTGCCACTGGTGCCGGCGTTTACGTCGTGGAGGCGGTACTTCTCGATTGCTTGGCGCGGTGCACTGGCGTCAATCTTGCCCTGTGCTACCAGTTGCTCTAGAACGCGAACCACAATCGATGGTCCATCGATCTTGAAGTGACGGCGGGCTGCTGCTCTGGTGTCACTGAAGCCGAAGCCCTCAGCACCAAGAGTTGCGTAGTCGCCAGGTACCCAGTTGCGGATCTGATCCGGCACTGCGTGCATGTAGTCGCTAACGCCCAGGAATGGTCCTTCGCTTCCGGAGAGGCGAGCGGTTACGAAAGCAGGCTCGACCTGCTGCTCTGGGTTCAAGAACTGTGCCTCATCGCGGCGCAGTCCATCGCGACGCAACTCGGTCCAAGAAGTGACTGACCACAGATCAGCCGATACACCCCAGTCGCTCTGCAGCAGGTGTTGCGCTTCCTTGGCCCATGGCACTGCTACACCGGAGGCGAGAATTTGTGCCTTGTGTCCAGGTGCATCGTTGTGGCTGATCTTGTGGATTCCACGAACGATACCCTCGGCGTCCACGTTTTCTGGCTGAGCAGGCTGCTGGTAAGGCTCGTTGTACACGGTCAGGTAGAAGATCACGTTTGGATCCGGGTGCTGTCCGCCGTACATCCGCTCGATACCTGCTCGTACGATGTGCGCTATTTCGTAACCATAGGCCGGGTCATAAGAGATGACACCGGCATTGGTCGAAGCCAGCAGCGGGCTGTGACCATCGGCGTGCTGAAGGCCTTCGCCGGTAAGCGTGGTGCGGCCAGCGGTCGCACCGATCATGAATCCGCGAGAAAGCTGGTCGGTAGCCGCCCAGATGGCGTCAGCAGTGCGCTGGAACCCGAACATCGAGTAGAACACGTAGAACGGAATCAGTGGCTGTCCGTGGGTTGCATACGCGGTTGCCGTTGCGGTGAAACCGGCCAACGCGCCAGCCTCATTGATTCCAGTGTGGAGAATCTGACCGGCCGAGGATTCCTTGTAGGCCAGCAGGAGTTCGCGGTCCACCGAAATGTAGTGCTGTCCGTTCGGGTTGTAAATCTTTGCGGTTGGGAACAGGGAGTCCATACCGAAGGTGCGTGCCTCATCCGGAATGATCGGGACGATTCGTTCACCGATGCCTGGCGCGCGCAGAAGATCCTTGAAGAGTCGCACAAACGCCATGGTCGTTGCGACTTCCTGATTACCTGATCCGCCCTTGACGGATTCGTATACCTTGTCCTCTGGCAGAGCGAAGTCAACGAACTTACTGCGACGCTCAGGCAGGAATCCGCCCAGTTCGCGACGGCGTTCCAGCATGTACTGAATCTCCGGGGAATCGAAGCCTGGGTTGAAATATGGCGGCTGGTATGGGTTTTCCTCGAGCTGCGCGTCCGTGATCGGAATGTGCAGTTCGTCGCGGAAGGCCTTGAGGTTGTCCAGGGTGAGCTTCTTCATCTGGTGGGTCGCGTTGCGTCCCTCGAAGCTCTTTCCCAGGGTGAATCCCTTGATGGTCTTCACCAGGATTACTGTTGGCTGGCCCTTGTGCTCCATCGCAGCTTTGTAGGCAGCGTAAATCTTGCGGTAGTCGTGGCCACCACGGCGCAGACCCCAGATTTCGTCGTCAGTCATGTTCTCGACCAACTTCGCAGTGCGAGGGTCACGACCGAAGAAGTGCTCACGCACAAAGGCGCCGCTTTCAGTCTTGTAGGTCTGGAAGTCGCCATCCGGGGTGCGGTTCATCAGGTCGACGAGAGCGCCCTCGGTGTCGTTTGCCAGCAGAGTGTCCCACTCGCGGCCCCAAATCACCTTGATAACGTTCCATCCAGCACCGCGGAAGAAGCTCTCCAACTCCTGGATGATCTTGCCATTACCGCGAACCGGTCCGTCTAGGCGCTGCAGGTTGCAGTTGATTACGAAGGTCAGGTTGTCGAGCTTGTCGTTGGCTGCCAGCTGCAGTGCTCCGCGGCTCTCGACCTCATCCATTTCACCGTCACCGAGGAAGGCCCAGACGTGCTGGTCGGTGGCCGGCTTCAGGCCGCGACCTTCTAGATAGCGGTTTGCCTGAGCTTGGTAAATGGCGTTGATTGGGCCAAGACCCATCGACACGGTCGGGAACTGCCAAAAGTCTGGCATGAGGCGTGGGTGTGGGTAGGAGGAAAGCCCGCCACCCGCGTGCGACTTTTCCTGACGGAAGCCATCAAGCTGATCAGCAGAGAGACGGCCTTCCAAGAATGCACGAGCGTATGGACCAGGGGAGGCGTGTCCCTGAACGAAGATCTGATCGCCACCGCTTGGGTGGTCTTGTCCGCGGAAAAAGTGGTTGAAGCCAACTTCGTAGAGCGAAGCCGATGAAGCGAACGTCGAGATGTGACCGCCCACGCCGACACCAGGTCGCTGGGCGCGGTGCACCAGCATTGCCGCGTTCCAACGCATCCACGCTCGGTACTTGCGCTCCATTTGCTCGTCGCCCGGGAACTCAGGCTCGTTTTCTGCAGCGATGGTGTTGATGTAGTCCGTGGTTGGAACGATTGGAACGTTCAGCTGCAACTCGTGCGAGCGGCGCAGCAGGTTCTGCATGATTTCGCGGGCGCGGCCGCGGCCGTGGACTCGCGCAACAGCATCGAGCGACTCAAGCCACTCTGCGGTTTCCTGTGGGTCAATATCCGGGGTGTTAACCGCGAAGGCGTCTTGGTTGTTAATCGACACCGAGTCCTCAATTCTTGTTAGAAATCGCTCTTTTGGGCGCGAGACTAGATCTGTGGCCATGGGTGAAAGCCACTCATAGAGTTTATTCGCTAGCGTGAAACATATAGGCGCATTTGCCTGTTTGAAACCATCGGAAATCCGATAACCCAGTACATAGAAAGATCAGGAAACCAGATGAGCCTCCTAATCGGCGATGCCGCACCAGACTTTTCGCTCGTAAATCAGCACGGCGAGACCGTAACTCTGAGCCAGTTCAAGGGCAAGAAGGCCGTGGTTGTGGTCTTTTACCCTTTCTCGTTCACTGGAATCTGCACCGGAGAGCTCTGCGAGTTGCGAGACAACATTTCGGTGTTCGAGGCTGAGAATGTCGAACTTCTAGCAATTAGCTGCGATTCCAAGTTCACTCAAAAGGTCTTCGCCGAGCAGGAAGGCTACAAGTTCAGCGTCCTCAGTGACTTCTGGCCGCACGGTGCGACTGCCAAGGAATACGGCGTTTTCCTTGAAGATAACGGCATGGCCACTCGTGCCACCTTCGTCGTTAACCGCGATGGAATCCTCACAGCCAAGTTTGTTACCGCGCCGGGCCAAGCCCGTAACTTCGCCGACTACAAGACTGCAATCGCTGCACTGTAAGCACGGCAATCGAAAAGTTTGCTAAAGTATTCGAGTTGTTGCAAAACGACAAGGGCCTTTAGCTCAGTTGGTAGAGCGCCACGCTTACACCGTGGATGTCATCGGTTCGAGCCCGGTAGGGCCCACAAATGAAATGGCACCTCTCATTGGAGAGGTGCCATTTCGCTTTTTTCGAGCGTCTTTTCAGCGTCCCGCGGTTAGGCAACCCGTCGGCGCTGAACCGCGACCTAAAGCGGTTTTTGTCGCTTCTCCGCTAGCATTTCGGTATGACTTCCAATGACTGGCAAGAGCGTGTTCTGCCTGACGAAGAGCTCCAGGCGGTACTCGCTTCAGTTGGGGCTCTCGAGGGCATGCAAGTGCTGCAACGCCAGCTTGAGCTTCGTTCGCAGGGGCATGAGTCACCAGCTGAGTTGCGCAGTGAAGTGCCGAACCACTTGGAGTTGGGACTAACCGGTTTCGTTCCTGTAGCAACCGAGTCAGAGCCGCTGCTCGTCGAGCCTGCTGCGGAACCGTTGGGCACCTCCGAGGCCCCAGCTTCGGCAGCTAGGGCAGAGGCTGTCCCTAGCGAGAATCAAGCGGCTGGGGACATTGTCTCAAGCCTGAATGCAATGTTTGCGAATCGGCAGAAGGTCAGTTTTGAGGCCCCTGACGCGGCGCCAAAGCAATCGGTAAGCGAGCCCGAACCAGAAGTGTCTCGCGTAGGTGCGGACCAGTCCGCGTCCGAGTTGTTGGAAAGCGCCTACGCACCGGTGCCTCTCGAGTCCGACACCAAGAGTTTCTTTATTCCCACCTTCGCGAACCCACTGCCAAACACCGAGAGCGTTCCGGTGGTAACACCGATGCTGGACTCGGTGCCGAAATCCAGTCGTGAAGCCACTCCCAGCACGCCAGAGGCTCTAGCTGTCGATGTGACCGAAGTGGCAACCCCGGTAGCACCGCTCCCCATTGTGGCTGCCAGCCCAGAAGCGACCGAACCGGAGTCCGAATCTGACGTTCCTGCTCTACAAGAGACGGATGTACAAGAATCGGAAATCCAGAGTTTCGTGGACGCGGACATCCCCTCGGCGGAAGAAGCGATCACCGCCTTTGAGGAAGCCGACACTACGAGTACGGCTCAGCCGACTCTGGTCGATGAAGTGATCCTGGCTGTCGGTGGTGAGTCGGATGGTTTCCCGCTAATCGAACCCGAAGATTCGACCGGTGCATCCCAGGTTGCGAGCCCTGCGGAGCCAGACATCGAGGCTGGAAAATACGGTTTCGGGGCGCTGCTGGCCACCTGGAACGGTACCGGCAACTTGCTCTTTTTGATTGCCGCTGGTTTTATCGCCGCGAGCTTGGGGCTCAATCTGGTAACCGTGGCCGCCGGCGCGTTCGGTGCTATGGCAGCCGCAGGTTTTGGTTTTGGTACCGCAGCACTATCGGCGCGCCGGGGTCGTCAGCCCCAGGCCACTATTTCTCGTGCCGCATTTGGAGTGCGCGGAGCCGCCATTCCGATGGTGTTGGTGATGCTTGCAAAGTACGCGGCAACATCGGTGGCAACAATCGGATGTGTCTTCGCTTTGGTTTGGTTCTTCCCGGCCTTACCCGCATACCTGACAATCGGCGAAGCCAGGGTTGACAGTTTCTACATCGTGCTCTTGGTCTTGCTCGTGTTGTCCACCTTCGTTACGGTTCTCGGATCCGCAGCTAGGTACATCGTCACCGCCGCTGTTGCAGTCATTACTTTGATGGCAGTGCTGGTTATTCTCGGGGCGACTGCCGCATCGTCACCAGCGACACTCAGTTTCACAGGGTCGATCGACGCAGGAAAGGCCCTTGCTTTGGCGTCGGCGCTAATCATCTTGGTGAGCGTGATTTGGGGCACCACCGCGGCAGATGAGACTCCGCTGCTCCGAAGCCGTATACCCGCCCCACAGCTATTGGCCAGTGGATTGCTGAGTCATGCGATTCTTGGAACCTTGGCAGTCTTGGCAGGCTACGCCTACTTTGGGATTCAAGCGCCTTGGCTAAAGAACGAGTTTGTCGGTGGCGGTTTTGCCCTGCTTGCTGTGCTTGCCCTGTCACATCAACTGCGCCGTTCGGCCGATTCGTTCACGGGCTTTGGATTGTCTGGCACCCGCTGGTGGGTCGTAGTTCTGTCGTCCGTTCTCGTTGCGGTGGCAGTTTTCGCTGGACACCTCTTCACCGATGAAAACACCTTGAAGGCCGCTGCACTTTCCTTGCTGCCAGTTGCGGGTGTTCCTGTGGTTGCCTGGCTAGCGATCTATGGCATGGACAGCGTCCTTCGTCGCGACGACTATCACGAGGTTTCGTTGCTGCGTGATTACGGCTTCTATGGCAAACTGCGGGTAATCAATCTCGCGGGTTGGTTGCTGGCAGTCGTGGTCGGATTTGGTTTTGTGGAATCCAACGTCCCCGGTTTCGGATGGCTCGGTTACCTTGGTCGACCACTTGGCTTCGCCGCCACCGGTAGTCAGGCAGACACGGGAGTTTGGCTCGCGTTCGTAATTGGCTTGCTTTCACCACTTCTGACGCTATCGAAAATAAGAGACCAAGAGGCCGAGGGCAGAGCCTTGTTGGCTCGCCACAAGGAACTCGTAAATGTCCTCGGTGAGCTCTAATGGCGCAGTTGTCACGCCTAATCGGCACCTTTGAAGAACTTTGGCCGCTGGCCGGCGCCGAGGAGTGGGATTCTCCTGGCCTAGTGTGTGGAAACCCAGTTTCCGAAGTTGGCTCAGTAATGCTGGCGGTGGACGTAACCAGGGCTGTGGTAGACGAAGCAATTGCCGGCGAGTTTGATCTGTTGCTGGCACACCACCCATTTCTGATGCGCGGTGTGAAATTGCTCGGTGAGGACTCGGCCAAGGGCGCCACAATCGGCCGCTCAATACGTGCCGGGCTCGCTATCTACGCCGCGCACACGAATGCGGACATTGTGCGGGACGGCGTCTCAGATGTTCTAGCCAAGGCGCTAGGTTTGCAAAACCTGAGTCCACTCGTCGGTGAGGATGCGGGATCCGGCCGAGTCGGAAACCTGACAGATTCCATGACCCTAGGTGAGTTTGCTTCGCTCGTGGCCCAGGTTCTGCCTAGAACTGCAACGGGTGTGCGCGTAGCGGGGGACTACAACCAGGTTATTGAGCGAGTTGCAGTTTGCGGCGGAGCCGGCGATTCGTTCATCGAGGCAGCGGTCCAGGCTGGTGCGGATGCGTACCTGACCGCCGATTTGCGCCACCACCCAGTGCAGGAACTTCGTGAACGGACATTCACCGAGGCTGTTCCAGCTTTGCTTGACGTAAGTCACTGGGCAAGTGAATATCTTTGGCTCGAAGTTGCAGCAGAGCAACTGCGTAGAATTTATCCAGACCTCAAAGTTTCGGTTTGCGACTTGCGAACCGATCCCTGGGATTTCGTCGTGACTCAGTAGTCACACACACTTTTCAACTCAAAAGGATCATCGTGAAGGCCACTCAGAACCAACTCCAAGACCTGCTGGAGCTATCAGCGATTGATCAATCCATGACTCGTACTAGGGCCGAGCTGGATTCCTTGGTGAAGACTCCAAAATATGTTGAATTGCAGCAATCACTTCGGGCTACCTCGGCCGACTTTATCTCCGCCACGAACAAGATTGATGGCCTAAAACTTGAGCTGAGCCGACTGGAATCGGATGTGGACTTGGTCAACAAGCGCATGGAAAAGGACCAAGCTGCCTTGCGCACAACGAGCGTAGTCAAAGATGCGCAGGGCCTGCAGGCTGAAATCCGCACCCTGGAGCGTCGTCGCGGCGAGTTGGAGGATCAAGAGCTAGATCTAATGCAGCAACTTGAGACTGCCGATGCCGAACTGGCAGCAGTCGCAGAACTTCGCGCCAACACCGAGCAGGAGCTGAAAACTGTAATCGAGGGTTTGGAGAAAGAGCGCTTGCGCTTGCTTTCTGGAATCGAACTTGCAAACGCGGACCGAAAGCAGCTCGCGGATCGACTGCCGGAAGAGTTGGTATCGCTGTACCAAGCCAAACTCAAGCGCGGCATAGCGGTGGGGCGATTGATCCACAGTGAATGTGGCGCCTGTCGCATGAGCGTGAGCGCCACGAACCTCGCGGAAATCATTAGGCAGCCGATTGATGAAATCGTTAACTGTCCAGACTGCGGCGCGATTTTGGTGCGCTGATGCCCCTTAACCTGATCATCGAAGCCGACGGTGGTTCGCGCGGCAATCCGGGTACTTCTGGCTCTGGCGCTGTCATCATTGAGCGGCACAGCGGGGAGATCCTGGTTGAAATTGCCGAGTACATCGGGGAGGCGACCAATAACGTCGCCGAATACCGCGCGTTGCTGGCTGCCGTTCGCGAGGCGTTGGAATTGGACCCAGCCGCCATCATCGAAGTGCGGATGGACTCCAAGCTTGTAATCGAACAAATGGCGGGTCGTTGGAAAATTAAACACCCCGACATGCAGGCTCTAGCTATCAGGGTTCACCAATTACTAAATGGCCACCCAGTGCATTGGACTTGGATTCCCCGAGAACAAAACTCGCGCGCCGACGCACTAGCCAATCAGGCCATGGACACCAAGAAGACTGAAATCTTGCGCGCCGGTCACTCGACCACCGAAAAAGAGGCAAAGCCATTTGCCGCTGAGGTGGAATTCAATAGCGAGTTGCCAAGTTCGGTTCGGGCGCCCGGTGGCGTTACCAAGCCGCTGACGACCCTGATTCTGGTTAGGCACGGACGCACAGCTCTCACCGAGTCCAAGCGAATCTCCGGCAGTACGGGTGCAGACCCCGAACTATCCGATGCTGGAAATTCTGACGCGGCCTCGGTGGCTGGAGAATTGGCCAAGGTTGGCAAGACTGGAACATGGGCGCATCTCAACCCCATTTCGGCGGTAGTCAGTTCGCCGATGGCTCGAACCCGAGGCACAGCGGCGCACATTGCCTCCGCCCTGGGTTTTCAGGTGAGCGTCATTTCCGACCTGCGTGAAATTTCTTTCGGAGATTGGGATGGATTAACCAATGACGAGGCTCGTTCGCTAGATCCCGCGCGTTTCCAGGCTTGGCAGGGTTCATGGGAAGTCGCCCCTCCGAATGGCGAGGCGCTTCGCGACTTTGATGACCGAATCCGGTCTGCCCGGAACCAAATTCTGGAACAGTACGCAGGCCAAACTGTCGTTGTGGTCGCCCACGTCATGCCGATTCGTGGAATGATTCGCGCCGCCTTTGATGCGGGGATAAGCGGTTATTGGCGTCCACAGATTTCGCCATGCTCAATCTCGGTGCTACGGCTCTGGGGAGCCGAGGCGGCCGAGATCACTGCGGTAAACGCCACCCATCACCTGTCCTAGTCTGCCCGCCGGCACTAGGCTTAAGGTCTGGTTGGGTCGGCTAGACGGTCGCGGCAGCGCAAGCTGACGAGGAACGTCCGGGCTCCAAATAGCGAAGCGGTGGGTAACTCCCACTCGAGGCAACTCGCAAGAAAGTGCAACAGAAAGCAGACCGCCGCCTCAGGGCGGTAAGGGTGAAACGGTGGTGTAAGAGACCACCAGCGGTGTTGGCAACAGCGCCGGCTAGGTAAACCTCGCTTGGAGCAAGACCAGACAGAGAGCTATGAAGCGGCTAGCTGAGCTCTCGGGTAGGTTGCTTGAGGCTGGTGGAGACGCCAGTCCTAGATAGATGATCGTCCTAGACAGAACCCGGCGTATCGGCCGACCCAGCCAGTTCTAACCCTCGTGTTTATCGGCCGCCACCCACGCGGCACCGAGAATCCCAGCGTTGTTGCGCTTTTGTGCTGGAACAATTTCTGCCCTCAGCTGCAACTTCGGGAGGAATTCCTGGTGGTTCTTGCTGACGCCGCCGCCCACGATAAATAGGTCGGGGGAGAAGAGGCGCTCTAGGGTTGCGTAGTACTTCTGGAGGCGCTCGGCCCAGGCTGTCCAGTCCAGTTCCTCGCGCTCTTTTGCGGCGAAACTAGCCTTAGTCTCATAGTCGATTCCGTCGATCTCGAGGTGACCCAACTCGGCGTTGGGAACCAGTCGACCATCAATAAAGATTGCCGTTCCAATACCGGTACCCAGGGTCGTCATCATCGTGAGCCCCTTGCGCTTCCGTCCAGCGCCAAACTTCATTTCGGCAACTCCAGCGGCGTCGGCATCGTTTAGTACATGAACGTGGCGTCCCAAGATGCGTTCGAAGTGCGCGTCGGCGTCGAATCCGATCCACTCCTTAGACACATTTGCTGCAGACATTGTGCGGCCATGCTGCACCACAGCAGGGAAGCAGATGCCGACCGGGATGCCGTGACGTGCGCCCCCAACTTCGCTAATGATGGTCGCCACAACCTCGGCTATGTCTGCTGGCTTGCCTCCGGGGGGCGTTGGATACTTGACTCGCTCACTGACCAGTTCACCCTTGCGCACGTCGACCAGCGCACCCTTGATTCCGGTGCCACCGATGTCGATACCTATAGCCTTGCGTCCCATGTATGCCTCCGAACTAGGGGAGAGTAAGAATTTCCGCACCGGTCTCGGTGACTACCAATGTGTGTTCAAACTGCGCAGTAATGCTCTTGTCCAAGGTGGTAACGGTCCAGCCGTCGTTCCACATTTCCCACTTGTGGGTACCAAGCGTCAGCATAGGTTCAATGGTGAATACCATTCCAACCTCCATGACGTCCGAATACATTGGGGCCGAGTCATAGTGCGGAATGATGAGACCGCTATGGAAGGCCTCACCGATTCCGTGACCGGTGAAGTCTCGCACTACGCCATAACCGAACCGTTTCGCGTATGCCTCGATCGTCCTGCCGATAATGTTTACCTCCCGGCCTGGCGCGACAGCTGCGATACCGCGTTCTAGTGCGATTCGCGTACGTTCGACCAGATCAGCAACTTCTGGGTTCACCTGACCCACCAAGAAAGTCTTGTTGCTGTCGCCGTGATATCCATCTTTGAAGGCCGTGATGTCTATGTTCACGATGTCGCCTTCGACCAGAACCGTGTTGTCTGGGATTCCGTGACAGATCACTTCATTCACCGAGGAACAGAGCGATTTTGGGTAGCCGCGATAGCCCAGGGTCGATGGGTATGCACCCTGTGAAACCAAGAATTCATGCCCGATTTGATCAAGTTCATCGGTAGTTATTCCGGGTCGAATGTGTTGCCCAACGAGGTCGATCGCTCGCGCCGCGATGCTTCCGGCGGCACGAATCTTGGCAATCCCATCAGGCGATTGAACGTAGCTACCGGTGTACTTCGCGGGGGCCTTCTTGCCCACGTATTCGGGTCTAGCGATGTCCGAAGGTACCGAACGCAATGGGGAAACCAAACCGGCGTAGAGGTGTCCGGTGGCTGCGTTTCGAGGCATGGGTCTAGTCTAAATCCTGTGGATGAAGAGCGTACCGATGGCGTGGCTGTGCCACCCGTTTTTTCTGCTGGTGGCTCGCGTTCAAATTCCCAATCGGATCAGGCATGGTGGTACCGAATCTCCACGGGGGCCGTGGAATATGGAGTCAAAACCAAGGCATTAGATCGAATCGGGCCTTTCGCCTCCGAGGAGGAAGCAGCGAGGGCATTAGAAATAGTCAGGGCTAGGGCCCGGTCGTGGCGGGATTCCGATGGCCGGGAGGACTAGTCTTCGAACTCGTGTTCGGGTGCCGGGAAGGTGCCTCCCGATACTTCACTGCGGTAGCTGCGGGCGGCCGACAATAGCTGCTCTCGCAGGTTGGCGAATTGCTTCACGAACTTGCGCGGTTTAGCTCCTGTGAGGCCGGCGAAGTCTGTCCAGACAAGGATCTGTCCGTCGCACCCGTGACCAGCACCGATACCGATGGTTGGTATGGCAAGCTCGGTCGAAATCTCGGTGGCTATCTTTGCCGGAACCATTTCAAGCACAACTGCGAATGCCCCAGCGGCTTGAACGGCAAGCGCGTCACGGCGCAACTGTTCAGCGCCTTCGCCTCGACCCTGAATTTTGAAACCGCCGAGGTTGTTCACGCTCTGCGGGGTGAAACCGATGTGACCCATTACCGGTATGCCAGCCTCGGTGAGGGCCTTGATCTGTGGAGCTGAGCGTTCACCGCCCTCGAGCTTCACGGCTGCCGCCCCGGATTCCTTCATGAATCGAATACCGTTGGCCAGCGCTGTTTCAGTGCCGGGTTCATAGGAACCGAAAGGCATGTCGATCACGACTAGTGCGCGCTTCGCTGCCGAACTGACGGCTCGACCAAAGGGAATCATTTCGTCGACGGTCACCGGGAGCGTCGACTTGTAACCCAACGCGTTGTCGGCAGCCGAATCCCCAACCAGCAGAACCTCAATGCCAGCTTCGTCAAAAATCCCTGCGGTCAAGTGGTCGTAGGAAGTCAGACAGGAGAACTTGTGCCCTGAGCGTTTGAAGTCGCTCAGCGTTGAGGTTCGGACGAGTTTCGGCGTGAGTTCCATTAGGAGCGCTTCCAGGCGTCCACTTCAATCTCGACCAGCATCGCTGGGTTTACGAACTGCAGACCGGAAAGCAACACCGTCGCTGGACGAATCTGGCCAAATACTTCGCCGTGTGCCTTAGCTGCTCCATCGGCGGCTTCTGGGGTGGTGCAATAGACACGAGTGCGAACCACGTCCTCTAGCGCATAGCCAACCTCGGCGAGAGCGCCAGCAATCACCGTTTCCAAGGCAACCTTTGCCTGACCGTATGCATCGCCCTCGTGCTGTAGGACCCCACCCACTGTTGCGGTACTTCCGGATACGTGAACATAGTCACCGCAAACGGTTGCGCGGGAGTATCCAATGATTGGCTCGTACGGTGATCCACTGCTGATTAGGCGATCTGCTGCCATGATGTCTCTTTCGTTGTAATCGACGCGGTCAGACCGCACCAGTTAAGGCTAACAACTAGTGTCGATAGCCGTTTGTGATTGGAAGGCGGCGGTCACGACCGAATGCCATGCCGGAAATCTTTGGTCCGATGGCGCCCTGTCTGCGCTTCCACTCGGCACGGTCTACCAAGGCCAGGACTCGATCGACAGTCCCGGGTTCGAATCCGGCAGCGAGAATCTCGGATCGTCCCATTCGTTCATCGATGTAGAGAGCCAAAATTTGGTCAAGTTCGTCGTACTCGGGAAGCGAGTCCTGATCAACTTGTCCGGGCCGGAGTTCTGCCGATGGTGGCTTGGTGATGGAGTTCTCTGGGATGGGCGGTCTGTCTCCGGCTACCGAGTTGCGCCAGCGCGCGAGTTCCCAAACCATAGTCTTGGCAACATCCTTGATCGGGGCGTAACCACCCACCGAGTCGCCGTAGATCGTGCTGTACCCAACCGCAAGCTCGGTCTTGTTTCCCGTGGTCAGGGTCAGGTGGCCCTCGGCGTTGGACAGCGCCATGAGGATGATGCCGCGAACGCGTGCCTGGAGATTCTCCGCCGCGAGCCCCTGCAGCGCCAGCTGGGTTTCTGCCACCTCAACTATGTCTGCGATTCCCTCGGTGCGGATGTGGACGCCGAGGCGTTGCGCCAGGTCGAAGGCATCCGACTTCGAGTGATCGGAGGAATACTTGCTGGGCAAGCTCACTCCAAAGACGCGGTCCGCCCCAAGGGCATCAACTGCGATTGCCGCGCATACCGCTGAATCGATGCCACCAGACAGGCCAAGAACGACGGAAGGGAAGCCATTTTTGTCGACGTAGTCCCGGAGTCCAACGACCAACGCTTCCCAGACCTGGGCTAGTTCTTCTTCAAGCCGCAAACTGGCTGGTGATGCTGCAGTCATTGACTCTTGATTTAGGTTGACGTGGACGCGATCGGTGGCGAAATCGGCACCATTTGTCACCAGATTCCCGGCGCTGTCTACCGCCAAGCTGCCGCCATCGAAAACTAGATCGTCTTGCCCGCCAACCAGATTGACGTACACCACGCCGAAGCCATTCTCGGTGGCCAAATCAGAGACCAGCTTGAGTCTGGTTGAGCTCTTGCCGAGTTCGAAAGGTGAACCGTTCAGCACTAGAGCTACGTCTACGTCGGCCTCGCGAAGCGCGGCCACCGGCCCACCCTGCTGCCAGATGTCCTCGCAGATCAGAACACCGAATTTGGTCTCGTCGATTTGGAAAGTGAGGCTTTCGGTGCCCGGAACAAAAATGCGGTATTCGTCAAAAACAGAGTAGTTGGGGAGATGGTGTTTGGCATAGGTCCCCAGCACCTTGCCTTGATGCAACACGCTTGCGCAGTTTTGGGCGATGGCCCAACCGTTGGGTTGATCGGCCTTGGCCGGGTGCCCAATAACCACGTGCAAATCACCGAGCCCGTGCTGGGCCAGGCGGCTGGCGAAATTCGTTACCGCTTCCTCAGCTTCAGCCAAAAAAGACGAACGCTGAGCTAAATCCTCGATCGGGTAACCCGTCAGCGCCATCTCGCCAAAGAGCACCACGTCGGCACCCTCGGCAGCGGCCAGCCTGACTTGCGAAAAGAGCTCATCCAGGTTGCGAGGAATTGCGCCTACTAGGGGATTAGTCTGAACCATCGCCAACCGAATTGGAGCCATAACCACTAGCCTAATAGAGAGACTTTTGAGAGAGGTTTTCCGATGGACAAGCAACGAGATTTCGTTCTCCGCACTATCGAGGAACGAGGCGTTAAGTTCATTCGCCTATGGTTCACGGACGTAGCCGGAACTCTCAAGTCTGTTGCCATTGCTCCGGCCGAGGCGGAGGGCGCATTCGCTGAGGGACTCGGGTTCGACGGATCGTCGATCGAAGGCCTGGCCCGCACCTACGAAGCAGACATGCTGGCGATGCCGGACCCATCCACGTTCCAGATTCTTCCATGGCGCGGCGAGATTGACCCGACGGCCCGCATGTTCTGCGACATCCTCACCCCAGACGGCCAGCCGGCTGCCGCGGACCCGCGAAATGTCCTTCGCCGAGCCTTGAATAAGGCCTCAGAAATGGGCTTCTCCTTCTACATCCACCCCGAGATCGAGTTCTACCTTCTCAAGAGTGCCGACTTTGCCAACGGTGGTCCGGTTCCGGTGGACAACGCCGGTTACTTTGACAATGTTCCAGGTGGAACCGCGCATGATTTCCGTCGCCGCGCCGTTGGCATGCTGGAACAGCTTGGAATCTCGGTGGAATTTAGTCACCACGAAGGCGGACCTGGCCAGAACGAGATCGACCTGCGCTATGCCGATGCGCTGACCATGGCGGATAACATCATGACTTTCCGCACCGTGATCAAGGAAGTGGCTATCGAGCAGGGGGTTTACGCGACCTTCATGCCAAAACCTTTCACCGAGCACCCTGGTTCGGGCATGCACACCCACATGAGCCTGTTCGAGGGCGACACCAACGCGTTCTTCAATCCAAGCGACCCATATCACCTGAGCAAGACTGCGAAGCATTTCATCGCCGGTATTTTGCGTCACGCATCGGAGATCACCGCAGTCACCAACCAGTATGTGAACAGCTACAAGCGTCTTTGGGGTGGAGGTGAGGCTCCGTCGTTCGTCTGCTGGGGTCACAACAACCGTTCCGCTCTGATTCGAGTTCCGCTCTACAAGCCGAACAAGGGTCAGTCGACCAGGATCGAATACCGAGCAATCGATTCGGCCGCCAACCCTTATCTGGCCTACGCACTGCTGCTTTCTGCGGGTCTAAAGGGTATCGAGGAGGAGTACGTACTCCCTCCGGAGACCGAGGACAATGTTTGGGACCTGAACGAGGCCGAGCGTCGCGCGATGGGTATCCAGCCACTTCCACAGAGCCTCGACCACGCGGTCCGCAAGTTGGAGGAGAGCGAACTCGCCGCCGAAACTCTCGGTGAGGAAGTCTTCTCCTACGTTCTGGCGAACAAGCGTCGCGAATGGTCGGAGTTCCGTCGTCAGGTAACCACCTACGAGCTGCAGCAAAACCTCGGAACTCTCTAGGGTTCGAAGTGGCAACGGCACGCGCCGGGGGATCGCTTACCGAGCTAGCGAAACTCGGCTTTTCTGATCTCGAGGGAACTATCCCTAAGTTGGATCAGCTGGTCAAGGCTGTTGGCGATGGCGGGCGAGTGGCTTTGGCTTCCTTGGCCAAATCTGCCAACCCGGATCAGGCACTGAATGCTTTGCTGTGGCTTGCCGAGACCAGCCAATCAGCGCTGAAGGCGATTCTCAAGCGGAACGATTCTGCGGACCGTTTATGCCTCGTGCTCGGTGCTTCTAGCGCTTTGATCGATTTCCTGAGGCGCCACCCTGATCAGTTGGCCATTTTTGAGAAGCCGGTCAGTGGCCTGGATGCTCAATCGCTGATGACAGAACGTTTTCGGTTGGCCCTTTCGCCAGTATTGGCCGAAGCGATTACGGTAAAGGCCGTCGAGCCGGACTCACCCTTCCAGTCGGAAGCCTGCTGGAATGCCATCCGGAAGGCCTATCGGGCGGAAGTGGTCCGTATTGCTATTTACGACTTGACGGCCGAGACGCCGTGGTCGGCGATGCAAACCGTGGCTGCCGCGTTAGCGGACGCGGCTGGTGCCGCCATAGAGTGTGGCATCGACGTAGCTCGTGCAGAGCTCACCCATAGCCGTGAGTTTGGTGTCTTCGAGCCGCATGAGGTAGCAGCGACCAACTTCTCGGTCATAGCTATGGGTAAGTGCGGTGCCCGCGAACTCAACTACATCAGTGACGTTGACGTCATTTACGTCGCCGGTCCTGCGAATGAAACTCTTGAATCGCACCGAGCTGTGGAGGTAGGAACCAAACTTGCCAACCGCATGATGCGCGCAATGGATGCCACCGCCTCAGAGCCAATGCTTTGGCAGGTTGACCCCAACCTTCGTCCGGAAGGAAAGTCGGGTGCCCTGGTTCGAACCCTTGAGTCGCACGTAGCGTATTACGAGCGTTGGGCCGAGTCCTGGGAGTTCCAGGCGCTACTGAAGGCTAGGCACCTCGCGGGTTCGCGAGACCTGGGTGAGGCCTACGTCGCCGCGCTAAACCCGATGGTTTGGAGCAGCACCAAGCGCGAAAACTTCGTGGAATCGGTGCAGAAGATGCGCCAGCGGGTTCTGGAGCATATCCCGGTCAACGAAGTTGATCGTCAGATCAAGTTGGGCCCTGGCGGCCTGCGCGACGTGGAATTTACCGCCCAACTGCTTCAGCTTGTTCATGGCCGCACCGACGACACCGTGCGTCAACGAGACACGATCTCGGCAATTGAGGCGTTGCGTGAGGCTGGCTACATCGGTCGCGGCGAGGCACAGTCCTTTGCCGATGCGTACCGCTTCCTCCGCTCTCTCGAGCACCGGATCCAGCTCTCGGAACTGCGTCGCACCCATTTGATGCCTACTGATCCCGAGGCGCTGCGGGCCATCGCTCGCTCCCTAAACCCGCGTTGGACCGCTGATGCCCTCACCGAGGCATGGGAGCGCACCAAGACGGAGGTTAAAGGCCTTCACCAGCGAATCTTCTTCCG
>ERZ650311.717-NODE-717-length-19117-cov-16.978596_pt1 | contig 19117 bp, 18 predicted proteins | sample MGYA00376247_ERZ650311 | MGnify/ENA primary metagenome ERZ650311 (study PRJEB26733, sample SAMN07839324) | wastewater metagenome | biome: small river; feature: stream; material: water | place: USA: North Carolina | collected 2016-07-28 ... | reverse complement strand
CTGTGCACCTGCCTCCGGAGGGCAGTGCTCTATCCCCTGAGCTACGGGGGCGCAGAGAGTAGGTTATCCGACTATGAGCGACATCAATTCTGCCACTGCCTACTTTGCCACTGGATGTTTCTGGGGCGCCGAGCGTAGATTCTGGAATCTTCCCGGAGTTATTTCTACCCGCGTTGGATATATGGGTGGCATTAAGGAAAACCCGACTTATGAAGAAGTCTGTACCGGAAAGACTCTCCATGCAGAGATGGTTGAAGTGAACTTCGATCCATCAGTTATTTCTTATCGCAGATTATGTGAAGAGTTCTGGGTGATGCACGATCCGACTTCTCTCAATCAACAAGGGGGAGATATCGGAACTCAATATCGAAGCTCCATTTATTACACCTCAGTTGAGCAGAAGGATGTTGCCGAAGAAACGAGAGACTTATATCAAGTAGCTCTCACAGCAGAAGGAATCGACAAAATCGTCACTGAGATTTGCAGCGCTGATGGTGTGATCTTTTATCCCGCCGAGGAATACCACCAACGCTATTTGGAGAAGAATCCAAATGGGTATGACTGTCACTCAAGTACTGGGGTTACGTTTCCCAGCAATTAGCCGAGAGCTCTCCAGCAGTACCACGCTATGACGCTGCGATAAGGTCGAAACTTCTCACCTTTGACTTCAAGGGCAGCTGGAGATATTTCTTCAGATGACGCATAGATTTTCTCCCAACCACGCCGGACACCTAAATCGCCGGTAGGCCAGATATCTAATCGCCCAAGTTGAAACATCATAAACATGTCGACAGTCCAGGGACCGATTCCCCACAGTGCTGTGAGTTGTTTGAAAATCTCCTCATCGCTTTCAATCTCATGCAGATTCTTAAAGTCGATCTCCTTGGAAAGAGCGGCTTGTGCAAGACCTTGAATGGTTTTGAATTTTGCCCCCGAAAGGCCAGCCTCTCGCAGTTCACTTTCACTCAGTGCGGCTAATCTGGCTGGAAGTATTCGCCCACCCGCTGCCTTCTTTACTCTGCCAAAGATTGTGTCAGCCGCTTTCACCGCTAGCTGTTGAGAGATAACGGATTCAACAAGTGATTCAAAGTGGGTAACAGGCTTTGGGTTGCGGCCAATTGTGCAGAGAGGGTGAGCCTCAATCACCTTTGCGAATTTTCGATCTCGCGTGGCCAATTCAGCGGTGACCCGCTTCATCTCTCTTTCAGTAATTGGGGTGATAGGCACATGGGCAATCATGGAGATTCGTGGGCTGGAGTGCAATACTTCCGGTCATGAGCGATTTTCATCTCGTGCCGCTGAGCGAATTACAAACACACAAATCTGAAAAGTGGAGAGCATTTCCTAAGGATGTTCTGCCTCTCCCTGTCGCAGAGATGGATTTCCCAGTAGCAGAACCCATCCGCCGCACTTTGACTGAGATGGTGGAAAAATCCGATCTCGGTTATCTCGGTGCAATCCCCGAGATGGGGGAGGCATTTGCAGCTTTTGCATCTCGTCGATTCGGATGGCGCCCAGATCCATCACAAATTCGAATCGCAGCAGATGTCGGTGTCGGAATCGTCGAGACTCTTCGCGTTATTACCAATTATGGCGACAAGATTCTTTTGAACTCTCCGGTCTATCCAAACTTCTGGACCTGGGCCAACGAGACACATCTCGAGATTGTGGATGTTCCGCTCACTCGTGCAGATGAAGAAATTAATGGTTCGCCGTGGCACTTCGATTGGGCAGGGATCGAAGCTGCCTATAAATCAGGAATCAAAGTGCATCTGATCTGCAATCCTCACAATCCGCTTGGTCGCGTCTATACCCGCGATGAGCTAGAGCGTCTTGTTGAACTTGCACATGCCAATAACGTAATCATTATTAGCGATGAGATTCATTCACCACTCACATACTCCGAGCAGAAGTTCACGCCATTTCTCACATTGGGCGAGAAAGCACGCGAAGTCGGAATTACTGTAACCGCTGCAAGTAAAGGCTGGAATATCGCAGGACTCAAGTGCGCGATCATCGTGACAGAAAATGCGCAGATGCATCAACGTCTAGATGCCATCGCGCCAGCAACCCACTATCGCGCTTCGCTTCTGGGTGCATTTGCCACAGTAGCTGCCTTTCAAGAGGGCGAACCATGGCTCAATGAGCTCATGACGCAGCTCGATATCAACCGCAAGCTCGTCTTCGACTTAGTTGCAGAGAAGTTGCCAAAGGCGAAGACTCACCTGCCGCATTGTTCCTACCTCGCCTGGATTGATTTCAGCGCCTATGGAATCGGCGACGATCCTGCTGGTTACCTCCTTGAAAATGCAAAGGTGGCATTTGTGCCAGGTTTTCGTTTTGGTGAAAAGTTCGCTGGCTATATACGCCTGAACTTTGCAACCTCACCCGAAATAATCACCGAAGCAATAAATCGAGTAGCAAAAGCACTGCATTAAGCGACTATCCTTTCCAAATGCAATCACAGCACCCAGAGACCAACGCAATTAGTGCAGGTCGCCCTGCACATGCACCTGGCGCTGGTATGAACGCGCCGATCTCACTTAACTCAACATTTGTCGCCAATGGTGATCTGGGTTATGGACGATTCGGCAACGAGAGCTGGAGCGCACTCGAAGAGGCGATTACTCTGCTCGAGCACGGAACAACAACACTGGCCTTCTCTTCCGGTATGGCTGCAATCTCTGCAGTCTTCTCGCTACTTCCCCATGGAGCGCCGGTTGTTGCTTCAAATCAGGGATATAGCGGAACGATGGCGCTTCTTAAGAAATATCATGAGCAGGGGCGTCTTGATGTTCGCTTTGTTGATATTGCAAATACAAAAGATGTTTTTGAAGCACTTATCGGAGCGGCTTTCCTCTGGATTGAATCACCAACGAATCCCGGTCTAGAGATAGCGGAGATTGCAGTGATTATCGGTGAGGCAAAGAAGCGCAATATGGGCGTTGCGGTCGACAACACATTTGCTACAGCTCTCAATCAACTTCCCATAGAACTCGGCGCAGATATTTCCATGAACTCTGTTACCAAGTATCTCGCTGGACATAGCGATGTCATCCTGGGTTCATTGACAGTCAAAGATCCTGCCTTACACAACCGATTGGCTGAAGCTCGTACTTTGCTCGGCGCAATCCCAGGTCCATTTGAGGCATGGCTCGGCCTTCGCGGAATCCGCACCTTCCCATTGCGATTCAGAGCCGCAGAAGCCAATGCCCGTGCGCTTGTAGAAAAATTGAATGCACATCCATCGGTCACCACTGTGAGATATCCAGGCTTTGGCGCAATCATCTCTTTCGATGTTGACCGCGATGCCGTCGGAACCGAGAAAGTCTGTGATGGCTCGACTTTAATTGCACATGCAACCAGCCTCGGGGGAGTCGAAAGCACATGGGAGCGCCGACGTCGTTGGCCGGCAGAGAGTGTGAGCGTTCCCGAGAATCTCATTCGCCTCTCCGTTGGATGTGAACATGTGGACGATCTTTGGAGCGACATCTCTCAGGCACTCGCATCAAAGTAACAGGCAATCTGAAGTAAAAGAGAGTATTTTGAAGCCATGAAAGCAATACGTCGACTCCTTGCTGCGATTACGATGACCGTACTCGCCTTCAAAGCTGTCGCTACTTTCCTTAGCTGGGTTGAAAAGCAAGAAGATTCAGAGACCGATGCTTGGATCGATGAAGATGAATTTGAGGATGCTTAATCCTTTTTAAGTCGTAGGCGTTCCCTCTTACATTTGCCATACAGAAGTGACATCCTTGAGAAGTGAAAATCAATATTCATACACGTCATGCAAATCTTGCAAGTGACTTCCAAGCAATCGCAGAAGAGAAACTCCAATCTATGGAGCGATTTAGCGTGCAAATAGATCGCATCGAAGTTGAAGTAACTCATGAGCAGAACCCTCGCCAGGGTAAGCATTCCCACCATGTTGTAATTGCTTCACATGGCTCAGGGCCGGCTCTTCGTGCGGAAGCATCTGAATTCAATGATGTTGCAGCATTTGATGTTGCAATTAAGAGTATTGAATTACAGATTCGCAAGATTCATGAGAAGAACAAGGATTACAAGCGCGAAACAATTCGCACTATGCCTCTCGCTGATTAATTAGCGAGACTTGTTCTTACTGGAAACCTTAAATGGTTTCATGGGCTCGACCGGAGGAACTGGTTCTGCGCCAAGAGCAGCTATCGAATCATCGCGTATAACGATTGCAGCGCTGATTGCATTCTTACGTGCAGTCACAGCTGCATTCTTTTGATCGGGAGTTCTCGCAACAGACATTGCGCTCTTAAAATCGGAGGCCGCTTTGTCGCATGCGCTCTTAAATGCAATATTGATATTTCGAATAGCGGCGCTTCGTTGTTTAACAGCTGCTAAGTAATTTTCACGATCAATGCGGTACTGCTCGAAAGCAGAGCGCGATGCATCAGGTGTGGGAGTTGAGTCCGCGTATGCGCTGATGGGCGAGAGAGCAAAGAGGGATGTAACGATGGCAACTATTGATGCCCTTGTGCTCCACTCTTTTCTCATGGCCTCATTGTGACTGAGCATCATGTGAAGATTCTGTGAAAGAGGCATTTCTATGATGTGTGTCGCTAGAGTTGGGGTATGGCGCAACTAATCATGATTATCGATGATGAGGCTGGAGTACGCGAGCTCCTCGCCGATGCCCTTAAGCTCGCGGGGTTTGAAACCGTTTCCGCGGCAGATGCGATGGTGGCACAGACCATGCTCCGCACCGTCAAGCCAGACTTGTTGATCGTTGATATCAATATGCCCTTGATGGATGGCTTTGAATTCATCGAGCGCATTCGAGGAAATGGCGACAATACTCCAGCTCTGATGCTCAGTGCCCGCGGAGATAGAGCAGATATCACTCGTGGATTAACACTTGGTGCCGACGACTATGTAACCAAACCTTTTGGCCTTGAGGAGCTCGTTCTCCGCGTACGTGCAATTTTGCGTCGTTCACATTTCACCGAAGTTCTACCAACCGTCCTATCTGTTGGACCAATTACATTAGATGAAGAGTCCCATAAGGTTACTTTCAACGATGAGGTAATAGATTTATCACCGACCGAATTTAGATTGCTCCATGTCCTTCTTGAATCCAAGGGGCGCGTCCTCAGTAAGAGTTATTTACTGGAAGAGGTATGGGGAATTAACTTCGAGACAGAGACAACTGTTGTCGATACGTATATCTCATACCTACGTAAGAAGCTTCACAAAGATGGATTTGAGGGTATCCGAACAGTTCGTGGCGTTGGCTTCCAATTACAACCTGAGAAGAAGTGAAGCTTTCTTCAACGGCTAAGTTGCGATTGGTCACACTTAGCATCGCAACGATTCTTACCGCATCTATTGGTACTTTTGTTACGGTTCAGAGTTATCAAAGCTCGCTAAGGGCAATCGACAACGCAATAAACTCTACGGTCGATGACGCGATTCAAGCACCTAATCAAGAGCTCAGCGCCGCTCTCTTTCACATTGATCAGTTTTCACTAGATGTTTCACTCTTTCTGATTTCTCGCGATGGCTCTGTCACAACAGTAAATGAATCGACAATCGAGCTTTTTAAAGAAATCTCAATCTCACAAGTTGTGTTAGCAACTAAGAAAGTGAGGGATGGAAATGGAGTTCACGACTATCGATATAGAGCTCATGAGATTTCTGGTGGAGATTATCTTGTAGTTGCGGCATCTTCATCAGATGCGCATCGCAAACTTAAGACTGGATTGACCACCGTCGCCCTCATAACATTCCTGACTTCGCTCTTAGCATTCTTCTTATTCTCTCTCTACATTCGTCGCCTGAAGCAGCGTGATGATGCAATTGCGCTGGAGAAGATGCAAGCCTTTCTTGGTGATGCTTCGCATGAACTTCGCACACCTCTGACAGTAATCAAAGGTTATGTTGAAATGTTGAGCAAAGGCATGATGACCTCTGATGAAGATAAAGAGCGAGCTTTCGGAAGGGTTACCTCAGAGATTGGTCGCATGGAGACTTTGATCCATGACCTATTGCTGCTAGCCGAGCTGGGGGAGAGCGCTCAGCGTGAGCTGGAAATCATCGATCTGAGCGCGCTGGTAAAGGCACACGCAGATGACTTTGCGATGCTGCATCCTCTGCGCACCGTGAGCATCGAGGTCAAGAGCGAAATTGTGATTTCCGGGGTTAGGGATTACCTCTCTCGATTTATCCAGAACGCACTCAACAATATTTCTCGCCATACGGATGCAGATGCCCCTGTTGGAATCTCTCTTCAACTTTCAGGCAAGAGCGCGAAACTTTTAATTGAAGATGGTGGAAAAGGTTTACCTGAGAGCGCTTATCGCGAGAATATCCAGTCGCTTAATCGTTTCGATAAATCACGATCTCGAGAGAGTGGGGGATCCGGTTTGGGAATGAGCATCATGGCTGCAGTAATCGAAAAGCTAGGCGGAAAACTTACTTTGCGCAAGAGCGCACTAGGCGGACTTGCAGTGGAAGCTGAAGTTCCTACTTATCGCGAGTAGAGATCAAGCTGGTAACGGTAGCGATTCCGAGACAGCCGACAATTACTGCAAGTGATTGAGTAATTGTGATTTCAGGAATTTGAAAGGCGCCGACCATGTGAATTTCAATTCCGTGAAATGCATGGAAAATCAATTTAACGCCGATGAATCCAAGGACAACTGACAATCCCTTACCGATATGGACTAGGCGCTGCATAAGCCCGCCAATTAAGAAGTAGAGCTGGCGAAGTCCCATGAGGGCAAAGATATTTGCAGTGATGACGATGTAGACATTCTGGGTCAGACCGAAGATTGCTGGGATTGAATCAAGGGCAAAAATGAGGTCTGTTGCGCCCAATGTAATGAGGGCAATTGTGAACGGCTTGATGCCCCTCTTGCTGAGGTAGGAGACAATCTTGCTCTCTTTTTCTTCATGCTCTTCGTCGCCACTCTCTCTGAAGAGCGAAATAGCCGTATAGATAAGAAATGCGCCAAAGAGGAAGAAGACCTGCTGAAATTCTTCGATGACCTTGGCACCTACAGAAATTGCGATAACACGAAGCACGAGGGCAAAGAGAATTCCGATAAGCAGGGCCAGCTGCTGACGTTCTTTTGAGATCTTGAGCTTGGTCAAGATGATGACAAAAACAAAGAGGTTGTCGAATGAGAGTGAATATTCAGTAAGCCAACCTGCAAAGAACTCCTTTTGACTCTGCGGATCTAACCAATGGCCCATAAAGACACCAAAGGCGATTGCAAGTGAGACATAGAAGATTGACCACAAAGTTACCTCGCGCATCGAGGTTTCTTTCTCACGATTTGCAATCGCCCAAACGAAATCGAAAATTACAACGACTAGAAGCGCGGCAATTGTGATTATCCAGTTGGTGGTCGAAATCATTGCGGAAGACTAACATTAAAGGCATGGCCGAGAGAGACCTTGAGAGCGCACTTATTGAAGTTCAGCGCGCAATCACCGCTGACGAGCATTTTGTTCGTGCAGTCTTTTCTGGTCGTCGCAGAAATATGAACCCACAGCATGAACGTCTTGATATTCGCCCAGTTCAGCTGAAAGACGGCTTAGCACTTCAAGTAAGTTTCAGCGATGGAAGACAGATGACTTCCAAGAATTACTCACCGGAGCAACTTCCATTTACGGAATATGCAGAGTCCGGATATGCCAATTTCCATGTTGATCTCGAAGGAGAGACCCTATCTCTGAGAATTTCAAAAAAAGGCGTCCCGCTACTGTCTAGGAGCAAGAATTCATCCACGCGTGATCTCAGCCATGATCGAAGCAAGAAGAGACTTTTGGATCCCTCTGATCCATTTTTACGTGAAGTTGGTATCGCAGATAATAATGGCGCAATAAAGCCATCCAAGATGGATAAGTACAAGCAGGTCGAAGAGTTCTTAAGACTATTAATTCCTACACTCAATGATGCAATCTCAGCGGGGCATATAGAGAAGCCAACAGAGTCTCGTCCATTACGAGTAGTTGATTTGGGTTGCGGACACGCCTACCTGACATTTGCCACCCATCAATATCTGAAGAGTGCGGGAATTCCAGTAATCGTCACGGGCATCGATATTCGTCCTGCATCTCGCGATCGTAATAATTCAATCGCAAAATCACTTGGGATAGAAAAATCCATTTCATTCTTGGCTGAAGAAATCTCAGCAACTTCTATGAACGAGGCAGATGTCGCAATTGCACTGCATGCCTGCGATACCGCCACCGATGACTCGATTGCCTGGGCTCTCAACCGCAATGTGCCACTGACACTCTTCGCTCCGTGTTGTCACCACGATATTCAGGCTCAGATGAAAGTTGCACCAGAGCCATGGTCACTGATTACGCGCCACGGCATCATGCGCGAGCGTCTTGGAGACCTCATCACGGATTCACTTCGTATTCAGTTGATGAAGTTGCATGGTTATCGGGTCGATGCCATTGAGTTCATCGGGGGAGAGCACACACCTCGAAATCTCATGATTCGAGCCGTTAAGACTGGTGCTGAGCCAGAAACCGGTGAAGTTGAGCGCTATCAATCCATGATTTCTATGTGGGGAGTAACGCCCGTACTTGCGGCGAAATTGAACCGTTAGACTTTGCCCCATGTCTAAGGTTCTTGCATCTCTTCCTGTTGGTGAAAAAGTAGGTATCGCCTTTTCTGGCGGACTCGATACATCTGTAGCAGTTGCGTGGATGCGCGACAAGGGAGCAGTTCCTTGCACCTACACCGCAGACCTCGGCCAATATGACGAAAGCAATATCGAGACTGTTCCGGATCGTGCCAAGGAATACGGCGCTGAGATTTCACGACTTATCGATTGCAAGACTCCGCTTGTTGAAGAAGGTCTCGCAGCTATTGCTTGTGGCGCCTTCCATATTCGCTCTGGCGGAAAGCAGTATTTCAATACGACTCCATTGGGTCGCGCGGTCACAGGTACCCTCCTCGTGCGAGCGATGCTCAGCGACAACGTTGAAATCTGGGGAGACGGATCAACGTATAAGGGCAACGACATTGAGCGTTTCTATCGTTATGGCCTTCTTGCTAATCCAAACCTTCGCATCTACAAGCCATGGCTCGATGAGGATTTCGTGCGCGAGCTCGGTGGACGCAAAGAGATGTCTGAGTGGCTGGTAGCTCACAACTTCCCTTATCGTGACAGCGTTGAAAAGGCTTACTCAACTGATGCCAACATCTTGGGCGCGACCCACGAGGCAAAGAATCTTGAGAACTTAGATGCTTCGATTGAAATAGTTTCACCAATTATGGGTGTGAAGTTCTGGGATTCTTCAGTCAATATCCCTTCAGAGGATGTTCGTATCCAATTTGTACAAGGTCGCCCAGTTGCAATCAACGGAAAAGATTTCAGTGATGTTGTTGAATTGATGCAAGAGGCAAATGCAATCGGCGGTCGCCACGGACTCGGTATGGCAGATCAGATCGAAAACCGCATCATCGAAGCAAAGTCACGCGGCATCTATGAAGCACCAGGTATGGCACTTCTCTTTATTGCCTATGAACGCCTTGTAAGTGCAATTCATAATGAAGACACCATTGCCAATTACCATGCAGAAGGTCGCCGCCTTGGTCGTCTTCTCTACGAAGGTCGTTGGTTAGATCCACAGAGCTTGATGCTCCGCGAGTCACTTACTCGTTGGGTTGCATCTGCAATTACAGGTGAGGTGACACTTCGTCTCCGTCGCGGTGATGACTATTCAGTCATTAATACGACTGGGCCTGCACTGAGCTATCACCCAGATAAGTTATCTATGGAGCGCACAGAAGATGCTGCCTTCGGTCCAACCGATCGCATCGGCCAGCTCACAATGCGCAACCTTGATATTGCCGATACTCGAGCAAAGCTTGAGATGTACCGCGATCAAGGCCAACTCGGCGGCGGAGATTTCAAGTTAATTCGTCAGTTAGAGGATTAAGAATTTTATGAAGAGAGTCGGAATTTTTGTAGCTGTAATCGTCGGTCTGGCCATCGTGGCCCTTGTAGCTTTAGGAGTAAGAAATATGAACTCATCTGATACACCAGCAACAACTGGATCACTTCCAACAGTGTCAGCAAACGCCGGAGAAGTTCCAACAGTCTCTGCTCCAACGGGTACGCCGCCAGCTGAGTTAACAACGAAGGACATCATCGTTGGAACAGGCGCAGAGGTACTGCCAACATCTACTTTGACTGTGCATTACTACTTGATGGCATGGTCAACTGGAAAAGTTATTGAATCTTCCTGGGTTGGTCAGCCTGCAACATTCCCATTGGCACAAGTTGTCGAAGGTTGGCAGAAGGGCCTACCTGGCGCAAAAGTTGGCGGTCGCCGACTTCTGGTATTGCCGCCATCAATGGGTTACGGCGCAGCAGGTGCTGGACCGATTGGTCCCAACGAAACCTTGATCTTCGTCGTAGACATCATCGGTGTCTCTTAAGGCAGAGTGATTAGGCTTTAAACCAACTCATTGGGTTCAGAAGCTTAGGCTTTGAACCATACAGTTGTACCTGACGGAATCTTTCCATCGACCAAGGGCTGAGTACTTAAAAGTACTTGGCCCTCTGGCATTGGGTACTTGCCACCCTTGAAGTTGGTGATGCAGTTCCAGCCATTAGGGCGGCTGAAGTGCAAGACATCATCACGAGTTGTCTTATGCCATGTGATCTCTTCTTCGCATTGAAGTTCACGGCGAAGCTTGAGGGCTTTGCGGAAGATTTCAAGTGGAGTTTGCTCGTGACCGCTCTGTGCCTCAACTGAGTAACTTCCAAACCACTCTGGTTGTGGAAGATGGGGAGCGCCTTCGCCAAATCCAAAGTTCTTACCCTCGCGAGTCCAAGGTAGTGGCACACGACAGCCATCGCGGCCCTTCATCTTCTTGTGATTGCGGAGGTACTGAGGATCCTGAATTTGATCTTCAGGAATATCGGCAACTTCGTGGAGGCCGAGCTCATCACCCTGGTAAAGATATGTGCAGCCTGGAAGCGCCAAGATGAATGCATTAGCTGCAACAGAACACTGAGTGCCGATCTCAAAATCAACCGGATGTGATGTTCCGTTAGAGAGCAACCATTCTTGGCGATCTACCACTGGGTGCAATCCCTGCTTTGTCGCATAACGCATCTGATCGTGATTGCCGAGAGTCCATGTTGATGAAGACTTGTTCTTCTTTGCAAGCTCGAGGCTATCTGTCACACAGTGCTTAAAGATTGCAGCATCAAAGTGGGCATCGATAAAGCGGAAATCAAATGCCTGGCCCAGAGTCTCTTCGCTCGCATAGAGCGGCATGCGGCTTGGGTGGACATTGGCTTCTGCAACTGCGACACGAGGTGGATCGTATGAGTTAAAGAGCTTGCGCCAGGTCTTGTAGACCTCGAAAAGTTCGGTGCGGTCCATGAGGATTCCATTGCCATCGAGAGGCTGTGGGTCGTCGTACTCCATGGTGTCGCGCATACGGAGCGGCTCTGAGAGATCCTTCTTTAAAGCATGAGCTACATCGATGCGGAATCCATCGACTCCGCGGTCTGCCCAGAACTTCAAGGTTTCCAGGAAGTCAGCTTCGACTTCAGGGTTGTCCCAATTCCAATCTGGCTGCTCTGGAGCAAACCAGTGCATGTACCACTGGTTGTGCTTTCCGCCGAAGACTGATTCGTGAGTCCAAGCAGATGGAGCAAAGTGTGATGGCCAATCTGTTGGTGGAAGTTCACCATTTGTGCCACGTCCATCGCGGAAGATGTACCGATCGCGCTCTGGAGAACCTGGTTCCGATGCGATTGCATCTTTGAACCATTGGTGAAGATTGGAAGAGTGGTTGGGAACGATATCTACAAAGACGCGAATTCCTGCTTCGTGCAGAGCAGCGAGCATCTCATCGAAGTCTTCTAGAGTGCCGAGCTTAGGATCAACATTGCGGTAATCATCAACGTCGTAGCCACCATCAGCAAGTGCGGATGGATAGAACGGAGATAGCCAGACTGCATCGAGGCTTAGCGACTTGAGATATGGAACGCGAGCGGTGACGCCCTTGAGGTCACCGATACCGTTTCCATCTGTATCTGCAAAGCTGCGGGGATAGATCTGATAGATAGCAGCTTGGCGCCACCAATTTTTATCTTTACTCAATGACATGGCGTGAATCTTACTGCAGGCTATTGCTGCAGCCACCATGCGGCATATGCTGGAACTTCGATTTCTTCGTAGATGTGAAGATGCTCACCCGAAATCACTTCAAGGAGTTTTCCAGATGCGATTCCATGCATGCTCACTCGCTGAATATTTTCGGAAAGGTTATAGACCTGCACAAGATTGCCGGATGCATGCCTGCGGCGGAAGATAATTACTGAAGGATTATTCGTTGTAAATACTTCTGTTGAGGTCGCGGCATGAAGTGATGCCAATGATTTGCGTGCAGTGATGAGAGAGCGAATCGCCTTATCTACTTGACCTTCAACTCCCTTTCCTTTTTCGGCACTCTTTGCAAGAGACCAATCCATTTCAGGGCGATGAATCCACCGGTTATCTTCGGCCTTCGATGGGTTCTTGAGGAAGCTCATGTCATTGACCATGCCGAGTTCATCACCCATATAAAGAAGCGGGAGGCCACCGAAGCCAAAGACCATTGCATATGCACATTTCAAGCGATCGATGGCGGTCTGCAGTGCAGGTGCATCCTTATTCTCAATTGCAGCTTGAATACCAATCAGGCTTGCAGCGCTACCTGATGTTCGGCGATCGCCTGTTGTCGGATTTGATTGGAAGTGAACACCGCGAGCAAAGGAGCCTTCGAATTCATTGGCATAAAACTCTGCCAGGAAACCACGATGCGCATATGGGTTAATGCCAAGTTCACTCGCATCAGCATCATCGATTGCCCAGCCAATGTCATCGTGGCAGCGTAGATAGGTGGCCCAGCCAGAAGTTGTCGGAACTGGTGCAAACTTTGAAAGTGCATGTGCCATTAATCGGCCATCACGTGAAGCAAGTGCAGACCAGATCTGCACCATCAAGCTGTTGTGATAGGCGATATCTGAAACTTTTCCTGCATGTTCGCCTTGTCCAAGGTAATGAACAACATCCTTCGGTCCAACGATTGCTTCGGCCTTAAAGATCAGTGACGGTGTTGAGATATGAGCCGCTGCACGGAGCGCTTGTGTAATAGCATGGACTTCAGGTTGGTTTTGGCTATCGGTACCGAGGCGCTTCCAAATAAATGCAATTGCATCTAGGCGCACGCAGTCGGTTCCTTGATTAGCGAGGTAGCCGATAATGTCGACGTATTCGAGGAAGACATCCGGGTTAGACCAATTTACATCCCATTGGTAATCATTAAATGTTGTCCAGACCCACGCCTTCATCTCGTCGTTAAAGGTGAAGTTACCTGGTGCAAATGTTGGAAAAATCTCTGGCAGAGTTTTCTCGAATTGATCTGGGATTACACGATCGTCATATGCGTAGAAATAGTTGCGGTACTTCTTATCTCCAGCCTTAGCCTTCTCTGCCCACTCGTGTTCTTTTGCTACATGGTTAAGAACGAGATCGAGGGTGAGTGAGATGCCTGATTGGTGGAGCTCAGCGGAAAGCTGGGAGAGGTCCTTCATCGAACCTAAATCTTTTCTTACTGTGCGGTAATCCATCACGGCATAGCCGCCGTCGTTAGGTGATGGCCGTGGTGTAAGAAGTGGCATCAAGTGAAGGTAGGTAATTCCTAGATCTTCGAGATAGCTAATCTTTTTACGGATGCCGTTGAGGTCACCTGCAAACAAATCTGCATAGGCGACATAACCCACCGCATCCGGAGATTGAAACCAATCAGGGGAGAGGATGCGCGCCTGATCCCGGTTGCGCAATTCTTGAGAACGAGCTGCAAAAATCCCAGCTATGACATCGACGATTTTCTCCATTGTGGATTCAGCTGGATAGACCGCGGCGAGCCCGTCGTAGAGGTCGTTAGCCCAGCGGTCATAACGGAGCAGGAGATCAGCAAGGCCTGGGTCGCTCTTAAGGTTGTTAGCGAGCCGCTTACGGGCAGCATCGATGGTCTTCTGGCGCGTGCTCATAATGTGTGAGCCTAGTTAGGCAGGGTGCATCAAGGAAGGGAGATGAGAGTTTTGTAACCCAATTGAAACCAATTTTCAGAATTGTTCAGTGACTAAACTGAACCCATGACTCTGCTCCATGCACTTGACCTCTTGTCGACATTTGTCTTCGCTCTCGTCGGTGCCCGAGTGGCAGCAGATCGCGGTCTGGATTATGGAGGCATCACCTTTATCGCCACCGTAGCTTCAATCTCTGGTGGAACACTTCGAAACGTCTTCCTCGGGATTATGCCGGTTTGGATTAGCGATCCTTGGATTCTCGCCTCCATTCTTGCAGCGGTGATTATTACCCTCACCTTCCGTCGTGTGACGCATGTGGGAAAGACGCTCTTGGCGATGGACACATTTGCGCTCGCAACTGCGACTATGTCTGGAACTCAGCTCGCCTTTGAAATCAATATCCCTTGGTACTCATCCATCATCTTCGGAGTGATCACTGCAGTGACAGGTGGTCTTCTCCGTGATGTGCTCTGCCAGGTCGAGCCAGTATTGCTTCACCGAGAAACAATTGGAACTAGTGCGTTGATGGGTGCGAGCACTTTTGTTGCTCTGGTGGCCCTCGATGTCGCGCAGTTCCCTGCTGTAATCATGGGCGGCTTTATTGTGATTGCAACCCGATTCTTCTCAATTCAATTTGATTTGCATCTGCCTAAATTCGTGAAATAAATGCTCACACAATTCACGCGACAGATTATTCGCCTTCGAATAGCTGTCATTATCCTGTGGATTGCAGTAGCTATCTTCGGAGTCTTTGCATCTCTTGGCGTTAACGCCAAGCTTTCAACGTCACTGGCCGTGCCAGGGTCGGATTCTACGAAAGCTGAAGAAATCACAATCAAAAACTTTGGCGAAAATTCCGAGGGAACTTTTACAGTTGTCTATCCCTTCACGCATGCAACCACTGAAGAGATTGATGTATTCAAATCAAAAGTCGCAAGCGCTGCGAAAACTATTCCCACGGGGAAAGTTATCCAAAGCAAAGTTCTGGAAGGAATTCTCTATACGGGAATCGGAACATCGCTCAACCTCAAAGATGCTGCTCAGTTAACTGGAGATCTTCGCGCAGCCCTTGAGGCAGCGGGTTTAAAAGGCGCGATGGTGACCGGTCCACCTGCGATTCAAGGTGATTTCGAACCAATCCTGAGCTCTGATTTGAAGGGCGGGGGAGTCCTCGCAATAGGAATCGCAATCTTTATCTTGATTCTCATCTTCGGGCTATCTCGCGCAGTGGTGATTCCCTTCATTACTGCGGGAGCCACAATCGCTGCTGCGATTTCTGCTGTATTTCTCTTGGCAGACCACTTTTTAATGGTGCTCTACATTCCGAATGTTGTAGAACTTATTGGGCTTGGCCTGGCTATCGATTACTCAATTCTGATCACCCATCGATTCATCGCTGAAATAAAGGTTGATGCCTCTGACCGCGAGGGCGCAGTCATTCGTACGATGGATACTGCGGGACGCACGGTGCTACTTTCGGGTCTCACCGCGTCGATTGGGCTTACAACGCTCTTCCTTGTTCCGATTCCGTTTATTCGCTCTCTCGGCGCTGCAGGTCTTGTAGTCCCTGTGGTCTCTGTTCTCGCTGCTCTGACGTTGCAACCAGTCATGTTGTATTACCTGGGCGCCAAGGGTGTGAAGCCCTACTTCATTAAGGGTGCATTCAATACCAGCGATGAGATGCAAGGGCTCTGGGCGAAGATTGCAACGGTAGTTATCAAACGACCATGGCAGGTTCTCGTCAGTGGTGTTCTAGTCTTGCTGATTGCAGCATCTTCCATTGCATGGCTTCAACTGACACCAACATCGCTGCGCGCCATTCCATCCAATATTGAATCGGCTCAGGGACTTAATTTTGTTGTTGATCGAGTTGGACCGGGCCTAGTGACCCCAACTGTGATTGTGATTGATTATGGAAAACCAGGACAGGCGCTGCTTCCTGAAAATGTGAAGCTGCGCACTAAATTGGGTCTGAGCGTTATTGTCGATGAAGCGGTACTTGGCGGACAAGCAGATAGCACTCCACAATTTGTTGACCCCACCGGTCAATACCAACGTATTTTTATTATGGGAATCCATGAGTTCGGATCTGAAGAGTCCAAAGCATTTATCCAACGCCTCCGAGACGATTACATTCCGAATTCAGAACTTTCGAAGGTAGCCAGTATTTACGTTGGGGGAGCGGCTGCTCAAGGCGTTGACTTCCTCAACGTTGTTTACAGCACCTTCACGTTTATCTTCGTGGCAGCTTTAGCTATCGCATACTTCTTGTTGATTAGATCCTTTAGATCTTTGATTTTGCCTTTGGTGGCAGTTTTTCTCGACCTAATATCACTCGCTGCGACATATGGTTTGTTGGTTGCGGTCTTTAAGTTTGGATTTTTATCTCCGATACTTGGCACTTATCACGTGCCTCAAATCGAGGGCTGGGTGCCAGTCTTCCTCTTTGCGGTTCTCTTCGGCCTATCTATGGATTACGAGGTCTTTATCGTCTCTCGAATGCGCGAGGCGCGTGACAAAGGCGAATCCACTACAGATGCCATTAAAGAAGGTTTGGCTCACACAGGAGGAGTCGTTACTGCTGCAGCGATTATCTTGGTAGGTGCGCTTGGTGGCCTAGCTAACGGTCACATTGCAGGCTTACAGGAATTAGGCGTCGGGCTCGCACTCGGAATTCTGATCGATGCCACCATCGTGCGCACATTGCTATTGCCGAGCATCATGACAATTCTTGGTAAGTGGAACTGGTGGTTGCCGCAAGGTGTTGCAAAGGCAGCAATGACTAAGGCCTCACCACTCGATGATTAGAGTGGCAAGGCCTTAGCTTTACTTTGGAGAGAATTCTGCTGCTTACTTCACAATCTGAATTTCGAAGTGAACTGCAGGTTGTTTGTATCCAAGTGCTAATCCAAAATTATCTGAGTTGTAGGACAAGATTGGAAGCATTGAATACTGTGTATTAGCAAATGATGGCTGGTTGCTGTAATAAACAGGATGGAGATCGATGATGTGTGTTCCTGGAGCACCTGTCGCACGTAGGTGAATCACCATGTATCCATTTGAGTTAAAGCCACAACCGTAGCCAATGTAGTTGTTGTCGTATGTAACTGCCATTGTGTTATCGAGCTGAGTCCAGCCGACGCCCTTCATAGCAATTGTGATCTCTTCGCCAGCTTTGAACTTCAGTGTTGGAGTGCCTGAAGCATCGCGTGGTTCTGGAGCCTTGGAATCAAATGCCTTGGCGATGCCATAGACACTCTTTCCATCCTTACTCTTATTAACGAAGATGCTCTGCTTTACAAAGATACTCTCTTGAGCCTGAGCAAGGTCACCCTTCTTAATCTGAATAGCATGGAAGCCTCCAAGGTGGTCCGGAATTGCCACCTCGGTTGCTACTGCGCCATTAGCGTCAGAAGTAACGGTTGAAATTGGAACTCCGCTATAAACCCAACATGTTCCAGTTGTGCAGTTAACACGGTTACCAACAACGGTTGCCCAAGTAATTGAGTAGCTTGTGCTTGCTGCAAGACCAGTTACATCCACCTTGATTTTGTCGCCAACGATGCCCTCTGACTTTGAGACCTTCATGACTGCCTTCGAAGCAGGATCAATTTGCTCGTTCATCAAAGTGCGCTGTGTAACGGTCGGCTTAACCTCTTGGGGATAAGTAATTGTTGCCTTTGCTGGACCGTTGTCCTTAGTCACATTAAATGTTGCGCAATCTCCACCTGCATATGGAACAGGGGACTGGTTAATGTTCATGTACTGAACGCCGATTCCAGCTGTTCCACAGACGAGGTGCTTGCCTTTTTCGCCAGATGCGTAGACAACGAATTGTGATTGTCCACGAGTCCATACGCCTTGAGCTTCACCCGCATAATTGTTATCCCAAAGAACTGAGATACCGCCTGTGTAGAGATTTGGACCCATGTGCTTGTAAGTAACTGTGACTGGGGTTCCGATTGGACCACTCTTTGGGGAGATTGAAATTGTTGGAGTCATTTGAACTCCACCCTTTGCAACAGCTACACCGTCGAGAACTGCGTAGATATCGTGTGGGCCACCGAAGTCATTGGGGAACTTAGTAACGTACTTCAAGCCACCATTGGCATCAGTTGTTACCTTTGCCATGATGACACTGAACTTGTCCCACTGATAGCCGGTGTAGTTAACAGAGTTAGGTAGCAACTGTGCCTTCCATGCACCCTTTGCGGTAGACCATGTCAGTGCAAGCTCGGTATTAGCTTTGAAGCCACTACCAGTAATAGTGAGTTCTGTACCTTCAGGTCCTTGCATATTAGAAACAGTCAGACCGCTGACGCCTGTGATGGGATCAGTGAACTTAATGGTTTCGCCTGTGAATGGAAGAGCTGGAACGCCCTTGAGATCAGCTGGTGCATAGAGAACTACATCAACTGAATCCGCTGCTCCCGCTGGAGCAATAAGTCCTATCGGGAGTAGCGCTGCCACTGCTACTTGCAGCGCTACCTTCTTTGTTACCTTCATTTATAAATCCCTCCGAATTGTGTGGAGCAGGAAAGTGGTTACTTGGCTGCTGGTGGTGCGTAAAGAGTCAACAATGATGTTGTAGCTGCCCAGTAAGGAGCGAGAGTTCCTGTTGCGCCCTTAATTGGCCATGTCAATTTCTTGGTACGGTAGTAAGAAACCCACTCGTAAGTTGTCTTGCCATCAACAGTCTTAGCAACACGCTTTGATGCAAGCACCTTTGCTGTGGTGATGTCCTTGGCAACCATTGTGATCTTGTAGTTAATGATTCCGAGTGTTGAATACTGACCAGCAGCTGTACCTGTCTTCAAGACTGCTGTCCAGAATGCAGAACCGCTGTGGTTTCCGTATGAAAGGGGTAGTGGATCCTTTACGCCAGCAACTTCGATGTACGCCTTTGCTGTGTTGGTGTTATCCATTGGTGCGCCACCGAGGTCTGCGTTATTTGCATAGACGCGGAAGACGATTGTCTGACCTAAGAGATACTCAGATTGAACTGCACATGCTGAGAA
>ERZ650311.716-NODE-716-length-19119-cov-11.309222_pt1 | contig 19119 bp, 18 predicted proteins | sample MGYA00376247_ERZ650311 | MGnify/ENA primary metagenome ERZ650311 (study PRJEB26733, sample SAMN07839324) | wastewater metagenome | biome: small river; feature: stream; material: water | place: USA: North Carolina | collected 2016-07-28 ... | reverse complement strand
CGCCACAACCGGCGTCGATTGCCTGGAACACGTATTTCGGCTGGAAGTGGATGTCAGCAATGACCGGAATCTGAGAGCGTTTGGCGATGATGCGCAAGACATCGGCGTCGTCCTGGCTTGGGCAGGCGACTCGAACGATGTCACAACCGGAGGCAGTCAACTCGGCAATCTGTTGCAGGGTGCCGTTGATGTCCGTGGTCTTAGTGGTGGTCATCGATTGAACGCTGATTGGAGCATCCCCGCCGACCGCGACCTTGCCGACCATGATCTTGCGCGACTTGCGACGCGGGGCAAGCACAGGAGGCGGGGTCTTGATTGGGCCCAGATTTACCGCAGGCATTCAATGCTCACTTTCACGAAGATGCTAGACAAGGCTAACGGAGAGTTGACTAACCGAGACTGATTGGGTTGACGATATCCGCCGAAATTACCAACAGGCTCATGGCCATTAGCAATCCCCACATCACCATGGTGAAGGGCACAAACTTTGCAGTGTCCAAGGGGCCAGGGTCTGCCTTGCCAAGTAAGCGGTAGACACGGCGGCGAGCGCCGTCCCAGAGCGCGCTGACCACGTGGCCGCCATCAAGCGGAAGCAGTGGCAGCAGGTTGAAGACGAAAAGCGCAAAGTTCAAACTGCCCAGCATTGCCAGCCAGTAGGCAATCTTGCCGGGGATGTCGATTCGATCATTGGTGCCAACCGAACCCGAAATGTTTCCGATTCCCAGCACCGAGACCGGGCCAGAAACAGAGCGCTTGCCACCGGTGAAGGTAGTCTTTGCCAGCTCGTAGACCTGCTGCGGCAGGTTGAGCACTAGCCCGGCAGTCTGTGCAACCGAGGTGACGATGACGTTCTGCGTGTAGCCCCATGGCATCGGTGCCCGAGCGTAGTTCAACTGAAGACCTAAAACACCGCGGTCTCGCAGCAGTAGGGACCCGTCCTTTTTATAGATCGGTTGCAGCGTGTTGTTGTCAAACGCCGGACGAGCCACCACCGCGGGGGCGATGGAAAATTCGAGCACCTCTGTGCCGCGCTTTACGGTCAGGTGAATACGCCGATTCGGCTGTGATTCAAGGGTGTTTTGAGCCTCTTGCCACATTGAGATCGGTCGGCCATTCACCTGAGTCACGACATCGCCGGCACGAAGCCCAGCAACTTTGGCGGGACTCGGGAAACCACCGGAACAGGTGGTCACCGTGTAATCGGGATTAATGCAGTCGAACACCTTGGTGATCTTGTTCCCGGCCTGCATCCCACCGATGCCATTCATAGCAATCACTAGACACAGTGCGCCCAGGAACAGGTTCATGAATGGGCCACCCAACATCACGATGACGCGCTTCGGGACAGACAAGCGATAGAAAGCCTTGGACTCGTCGTAGCTGCCGTCCTGATCGAACTGCTGTTTGCGCGCCTGTTCAATCCAGTTTCGCAGCCAACCGTCCTTGCGTTTTTCGTCTGGCTGATCCGGTCGAGGCGGGAACATGCCGGAAATGGCCACATAGCCACCCAGTGGCAGAAGTTTGATTCCATACTCAGTCTCGCCGCGCTTGGCAGACCACAGGGTCGGGCCGAAGCCGATCATGTATTTGGAAACCCGAGCACCAAACTTCTTTGCTGGCCACATGTGGCCGATCTCGTGCAGACCGATCGAGACGCCGATTCCGATTAGGAACACTATTACGCCGGTTAGATAAGCCAGGATGTCAGTCACAAGAATCAGCCTAAGACTTGGTTTGGACGTTTAGTTTGAGAGTTCACTTAGAGCGTGTGGGTAACTGCTAGCAGGCTTTGGCGATGATTCCGTCGGCGCGGTCGCGGGCCCACTTTTCGGCCGCCAGCACGGAATCCAGAGTCAACTCTGAGGCCGGTTCATGTGAAGCCACAACTCGGTCAATCAGATCAACAATCTGGTTGAAGCCGATCTTGCCTCGGTGGAAGGCCTCAACTGCTTGCTCGTTTGCCGCGTTGTAAACCGCTGGATAGGTCTTCCCGGCGTTACCGACCTGGCGTGCCAAGGCGACAGAGCGGAAGACTGACTCATTCAGCGGCTCGAAAGTCCAAGTCGCGGTCTTGGTCCAGTCACAAGCTGGTGCTACGTTCGGAACTCGGTCGGGCCAACTCATGCCCAAAGCAATCGGCAACTTCATGTTCGGTGGTGAGCACTGCGCCAGCACCGAGCCATCCACGAACTCAACCATCGAGTGGACCACCGACTGCGGGTGAACCGTCACGTCGATGCGGTCGAACGGGATTCCGAAGAGCAGGTGCGCCTCGATTACCTCAAGACCCTTATTGACCAGAGTCGCGGAGTTGGTGGTCACCACTTTCCCCATCACCCAGGTTGGGTGAGCAAGTGCCTGCTCGGGAGTAACATCCTGCAGTTGCTCGCGGCTCCAGCCACGGAAGGGGCCGCCGGATGCGGTCAGAATAAGCTTGCGGACTTCGCTCGCAGAACCACCGAGTAGGCACTGGGCCAGAGCCGAATGCTCCGAGTCAACCGGCACAATCTGACCCGGCTTTGCCGCCTCGGTGACCAACTTGCCGCCAACAATCAGCGACTCCTTGTTAGCCAGCGCCAGTGTCTTTCCGGTCTTGAGAGTCGCCAGAGTCGGAGCTAGACCAATCGAACCGGTGATGCCGTTCACCACGACGTCGGCCTCGGTGGATTCCACCAGGTGGGTTGCTGCTTCGGCACCGAGGACTGCCTTTTCCGAAGGCACCGAGAACTGCGCACGCTGTGCCTCCAGAAGGTCACTGTTGGATCCCGCAGCCAAACCAACCACCTGGAATCGATCGTGGTTGGCAGCGATGACCTCAAGGGCTTGAGTTCCGATAGACCCGGTAGAACCGAGGATGATTACGCGACGCATTTGTCCATTCTCGCATCCAGTCAAAAAAGCCTGTGAAATCCCGCAAAATATGGGGGTGAAAAACCCCGGCGGCCCGTCCCCGCTCCCCCACGGGCTTAGGATTTAAACATGACTGATTTCACCATCGCTCAAGAGCGCAAAGTCGTTACTGCAATCCCTGGTCCGAAGTCCAAAGAACTCCACGAACGCCGCCGTAAGGCAGTTTCGAATGGTGTCGGAGCGGCCCTTCCGGTTTACATCGAGAAGGCAAACGGCGCGATTCTGGTTGACATCGATGGTAACCAGTTCATCGACTTGGGTTCGGGTATCGGTGTGGTTTCGATTGGCCACACTAACCAGGGTGTCATCGATGCGGTTCAGCACCAGGTGACTCAGTTGACCCACACTCTTTTCACCGTTACCCCTTACGAGCAGTACGTAGAGGTTTGCGAGCTGCTGAACAAGCACACTCCGGGCAACTTTGAGAAGCGCTCGGCTCTGTTCAACTCGGGCTCGGAGGCAGTAGAAAACGCGGTCAAGTTTGCCCGCAAGTACACCCGCCGCCACGCCATCGCGGTTTTCGATCACGGCTACCACGGGCGCACCAACTTGACCATGGCCATGAACTTCAAGGCCGCCCCTTACGCCAACGGCTTCGGCCCGCTAGCCGGCAGCATCTTCCACGTGCCTACTTCGTACCCATTCCGTGACCCGGAGGGCATGACCGGTGAGCAGGCCGCAGAGCGCGCCATCGCCTACATGGAGAAGCACATCGGCGCCGAGGATCTGGCTGCCATCGTTATCGAACCAATCCAGGGTGAGGGTGGATTCATTGTTCCGGCACCTGGCTACCTGGCTGCACTGAGCAAGTGGGCCCACGAGAACGGCGTTCTGGTGGTTGCCGATGAAGTTCAGGCCGGCGTTGCCCGCACCGGAGCCTGGTTCGCATCTTGCTACGAGGACGGCTTCGAGCCAGACCTATTCACCATTGCCAAGGGAATCGCTGGCGGCATGGTCATCTCCGCGGTCACCGGTCGCGCCGAGGTAATGGACGCCGCCCACCCGGGTGGAATCGGCGGAACCTTCGGCGGAAACCCAGTTTCGGCCGCGGCAGCGGTCTCGGTGTTGAAGGAAATCGAAGCCGGCGGCGTGATTGAATCCGCTCAGCGCATCGAATCGGTACTGAAGCCTCGCTTGGAAGAACTGAAGGCAAAGTACCCGGTTGTCGGCGACGTGCGTGGCCGAGGTGCGATGCTGGCGATTGAGTTTGTTGAAGCCGGAACCAAGAACCCAAACAAGGATCTGACCGACAAGCTGGTTGCACACTGCCACCAGAACGGTGTTCTGGTGCTAAACGCAGGCATCTACTACAACACCATTCGTTTCTTGCCACCACTGGTGATCACCGATGAGCTGCTGAATGACGCAATCGACGTCCTGGAAGCCGGTATCAAGGCTCACAGCTAGAAGTGAAAAGAAAAAGCCGCTCGATTCCTCGAGCGGCTTTTTTATTGCCGGTTTACTTGACCGCCATGAGGCGCTTTTGGCGCAGGTTAGAGCCAATCTGAGTGCCGACTACGATCAGAATCGCAAGGATGAACACCGCAGAAGCGATGACGTTGGCCTCTGCCGGAACACCCTTAGAGGCCGCGATGTAGATGTACATCGGAAAGGTAGTGACGGCACCGCCGCTGTTGAAGTAGGTGATGATGAAGTCGTCAAACGAAAGCGCGAACGAGAGTAGCGCGCCCGAAACGATTCCCGGAAGCAAAAGCGGGAAAGTGATACGCCAGAAAACGGCTCGCGGGTTGGCATAGAGGTCCTGGCCGGCTTCTTCCAGCACCGGATCCAGGGTTTGAACTCGAGCCTTCACGGTTACCACGACGAAGGACAGGCAGAACATGATGTGTGCCAGAATCACCGTGGCGTAACCATAACCGCTGCCCAGGTTGAAGAACAGGCCGGCTAAGCCGGCACCCATGACCACCTCGGGGGTTGCCATCGGCAGGAACAGCGACAGGCTGACCAGGCTTCGGGCCTTGAAACTGTAACGAACCAGAGCAATCGCCATCGCGGTACCGAGGATGGTCGCCACCAAAGTGCTCACAGCGCTAATCAGCAGCGACGATCCGACAGCATTGCAAATGTCACCGCGGGAGCAGACATTTAGCCACTTGTCCAGGGTGAAGCCCTGCCAGATCGTATTGGTACGCCCCTTCGAGTTATTGAACGAAAACGCGATTGTGTAAGCGATTGGAACCAGCAGGTAGACCAGCGCGATTAGCGAATAGAGCGGGAGGACCAGGCGGCCCAGTTTGAGCTTTCTCACAGCAGGTCCTCCGTTCCGGTGCGACGAACGTAGAACGTGACGATTAGCAGGATCACTGCCATCAGAACCGCAGACATCGCCGAGGCCGACGGATAGTCGCTATTCACCAGGAAGTCGGCCTGGACCAGGTTGCCGATCATCGAGGTATCCGAGGCTCCAAGGAAGTCTCGACTGGCATTCACGTAATCTCCGGTTATCGGAATGAAGGTGAGGAGCGTGCCGGAAATGACACCCGGCATCGTAAGCGGCAGGGTCACCTTGGTAAAGATCGCAACCGGGCTGGCGTAGAGGTCATCGGCGGCTTCCAAAAGACGCAGGTCGAGGCGCTCCAGCGAGGTATACAGCGGCAGAGTCATGAATGGAATGAAGTTATAGACCAGACCCCAAACCACGGCGCCTGGGGTTCCCAGGAAGTGATACGAGGGGTCGAGGTTCAACAGCTGACGTACGAAATTCATGGTCACCGAGTCATCGGCAAAGATTTGCTTCCAGGCGATGGTGCGCAGTAGGAATGAAATGAAGAACGGAGCTACCACTAGTGTCAGCGTGAGCTTCTGAATTAGCGGCCGGCTGCGCAGACGAATTCCCACAAAGTAAGCCAGCGGATAGCTGATCAGCAGCGCCAGAACCGTAGCCACGAAGGCGTAACCAAAAGAGCGCAGAATCTGAGGCAGGTAATCGACTAGGACGTGCTGATATGAGGCCAGGTCGAAACCGTACTGATACATGCCGATTGCGCCGGATGGGTCCGGAGTCTCCACCGAGGTAATCAGCAGCGAGACCAGAGGAATCATGAAGAACATGCCCAGGTAGAGCAAACCCGGAAGCAACAAGACCCAGACGAACTTACCCGACTTCAGCGGAGTGGAACTCTGCTTTGGCGCCGAGGTGCTGAAACCCGCCATCGCCATGGCTATGCCTCGTCGCCGACCGGCAGGTCTGCCAGTCCAAAAGCGTGTTCAACCTTGAAGGAAACCCAAACCTTCTCGCCCAGCTCGATCACCGGGCTGATGCCAACGTTTTGAGCGAACACAATCACGTCGCCGACATTTGGGATCTCGATTAGGTACTGGTTGCTAACGCCGGTGAAGCGGATGTCCTTGATGGTTCCAGGGCCCAAGATGTTTCGCTCGGAGTTGGCGACTGGCTCGCTGCGGTGGAACTCGGCCTTCTCCGGACGAACACCGATGGCAATCTTGCCCGCCTGCTTCTCGGCACGGTTCTTAGGCACCGAGATACGGCTTCCAGCGACACTGATGCTCAGACTGTCGCCGCTGGAGTCAGCGATCTCGCCCACGAAGATGTTGGACTGACCCAGGAACTTGGCAACGAAAGCCGTCTTAGGTCGCTCGTAGAGAGCCTCTGGTGCGCCCATCTGCTCGATCCGACCGCGGTTCATAACTGCAACGGTGTCGGCCATGTCCATGGCCTCCTCCTGGTCGTGGGTCACGTGGAGGAAGGTCAAACCGACCTCCATCTGGATGGCCTTGAGCTCAATCTGCATCTGGCGACGGAGCTTTAGGTCCAGGGCACCCAGCGGCTCGTCAAGAAGGAGCAGCGAAGGGCGATTGACGAGGGCTCGTGCCAGAGCGACGCGCTGCTGCTGTCCACCGGAAAGTTGCTGTGGCCGGCGCTCGCCGACGTGGGCAAGCTCAACTAGATTCAGCGCCTCGGTCGCCTTTGCAATCGGATCAGCGACTTTGCGGCGGCGAAGACCGAATGCCACATTCTCGAGGATTGTCATGTGCGGGAACAGCGCATACGACTGGAATACGGTGTTGACCGGACGCTCGTGCGGCTTGGTGTAGGTGACATCCTGGCCACCAATCAGAACCTGACCCTTGGTCGGCTCTTCCAGACCCGCGATAATTCGCAGCGTCGTGGTCTTACCGCAGCCAGATGGGCCTAGGAGGGCAAAGAATTCGCCGGATGGGATGTGTAAGTCGAGTTCTTCAATAGCGGTGAAGCCGGGGAACTCTTTGCGGATGCCGCGGAGTTCGAGGTCTGCTCCAGCCGGAACGAATTCCTTCAATTACACAACTCCATTCGAGGCGTCGGACCAGGCCTTCGAGAAGGTCTTGTCTTCCTGAGGAGTCAGCGGACGGAACTGGTGCAGCTTGCTCCAGTCGCTAGGGAAGATTAGTTCGTTGGCACCGATTGCTGGGTTCTTGGCGGTCGCAATCTCCTTGGCGCCCTTCACTGGTGGCACGTAGAACACACCACTGAGAGCCAACTCGGCGGCAACCTCTGGGCTGTAGTAGTAGTTGATCAGCGCGTGAGCGTTTGCGGCGTGCTGCGCGCCCATCGGGATCAAGAAGTTGTCACAGGCAAAAGTCGCACCGGTGTCTGGGATTACCGCTCCCAGCACGTCCTTGCCCAGCTCTAGGTTGGTCGCCACAAGGTCGCCGGCCCAGATGATTCCGATCACGGCATCGCCGCTCTTCAGGTCATCGATGTAGCTGTTTCCCTTGATGCCGCGAATCTGACCACTCTTGACGTAACCCTTGAACTCGTCCAACGACTTGTTGAAGTCAGCTTCGGTGAATGCACCGATGTCGACACCGTCGGCCATCATCATCACACCCAGGGTGTCACGCATCTCGGAGAGAACAACTACCTTGCCCTTCACGGCTGGATCCCAAAGGTCTGCCACCGAGGTCGGGGCGTCCTTGCCGGTCAGCTTCTTGTAGTTCTCCTTGTGGTAACCGATACCCGCGATGATGCCCTTCCAAGGCAGCGAGTGGGTGCGGTCGGAGTCATAGGACCAAGCCTTGCCCTTGAAGAATGGGTCCAGGTTCTTGGCCACGTTTGGCAGCAGCTTGTAGTCCAGTTCCTGGACCAGACCGCTGTTGATGAGGCGCGAGGCCATCCAGTCGGTGAGGCAGAAGGTGTCTGCGCCGGTGTCCTTGCCGGCAGCCAACTGATTCTTGATGCGCGAGTAGTACTCGTTGTTGTCATTGACATTGACGTTGTACTTGACCTGAATACCGGTCTGCTTCTGGAACGCCTTGATAGTCGGCGACTGTGGGTTGTCACTGTCGTCCATGTAGTAAGGCCAGTTGTCCCAGGTGACAACGTGCTGGGATGAAGATAGGTCCTTGGCTGGGCTAAGCTTCTTGGCTCCGCCCGGGGAACAAGCGGCAAGGGTCATTGCCGCGGCACCGATTCCAGCGCCAGCAAGAATCGTGCGTCGAGTAACCGGACTTGCGGCTACTGCCTGCAGGTCGCTTAGCAGTGGCTTTTGAGGGTTGGACATGATGTCGACTCCTAAACATTGAGGTCGAGATCGACCCAAACAACACTTCAGATGACCGCCTAAGCGCCCAATCAAAATCTTGCCACATATTTAGCCGCCAGAAAGGCCAACTAGCTTTTTCGCACTCACCAATCCGGCACTCGGGAAATTGAACTCCACTTGCCGCTTTGGACTGATCAAAACCGCTGACGCCCAGGCCGACTCGCTCAATCCAGGCAGCGGCCCGATTTGGACCCGATTCGCTCCAAACTGGGGGTCTATGGGGCTCACCCGCGAGTAGCCCAACTGAGCCAAATCGATAGGGTCACACTTACCCACACCGATACGCAGACCGCAGTTGGTGACCAGCCCTCGAGGGACTCCGGAAAGTGACTGTGAAGTCAGGATCAGGTGCAATCCCAGCGAACGTCCGCGGGCTGCGATGGTTTCCAGCGGGCGGTGACTGTCGTGGTTTTGCAAGAGCACCTGCACCTCGTCTATCACAATCAGCCATAAGGGCGGCCGGTGTTCGGCATCAAGATCTTGAAGCCGTCCAACCTGATTGGCCGATAAAAGTCGTTCCCGATCTTGAAGCTCTCGAACTAGCTCGCCCAGAGCATCGGTCTGGTCGCCCTGTAGGTCGGTAATCAGATTGCCCGCCCACTCGGTGGCCGCGAAGGGACCCAGCGTTGCACCGCCCTTGAAGTCGAACAGCTTTAGCCGCAGCTTTGCCGGCGGGTAGTTCTGGCAGACACTGACCAGCCAGGTGGTCAGCAACTGGCTCTTTCCGGATCCGGTTGCCCCCGCCACAATCGCGTGTGCCCCTTCTGCCGCCAGATCCAGCCGCACCTCGGACTGACCTGCGAAACCCAACCAGGCCTCAAGGCCAAGCGGGTCTGGATTAGCCGTGCTAAGTGGACCAGTGATTCGATGTTGCAACAGAACACGAGAGTTGTGCTGGGCGTTTAGTTCTTGCAGTTCCTGGTAGACCCGAGTTACCCAGGTAGCGTGCCAGCGCCACTCCCACCGCGGAAGTACGCGATTTCCAATCGCAATGCGCTTTGCACCGAAATGCACCGGCTGCTTGACGTCAACCGGCTCACGCCGAGATTGAAACAGCGAATTACCCAGGAAGGCCAGCGCGCTAAAGCCTCCGAAAATCAGACCATAGGGCTGACCGGTGGTCGCGAAGATGTAAACGCCATACCCCAGCGAAGGAATCAACCAAACCCACTGCACGTGCCAATAAAAACAGAACCGCCGGGGTCGAAGGTCGACCTCGGCAGTATCTGTGGATAAGTGTTACTCGCCCCAGTAGCTCATCACGTGCTTGATGCGGGTGTAGTCCTCGAAGCCATAGGCCGAGAGATCCTTGCCGTAGCCAGAGTGACGGAAACCGCCGTGAGGCATCTCCGCAACCAGCGGAATGTGGGTGTTGATCCAGACGCAGCCAAAGTTCAGGCCCTTGCTGAACCTCATGGCGCGCGAGTGATCACGGGTCCAAATCGAGGAAGCCAGACCGTATTTGACATCGTTAGCCCAGCGCATTGCCTCCGCATCATCGCTGAACTTCTGCACGGTAACCACTGGCCCGAAGATCTCCGACTGGATGGCCTCGTCCTGCTGCTTCAAACCGGTGACAACGGTAGCTTCGTGGAAGTAACCGGCACCGGCCAAGCTGTGCCCACCGATGGCGATGTCGGCGTGATTCGGAAGTCGGCTGATAAAGCCTTGAACGCGTTCTAACTGGCTTGCGTTATTGACCGGACCAAACAGGATGTCCTCCCGGTCCGGAGTTCCGGTCTGGGCGTTGGCCCTAACTTCGGCGGTTAGCAACGCTACAAACTCATCGTGCACCGATTCGTGAACCAGGATGCGAGTCGCCGCGGTGCAGTCCTGACCGGCGTTGAAATAGCCGGCAACCACAATCTGGGCGGCAGCCTTGGCCAGGTCGGCATCGGCGAAGACAATAACGGGAGCCTTGCCACCGAGTTCGAGGTGCACACGCTTCAGATCGGCAGCAGCCGACTTGGCAACCTCCATGCCGGCGCGAACCGATCCGGTGATCGAGACCATCTGCGGGATCTCGTGCTCGATCATGGCTCGTCCGGTATCGCGGTTTCCGGTCACCACGTTCAGCACTCCCCTGGGCAAGAACTCGCTGGCCACCTCTGCCAGCAGCAGGGTGGATGCCGGAGTGGTGTCGGATGGCTTCAGAACCACGGTGTTTCCAGCGGCAATGGCTGGAGCGAACTTCCAGGTAGCCATATTGAGCGGGTAGTTCCAAGGTGTCACCTGGCCTATGACACCGATTGGCTCGCGCCGAATCGAAGAGGTGTGCTCCTTCAGGTACTCGCCCGTCGCAAGACCCTCGAGGTTACGAGCGGCTCCAGCGAAGAATCGAATCTGGTCAACCGAAACCATAATTTCGTACTCGACCAGAGTGGAACGGGGCTTACCAGTGTTCTCACTCTCGATGTCGGCAAATTCCTCGGCCCGAGCCTCCATGGCATCCGCGATTCGGAAAAGCGCCAGCTGCCGCTCACTCGGGGTGGTGTTGCCCCACTCTTCGAAAGCCTTATCTGCCGCTTTGAATGCGGCGTCGACGTCCTGCTGGTTGGAGACGGCCGCGGTGGCGTAAACCTGACCGGTTGCCGGATTGACGACGTCGCTGACTTCGCCGGAACGTGCCTCGACGAATTCGCCGTTGATGAAGTTGGTTAGTTGGCGAGTGGCCACTTCAACTCTCCTTCGAGTTGTTGGTTGACATTCAACATCATCATAACCGCGGGAAAATGCCCAAATTCAGTAATCCGAAGCATTTTTTCAATATCGAGGACCAAATGGTCACTCAAATCGGCGTTTTGCTACTGATTCTTTTGCGAAAAGGCGTTTTGAGTGGCAAAATCGACATATGTCCAGAGTTTTCAAGGCCAAGATGAGCCAACTAGACGATGTATCAAAGGCGATCATCGAGCAGTTGCAGCATGACGGCCGAAAGTCCTATGCCGAGATCGGTAAGGCGATTGGACTGTCCGAGGCTGCCGTTCGTCAGCGCGTTCAGAAACTCACCGACTCTGGCGTGATGCAGGTAGTCGCCGTCACCGACCCGATGCAGCTTGGCTTCTACCGTCAGGCCATGATCGGGGTCCGCTGCGGTGGGGACACCCGAGAAATCGCGGAGAAGTTGGCGGCCCTCCCCTCGGTGGATTATGTGGTTCTAACCGCAGGAAGTTTTGACATTTTGGTTGAGGTGGTTTGTGAGAACGATGACGATCTCATCAACCTCCTCAATGCAAAGATCCGGACGCTGCCCGGAGTAACCAGTACCGAAACCTTCGTGTACCTGAAGTTGCACAAGCAGTTCTACAACTGGGGAACCAGATAGGTCCCCCGAAAAACAAACACAAGAAGAGTGATACCAATGGCACCCGTCGCCTCGGCGAATAGAGCCACCCCCCTCCTGGATGCCCGAATGGCTGGCCAGGAAGCAACAAAACCAATGCTGGAACAGGCCGCGAAAGACAACCTGTTCCTGCATTTCACCCAACACAAGCCACTGCTTGAGGGTGACCTACCCATCATCGTGCGCGCAGAAGGACATCACTTCTGGGACATCGATGGCAAAAAATACCTGGATGGAATTTCCAGCCTGTTCTCGGTGAACGCCGGACACGGCCGTCACGAACTGGCGACCGCGGCCTACGAGCAGATGCGCAAGCTGGACTATTTCCCGATCTGGAGCCACGCCCACCCAACCGCAATCGAGTTGAGCGAGCGAATCCTTTCCTACGCGCCTAAGAACCTGACTCGCGTGTTCTTCACCAGTGGCGGTGGAGAGGGCAACGAGACCGCGTGGAAGCTAGCCAAGCAGTACTTCAAGCTGCAGGGCAAACCGCTTAAGCACAAGGTGTTGACCCGATCGGTGGCCTATCACGGCACCAGTCACGGCGCGCTTTCGCTAACCGGAATCCCGGCGATGAAGAAGGCCTTCGAACCGCTGGTTCCCTCGACCTTCCGCGTACCGAACACCAACTGGTACCGTGCGCAGGATCAGTTCGACACCGAGGAGGAATTCGCCCTCTGGGCAGCCGACCGGGTCGAGGAAATGATTCTGTTCGAGGACCCAGACACAGTCGCCGCTTTCATTCTGGAACCTGTGCAAAACTCGGGTGGCTGCTTCACCGCGCCTGACATCTACTTCAAGCGAATCCGAGAGATTTGCGACAAGTACGACGTGCTTATTGTGGCGGATGAGACCATCGATGGCTTCGGTCGCTGTGGCGAAATGTTTGCCTCGAACCGCTATGGTTTCGAGCCCGACATGCTGGTTTGCGCCAAGGGTCTGACCAGCGCTTACGCCCCACTCGGTGCGCTGCTGCTGGCGGAAAAGCTGTTCGAGCCGTTCAAGCATGGCGCGCTCTTCCCACACGGATACACCTACGGTGGTCACCCGGTTTCCTGTGCGGTTGCTCTGGCCAACCTAGACATCTTCGACCGCGAAGACCTGGTTGGCAACGTTCGCCGCAATGAAGCCGCTTTTAAGGCCACCCTGGAAAAGCTGAAGGACCTGCCAATCGTTGGTGACGTCCGCGGAGTCGGTTACTTCTGGGCAATTGAGCTGGTCAAGGACAAGGTGACGAAGGAAACCTTCACCGACGCGGAGTGCGACAAGCTGCTGCGAGGTATCTTGAGCCACCGGATGTTCGAGGAAGGTCTCTACTGCCGCAGCGACGACCGTGGAGACCCCGTAGTGCAGTTGGCTCCACCGCTGACCATTGGTCAGGCGGAGTTTGACGAGATCGAACGCATCTTGCGCAAGTGCCTCACCGAGGCCTTCGCCGAAATGATGTAGTTCGAAGATCCAACGCGCAACCCCGTCGCTCACCACTCGAGCGGCGGGGTTTAGCGTTACCCACAGCTCTAGATTTAGACTTTCTACACAGTCTGGGTTTTTCGATGGGCTGCCGACTTTTCCTGAAGCAAGTTTGTGAAATGACAAATAAAGAAACCCTCAACTACGACTCCTGCGGCAGCATCGACTCCCCCGTCGGACCGGTCTCGGTGTATGCCAAAGATGGCGCAATCGTTTACCTAGAAATGGCACAGGAGCCAGCCCCGAACGACAACCAGTCCCCGGTGGTGCGCCAGGCTTTGACTCAGTTGGCCGACTATTTTGCAGGCACCAGCAGAGAGCTGAACTTCCCGGTTCTAAGCCACGGCACCGAGTTCCAGCAAGCCGTTTGGGCTGAGATTGCCAAGGTGCCCTTCGGTCAGACCACGACCTATGCCCAAATTGCCGAGCGGATTGGTAAACCCAAGGCCTCGCGCGCCGTCGGAGGCGCGGTGGGTGCTAACCCGGTGCCGCTGGTCGTCGGATGCCACCGGGTGATGGGCGTGTCCGGCAAAATCACCGGTTTCTCGGGTGGCGAGGGCATCCCCACCAAGCGCTGGTTGCTGGCACACGAGAGCATCGAGAGCGCCGACTAGATGCTTGAACATTCCAAGGTCTACGACGACGGTTTGACCCGCTGCGGCTGGCCCTACGGTGACGAGCTTTACACCCACTATCACGACACCGAGTGGGGCGTACCGGTGACGGGTGACGATGCCATGTTCGAGCGGGTCGCACTGGAGGGGTTTCAGGCGGGCCTCAGTTGGATCACAATCCTCAAGAGGCGCGAAGGTTTCCGAGCCGCATTCCACAATTTCGGGATCGCTCGAGTGGCCGAGATGACCGCGGACGAGGCAGATTCGTTGATGTTCGACTCCGGAATCATCCGCAATCGCGCGAAGATCGAGTCCACGATAAAGAACGCCAGACTGGCTCTCGAACTACCGGGAGGGTTGTCTGACTTTGTTTGGCAGTTTGCCCCCGAACGCGGAAACCACACCACGAATCCGGTTGATTTCTACTGGCACACCGAGAGCGAAGAATCCCGCGCACTGAGCAAGGCGCTCCGCCAAGCCGGCTTCGGTTTCGTTGGACCAACCACCATGTACGCCCTGATGCAGGCGACCGGCATGCTGAACGACCACACCCCGGAGTGTTTCCGTCGGCCTGATCTGTCCTAAAAAGTTTCTTGTAAGAAACACCCCTTTGGCGACATTACTCTTTAGAAACAGCTACCGGGGGGCACATTGACGCCAGAGCAACTTAAGTTTTCGCAGGCTATCCGGCCACTTTTAGTCCGGTTGGATCGTTTTGTTGCTGCCCGAGTTGACAACCAGCACGTTGCCGACATTTGCTCCGACGTTCTTGCCGTGGCTTGGCAAAAACGCTCGCGCCTGGATTTGGACTCTTCCGCCGAGGATGGCGGTCTCCTAGCTTTCCTGCTCACAACTGCGAGATTCCAAATCAAGAATCTGCAGCGCAAAAACCAGGTTGCATACCGTTTGCAGCCCGTTCTTCAGAAGGCAGGTGCGGTGCCATCGCCCGAAGATGACGCTCTTGCAGACATCGCGGTTACGGCTGCCTTTGCCGCCCTCACCGCTGCCGATCAAGAAATCCTAGCCATGACGGCCTGGGATGGTCTTACTCCCCTACAGATCGCCAAGGTACTTGGCGTCACCACCAACAACGCCAGCGTCAAGCTCAATCGTGCTCGCGGCCGCCTGCGTGAAGCATTGTCTCTGCAAGACGTAATTGTTGCCTCAAGTAAGAATTCCACGGCAAAGGACATTAACTAGCATGAACAGTTTTGACTCCAACGACGAACTCTCTCGCCTAGCCGCAACCAATCCAGTTGCCAATCGAACAGAGCCAACCGACGCAGTATTCGAGAAGGCATTTGGCGATGCGCCTGCCAAGGGCGTCTCTGGTTTCTCCCTAGCTTGGTCTCGCACCTGGGCAAACCAAGGCAACCGATGGGTCGCCAGTGGGCTCGCGCTCACCGCCTCGGTTGCAGTCGCACTATCCGTCTTCCACGCGCCAGCTGGCTCGGGCGGCTACCTCATCACAACCGCTGGGTCGTCAACTTCTACTGCCTCACAGAGCAAGATGGCCGCGGGCGCCATGTCAACAACCTCGGCGCTCACCAGCGGTCTCGTGAGCTTCGCGGCGTTAGCGATGCCCGCGTTCAAGGTCAACTACACGGCTGGTCCTAACCTCAGTGATAAGGCGGGCACCGAAGCCCACATCTATCAGGTTGTCCCTGATGGAGACCCTAAGGATATCGCCACGGCACTAGCGGGTGCCTTCGACATCGCCGGCGGCGTGAGCAAGGCTAAGAACGGTAGTGATAACTACGAACTCTATGTTCCAACGGCGGACCTAGCCCAACAGAATCAGGGGGATGATCTACTATCGACTCGGCGCTCATTCTACGTTGACTCTTCTGTGTGGAACACCAGTTTTGGCTACTGGAATAACGCAACCATGCGCTGGTTCAGTTGCCAACAACAGAACCCATCCCCCAAGGGTTGCGACGCCATCACCAAGGAGCAATTGCCTAGCTTGACCGAGGCAAAGTCTCAGGCTGCAGGGATTCTCAAGGCCCTTGGTCTGCGCTATGGGACAACACTGGCCAACACCCCTGATGGCGGCTACCTACTCGATGCCAGCTACCAAGACAACACCTATGCCACTTACACCTATACCTCGATTGATGGAGTGGCAACGGGCGCAACAGCACCAGAACAGCCTCAGACCTGGACTGAAAAATCCATCATCGCGACTGCGTCACTTGTGGTTGCCGGGCAGGCAACTCCGGTTCAGATCCAGTTCAGTTGGATGCCGGGATCAAGTGACATCTCGGGGGTGTACGGTGAACTGGCTAAGGCGATTGACAAGGGCACCTTCGGCACCATCTCCCCCAAGGACACCATCGCTCGCCTGAACGACTACGGATACGCAGGGCAAACTTCAATGGACTGGAACACGGTCAAGTGGAGTGACTTCAGCTACCAGGGAATGCCACAAACTATGCGTGACCAGCTTTTCAAGTGCACCAATTCGGACTCTGCGTCCGAATGCACGTATCCGCTGGACAATGGCATTCCTCAGCTCGAGGCAACTGCAACCAAGTCTGAGGAAACCAGCCTGATGATCTGGGACTCAAGCAATGGCCGCTGGCTGGTGCCTGGCTACAACTTCTACGATTCCACCGGTTACCTAGGCAGCGCCTTCAGTGTGGTGGACGGGATCATCAAGATTGATGTTCCAACCGACACACCAATGATGACCAAATAGAGCGCAGACGGAACTTAGCCAGCCTTCTTGATCTGGTCGGTCACCAGAATCAGCTCGCCGGGGTTGGGACTCTCTAGGAGTTCCAACCCCGCTTTCTTTGCTATTACGGCCAAGTCAACCAAGGTCTCGGGGGCAGTTTCTGCACGCAAAATCGCTCGGATAAACAAACCCTTGGCACGCTTGTTGAAATGATTCAGAGCCCGCAGCTGGCCATCGCTCTCGCGTGACACCACCTCCACCCAAACAGAAGGTACGTCTGCCGGAATAGGCGCTAAGGCAACATATGCCTTGCTCCGCAGGTCCACAATGAGCCCCTGATTCAGCCTCCGAAAAATGGGCTCATGAGCAACAGGCCAGACCTGCTTCAAACTGGCACCCGGCAGACTCACCGAAGCACCCAGACGGTACGCGGGAATGAGGTCGGTTGTCGGAATCAAACCGAAGAGGCTGCTCTGGATTAGAACTGACTCTTTCGCTCGCTGCCAGGCCGCCTGGTCAAGCGGTTGCTCGGTGCCGGTAAATCCGCCGTGGATGGCGTCATACAGGGTTCCGGTGTAGCGCTCCAGGGCCCGCATTGTTGGCCCGGTCTGGACCTCCAGGTTTAGGGCGATGTCGGCTAGCTGCTTGGGGCTAAGTTTCAGGGTTGAGGCCGCAATCCTGGGCTTTTTGCAGAGTTTGGCGAGTGCCTTATAAACCTGGTCACGAGCCGGATTCAGCCCGCCAAAGGTCAGCGCCACCTCGCTGATAGATAGCGCGCCGCCGCCGATGGCTTTGGTCTCACTCGGAGGCAGCAGGAACAGCATAAGACAAGCCTAAACTTGTCTGCATGGTCAAACTGACGAAGATCTACACCCGTACCGGCGACGAGGGAATGACTGGCCTGAGTGACTTCAGCCGGATTCCTAAGACCGATCCGCGCATCGAAGCCTTTGCCGATGTGGACGAGGCGAACAGCGCCCTTGGCGTGGCCATTTCTCTGGCGCACGGCGAGTTTGACGCAGAGACTCGGGCATTGCTGCTCCAGATCCAGAACGAACTCTTCGACCTTGGCGCCGATCTGGCCACCCCGCTGCAGCAGGATTATGAACATCCACCACTTCGGGTCGACGAGAAGTGGATTGGCGCACTCGAAACCGCCATTGATTCCTACAACGAGCGACTGCCGAAGCTTGATTCGTTCATTCTTCCTGGTGGTTCGAGTCTTGCGGCCGGTCTGCACCTGGCCAGGACGGTAGTTCGCCGGGCCGAGCGCGCCACCTGGCGAGCGATCGAAACCTACGGAATAGAACCAGCGAAGAAGGGACACCCCGGTGGCGTGAGCCCGGCAGCTGCAAAGTACCTGAATCGCCTCAGCGATCTGCTCTTTGTGCTGGCACGCTGTGCCAACCTGAACCACGGCGGCGACGTCAAGTGGGTACCGGGCGCTAACCGCCGTTAGGGAAAAGCGACGGGCTAGCTAAGCCAACCTGCACCTGGAACTTAAACAAGAATCCCCGCACCTGAGGTGCGGGGATTCTTAATGAAGCTTGAGCCTAGGCCAGTGCCGCCTTGCGAGCAACGATGGTTACAACGTTGTTCTCGACCGACAGGAAGCCGTCCTCGGCGTTGGCAACGATCTTCTCGCCCTCTGGGAGGGTGATTCGAACTTCACCCTCGGCCAGGATGGCCAGCAGAGGTTCGTGACCGGCCAGCAGACCGATCTCGCCCTCTACGGTCTTGGCGATGACCATCTTGGCTTCGCCGGTCCATACGGACTGCTCAGCCGAGACCAGGTCTACGCGCAGGGTGTTGGTTGCCATGACTACTTGCTCTCTGCCTTGATCTTCTCGTTGGCCTGGATGAGGTCATCAATGCCACCGATGTTGAAGAATGCCTGCTCGGCGAAGTGGTCGAACTCACCGCTGGCGATCTTCGAGAATGCCTCGATGGTCTCCTTCAGTGGAACGGTCGAACCTGGAACACCGGTGAACTTGGTAGCCATGTAGGTGTTCTGCGACAGGAAGCGCTGGATACGACGGGCACGCGAAACGGTAACCTTGTCCTCTTCCGAGAGCTCGTCAACACCGAGGATCGCGATGATCTCTTGGAGTTCCTTGTTCTTCTGCAGGATGGCCTTGACCAGGGTTGCGGTCTCGTAGTGGTCCTTGCTTACGAAGCGAGGGTCCAGGATTCGCGAGGTCGAAGCCAGTGGGTCCACTGCTGGGTACAGACCCATCGAAGCGATCTCACGGGAGAGCTCGGTGGTTGCATCCAGGTGGGCGAAGGTGGTTGCCGGGGCTGGGTCGGTGTAGTCGTCAGCAGGAACGTAAATAGCCTGCAGCGAGGTAATCGAGTGACCACGGGTCGAGGTGATGCGCTCCTGAAGGAGACCCATCTCGTCGGCCAGGTTTGGCTGGTAACCCACGGCAGAAGGCATACGGCCCAGCAGGGTCGAAACCTCGGAACCGGCCTGGGTGAAGCGGAAGATGTTGTCGATGAACAACAGCACGTCCTGCTTCTGAACATCGCGGAAGT
>ERZ650311.715-NODE-715-length-19163-cov-5.054323_pt1 | contig 19163 bp, 26 predicted proteins | sample MGYA00376247_ERZ650311 | MGnify/ENA primary metagenome ERZ650311 (study PRJEB26733, sample SAMN07839324) | wastewater metagenome | biome: small river; feature: stream; material: water | place: USA: North Carolina | collected 2016-07-28 ... | reverse complement strand
GGGGAGAGTATCGACAGGGCCGTTGCGGACACGGATCGCCTCGGCGACGACGAAGCCGACGAGCACGGTCAGCACTACAGCGGAGGTCCATTGAGTTCCCCATCCCAATCCGCCGTGGTCGGTGGGCTTGCTCAGGAAGTCGCCGCCGGTAGCGCCGAGGGGGCGGGTGAGAACGAACGCGATCCAGAACAGGGCGATGCCATTGACGGAGGTCAGGTAATGGGCTGCGAGTAGCGCGATCATGACCGCGAGCAGGATCAGTGCGCTGGTGCGGAACCCCAATCCGAGACTGTCGGCGAGGAAGTCGCCACTCGAGGTACCGAGGCTGTTGGAGAACAAGATCGCGATCCAGTACAGAGTTTCGCCGCGTGCGGTGGCGATGTTCTCCACGTCGAGGGTCTGTCCGCTGCGCCACCACAGTAGGAACACCACCACCAGACCTGTGGTGAGCAGGACCGCTCCGCCCGGGTTTGTCCCGACCGACGAGCCGAGACTGATCCAGTTGACCTGGCTGGCGTCGTCGGTGGCGTCGAACGAGACCCAGTATTCGCACAAGGCCGTCGCTTGCGAAACCCTCCCGCGCACCCACATGGGCAAGCCGGGTACGAGCGGGACCGCCATGGGGCTCTCCGCATTTCCCACTCGGCCAACCAGATTGGTCATCAGCAGCGAGATGAGAAGCTTGTTGGAGCTGGTCAGGCCGAAGTCGAAGTGAGTGGAGCTTATGCCGGCGACCTTCTGAGCGGTACCGCCGGCGTTGAAAGCGAACTTGACGGCTGCGTCCCAGTAGGTGATGGAGGTCTTGATGCTTCCGTTGGTGCTGTAAACGTGGTTCGAGGCGACGCCGGGCAGGTAGACGTAGCTGTTGCCCTTCCACGGCAGCCATGTCGGCTGGTTGCTGCCGGAGCCGAACACCGCAGGCGGATGGTTGTTGCCCGAGGTGTCGTAGACCTTCGGGAGGCTGAGCGTCCAGTTGCCGTGATGCTTCGGGCTGTTGATCACCCAGCCGTTGCCGACGCCGTCGGAGGCCTGAGCGAATGTGTCGGCCTGCTCGGCGTTGAAGTCGGCCACCGTCGTGCCCGCGATGCCGTTGCGGACGATGGCCCGGTAGAGACGGCCGTCCGCAACGAGCGTCACACCGTCTCCTTGGGCGCCGAGCACGAGACGCGCCACGCCGGCATACAAGGGGCCGGTCACTCCGGAGACGTCAGTTCCGAGCTGCTGCCATTCGCCAGCGGCCGGCTCGGTCACAGCGTCGGGCGCTGTGAAGAACTGGATTCTTCCGTCGGACTCCCGTCGAGTGACCTTGACCCAGCCCGTGGTGTAGGGGGCGAACGGTACTGTCGCCGTCGGGTCGTACGCGATAGTCGTGATGCCGTCGACCGATAGATACAGCCTTGGGCGGTTGGTCGAGCTGAGGCTGAGGTTGTACGCCTTGTTCCCGACCTGATCCCACTTGGCGACCAGCGTCTCGATGGTCAGCGCCGGCCAGTTGGGGGCCACACGGGCGACGATCTCCAGATCGCCGGTGATCCGCAGCGCTGGCCGGTCCGCCGCCCAGATGCAGTCGCCCGACTGGCCCGTGAGCGGCACGTACTTCGAGCCACCGCCGTCGGTGGGCAACGTGCCCTCGTTGAGGTAGCCGGGGCCGTAGCACTTCGAGGCGTCGAAGTCAGCGACGGCGGGACCGCCGATGCCGTTGCGGACAATCACGCGGTAGACACGGCCGGCGAAGTTGAGTGTCCCGCCGAACCGGCTTCCGATCTCCAGCATCGAAGTGCCCGGGAAGATCGAGGCGATCGCGATGGTCTTGTTCGCCCCCAGCTGCGCCCAGGCGGTCGGCTCTGTCTCTTGGTCTGCGGCGGTGAAGTATTGCACTCGCCCGTCGGATTGTCGCCAGGTTGCCTTCACCCAGCCGGTAGCTCCGTCGGCGAACGGAACAGCATTGCCGCTCGCTGGGGCGGAGGCGTTGGTCCCATCTGCTGACAGGTTGAGGGCAAGCGTGCCCGTCGCGGAAAGGTCGAGGTAGTAGGACCGCTGCGATCCTGACTGCTGTCTCGCCACGATGCCTTGAGTTGATCCGCTAGACCAATCCGTGGCACGGACGCGTGCGACGATTTCGAGGTCGCCGGTGATGCGCAGGGCCGGCGAGTCCGGCGTCGAGATGTAGTCCCCGCTCGCCCCGCTCAGCTGCACGTAGCCGACGCCCTTGGGCTGGCCTGCTTCGGCGTCGTACAGCGCCCAGGGCAGGGTCTGGGCGGCGCTGTAGAGGCCGTCCTGCACGACCTGCACCCCGGAGAACTGCACGGCGAGATCCCGGGCCCCAGCACCAGCCGACGTCACCCGGGCCTGTAGCCAGCCGCCCCCGGGCACGCTCAACGTCACCGCCTGTGTGGCGGCGTTCTGACCGGCGGGGATCGTGAGGGTGGCGACCACGCTGCCATCGGCAATGACCTGCACGACCGTGTTCCCCGAGCTGGCCGCCCCGTCGAGCGTGGCGTCCAGCCGCGCGACCTTCCAGGCGGTCGGCAGCAGGTTGTAGATCCGCTGGCCTGGCGTGGCCGACGGGATGACGGTGCCGGCCTGGATGAGTAGCGGGGAGGAGAGCGGGCGGGCGAACTCCTCGAACGCGACGGTGGTCCCGTTGAAGCGTGGGGAGCGGCCGATGTTGGTCGGGTCGTCGGGGCGGGTGAGGACCGGGGACTCGGCAGCCATGGTCTCACCGTGCGCCTCGGCGGAGGGCGCGCCGGGTTCCGGCTACTCGCCGGCCTTGGCCTTCTTCTTCGGCTTCGCGCCGGTCTCGTCGGCCGGGTCGGGCTCGTCAGCTGCTCGGTCGGCCTGCCGCTGCTCCCGGTCGGCCTGCCGCTGCTCCCGCTCGGCCTGCCGTGCCGCCTTCTCGTCGGCCCGGGCCTTCTTACGGGCGGCGATCTCGGTCTTCAGCCTCGCCCGGATCTCCCGCTCGGTGTTGTCCTTGGCGTCGAGCTTGCCGCGGCGTTCCCGGGCGTCGTCATCGACGGCGTCCACGAGCGCCTGGTCGTCGTCGTCGAACCCGTCGTCCTCAGCGATCACGTAACCGGCGGCGGCGCCCCACAAGGCGACAGGCTGGCCGTCGGCGTCGACCGGGACCGGGGCCTGCTCGTCGAGCTTGCGGCCCTTCAGGGTGGTGCGCTGCAACCGGCGGGCGCCGCGCACCGTGCGGACGGTGAGCTTCGGCATGGTCAGATCAGCTCCTCCGCCGCCTCGGCGGCTTCGAGGGCGGCGAGGTCGTCGGCGTACAGGGCGAGCACGGCGTCGCGGTCGAGGCCGGTGACGTCGCCGGGGATCTTCGTGGGGTCGGCGCCGATGGCTTGGAGCAGCCGTCGGCTGGTGGCGGTGAAGTTGCCGTCCCACATGGCGTGGGTGGCGTCCACGAACTCGGCGGGCGCGCCGTCGGCGGTGCACCAGACCGGGAAGTTCGGGAACCCAGCCGGGTGGCCGGCCGGGTCGGGGAACGCGATCAGTGCGACCTGTTGGATCTCGTCGACGCTGTCGATCGGGGTGATGATGAGGGTCACGTGCCCACTCCTTCTCGTAGGGCCCCGCCGTTGTCGAACGGCCCGATCCAGCATTCGACGGGGACGCGTTGGATGGCGTCGACCGCAGCGATCGGCGTGATGACGGTACTCACAGGCCCCCCCGGTAGTAGGCGACGAGCTGGCCGTGTTCGGTGTCGCTAATGGCCCGGTCCAGCGTGAACATCGCTTCGATCTCGCCGTCGTCGGCGTTGCCCCCCGACGTAGCGGACGCCCCCAACCGGATCGCGGTTGCGGTCACGGCGCCTACCGCTGAGGTATCAGCGGTGACCGCAGCGTTCGCATTCACAGTGTCGACGAGCTTGCCAGCGCCGCGGCCGTCGATGCGCAACGTCCGGACGGCGCGCACGGTCTGCGGGAGTGCGGGACCTCCGCCCTGGGCGATGTTCGTGCCGTCCGAAAGGTAGTAGTACGAGTTGTTGCCTGTCGTGATCTCGCCGAGCTGAATCGCCTCTGTAGCGCCAGCGGCCACGGAAAGGTGACGGGCGAAGGACTGGCGGTCGGCGTGATTGCGGCCAACGACGCCGAACGTTGCTGCGTCCGTGGTCCCTAGTGCCGGTGCTGCGGCAGCGACGGCGCTGGCCTGATCGTCAGTGCCGTACAACCAGAGGCTGCGGGCACTGTTCGCTACCGGGGATTGCACGACGATCTTCCGGCCGGACGTAGAACGGTTCACCGTCCACACGTTGCCGAGCGTGTCGGTGTACCCCGACTGGCCGCACGACGCCGCCACGAAATCGGCGACCGTCGTCCCGTCATCCCGGATGATGAACCGTTCAATCTTGCCGCCGAAGGGGTTTGTCCCAAACGAATCAGCACCGATAGCCACGGCGTTGGGCCCTGCCGTGGTCGGCCCAGCCGCCGACGCTCCCGAAGCAATCGACGTCCACGATGCAGGTTCGTCCACGGACCAAGGCGCGTATTCCAACGCGACGCTCCCGGTGGCGGCATCACGAGATGCCCTGAACCAATAGCCCAACCCGTCAAGAAGCCCTGGGTTCGCGCCTGACAGGAAGAACAGCGAGCCGTTGCCGTCACCCCAGAACTCCACTGTGGACGTGCCGAGCACAATGGCCCATTCACCACCCGAACCCCATTTCCCGCAGATGAATTGAGCGGCGCCGGGGGTCCAATCGTCGGCAGCAGCAACGACCAGCAACTCCAAATCCCCGGCGACATCGAGCGCGGCGGCATCAGGCGTCGACACGTAGTTCCCTGCCGCTCCCGGCAGGTAAACCTGCGAGCGCCCGGTCCATGGCAGCCACTTCGGCTGGTTCGACCCGGAACCGAACGTGGCCGGTGCGAGCCCGCCCGGCCCACGGTCGTAGATCTTCGGCAGACCCAGGTTCCAGCGATACCCGTCGGCATGCCAGTAGCCGTCGCCGTAGCAGTCCGACGCATTGAAATCAGCGACCGTCGTCCCGTCGAACCCGGCGCGGACGATGCAACGCCCCACCTGCCCGGCCAGGCGTTCGGCGGTGCCGTTCGTGAACGACCCGATCTCGGTGGACCCGGTGCCGTCGAACACCCCAGCGATCGTGGCGCCGGTCGCCGAGCCGTTGGCTGTCCACGAGATCGGCACGAGCGCGTTGCTGCCCGTGTCTGCCGCCGTGTCGATCGTGCCCACGGAGTTAGCGCCGTTGGTGAGATCGAGCCGGGGCCGAATCCAGATCCACGTGTCATCGGGCAGAGGGTTCGTGGGAGTGACCGTGACCGTGGTGACCGAGGTCCCATCCGCCGAGGCGGTGAGGCCGATGTTGCCCGCCGTGTTGGTGTAGAACCGCCACGACCGCTGATTCCCCGTGGTGAGGTACTTCCCCACCAAGGTCTGGATCGCTGCGGCCGACCAGTCGGTGACCTTCACCCGCATCACTACTTCGATGTCGTTATTGAACGACGTCGCCGCTGAGTCCGGGGTGTAGATGTAGTCGCCGATGATGCCGTCGAGCTGGACGTACGCGCCGGCCCCGCCGTACCGAGGCTGGCCGTATTCGGCGTCGTACCAGGCGCGCAGGCTGCTCAGCTTGCGGGGGTCCCACCGGTCGGTGACCGCTGGGGCGAGATCGAGCGCGGTCACGAGAGCACGCCCTTGGCCATGACGACGAGGTCGGCGGCGCCTGCGCCGGCGGCGGCGATCCTGGTGGTGAGGTACGACCCGTTGGGGACGGTGACCTGCTGCGCCGTGTTGGTCTGCGTGTTCGCCGCCTGCAGCACGCTGATCGTGGCGACCGGGGTTGCTGCGCCGTCGAGGAGGATCTCGACGGTGACCGGGCCCGACGTGGACGGCTGACCGAGCGACGCATGCCATTCGGCGACCGCGACGGGGCTGCCGGTCCGGTTGTACCAGCGTGGCGACGTCCCGGCGGGGTAGAGCGGCCCGGGCCAGCCGCCGGCGGCGAACTGGAGGGGGGCCTGCACATGCGACCAGGCGACGTTGGTGCCGTCGAACACGGGGTACTTGCCGACGTCGCCCGGGTCGTCGGGCCGGACGAAGGGGGGCATCTCCTGCGCCATCGGTCAGTCCTTCCAGGCGGTGGGGGTGCCGTCGTCCCAGCGGACGAGGAGGGTGTTGTCCCAGCGCATGGGGCCGCCGTCGCCGCCGCCGAGCGTCCAGCTCGCCGCGTCGGACGGAGGCATCGAGTCGAAGTACCAGAGCCAGACCGGGAGACCCATCAGGCGAACCGGCCGGCGTCTCCGGAGACCTCGCAGGCGCCGCCGGCGGCGCTGGAGACGATCGACAGGGTGCGGTAGGGGAACACGCGGCCCTTGCCGGGTGCGATGGATTCGACGTCGGCGGCTGGCACTGCGCTGGCGGTGCCTGCGTGGTTGACGCCGAGGGTGGTGCTGCCGGTGTTCACGACGAGCAGCGCCCGGTGGGGGCGGACACCGGCTGCGGGCTGGTGGAACTCGACGGCCGGGTCGAACTCGACGGCGGTTGTGCCGATCCCGCTGATCGGCTTGGTGTGATGGACCGGCATGGTCTCGACCGTGGCCCGGGCCGGGGTGCGTGGCGGGTTCCGCCTGTCAGACGGACCAGCGGAGCACGTTGTCGACCGCGGTGGCGATCTCCTCCCAGCCGTCAGCGATGCTGTAGGCGAACACGACCTGGCCGACGCCGGTGACCTTGCGGGCGATGATCGACCCTTCGGCGACGCCGACGGCGGGAAGCGAGGCGAGCGCGGCGTCGACGTTCGGGTAGCCGGTGGGGGCGGGGGCGTTGGTGGGGGTGAGCAGGCCGCCGGCGATGTACTCGGCGATCACCCCGAACCATGGCGGGGTGCTGTCGTCGATCGCGACGACGGTGTTCCCGGGGAGCACGACGGGGTTGATGCCGTCGAACACCCCGTCGGGCACGGCCACTCCGGACGGGTGGGTCAGGTAGGTGGCGACAGGCATGCTCTGATCGTCCCTAGCTCAGAGCGGCGCGGGGGTTCCCCCTAGCGGCGTGTGACGCCCGGGCGCGTCGTGTTGCGGTCCTGCGCGGCTGGTTAGACGCGGACGGCGAGGCCCATCCCGGTGAACGCCGGGGAGGTCGACCCGTTCCCGCCGGCGCCTTGCGGGCGGATCAGCACGAACGCCTTCAGGGCATCGGGGATCGCTGTCCAGGCGGAGAGCTGCAACCCGGTGGCGTTGATCGCCACGGTGCCGGTGAGATCGGTCCAGCCGGTGGCGCCGGTCAGGTCGGTGGTGGCCTGCAGCTTCAGGGTGGACCCGGCGGCGCCGGCGACGGACATGCCGACCCACCAGCGCACGAAGTTGCGGCCGGTGAGATCGACCGGCACCCGTCTGGAGGTCGCCCCGAGGAACTCGGTCGCTGCGGCCGGCATCGACGACCAGGTCTCGGCGGTGGCGCGCAGCACGATGGTCTCCCCCTCCCCTTGGACGATGTCGGGGTAGCTGCGCACCTTCGCGGTGCGGGGGCCCGAGTGGAAGCGGGTGGCCTTGCTGAACCGGATCTCGGCGTTGTCGCCGTTGCGGATCCCGCCGTCGACGCCCCACCATTCGCCGCCGATGAGGTTGACCCGCTGGGCGTAGGTGGCGGACACCGCCCATTGCGGGGACTCGATCCCGGGCCCGTCCACGTCGTCCGGGTCGTTCTGCCCGACGGTGGTCTGCCCCATGGTGACCTCGACAGGGACCGCCAGGTTGCCGGACGTGCCCTCGACGCACAGGGCGGCGTAGTCGCCGGTGGCGGACGCCGAGCCGTCGCGGCGTAGGCGCGGGGCGACGATCTGGATGGGCTGATGCCCGGTCTGCGTGATGCTGATGCCGTGCCAGCCGTTCCGGTCGGTCGCCGGGTTGATCAGCGTGGTGAGCCCCATCGAGATCGAGCCGCCGAACTCGAAACCGGACGCGCCGTTGAAGACAGCCCGGCAGCCGACGAACGTGTTCTCGCCGCTGTTCTGCACCATCCAGCCGAACTCGGCGTTGCCGACGGCGAGGCAGTCGGTGAACGTGCTGTCGGTGGCGCCGAGCAGGTGGAAGCCGTCGACGTCTGAGCCGTAGGTGGTGACCTCGCGGAGGCGGAGGCCTCTCGGGGGCATGGCGCCGGCGCCTTGGAAGGTGCGCACCCCGGCGCCTTGGCCCTGGGGGATGGCGACGACGACCCGGTCAAGGGTGATGTCGCGGCACAGGCCCTGCATGCGTACCCCGTCGGCGTTCTGGGCGCCGGGGATTGCTGAGCAGTCGATCACCAGGTTCCGGATCGCGGCGCCGGCCATGACCGCCGGCCGGCCGGTGATCTCCTGGCCCTCGATCAGGAACACGGCGTCACCGACGAACGTCGACCGCGGTTTGATGCTCCCAGGGATCGGGGAGCCGTACAGGTAGGGCCACACCCCGGCCCACGGGCCGATGATCTGCCGTTGCTCGTACAGCGGGATCGGGGCGGTGGTCCGGATCGCGGAGGGGACCGGCGGGATGATCAGCGCGCCGCCGGGCGGGACCTGGGCGAGGTTGTCGAGTAGCGCCTGTGTGTCGTCGGTGACGTTGTCGCCTTTCACCCCGACCGCTACCCGGGCGTGGGGCAGGTTGCCGTCGGTGGCGACGGTCCAGCCGGTGGCGGAGTGGTAGGCGAACACGAGCGCCCCGAGATTGGTCACGACCCGGGAGACGATGGTGCCGTCAGCGGGGGTGGCGGGCAGCGAGGCGACGGCGGCGCCGGCGGTGGCGTAGCTGGTGGTGGCCGGCAGCGCCGAGGTGGGGGTGAGCTGGCCGGAGGCGACGAGTTCGGCGACGAGCCCGGCCCACGGCGGCGTGTCCGGGTTGATCTCGACCACGACGTTCGGTGGGAGGACCACGGGGTTGATCCCGTCGAACGTGGCGTCAGGGACCGCTACGCCGTTGGGGCCGGTGAGGTAGGTGGGCACCGGCCCACGATGCGGTCAGCTCGGGGTGGCGGTGGGTTCCGGGCCTCGGAGGGTGTGCTCGATCGCGGCGAGGATCTTCTTCGCTCCGCCGGCGGTGCCGCAGTTCATGTTGATCCACCGGCCGTTGACCATGACCTCGACGAACGCGCCGCTCCGGCGGTAGCCCTGCACCGCGTTGATCAGCACCGTGCTGGTCCGGCCGCCGAGCAGGCCGGTGCGGTAGGTGATCTGGTGCGGGGAGACCGACACACGGCCGGCGGATGCGACGACGGGCATGCCGCCAGTCTGCCGTGGTGTGCGCCGTACGATGCGCTACGTGACCGATCTCGACCTCTCCCAGGTGTCCCTGGCCGATCTGGTGGCCCTGCTGGGTTGTCATCGGGTGGCGGACATCCCGGCCGGCGCTGGTGAGCTGCTGGTGCGCCGCTGGGGGTTCGCGCTCGACGACCAGGCACATCCGACGACGGTCACGAACTCGGGTGAGGCGGTGGTGGCCCTGTGGATCGCGGGCCGGAACCGGCCGGCGTACATCTGCCGGGATGATCGGCCCGGTCAGTTGTGGGACGTACGCCGGTGGGCGGAGTTCACGAGCGAGGCCGCGGCGGTGGACGAGATGGGCTACCGGCCGAGGCCGACGTACCGGTTCGTGCAGTCCACCTGATCCGGGGAATCCACGCCGATTCGGCGTATCACACTCCGGTTTGGTGTAGCGTGCCGGTATGCGCATCGACAACCGCACCGACGACCTGTCCCGGATCACCACCCGCGTCAGCGGCAAGGGCGACACGGTCGGCGACGCCCTCGCCAACGCCTGCGCCAAGGCCAACGAGGCCTGGGGCAACGAACCGTGGATCACCGTCCGCCAGGACCGCCACGGCAGCAGCGACGACGTGTGGCGGGTCACTCTGGAGACCGTCGCCGCCCGCGCTCGCATCATGGTCACCGGGTTCGAGCTGAGGGTCGGCGACGTCGTCGTCAGCCGCGTCGGCGGCGAACCGCTCGGCGAGGACATCGCCGGCCAGGTTCTCATCGACGAGCCCGTGCCTGGCACGTTCCTGCTGGCCGACCACCGTCTGTGGACCCCCAACACGGCGGCGGACTTCGTCGTGTTCCGGGTCCGGACCGACATCTGACCCGCTATGACCAACCTGACCGAAATCGTCGAACCCTCCCAGGCATGGGAGTCCGGCCCCGCCGACTGGCCCGACCACGTCGCCGAACTGGTCGGCGACCTCGCTGAGGATCTGACCGTGCTCACGTGCGCCGCCGGGGAACTGTGCGCCCACGAGACCCCCGCCCGGATCGGCTACGTCGAGGACGCCCACGAGGACGCCTACGGCCGCGAGTACGAAGACCTCCGCTGGGAGACCCCGTTCGGGATCGAGCCCGGTGTGCTGGTGTGCGAGGACTGCGGCAGCAACATCTGTGACGGCGACCTGGTCTACGTCGACGGCCGGTTCATCCGCCCCGGCGAGGCGAACTGACCATGCCCGAGGTGACGCTCCCATCTCCGTTCGAGCTGCGCTACGGCGACCTGCTTCTCCGCATGAAGGACGGCGCGCCGTTCGCCCCGCCGGTCCGCGTGATCAGTGTCGCCACCTGGCCAGCAGTCCACGCCGGCGAATGGTCTGTCGTCGTTCACGCCGACGCCGGCCGCCGGTGGGTCATCCACGACCGACCCGTCATCGTCCACCGAGACATCCCCGAGGAGACCTCCACCGTGGCCACCACCAGCACCGAGCTACCGGCGAGCACCCGAGACGCCGTGCGCGACTACGCCGGCCGAGCGAAACCGATCCGCGCCACCACCGTCGACCAGCTCCCCGACCGGGCGATCCTGCTGCCATCCCCGCAGGCGTTGGACGACAAGGTGAACCGGCGTCTGCTACCCGACCGGGTCACCAAGGTCGAACGCGACGAACGTCTCCGAGCATGGAGCGTGCACCTCGCCTCCGAGGGCGCGGTCATCACCGCTGGTGGCTACCCGGTGCGGTACACGGTGGAGCCGTTCGAGCAGATCGCGACCACCATCGGCCGGGTCATCCCCGGTGACGTGCTGGTCGACCTGGACGAGCCGTCGTCGTGGCCGCCGCTGCCGGTGCTCGTCGAGCAGTTCAGCCGCGGCGATTCCGACGGTGTCACGCTGCGGTTCGAGGGCGGCTACTACTACGGCAAGAACGGCACCGCGGCGACGGTGCTCCGGCCGGCGGGGTTCGTGACCGCCCGGACGGTGCCGATGAGCGAGGTGCGCCCAGGCGACTGGATGCTCGTGCGCACCGACCCGGTGTACGTGCACAGCACCAGCGAGGAGACACTGCCCGGGAACCGGCCCGGTGTGTCGCTCGGGATCGTCGGCGGCTCCCGCCGGCGGGTGCGTTACGCAGCGAACCGGGTCGCGGTCGTGTTCCGGTTCGAGCGCCTCCCCGAGGGTGTCACCGCCGACCCGATGGCCGGCCTCCACCCCGAGCCCGAGCCAGAGCCGGCGCCTGAGCCGCAGGCGGACACGAGGGCGGTGCGGGCCACGTTCCCGAGCGTGTTCGCCATCGGCGACCGTGTCGACGTCCTCGTCAGCCTCCAGCCCGAGCGTCAACCCGAGCGCGGCCACGTCGTCGGCGTGACCTTCAGCGACAACGACGTGCCGATCTACGCCGTGTCGCTGCAGTCCCGCAAGGTCATCTCCGCCGCCGCCGACCAGCTGCGCCTGGCCCCGGTCTACTTCGAGGGCGACGAACAACCCCAGGCCGACGAGGTGTGGATCACCGCTGACGGCATGTGCCTGCTCGCCGGCCCGGCCGGTGACATCGACGGCTACAGCGGGCGCGGCCCGTTCGCCGACCACCGGTGGCCACACAACCAGGCCTGGTGGGCCTTCGGCGCCGAGAAGCCGCAGAACCTCGGGCACTGGACCACGACGGCGAGCTTCCCGCTCCGCCGGCTCGTGCGCGTCGACGGCACCCCGGTAGGCCTCCAGTGAGCGCCGGCGACTACACCGACGACCAGCTCGTCAACGCCGTCCGCTTGGCTGGCGGATGGGCGCCACTGTCCGCCGTGCGAGCCCAGCTGGAGGCCGTCGACGGCCTGGACGCCGGTTGGGGGCCACGAGCGAAAGCAGCGACCCGCCGTCGACTCAACGCCGCCGTGGAGGCCGGGCGGCTCGCTGCCGAGGACCGCCCGTGTAACGGCCGCGTTCAGCGCTGCTGGACCACCGCCGAACGGTTCGCCGAGATCGAACGCGAACGCAACCTCACCGACGCCGAACGAGCAGCCCGGGCGCTCGCTCTCGTGACCGCCGAGTACCAGCGCAAGCGGGCCGCTACGCCCGAGGACGAGTACGCCACCCTATGGTCGGTCACGCCGTCACGAACATGGGCCCGGGACCTGCAGTGCGCGGTCGCCGCCGGGACTGTCGTGGCAGCCGGGCGAGGCCGCGACCGCGGGTACCTCCCAGCTGACCAGCTCGCCGAGTACGAAGCCGCCCGCGCTCGGGCCCGGGCCGCTCGGCAGGCGATCAGCGACCGGCAGCGCGCCGCCCGGGACCGCCTGAAGCAGCTCGCCGCTGTCCCCCCGCTGCCGGCCCGCACCGAGCGCGGCACCTCGGTGCTCGTGCACTGCGTTGAGCTGACCCTCGACGAAGCCGAGGCGCTCGTGCGCCTGCTCGACGGTGCGCAGTGACGTGATCACCCGGGACGGCACCCACGAGCTGCTCGTGCACCTGTTCACCGCCGGATGGTGCCCGCTGCTCGCCTGCGCGTTCATGCAGCTCCACCCCGACCGGTTCGAGCTGGTCGAAACCGACGAGGGCAACTGGCATGTCGCCGTCGTCGACCGTGACGGGCAGGTGTGGGACATCACCGGCCCCCGCCCATCCGACGTGTTTGTCGCCCAATGGGGGCCCTACTGGCCGGCCATCGTGCTCGATCCCGACGCCGAGGCCGCAGCCGCCGCTGGGGACTGGTACCCGGCCGCGAAGCACCTCACCACCGACGTGTTCGGCGTGGTCGACCGGCACATCTGGCACGTCGTCCAAGGCCTTGCCGGCGACCTCCTCGCAGTACACGCAGACCAGGAGACCGCAGCGTGACGATCCACGACATCGAGATCACCGGCCGCACCGACGGCCGGCCGCTCACCATGAGCAACCCGGCCACCCGCCTGTTCGTGTCCCCCAACCTGCTGATCATCGACGGCGTCGAGATCCGAGACCCCAAGATCCTGGCCCAGGCCGTCACCTACCAGGAACGCCCCGAGCCGGACGGGTGGAAGTGGATGCGGCTCGCGGTCGACGTGAACAAGGCGAAGGCGTTGCACCGGCAGGCGATGCTCGACGGCCTGTTCCCTGTCGTGCCGGTCCACCGGCGCGGTGTGTACTACCTGCGGCGGCCCCGACGGGCCCGCGGCGACGCCGAGGCCGCACCGTACCGGCGGATGGTGGCCGCCGTGCTCGGCGCCGGCCCGCTCCCCGACCGCGCAAGGTCCTCGTGGTGGCCATGGTCCGACGACCGGCCGGACTGGCTGCCGCTCGCCCCGCACACCATCCACACCGACCCCACCCGCCAGGTCGTCGAGCAGGCCCTCACCGAAGCCGACCGGCCGTGGGCCGGGCAACGGACCGTGATCACCGCCGACGGGGTCCCTGTGCACGCCGAGCAGCGGCTGTAGCGTCCCCAGGCGATGCCACGGGTGACGTGCGAGACCTGCGGCCGCATGCTGCGCTCGCAGGTCCTGGAGACCGGCGCCGGCGAGCGTGTGGACGTCGCCGGCTGCCCGAACCCGGCCTGCCGGCACGCCTGGTCAGCTGACGGGCGTGCGTGGATCGTTGATCACGACCGGCCGTGGCCACGTCAACTGGTGCTGGTCACGTCACCACCGCCCACGCACCCGACGACGTAGCGGTCGGGGCGGCCTCCAGGCTGGTGAACTTGCCGGTCCACGGGGACATCACCGCCCCTGCCCAGTTGCCGGACAGACCGCCGACCTGGAACGACAGGAACGTGCGCGATGGAAACTCCCGAGGGAACGCACCACCCGGCTTGATGCGCATGTCGTTCGGCCAGCAGCGAAACGGGTGCAGCCAGGCGCACTGGATGTTCCACCAGTAGGTCGGGTTACCCGGCGACGGCGGGGTCGTGGTCGGCAGGTCGAACGTGGTCGAGAACACAGCGTCGGTCACCCGGAACCGGACGGTGCCATGCACCGTCGGCGCGGCCTGCAGGCGGAACAGGAAGTGCAGGTACAGCACGTCGCCCGACGTGTACCCCATCGGCAGGAACGCATAGTCGGTCAGCGGGGTGCTGCTTGTCACCGACGCCCACGTGTTGTAGTCGGACCGCTGCCAGGTGACGAGCTGGTCGCCGACCGGCATCATCCCGCGGCGCATCGCTGCGAGCTGGGTTTCGATCGCGTCGAGACGGGCGGCGAGCATCTGATAGCGCATCGGGTCGGGCTGGTCCACCGGGGGCTCCTACGGTCGGGGCTGAAGCGGGTCGTCGTTGATGCCGCCGGGCCCGACACCGATCGGGGCGATCACACTGGACGGCGGCAGGAAGTACGGGATCCACGTCTGCAGGTCCAGGTGGCACAACTCCTGGCCCTTCTCGATCGAGTAGCCGAGCGACGTGATCCGCAGCGTTTCGTCGCACACGACATGGTCGAAGCTGACGATCCTGGTGGGGACCCGGTCGCCGATGCTGAGCTGGCCGTACTCCCATTGGCCGTGGCCGATCGCCAGTGAGCAGCGGACCTGCACCTGCGGTTTCCCGACTCGGGCGAGCCGGTCCAAACCGATCGCGGTGGCTTCCTGGTAGGTGCGGGCGTACGGGTCGGCGTAGACGACCTCGCGGCGGACGTAGCCGTCGGTGAGCGCATCGGCGTAGGCGACGTCGGCGCGTTGGCCTTGCGACGGGGTGGACCCGGCGAGACCGACGACGCGCAGGTGGGTGGCCATGTTGCGCGACGACCGGTTCCACGAGCCGAGCTGGTGCACGTTGTGACGGGTCCCCGACCCCCATTCGATCGAGTACGACGCCCGGTCCCACCCGGCGCGGGGAGCCCAGATCCGGAACTTCACCGCTGGGCTGTCGGTCAGGAGGTGCTGGGTCCACTCGAACCCTTCGGATGCGGCGGAGGGGGCGCCGCCCTGTATCTGGGTGTGCTGGCCGACGCGTTGCAGCTCGCGGAGCAGGTCGCCGGCGAAGTGGTTCTCGTACTCGTACCAGATCGGGCCGTATGGCCAGCCTGCGCCGCCTCCGAGCGAGTGCCCGGGGTCGATGACCGGGCCGGCGGTGGGGATCACCAGCTCGCCGGTGACGCTGGCCGGGCTGCCGGTTTCGGCGTAGCACGCTGCGATCACGTCGAGAGCGATGTCGATGGAGTTGTCCGAGGTGATCAGGTTCGATTTCAGCCGCCAGGCGTCGATCTGGCCGGTGAACTCCTCGGCGACAAGGTCGAACGTCTGCTGTGTGCCGCTGCCGGCCATGTCGAGCAGCAGGCCGGCCCAGACGATGGTGCCGTCCCGGAAGATGTAGAGGCCGGTGCGTTGCGGTTCGAGGGTTTGCCGGTTGAGGCTGAGGCCTGCGGTGCGGGCGTTGACGGACACTCGGGCGCTGCCGGCGCGGGACAGGCCGTAGTCGTAGCGGAGCTGGGTGGCGGGGATCTCGCCGACTGGTTTGAGCCAGCCGTCGCGGGCTCGGGCGAGGACAACTCGGTACGAGGGCACGAGCGCAGGGTGCCTCTCGACTGGCTACGCGCCGGGTTCCGTCGGCGCAGGGCCGGCGGCGACTTCGTCCCAGTCGAGGGTGGGACCTTCCATGAACCGGCCGGGGAACACCCGGTCGAGGTAGGCGCGCACGCCGCTGCGCCCCCAGCCGCACAGGCAGTGGTCTGGGGCGCCGTCGCCGATCTCGTGGGGCTCGGGTGGCGGGTGTCCCAGCTGGACGAGTTCGGCGGCTGAGCCGGCCACGTTGCCGTCAGCGAAGAAGATCAGCGCGCACATGGGCGGGGGTAGACCTTGACGGGGGTGCCGGGATCGGCTGGATCGAGGGCGATGCCGTCGATCGGGTCGCCGGGGCGGGCCAGGCGCGCTGTGCGGGCACCGCGGTCGACCACGACGGCGCCCCCTCTGGTGATCGTGTCGACGGCGCGGAACACGTTGTCACCGAGCCGGTAGAGGTCGGTGGCGGCGACGCGTCGTTCGAGCGCGGTGATCCATGCCCGGTTGGCGTCGGTGGCCGGGAGACGGCCGGCGACGATCGTGGAGCGGGTGACGGGCTCGTGCCAGCAGCTCACGTCGCCGTCGCCGACCGTGCTGCACCAGTCGAGCCCGCCGGTGAGCCGGGCGATGAACTGGCGGAGGTCGTCGAGCAGGCCGACGTCGAGCATGAGGTCTCGGTCGCTGACCTCCACCCGGAACGGGATCAGCTCGGGGGGAGGCGCCGGCGGGTCGGGCGCGGCCTGGGCCTCGGCGGGAGAGGGGAACAGCCACCGGGCGGCGGCGTGGCCGATCACGCTGGCATCTCCCACCCAAGCTGGGTCTCGGCCATGGCCACAAGCCCTCGCGCTGCCGCCTGGAAGGCGAGCAGCGACGTCTCGAAGATCGCCACGGCGCCGTCAGCGTGCTCGCCGGGCACGGGCACGATGATCGCCACGGAGGGTTGGCCGGAGGTCATGCCTCGTTCGATGAGCACGGCGCGCCAGCTGCCGGCGTTGTCGTGCATGACGACGTGCTCGCCGGGGCGGAGCGCAGTCGATGAGTCGATGAAGCGGAGCACTTGCAGGCTGATGTCAGGCATCGGGGCTGTCCTTGTCGGTTGTCGGGGCGGGTGCGAGTTCGGCGATGGCTTCGGCCCAGCCGTAGCGGCAGCGTTCGCAGCGGCGTTCGAGGTGCTCGGCGGTGCACTGCCGCCGGTAGCAGGCCGGGTCGGGGCAGCTGCTGGGGACGTGGCGGGTGCGGACGTCGTCGTGCAGGCACTTCGGGCAGATGGCGTGCGGCCTGAACGCGGGGAGGCGGCGGCCGTTGTGGCGGTCGTTCGCCGAGTACAGCGGGGTCATCGTTCGCGCTCCTCGTTCGGCCACCACTCGCGGCGCACCGCGGTCATGTAGGCGTCGCCGGGATGGTCGGGGTACTCCAGCTGGTCGCCGCGGTGGATCCACACGCCGTCCGGGCCGGCCCACACGGCGTAGGCGCCGGCGAAGTCGAGTAGCTGGCTGGTGTCCTCCCAGGACGGGCAGCCGGCGAACGGGGCGGCGAGAGCGGCCGTGGCGGCCTCGTGGAAGGACTGCGGCACCCACCACTCCAGGCCGATGACCTGCCGGTCGTGGCGAGACCACCAGGCCAGGTACACGGGCCGGTTGAGGACGATCCCTGGGCGGGGTTGGGAGACGGCGAGCCGGTGGCGTTCGCAGAGCAGCACGGTGGTGCGTCCGCCGGCCATCGGTACCGAGGTGGCGGTGACCTCGAAGCTGCCGCAGTCGTCGATCGCGCACACGGGCAGGCAGCGGGGGCATTCGCAGTCGGGGTGTGCGTCGGGTTCGATCGGCTCGGTGCCGGCCCAGGTGGTCACGGGCGCTCCCGCCGGTCGCCCTCGGCCAGGATCTCGCCGAGGGCGGTGATGATGTCCGGGGCCCGCCGTACTTGGGGGTGGGCGGCCCAGGTGCCGTCGGGGTCGCCGACAACGATCACGGTGGCGCCGTTGGCAAGCGCTGCGCCGATCTCCACGAACGCGCCTTTCCAGGTCTCGCCTGGCTCGTGGTAGGCGAGCACGTGCGACGCTCGGGCGGCTTCGTCGATGCACCGGATCCATAGGGCCTTGAGGTCGATGCAGGCGGCCGGGTCGTCGGGTTCGTCGATCCATGTGGAGATGATGGGCGCGCCGATGCCGCGTAGGGTGCGCCATCTGGGGGCGTGGCGCGACTTGGAGGCCACGTAGATCGTCGGTGGGGCGGGCAGGTAGTTGCCGGTCGCCCCGGGGAGGGTGGCCCAGGTGGGGCGGGTGTCGGGCTCGGCGGCAGGGCGGGGGCGGCGGACGGTCCACTGCTCGGCCTGGCTGCGTTCCTGCCGGATCCGGGCTACGTCCTTGGCCAGCATGCGCACGCACGAGTCGATCGTCACGTGAGCGACCACGGCCGAGGTCTCGGGGTGCGTGAGCCACAGGCGGTCGCTGTCGGGTCGGCGCGTGATCCGCAGGTCGGCGAGGTCGACGGTGATCTCGACAGGGTTGTCGCTGCCGGCGAGCAGCACGGGAACGGTGATGGTCTGATCGGTGGTCATGCTGCGGTTCCTCCGGCGAGACGGAACAGGTCGCCTCGGAGTTGTTCGAGGGTGGGTTGGCCGCCGAACCGGCGGAGCAGGTCAACGAGCCGGCGGCCGTCGGCGTCGTTGGGGACGGCGCCCCACACCTGCCAGGCGGAGCGGTCGGTGTTCCAGCGCTGCTGGTACTGGCCTTGCGGGCTGTGAGCGGCACGGAACGGCGGGTCGGGCGGGAGCCAGTCCCAGCCGTAGTCGTGCGTGGACCAGGTGAACAGGAAGGTGGCGATCCGGCCGAATTCGGCGCGGGCGTCGGGGGTGATGGCGGCCACCTGGTCGGCGGTGAGGGTGAGGTCGAACTCGATCACCGGCGGGCTCCGTGGCGGAGGTGCGGGAACCGTGGGTCGCTGACCTGCCAGCCTTCGGCGACGCTGACGCTGACCGGATGGGCGTGGGCGGTGAGCACGAGGTGGCCGCGGCCGCGGTGCCGGTCGATGGCGCAGGTCTCGACCGCGAACCGGTAGGTGGTGACGTTCAGCAGCACGCTGCCGGCGTACTTGGGGCGGTCGATGGTGAGAGCGAGCCGGCTTCCGGCGGTCGGTTGGTCGCGGTGGTCGGCGAGGGTGAGGGCTGCGGTGAAGGTGCTGGCGTGCAGGTCGACCGTCGCCCGGATCCAGGTGCCGGCGATGCTGACCCATGGGAGCCGGCGGCCGGACGGCGCCGCCCACACGTTGTTCAGGATCCGCCAGTTCGACACGACGGTGATGTCGACCGGGCCGGTGTTGGGTAGCTCGGCGAGCGTGCTCATCGGCGTCGCCTGGCACGGACGACGATGACGGTGTACCGGCCCCAGAGCAGCGAGGCCATCCGCCACCGGCCGAACTCGAAGTGCCGTTCGAGCTGGCCGAGGCGGCGCACGAGCGTGCCGGCGTTGTGCCGGCGGCCCACGTTGATCGGGCGGTAGCCTTTCATACCGGCTCC
>ERZ650311.713-NODE-713-length-19192-cov-5.509432_pt1 | contig 19192 bp, 28 predicted proteins | sample MGYA00376247_ERZ650311 | MGnify/ENA primary metagenome ERZ650311 (study PRJEB26733, sample SAMN07839324) | wastewater metagenome | biome: small river; feature: stream; material: water | place: USA: North Carolina | collected 2016-07-28 ... | reverse complement strand
CAGCATCGTGACGACGGCAACCCGACGAAATACTTCTCCATGATGCTGCACATCGATCATGAAGATTTGAACGCGGATGAGTTCTACCTGCTGGCTTACTACCGCAAGATCATCGGCTTGAACTACGGTAAGCCGCGCGAGGAGCCAATCACCGAAACTGCTAAGGGCGTCAAGTGGAAGGTCGATAAGACCCGCGACATTCGCGCCAAACTTGCCAGCAAGGGCGTAATCCAGATCACGGAGCGCAGCGGAAAAGCTCAGATCGTTGCATTAGCAGATCGCAATGCTGCAAATATTGAGCGCATGAAAGCGCAATTCGCAACCACTTCCGAAAATAGTGGACGTGGGAAAATGGGGGCTATCCCAAATTCCGACCCCTCGGAAAATGGGGGAGGGGTGTCTAGGGAAAATGGGGGAGGGGTTCAAGCAGCGGTATTAAAGAATACCAATAACTCCATACATAAATCTACTAAAGTAGATTTGCAATCCGCTGTCGCGGATGTGCAGAGCGCACCATCGCAACCGCAAAGTTCAGATGGTCAGCCCAACTCACCGGAAATGCCGGATAGTTCCGCTGAGACAACCTCTACTCGGAGGGATGGCATTGAAGACCTTCCAAAAAGTTCCGCGAAAAAGGTTTCCGCCGACACCACGCCGAAGCGTGCACCGCTGCCACACATCGCCATCATTGAGCAATTCGTACTTCCGTTCAAAGATGTACTGCCTCCTGACTTCAAACTTGGTCGCTACGCCGCACTCGGCATGGACTTGCAGAAGGCAGGCGAGGACGCCGAACGTGCAGCCTCTGCGGGTGAGTTGTACCGCGCCTGGTACGATGCGACGCCCGGACATCAGCCGTCGCAGCTATCGTGGACGGTGGCAGGAGTGACGGTGGCGATCCGCACGGCGCTGGCGCTGGCGAAGGCGGGCATTGGTGGATCGCAGGTGCATTCCTTTCTGGCGATGCGCTACACGGAAGCATTCTGGCAGGACAAAACTGTAAGCTGGAAGCACGTGGGAGAGCAGATCGGGCGCTGGCTGGCGAAATCGTCAAAGGTCAGCGAAGTGCCCGCTATTGAGATGGATGAGAATGGAATGCCTATCGGCTACCGCGAGATGCAAGAGGCACGGCGGCGGGCGGATGCAATTGTCGCTGAAAAGCGGCGGAACGGAGAATTGCGATGACCGCCATCACTCGTGAGCAAGTGCAAAGCTACCAAGATCAGGTGTGGATGCAGCAGGAAGCGCAAGGCGGTTGCATCGACGGATCGCTGTGCGGTGGCATGGGCAGCGTAACGCTGGACTTGCACTACACGCATCCCGCGTTCGGACGTTCGTTCACTTGCATCTGCCAGCGCCAGCAAGTGCAACTGAAGCGGTGGGGCGCAACGCATATCCCTGCGCGCTACCAGAATTGCAGCTTGGAATGGTTCGACGCGCAATCGCTCGCGCAGCGGCAGGGCAAGATCGACGGACGCGCATGGGCGGAGCGCATGGTCAACGGCGAGATGGGCGATAAGCAGGGACTTGCCTTAGTGGGCACGTTCGGCGCTGGCAAGTCGGGCTTGATGGCGTGCATTGCGCTGGCGTGGATGCAGCGCGGCGTGCAAGTGCTGTGGACGGATGCAAACGAGATGATCGATGCAATCCTGAAGGTCTACGAAATGGATCGGCATCCCGAACTGTTCAAGGACCTGCCGCAGGGCGAACGCTTCACCGTTTCGCAGATCATCGAAAGCGCACAGCGGGCGGAACTGCTGTGTCTCGATGATTTGGGCGATGTGAATGCAACGAAGGATGTCACGGATCACACGCGCAGCAAAATCTACGACGTGATCCGTTACCGTCACGCCAACATGCTACCGACGGTGATCACCTCCAATGCGGCAAACTACAACGGCTTGGAGCAAATGTGGGGTGGACGCATTGCGGAGAAGATCAGCGAGTCGTGCGAAGTGGTGGTGATGGGCGGGATCAGTTTCAGAACGGGGATGAAGCGATGACGCGCTACACCTATCTAGGTGATGCACAGACCAATCCGGCGCTTCGCAACATGCAATGCGATCCTGTCCTGCGCGTCGATGGCAAATGCATCGTCAGTGTGAAAATGGCGACGGCGCTAGTGATCGACACACAGGGTTGCAAGCATGTGGTGCTGCGACGGCGGTTGCGGCTGAATGCGAAGGTGCAATCATGATCACCATCCTGCATCTTGAGATGCGCGGTCAGCTAGACGACCTGCGGCGCTGGCTGCAACAGACTGCGCGAGTGGAGGCGCATGGCGACCACACAAATGCAGATTATGCATTCAAGGTGGTGCTAGAGTGCTACTTCGGACACGGCACGGTTCTTGGCAGGGGCTTACGTCGGTGGGCGTGGGCGGAGTTCAAGCGGACGTGGCTGCGTGAGGCGACGTTCGAGGACAAGACGGGGAAGTTGTGATCGGTCAAGCTAATTTCCAATATCGGAAGGGCTAGTAAGTATGAACAAAAACAACACAGAATGGCTTCGTGCACCCACTGAACCCGGATGGTGGTGGTACTGCGATAAGTACATGGATAAGCCTACAGTGACGCGGGTTAGAACTGATCCAGATTACGGAGACACAGAATTGCGGGTGATTCGCTTCGGCAGTACCACGTGGACACGAGTATCTCAGTTAGATGGTAAGTGGTCGCCGTTCACTGCGCCTGAAGCACCGAGCCGAGACTACTAGAAGTGAGGGGATCATGCAAAGTAAAACCCGCCAAATGCGTCAGGGTGAACATGTTCCAGAGTGCCCAAGTTGCCACGAGGACATGGATCACATAGACACCACAACCGACGAAGGCATCGTTGAAGATTGCTACACCTGTGACAAGTGCGAAATCATCGTCACTTACGAGTCGCCGGATGGTTACGAGTATCACGAACTGGATCGCAGCGAGATTACGATGGTTATCGAGCAGGTAATTGGCAGTGGTGTTGATGTATCCGAACTGTAATCCATCCCGATAACGCTCCTGATCGGAAGCGTAATTCAGGGGAATATCTGCTGTACAGAAATTCACAAATGGAGTGTGATTGATGGCAAAGAAAGGCGCATATCGCAATGGTATTCAACAAGCGTTATGAGATAAAGCCGACGTTCGCGGTGAAGATGATTGCTGGGAGTGGCAAGCTGGAAAGTGCGGGTTGAAACGAGAATACGGCTCAACGTCTTTTCAGAGGAAGCACTATCTTGCACATCGTCTAGCCTACATTGTGACTTACGGCGAAATTCCCGAAGGTATGGATATTTTGCACAGTTGTGACAATCCCGCCTGCATCAATCCCAAGCACCTGTCGGTTGGTACGCACACTGACAACATGAGGGACATGTTCAGCAAAGGTCGCTGGAAACGTAAATCGTGGAAACGAACAGCGGGCGGCAAGCTGACAGGCGAGGACATTCTTAAAATCCGCGAACTACTCTCGCAAGGACTCAGTCATCGCAAGATCGGAGAGATGTTCGGGATTAGCAACCCGCTTGTAAGTTACATCCGAACTGGTAAGCGTTGGACGCACATTACTGAATAACACTCGTTATCTAACCAGCATTTGAGGTGAGCAATGAAAGTCTACTTTGCAGGCTCGATCATCGGAAGCAAGATTCCGAATCAGGACGAACGTAACGCTGCAATCATTAAGGCAATACGTGATCAGGGGCACACCATTACATCAGAGCACCAGTTGGTTGTACCCGGCGATATGCATCTATGGACACCAGAGGAAGTGTACGCGCGTGATATTCAGTGGATTGACGAAGCTGACGTTTTGATTGCCGAGGTGAGTGCGCCTTCGCACGGCGTAGGTTACGAGATTCGATATGCGGAGGAAAACGGCAAAGAGGTGCTCTGTCTGTATAGCGGCGATGTTCGTCCATCGTGGATGCTGATCGGCAACGAAAATATCTTCCACCACGCAATTGAACGCGAAGAAGATATTCCAACGCTGATTGCCATGTTCTTTGATGAAATTCGGCTCTGGCGCGAATTGAATGGGCATCCAGCCTAACCTGAATTCCGATAAGCATTATTACTAGACAGAGAGGAAGTGATGCATGAAACTCAGACTCAACGTGCAATGGCAGTGGTTACGGCACATCGCAGCGCAACCGTTCCTCGTGGCGGTGAGCATCGCGGCGATCTGGCATTCGTCGTGGTCATTTGCAACCACGTTTGCAGGAAGTGATCCCGGCGCGAACGCGGAGCCGTTCGTGCGGATTGCATGGTTCCTGCCCGGATTACTCCTCGCGTCGTCCATCGACATCGGCTTGCTGGTCATGGCGAATCAGGTGCGACGTGGAGAAGGTACGATTGCAAAGATGCTTGCATTCGCGGTACTGTGTGTTGCTATGATGTACGCGCAGTTCTTATACATCAGTGTGCATATACCCTTGATGACGCTTGCGCCGGGGGTGCGTGCTGAGTGGAAGGAACAAGTGCAATGGTTGCGCGATGTCGGCATATTTGCATTGCCCGCGCTCCTGCCAGTGTCCATGCTGTTGCACGCTTTCAGCGATGCGCGATTGCCAGATTGGATAAAGCAGGGTCGCAAACCTCGTGAAGAAAAGCGCAAGGTCGCTTCCGTAGCGCCCGCCGCGATCACGGTAGATCGACCACTGCCGACAGTGATCCCACTGCAAGCTGAGGGCAAAGTGCAAAAGTTGCACACTGCGACGTGCAAGTGCGGCTGGTCGAAGGATGGCTACGCATCGGAACGGGCGGCGCAAAATGCGTTGACGGCGCATCGGCGCAGATGCAAAGTAGTGGAGGCGGCGTAGTGGTATGGTGGCAATGACGATGACACTCAAAGCGCACCCGATCCGTCGAACGCGACGTGACGACATCCTCGACTGGATCATCGCCTTCACCGAGGAGGAACACCGCCAGCCGTCGATGCGCGAAATTGGCGAGAGTTTCCACATCAATCACAAGACGGTGGAAGGACATCTCGATAAGCTGATGGCGGAAGGTCGCTTGTCGCGCACCAAGCGAGGCAGCCGGAAGGTCAAAGGCGCACGCTACATCCCGCCGGATGAGGATTAAGCCGACCACGATTGATTGAATGAGACCCATTGGGTCTCACTTGTATTGATACCCCAATTTTTAGGGGGTGATGTATATCAAATCCGATATACAATTGCTTTATCAATCGAGATGAAGCAATGGGGGGGGTAGGAAAATGAACGCAATGCAGGAATACGAGCAATATCACGAACGGATGAGCAAGGCTTGGCGTGATCACGTCGAATCGCGCGGCTATGGGCAAATGGTGGATCCGCGCGGCTGGGAGATTGCGACGGACATACTCAAGAAGCAGAAGCAGAAGATCGAGAGCTTCGGGGAGAACGCTTATCTGCTCTCTGAGAAGCAAGCCGCATTGATTGAGCGCGTTCTATCTGAGCAGGAAGCAATGAATACCAAGACACTAGCTCAGGCGCGGGCAGAGGACGAGGCGGCGATTGCCAAGCAAGCACAAGCGAAAGCCGCTGCTGATAGCCGTACACTAGAGCAGATTGAAAGCGACTCAATCGCCAACGAAATCCGCCATTACATCATGAATGAATCGAAGGAAGCAGATCGTGGTAGGGTGAAGATAAACGATCTAGAAATTGAAGCGCTGCATAACGGCGAAGTGATCCTAGCCGTCAGAGCCTTCTATTACGGTAGCAGTCTCGGCGCAATAGACGATCCCGAATTTCAGGCAATGGTGCGCGATCAGACGGCTAAGGCTCTCGATTTGTCCGCAGAGGATCGGGTTGCCCTGATCGGCAAAATATGGAGAGAGTTCCACTGGGATTTCCTCAATGAGACGGACGAAGAAAAAGCCAAGATGGAAGTGCGTTGGCAGTCGATATTGCGGAGCATTGCAGATGGCAAATGGGGGTGGTACGCGCAGATCAAGGATTTCCTCAGCCGCGCTCAAATGAATGTGCGAGGCATCAATGTCTAAAATGACGACGATCCGCCTCTCGAACAAAACGCAAGCGCTCATCGCCAAGCTGAAGAAGCACAAAGGCATGAGCCGGACACAGACCGATGTGATCGAGAATGCAATCGAATATCTTGCCGCCGATGAAGGGATCGACGCCGCCGACTTCTGCCCGTACTGCGACTCGCAGGCGAATGAAGGAGCCACTATCACTTATAGCGATGACAGCTTTTTTGTGCGCGAATGGACGTGCCGAGTAGGGCATCACTGGTCAGTGCCGTACAATCCAGATGGCACGAAGATAAGGGATTAGATCGAGGATTCAATCGGGGTCGCGCATCGTTCACGCGAAATAAGGAGAAGATCATGAATGCAAACCAACTCTCAATTCAAGCCGCAAAGTTCGCCCGTCAGCTAGGTACATTCGCGTGCCCAGCAGAGGGACACGTGTACGCGGGTCCCGACCAGGGCGCTGTCCCTGTCTCCGGTATCCTCGCCTATGCGTACGAGGACGAGGGAAAAGTGTGCGTCCGCGCCTATCGCGGACATCTAGGCAGCGAGGACGACGGCAAAGTGATGCGCCTCTACGCCGTCGGAAAATCCGGCGATGCGTTTACCAATTTCGGCGCACGCGACGATGAGGGCATTGTCCCTGCCGAAATTGCAGAGAAGATTCGGGCATTCAATGCCGCGCAATCCTGACCACAAGAGAAGGCAAGATCATGGCCAACGAAGCGCTGCTCAAAGAACTTCACCGCGAATACATGACCAACCGCAATCGCTTCCAAGAGCGAGAGCGACGTGCGTACAATCGCGGGATCGACAGCGCTGCGATGTTAATTACACGGATCGAGTGCGTGCAAGATTGCATCGTCGCTATCGAATCGCGTCACCGCATCTGGGGCACAGTCAAATATGATGCGGATCGCATCGTAGACATGGTGAAAGACCATGACTGGATGACCCTCAGCGCATATGCTATCGCGTGCGACCTGATCATCAGAGCGTTGGAGAATCAGTCGTGATTACCATCACCATCGACAATGTGTTGCACGAAGTCTACGCGGATCGCGTGCTCTGGAACCCCGCTGGGGAGTTCACCGATGCTCCCGCAGAGTACGCGAAATTGGCGCGGGCATTAGTGCTCTGCGACTACGAAGCCCGCGGCGAACATACCTACGTCGCGGGCTGCAAGCTGCTGGTTAGCACGCAGACCGGAATCCACCTCAACGCTAAATCCGGCTTCCCGCGCTGGCTGCGGGCGAAAACGGTGATGACCGGATCGCTTGAAGGTGAGAAGGTGATCTCGGTGCTCGAATTCGACGATCCGCTGGATCGCGTCATCACCGCGACGGAAGCGGATCAGCGCTTCGACTTGGCTGAAACATCAGCGAAGCAGGCAGCGCAAAAGAGGTGGATACACGCTCGAAAAGCACGCGGTACGTGGCTAATCAGCGCGGATGCAGCAAAGGAAAAATGGGGATGAAGGATAAAACACTCGATAAGCTGATCGCAGCGACGATCAGCATCTTGCGACAGCGTGGACAAGCGCTGATCCCCGACGACGCGCAAATCAGCGACGCGATGTACACCGCAGCAGCGCAGAATCTGACGCTGGTACTCAAAGCTGCTGCTGTTGGTGCAGCCGGGACAGACACATTCGCCAAGTTCGTGCGCGGATTGCTGGCGCAGGCGAATTAGCCCCCACCCCACAGCTGACGGCTCCCACATTGGGGGCTGTTACGCGGCAACATAGCGCCCTATCATCCCCGATAGGGCGTTTTGATTCCCGTGAGCCGCGACCCTCCCAAACGTTCTGTCTTCTGACTCCTTATGGCTTGCGCTTGTTCACGGGTGATCGGTGCAAAAGCTGCGACGCACGGGGATCAGCCGCCCGGATCGACCAGATGCAATGGCGGACTAAGTGTGACACCAGAAGGCATTATCGCTGCCATTTTCGGCGGCTTAGGCATCCTCGCGGCGAACTTCGTGCTCACCCTGCGTAACAGCAAAACGCAGCGTGAGGAAGCGCAAAAGACGCGGCAAGCGACGGTCACCGCCACGAACGATCAGACGACCAAGATCGTAGACGCCTTCACCCAACAGCAAACGACCACGCGAGAGCTGATGCAAATGGTCATCGACTCGCGCGATAGCACGATCCGCGATCTGCAAGCGGACATCCGCGTACTGCAACAAGACAGCGCCAACTTCAAAGCGTTATCAGAACAGCAAGCGGCAAAGATCGAAACGCAGCGCAAAGAAATCGGCACGCTGAACGCCAGTCTCGCGGCATTGCAGCAGAGGCAGCAGCAGCAGCAGGCGGAATCGCAGAAGCTGATCGATCACCTGAGCGAGACCATCAAAGCGAAGGACGACCAGATCGCACGACTGACCACGCAGCTAACCGCCGCGCAGACCGAATTGCAGAGCAAACTAGCAGACATGGCGAAATTACAGCAACAGGTCGATGAATTGAAGCAGAGCATGGCGGACTTGCAGCGCCAGATCGATGAACTGCGTCTGTCTCTTGCCGAGAAGGATCGCCAGATCGAACAGCTACGGCAGGAACGTGATGAGGCAATCCAACGCGCCGCCCGTGCCGAGCGTGAGCGTGACGAAGCGAAGGCGCTGGCGGAAGAATGGCGTCAGCGCGCTACCGATAAGCTGCCAGCGTTGACGGGGGAGCAGGCGGCGAAGTTGGATGCGGTAGTGCCTGATCAGGTGAAAGAGTAATCGAAGTGGCGAAGCGTAAGGCGACCAAGGCACAAAACCCCACAGCTTACCCGCGCACGCGATGGGATGTGTTCATTGATCTGTTGCGCGAGTGGGGTGTGATCAGTAAGGCGGCTGAAGGCGCGAAAGTCAACCGTCGCACGGCGTATGAGCGCCGCGCTGGAAACGCCGAATTTGCGCGTCAGTGGGATGATGCGCTTCAGGACTTCGCCGACTCACTGGAGGCGGAAGCTATTCGCCGCGCACGCGATGGCATTATCAAAGGCGTCTACCACCAAGGCGTGCTGATGAATAGCGAAGTGCAATACAGCGATACTTTGATGGCGCAACTGCTCAAGGCGAAACGTCCAGATGAGTACGGCGATAAGCTGACCATCAAGATTGATCCTGAGTGGGCGGCGAAATTGAAACAGCACGGCTTGACGCCGATGCAGGCGATGGAGCAGTTAATCAACGCTTTGGATGAGGTCGATGCAGACGCAAGTATCAACACATCCGGCGATTAAGCGTGTAGCGCGGCGAATTAAAGCCCCGTCAGGTCACATTGACGATGGTCTAGATAGCGCACGTCAATCGCTACTTGCCTTCACCCAACACACCATGCCTGATTATTAGGTGAACTGGTATCACTAGTGACTAGCGGCGGCGCTCGATAAATTTGCACGCGGCGAAATTCGGCGGCTGATCGTGCAGATGCCGCCACGACACGGCAAATCGGAATTGGTGTCACGGCGCTTGCCCGCGTTCCTGCTTGGTCGCAATCCCGATGCGCGGGTGATCATCGCCAGCTACGGCGCTGACCTCGCCAATGCCATGAGCCGCGACGTGCAGCAGATCATCATGAGCGAGGCGTACCGCGAATTGTTCCCGTTCACCGAATTGCCAGCCAAAGGCAGTCGGCAGAAGGCAACGGAGAGCGTGTTTGACATCGCGTTTCGGCGCGGCGGCTTGCGGGCGACGGGCGTCGGTGGCGGTATCACGGGCATGGGCGGCGATTTCATCATCGTGGACGACCCAATCAAAGACCGCACAGACGCGGAGAGCGAGACGATCCGCGAGACGGTGTTCAGTTGGTTCACTTCCACGCTGTACACGCGACAAGAGAAGGACGCGGGCATTCTGATCACGATGACACGCTGGCACTTGGACGATCTGGTTGGTCGTCTGTTGCGTAGGCAAAGTGAACCCGATGCGGATCAGTGGACGGTGATTAGCTTCCCGGCGCTGCTGGAGCGTGAGGAAGATCGCAACGACGGCGATCCGCGCGAGGTGGGCGAACCGCTGTGGGCGGGCAAGTTCGACAGATCGGCGCTGCGCTCCATTCGGGCGAACGGTGAGTACGACTGGAACGCACTGTACCAGCAGACGCCAATTTCCTCCGCTGGCGGCTTGTTCAAGCGCGAGAAGTTCCAGATCATCGACCAAGAACCCGCCGACCTCAAGCGCGTGGTGCGCTTCTGGGACTTAGCGATGAGCAGCAAAACAAGCGCCGATTACACTGTCGGCGTGAAGATGGGCATCACGGCAACGGGACAACTGGTGATCCTCGATGTGGCGCGATTTCAGCGCGAATGGGATGAGGTGGAGCCGGAAGTGGCAATGACGGCGGTACGCGATGAGCGCGGTGTGCATGTCGGCGTCGAAAAGGTGGCGTTCATGAGCCGCGCTGTCGGCAAATTGGCGGCACGCCCCGAACTACATAGCTTCGTCATTCGCGGCGTGGAGCCGGACAAAGACAAAGTGACGCGGGCGCTGCCCTTCGCCGCGCGGGTAGGCGAGGGCATGGTCAGCGTGCTGCGGCGCAGTTGGACCGACGCGCTGCTCGATGAGCTATGCGCCTTCCCGATGGGCAAGCATGATGACATCGTAGACGCCTGCTCCGGCGCGTACACGATGCTGGATACGCACATTGAGACGAAAGTGTACAGCGACAATGTTCTATTCGATTATTGAGGTGAGCGATGCCGCCTAATGCGACAATGAGATACTGGGCAGACGACCCCACGACGAAGGATCAGCGCGAATTGGCGGAAGCGGCTGAGAATGAGCGCCGCCTGCGTGCGGAAATCTACCGACTGGCGAGTGACCAGTACGACGGCAAGCACAAGCACTTCCTCAAGAAGCGCGAGGGCGCAGTCGATCCGAACGTTGTGATCAACCGCGACGGCGAAGCGATTGACAGCATCCTCGCACTAGCATTCGCGGCGCTCCCCGATTTTGAGCTAAACGAAACTGAGCAGACGCCAGATGAAACGTGGCTTCGTGAGGCGTGGGAGTACAATGGCGGCGTCACGCTTCTGAATGACTGGGGTTTATTCGGCTCGCTCACGGGTCACTGCTTCGGGCGCGTGATGGAAGCTGGCGAGGATGACGAGTATCCACAGGTGATCGCGCTGCATCCGACGGCGGTGCTTCCCTACTGGCGGGCGGACGATATGCGCCGGATCATGTGGTACGAATTGCAGTGGACGGCGGGGCGCAAGTATCGACAGGACGTCATCAACCTGAAGGAATTCGGCGGAAGCGGCTGGCAAATCCGCACTTACCAGATGGAAGGCAACCGCTGGGTACTCATCGCCACCGAAGATTGGGCGTACCAACTCGGTCCTATCCTCGACTGGCAGCACCTGCGCGATCCGCGTCGCTACTACGGCAAGTCGCACATCTTGGAGAGCAAGATCAATGACCGCTTGAACAAGATCGCCAGCGACGTGAACCAGATCATCCGCATCCACGCTGCGCCGCGCACCATCGGCAAGGGCTTGAAGGCGGAGGACATCCAGCCGACGGGCATCGATGCTTTCTTTACCATCCCCGAAACAGCGGATGTGCAGGTGCTGGAAATGCAGAGCGACCTCGCGGCGTCGATCAATTTCTTCCACACACTGGCGGAGGAGCACTCAGCCGAGATGCACGTCGTCAGGCTGAAGGGCGGCGTCGATGCCTACAAGGGCATCACCAATCTCGGCTTGAAAGTGGCGTACATGCCCATGCTGGCGCAGAACGATAAGCTGCACGAGGCTTACGCACGCGGCATCATCGGCATCTCGCGGCGTTTGCTGGAACTCGGCAAGAAAACACACACGGGCAAGATCACCCTGAAGTGGAAGCTGCCACTGCCGATGTCGGAGCTGGAACAGGTGCAGACGGTGAAGGGCAAGCGCGACATGGGCTTGCTGTCGAAAGAGAGCGCGTCGGCGGAGTTGGGGCTGGACTACGAATTGGAGCAGGAGCGCATCAAGAACGAGGGCGGCGATCCGCAGGAACAGATTCAGCGTGACGCGCAGAACGGCAACACGAACATCGGCGGGAACGGCAATCGGAACGGCAACGGCGCGGCGATCACGCGCAAGGAGATGGCATGACCACTCCCTCTCCCGCCACCACACTGATGCGTGCCGTCTACGACATTCAGCGTGCCGCGCTACAACCCGCCTATGACCGCGCTACACACGAGCTTGAGGCGGCATACCGTCGTGCCTCGCAGCAGTGGGCGGGCGCAATGGAGGCGCTGCGGCTGATGGCGGACGATGCCTCGCGCTCCGATCTGCGCACCAGCCCCGAATATGCGCTGTTCCGTGCCGATCTGCACGCGGGACTGAGACTATTCACGGAATCCGCGCAGCAAGTCGGCGTGATGATGGAGAACGACGGCATCCGACGCGGCGAACAGGTGGCATACCGCGCCGTCGCGCTAACGGATCAGCCCTCGCGCGTCGATGTCAGCGACGTGGAGCGCATCACCGTGAAGCCGCAGTATCCGTTGCGGTGGGCACAGATGATCATGGGCTGGGAGCAGCGGCTAGACGAGATATTCGCGGCGGCGGAACTCGGCTACTCGGCAACGTGGATCGTGGATCGCATCGCGGCGTATTTCGCGCAGAAGCCGATGGTCGATGCACTGTCGCTGGTGCGGACGATCCAGACGATCATGGCACAGCGGACAATGGCGCTGGTGTACCGGAGGATGCAGTGAGCGTCGTCATTGCGGTCCGCTGGTCAGCGTCACTCGACGGCTTAGTCTGTGGCTACTGTGTTGCCATGCACGGCACGCTCTTTGAGGTGGGCTATGAGATGGTCAGTCACCCGAACTGCCGCTGCGCCCTCGCTCCGGTCACGCAGTCGTGGGCTGATCTCGGCATTGGCGACGATGACGGTGAGCCGATGCAGACGGGCGAGGAGTGGCTACGGGAGCAGGATCAGGAGACGCAAGAGCGCATCCTCGGCAAAGCTGGACGCGCGGCGTGGCTCGATGGTCAGTTCGAGTTGAAGGACATGATCGGCGTGAAAGAGGACGATCTACTCGGTGAGATCGGCTACCGCAAGTCGCTGATCGAGATATTGGGCGAGGAATTGGCAGACTATTACAAACGGAGGGTGGCGTGAGCGATAAGACGTACAAAATCGACCCATTGCCTTGGGATTTCAATAAGTCCGGTAAGCAAATCTTGGAAGATGAAATCAACCGACAGTACGCAGAAGGCTGGGAGTTCATAGCTTTTATCAAACCTCGTACTGGAGGGATCATGCAAATAGAGGTTGAGTGCATTGTATACCGAAGAATTGGCGCTATTCAACCGCCCGTCGAAGGTGATAATGCCCACCGCTAAACAACTATCAGACGCTGCCTACATCTTCGTGGATACCTCCATCAGCGGTACTCGCATCGTCGGCATCTATGAGAGCGACGACGGGCTTTGGGTCAATGTGTACTACCGTGATCGCGCCGAGAAGATCGCTTACGAGCGAGATATGTTCGGGCGCGTCCTCATCCCCGACGAAGTGATCGACGGCTACATTGAACTACACAATCGCCAATGCGTAATGTAAGCGCCGCGTCGCCTAGCCCCCCACACATTGGAGGCTACACGGCGCGATAAATCCCCTCCACAATTTCCGCAGAACTAGATGTACATCATTGGAGAGATTGGCGTACATGCCAACTGAAGAACAGCCGCAGGGCGGCACCAGCACGAACGATAACCCGCAGGGCGGGCAAGACAGCCAGCAGCCAACGCAAGTGACGGCGACCCTTCAACCCAAAACCAATCCTGTCCAACAGGAGCGATTGAGCGATGAGGCGGCGCGTCGGCGCGTGGAAAACCGCGAACTGCGTGAACAGGTCGAAAGACTGGTCAAGCTCAATGAGCAGATGATCAGCACCGTCGAAACGGAACGCAAAGCACGCGAGGCGGCGGAAGCGGCGGCTAAGAAGGCTGAACAGGAGCGCACACGGCTGCAGATCGTCAATGACGTAGCCACGGCGAACAAGCTACCGCCCGAACTCGCCAAGCGGTTGCAGGGCAACACCAAGGAAGAAATCGAAGCGGACGCCAAGCTCGTTGTCGATGCGCTCAAAGCACAGGGACTATCTACGCAGGGCGCAGGTAGCAGCAGAACACAGCAAGTAAACACGGGGACGCTGGGGGACGCAACGCCAGCCTCCCGTGCGAACATGCTTGTAGACATGGTGGAAAAGGGGCGGGTGACTGATAACCCGTTCCGTATGCAAGAGAGTTAGCTGCTAAATGGCAAACGAGACGACCTACGCACTTATTCAGTCGTGGCTCCCCGACATCGTGGAAGCGACTGAAATGCTGCTGATGAAAGATACCGTCATGCCCGGTCTGGTGACGGTATTCTCTGATCGAACCGGGCGCGAGCCGCGTCGTGCAGACAAGTACAGCGCGGGAACAGTGGGCACGGTAGCGGAAACCGCCGACCTGAGCACCTTGCAGGAATTCAGCCGTACCCCCTTCGGCACGGTGACGCCTGCGGAAATCGGCTCGGCGTACCTGATCACCGACGCTCGTATGGAATCGGACAATGTGCCGAACATCATGTCCGACTTCTTGGAAGTGAACCGCTATGTGTTCGCCTCGAAGGTGGACGTGGACCTACTCGGCGCAATCTCCAGCTTCACAGGCGGCTCCGTCGGATCGGCTGGCTCTGCGTTGACGTGGGATACCATCGCTAAGGCGGAAGCAATCGCCGTCGCCAGCGGTATTCCCGGACCGTACAGCGTCGTCATCCATCCCTACGCGGCGCTGCAACTCGGCATCGGACGCGCCAATGCGGTGCCACTGGTCATCGAGCCAGCACTGCGTGCCGCCAATCAGTTCTACGTCGGCAGCTTCGGCGCGCTCGGCATCTACCGCGCTCCGCTGCTGACTGCTGGCACGGCGGTAGTGCAAGGCTTGTTCAATCGCCGCGCGATTGCCTTCGATATGCGCCGCGCTTTCCGCGTAGAGCCGCAGCGTGACGCCTCGAAACGTGCCACCGAACTGATCCCGACGATGGTGTACGCCTCCGGCGTGTGGCGCTCAGACATGGGCGTGAAAATCGTCAGCGATGCCAGTGTACCGAGCTAACGGGGGTGCATGATGGCGGTCAATGAGTTTCGCGCAGGACCAACCAGCGTCCTGCGCTTCATGCCCACTGGTGGCGGCACGATCCAAGTGCAGGAGCAGTACCGCAAGTTCACGTTGAAATCCAAGCAAGCCGTCCTCGATGCGAGTGCCGGATCGGTGGATTGGCGTGAATTCATCGCGGGACTGAAGGAATACACCGGATCGGTGGAAGTGCTGCACAATGGAACGGCAACACCAATGGGCACGGCGGACATCAAGTCGCTGCGTAACTCCAGCGGTACGTGGGATTATTCGCCATTCGGCACGGCGACGGGCAGTCGCAAGTACAGCGGCAGCTACATCGGCACGTCGATGGACGACGATTTCCCCTTTGACGATCTGGCGACCATCGCCTTCGACTTTCAGGGCAATGGTACGCTCACGGAAGGATTGTGGTAAATGCGTCCGATCTGGATCTCGAATGCTCCTCACGCCACGACGGGCTACGCGAATCAGACCTATCTATTCGCGCCTCGCATCAAAGCGGACGGGCATGAGATAGCCATCGCCGCATTCTACGGTGTGGAGGGAGGTGTGCTGGTGCGGGACGGTGTTCCGCTGCTGCCACGCCTTCAACACCCTTACATGAACGACATCATCGCCGCGCATTACCAGTATCACCATGCCGACGCGATTATCTCGCTGATCGATCCGTTCGTACTCGATCCCGACGTGTACCAGCACTTGAACTGGATTGCGTGGGCACCGCTCGACAGTGAGCCGATGCTGCCCGATAACGCGACGGTGCTGCAAGCCGCCAAGCGCATCTGGGCGATGTCTCACTTCGGTGAGCGCATGTTGCAGGCGGCGGGCTTCACCAACGTCGATTACGTGCCGCATGGCGTCGATAGTCAGGTGTTCAAGCCGCTGAGCAGGGCGGAAACCGTCGCCAAGTTGAAGCAGGAGACGGGACTGGACTTCGAGGGTAAGTTCGTGGTCATAATGACTGCTGCCAACAAGGGGCAGCCGTCGCGCAAGGGCTTCTTCGAGGCGTTCGCCGCCTTCAAGGTGTTCAGCGACGCTCATCCCGACGCGGTGCTGTACGTCCACAGCGAACAGCGTGGCATTCACAACGGCGAACATCTGCCCACGATTGCCCAGATGCTGGGCATCGCTGAGGAGAAGATCGTCTATCCATCGCAGTATCACCTACTCAGCGGCATGTTTCCGCCGTCGTATCTGAACGAATGCTACAACGTCGCTGACGTACTGTTACACACGGCGCATGGCGAAGGTTTCGGCATCCCCATTGTGGAAGCGCAGATGGCGGGCTGTCCGGTGATCGCTACCGATTTCAGCGCCATGTCGGAACTGTGCTTGTCCGGATGGAAAGTGCCCGGATCGCCGTTCATGTACGCGCCCGGTGCGATGCACAAACTGCCGCTGATCCCGAAAGTGATCGAGGCGCTGGAGGCAAGCTACCAGCAGCGCCACGCAACGGATCGGGCGCAAGTGCGTGAGCGCATGATGGACTACGACGTGGACACCGTGTACAAGACCTACATGCGTCCAGCACTGGCGAAGATCGAGGCGGGCATTGTGGAAGCGAAAGCGCAGGAAGCGCAGCGTGAGCAGTTGCGGCAGGCAGCACAGCGCGGCGTGGATGCGGTTCACGCGGAAGGGCTTGAGGTGGCACGATGAACGCGCCAATCACTGAACGCCGGATCAGCGCCGGATCGCCGTCACTGCACGGCAACGAAATCCTGTATGTCAACACCGCCCTCGCGGCGGGTTGGCTGACGATGGGCTACTACGCGAAGGCATTCGAGACGACATTCGCTGAATACATCGGCGTCAAGCACGCGCTGGCGGTCAGCAACGGCACGGCGGCGCTGCATCTGGCGCTGTTAGCCGCTGGCATCGGCGCGGGTGACGAGGTGATCGTGCCCGCCACGACGTTCATTGCGACGGCGAACGCGGTCACCTACTGCGGCGCGACTCCGGTGATTGTCGATGTTGATCCCGATACGTGGTGCATCGACCTCAAGGCGCTGGAACGCGCCATCACGCCGCGCACGCGGGCTGTTATTCCCGTGCATTTGTACGGCGTACCTGCGCGGATGCTTGACATTCACTACATAGCCAATCGCTGTGGTTTGAAAGTGATTGAGGACGCAGCGGAGGCACTTGGCGCGGAATACATGGGGGCGCGCGTCGGCTCGATGGGCGATCTCGGCTGCTTCTCGTTCTACGGCAATAAGACCATCACGACGGGCGAAGGCGGCATGATCACCACCGACGATGATGTGCTGGCGCAGAAGATACGCCTGTTGCGTGGTCAGGGGCAAGTGCCGGAACTACGCTACATACATGATCGCGTGGGCTACAACTACCGCATGACCGATTTGCAGGCGGCGGTGGGGCTGGCGCAATTGGAGCAGATTGACGACATCCTGACGCGTCGGCGGGCAGTGATTGAAGCCTACCGCGAAGCGTGTGATCAGACCCAGTGGGTCTCACAGCAAGCGCCGCCGTATTCCGTACACGGCGCGTGGGCATTCGCGGTGCTGCTGCCTGACGGTTGCGACGCGACGATTGTTGCCGAGCGACTGGAACAGCGTGGCATTGAGACGCGCCCCGTATTCCCGCCGATCCACACACAGCTACCGTATTTGAGCAACCAGCGGCTGCCTGTGGCGGAGCGCATTGCCGAGCGCGGGCTAGTGCTACCGACGCACAGCGAACTAACTCCCGACGATGCCAGATATGTGATCGACGTGCTGAAAGAGGTCATTGATGGCTAAGAAGCAAGCGAAGCCAGTGGCGGCGAAATCTGCCAAGACTGAACCCGCGCAACCTACCGATGTGGTGCTGATGTCATTGTGGCGCAACGACGTTGGGCGCGATCAGGAACAGCGCATCGAGCATTTGCTGGCGAAGGAGAGCGTCACGCGCTGGGTGTGGGTCGTCGGTAATTGCGACGATGCCACCGAAGAGGTGCTGGCGCGGTACGCCGCTGCCAATCCCGCGATCACGCTGATCCACTACGACAGCGAGGACGTCGGCGCTAACCCCGACGAACGGCTGATGCGGCTCTCACAGACGGCAAGCGTCGGCTTGGATGACGTGCGCGAGAGCGATGCCTTCTGGTGCGTCCACGAGAGCGACCTGATCAGCCCCGTCGATGTGGTGACGCGCTTGCTGGCAATGCAAGGCGATGAGCCGAAGGTGTGCGCGGGCATGGTCTGGTTAGGTGAGGAAATCGGACGTTGTTGGTATGACACCTATGCATATAGATGGGACGGCGGCATGTTTCAGAATGCACCGCCTTATCACTCGTGCGTCAATCTGCAAGATTACTTTGAGGTACATAGCGCAGGATCGGTGGTTCTAATGCCCGCCGCACCTCTGCGAGATGGTATTCGCATGGAGCGCGGCGGATTAGTGGAGCTGTCGTACAAGTTGCGTGATGCAGGCTATCGGATCGTGGTCGATCCGAAGCTAAATATCATCCAGCCTATTCATCTGTGGACATCCGCTGCACACGCGAGTTACTAACCTATGCCCATTTACGACCCCTGCGTGATCCTGAAACCCGAAGCCCTGCACATGGCAGCATCGGCGCGGGTAGATAGCTTCTGCAAGCTGGAAGGCGGCGAAGGCATCTGGCTAGGGGAGCATGTCCACATCGCCAGCTACAGCCATCTCAACATTGGCGGCGGCAAGCTGGTGGTTGAGGACTACGCTGCGATTGCCTCCGGTGGCAAAGTGGTCACGGGCAGCAATTCGATTGAGGCGCTGTCATGCAGCGCGGTTGCCCCTGCGGACATGCAGCGGATTGAGCGCGGCAAGGTGGTCATCGGCAAGTATGCGGTGCTGTTCGTCAATGCGACGGTGTTACCCAATGTGACCATCGGTGAGGGCGCGGTAGTCGGCGCTGGTGCGCTGATCCGCCACAACGTTCCCGCGTGGGAGATTTGGGCGGGCAATCCGGCGAAGAAGATCGGCACTCGGCAGGTGAACGGCACCGGGCGCACGGTGGATATGGCTATTCCAAATATGCCCGGTGATTGGTCGATGCAGCAGCGCGGCGGCTTGATCCTGATCCTGAACGGCAATCGGCAAATCATGATGCGGCTACCCGGTGACAT
>ERZ650311.712-NODE-712-length-19194-cov-5.506975_pt1 | contig 19194 bp, 33 predicted proteins | sample MGYA00376247_ERZ650311 | MGnify/ENA primary metagenome ERZ650311 (study PRJEB26733, sample SAMN07839324) | wastewater metagenome | biome: small river; feature: stream; material: water | place: USA: North Carolina | collected 2016-07-28 ... | reverse complement strand
GATCTACACAGGCGAAGACACTCTTTCCCTACACGACGCTCTTCCGATCTCGCCGCAGCGGAGCTGGTCGTCCAGCATCACCAGCCGCATGTTCCGCCCGTACTTCTTCTCGAGCGCGTGGCGGTTGACCGGCCAGGTGTGGGTGCAGACGATGCAGCAGGCGCCGAGGATGTATTCCGGCGGCACGTCCTCGAACCTGATCTGGAAATAGAACTTTCCGGGCGCGACGACATATAGGACCATAGTCCTATCATGGCGCGCAAACGCGAGAGGTCAAGCCTTCGGCGAAATCCGTGAGAAAACCCGTAGATTTTCCGGCGATTTCTCATGGCCGCGCGAGCTAAGCCGTTGTTTTTGCTCGACGGCGCGAACATTCGCAATGATGAGGTCAGGGGTTCGATCCCCCTCAGCTCCACCACGACGGATCAAGGACTTGCATCAAAACGGCGCGAACAGGACGGGAACGTGAGACCTGCGGAAAACCAGTCTCACGGTCTCACGTGAGACTTTCGGTTCCCGAAGCGTTCTCCAGCGCGCCGCACTGCGCGGCGTACCACGCCTCGAGCTTTACCATGCCGCGCCGCGCGAACTCGGGCGGCACCGCGACGTAGTGCTTCAGGATCCGCTTGTCCTCGCCGAAGGCATGGCCGGAAAAGCCGGCGATCTCGAAATCGTCGGCGCCGGCCAGCGCCAGCCACGACAGGCAGGTGTCGCGGCAGTGCTTGTCCGTCCAGTCGGCGAGGCTGGGCATCGGCTCGATACCCGCCCCGGTGAGCAGCGCCTTCACGTCGCGGCCCTTGAGCACCTTGGCGGCGTCGCGCGACAGGCTGCCGTCCGCCTGGCGCTCGGCGTCGCCGGTGGCCGCGGCGACACGGATGATGCGCATCACCTTCTGCCACCAGTCGCGCTTCCATGCCCGCCCCGTAAGCTCGCAGGGGAACAGCGCCAGCGGCTGCACCCGCCAGCCCTTGCGCCGCGCCTTCGCCACCGTCCGACGCGCCGACAGCGCGGCCGCCACCGGCACCAGCAGGCGCTTCTTTTTCTTCTTCTTCGACGGGGCGAACAGGATGCCGTCGGCGCCGAGATCCGGGGCGCAGACGGACAGCCTGTCGGTCTGCCGCTGCCCGGTCCACACGCCGGCCACGATCAGGTCGCCGGCGTCGGGAAAGCCGAGCGTGTCCGCGACGGCGACGAGTTGTCTGATTTCGGCCACGCTGCCCGGCCGGCAGTCCTCGTCCAGCATCGGCAGCGTGACCTCGAGCTCGGCCGCCGGGTTGCGCCGGTGCGTCCGGCCGAGCCCGTTGCGGAACGCCACCGAAACGAGCCCGCGCACCGCGCGCGCCTGGGCGAGGCCGCGCGCCACCTCGATGCCCTCCAGGATGCCGGCGAGCGCCCGGCCGGAAAGATCGTCGGCCGGCGCGTTCCACACCTCGCCGTCGTCGAACTGTTCGAGCACCCGGGCGGTCAGCCGGTAATTGCGCACCGTATCGGGCGCCAGCGGCTCGCGCCGCCGCTTGCCCTCGACGATCGGCTTGCCCTGCAGGCGCGGGCCGGCGAGGAAGTTCTGGACGACGCGGCCGACCGTGACCTGCCCGGCCGCGCGCTCGCCGGCGACCTCGCGCGCGGTTCTTTTCGCCGTCGTCTCGCCGGCGGCGATCGCCGCGCGGCGGGCGGCGAGCTCGGCCTGCCGCTTCCGGGACCAGGCGATCGCTTCGTCGAGCGTGAACCACGGGCCGGCCTTGCCATGGCGCAGATCCTCGCCCTTGAAGCCGAGCGCGGCGGTCGACGGCCCCGGGATGAAGCGCGGCCGCCCGTCACGCCAGGTGACGAGCGGGATCTTGATGACGACGGTGCCCATTCGTTTTGCCTCACGCGCCGTACCGCTCGCTGCCGCTCGCTGGCGCTCCGGCCGGGCGGCCTGACCGGCCGGCGGGCAGTCGCCCTTGCGGCCTTCGGCCGGTGAAAAATCACGTGAATGGAACATCAGGGCGCTCCGTTGTCAAAGGGATGGTCAGGCCGCTACCGATCCGGTCCAGAAGTAGCGAACCGGAAAGGCGTCCTCATCGCGGGCTCGTTGGAAGTCGGCGCCGACGTGGCAGCGCCGGCCCTTCGCGTCGACGCAGATCGGCTTGATATCTTCGCCGACCGACCCCTTCTGGCCTGTCAGTGCGCGGCTGGCGTGGTTGACCCAATCGCCGAACGTGTCGAACTGTCCCGCCCATTCCGGCATGAAGCCGACCAGTGGCGTAGGGTTGTGCCAGGGTCGCGGTCTATCAGCGCTCATCGCATTCTCCTCGAATGAAAAAGCGGGGCTGCCCCAACGCAGCCCCGCCAGTCGTCCCGCCATGGAAACTGTGGACATGGCGGGATCGGTTGCCCGGCGGGTAAGCGGCGGGAGGCAAGCCATCCCGCCGGGCTCGGCAGCGTCAGCGCCGCCGAAACAGAACGTAGAGGGCAGCCAGCACGACGGCGGCCAGGAACCACCAGCCGACCAGCTCGACGGCCGCGTGAAGCCAGCCGGGCATCAGAGCAGCCACGGGAATGGCTTGCGCAGCTGCCGCTCGACGACGAAGCCGGTGCGGCGCGGCAGCGGCGGCAGGATCAGGGACAGGCCGACGCCGATCAGCGCCGCCAGCCCGCCGGCTACGAAGGCCAGCACGATCGCGGGGTCGACGCCGCTCATGCCCGCCTCCGTTCCGCGCGCTGCTGGATGACGGCGAGCAGCATCTGGCCGGCGCCGGTCAGCACCGGGTGCGGCTCGGTGTGGCCGCGCTCGATGCGCACCAGGCCCAAGGCGGTCAGCGCCTCGACCATGGCGAGCGTCACGCCGCTGTCGCCGCGGCCCCATCCGCCCGCGCGGCGGTAGAGCCGCCGATCGGCGATCGTCAGGAAGGCGCGCTTCTGCTGGCTGGTCAGCCCGCGCGGATCCATCAGTGCGGTGGCGCTCATTGCGCGTACCTCGCCTCGAGCGCCGAGACGACCTTGCGCGGCTGCGCCTCGCGCGGGCGCTCGCCGTTCGCCTCGAACCATTGGCGCACCGCCGGCACCGACCAGGTGGCGCGGGCCAGCCCCGGCAGCGGCTTGGGGAAGCCGCGCGCCTCGAGGCGCGGGCGGTTGGCGTAAAAGCTCTCGACGCATCGCCAGCCGAGCATGGCGGCGACCTCCTTGGCCGACGCCGTCTGGCGCTGGAAAGGTTCCGGCATGGGTGTTCGCTCCCTCGCAAATCAGTGACGGAGCGGAAGATGTGACGATTTGTGATTGTCAGTCAAGACAAATCACGTGAACGGGCGTCTCACGTGAAACAGCGTGGCGCCTGCGATGGTGCGTCGCACCGTTAACTGTGGATGAAAGGGATGGTTTGCTTTCGCTGGATCAGGCTGCGCGGCGGCCCCGGATCGTCGTGATGGCGACGCCGCGCACCTGCACCCTTTCCCCGTCTACGAGAAAGGGACGCACCAGGTTGCGGTCCGACGTGGCCGAAACCAGATATGGTTTCTCGAATACTCTCATGACCGTCTCGACGCGGCCGGCATTGTCGTAGACCTGGGCGCAGACGACGTCGCCGTCGGCCGGGTCGGCGTTCAGGTCGATCATCAATATGTCGCCCGGGAAGAAGCCGAGATTTTCAAGGGCGCGGCTGTTCAGGATCCACGGATCGAGGCCGTTCCTGCCGGCTTTCACCGCCTCTATGGCGCGCTGCGCCGGATCGTTGGCGGCTTTCGGCGCCGGCTGGTAGGGCGCGGCCTCCACCTCCGACAGGCCGCGCAGCCGCGCCGGAATTTCCGTCTGGTAGGGCGGGACGTCGCTGGCATTCTCGATCGCGGCGACCGTGCTGGTCGACAGTTTCTTGGTGTTGTCCGGGTCGTTGCGGAACTTCGACAGCGTCGAGTGATCGATGCCGGCCGCGTTGGCGAGCTGCGTCAGGTTCCAGTTGCGCTGCAACAGGATCGCATCGACCCAGGCCAGCTGTTTTCGCCGCAGGTTTTCCACAAGGGCGAGCATTACGCGGCGGTACTCCACAACAAAATCGCGCGATCAGTCACTTGACATCAGGATGCAAATCACAATTTGTCACTGCACAGAAGGGGTCACGCGGCCATGAACTTCTGGAAAAGCATCGATAACCGGCGAAAAGCCATCGACGGCCTGTCACGCGCCGAGATGTGCCGGCGCGCCGGCATCTCCGAAAGCACGGTGACGAAGGGAATGGCGCGCGGCGTCAAGCCGATCCCGTCGACGCGCCGCGCCGTCGAGGCGGTGCTGCTGCAGGCCGAGGCGGAAAGGGCAGCGGCATGACCGCCGAGGAACGCGAGGAGCGCCGGGTCGCCCGGCTGATGGCGAAGCTGAAGGCGGCGCTGGAAAAGCTGATCGACGAGAAGATGGCGGAAGAACGCCTCGAGACGGCGAGGCAGGGATGAGCGGTGCGGCGGACCTCCTCGGCACCATCACCAGGCAGAAAGCCCGGATCGTCGAGCTGAAGGCCGACGGCGTCTACATGGCAAAGCTGCTGGTGCAGCTGCGCGACCGCTTCATCCTGATCAAAGACGAGATCGAGGACGAGGGCGACCGGGTCTATTTCGGCAGCAGCAATGATGCCGACGACTTCCGCGAGATCGTCGACGACCTCGTCAACTTCAAGTGGGACCTGATCACGCGAGAAAAGAAGCGGCGCGACCTCTACGCCGAGATGCGCGCGCTGCGAAAAGAACGCAACGATTTGGCTCTTGAAGCGAGCCGCCTGCGGACGCTTCTAAACGCGCCGGAGACGGAAGATTTCATGCGGGGTGTGCCGCAGGAAGCGGCTCATCAAATCGAACGTTGGGGCCGTGACCACGACGCGGCAAAGACGCCGTGGGATTGGTTCTCGACCTGCGGCTATCTCGTTCAGAAGGCTGCAGCCGCCGCGCTAGCTGGCGACTTTGAAAAGGCGCGGCATCATTCCATCACGACAGCGGCGCTGATGCTGAACTGGCACCGGCACCTTCAGGCCGACCGGCCGTCCGAAGGCCCCGGCCGGAGCGAGGCGGCAGCCGACAGCGTGAGGCCAAATCCATGATCGCCCTCGCCGACCGCTTTTCCAGCCAGTACCGCAATGAGCGCGTGTTCGTCGAAAGCCTGCTCGGCGCGGCGAAGCTGGAGGCGCGGGCGCAGAACTGGACCGGCGCGCGGCTATTCGACGCCGACTGGAGCGAGGACGGCCAGGCGCTGATCGTCATCGAGCGCGGGGAAGGCGACGTCACGGTCGACGACGTGCGCGATTTCGTGCGCCGCCGCAAGCAGGCCGAGCAGGAGAAAAAGTGATGCCGACGCTGTCGCTGACGCTCGACGGAGCGATCTATGCCGGGCTGGAGCGGCGCGCCAAGGCGCTCGGCAAGCGGCCCGGCGAATACGGCGCGCAGCTGTTCAACGCCGCCTACGCGGCGCGCGTCGGCCAGGAGAAGGGGATGCCGGCCGACGATGCCGAGCTCGACGCGGCGGTGCGGGCGGTGTTCTGCCTCGCCGGCGATCGCGAGGCGCCGGCGATCGCCAGGGCGACCGGCTTCCCGCTCGGGCTGGTGAAGAACATTCTTGCAGGATTTTCGATCGTGGCGCGGACCCTTGCCGCCCCGGCCGGTGGGGGCACCGGCCAGGCGAAAGAGGTTCCCGCCACGGAAACGCCGCCCGCCGTGCCACCGGCGGCGGCGCAAGCGGCCGGCGGTGAGGGTGCGAGCTCATCGCCGGCCGTACCCCCCCCTGCCCCTTCCGCCAAGGTCGGCGGCTACCCCGTCGAGCTGATCCGCAAGCTCTGGGCCGAGGGCATGGAGGTGCGGGATATCGCAAAACGCATCGGCAAGACGCCCGGCGCGATGTCGGTGTGGGCGTCGAACAATCGCGACGTCTGCCCGTCGCGGCGGCCGCCGAGGGGTGAGGCATGAACAACGAACAGCTGCCCGTCATCGCCGAGCTGCACGACGCGCCGGACGATCGCGCCCGGGCGGCCATCGTGCTCAGGCTCTCCGATGCCATGGTGCTGAAACACCACCGCGCGCTGGAGCGGGCCGTCGACGGCTTCGTGCCGGCCGAGAGGCACTTCGCGTTGCGCGTCGCGCTGATGCAGGCGGTGCGCAACACTCACGGCAACCTGCCATCGGGGCTACAGACCGAGCTGGAGCATGTGCGCGTCCTGCTGGTCGACATCGCCCATGCCGAGCTGGACAGCCCCGAATGGCCGCTGGACGCCACCCAGCCGCTGAACAGCGCGCAAGGCCCGCCGTCGCTCGACATCTGACCAGCCGGGTTTCCGGCAGCGACTGTCAGTCCAGCGTCCATGCGTTTCGCGCCTGCCGGGTCTCTCTGACCGCCCGGCGGGGCGCAGGCGGCCCGGTTCAGTTCGTCGCCGGGCCGCCTTCTTTCACTTTCTCCAGCGCGAGGCGAAGTCATGGAGCAGATCGACCTTTTCCGGCCCCGCTTGAGCCAGGCGCTGCGCGAGCGGCCGCGCCGGGCCCGCGAGGCGGCCTTGTACCGCCGCGCGGCGCTGGTGGCGGCCGAGCATTTCGCCGCCGATCCGCGCGACGTGCTGTCGGCCAGGCGGCGCAAGGGCGCGATCGCCGAAGCCCGGGCGCTCGCCGCCTACCTGACCGTCATGGTGTTCGACCTGTCGCGCCGCTCGGTCGGCCGGCTGACCGGGCGCTCCGGCATGCTGATCTCGCGCTGCTGCGCCGAGATCGAGAACGCCCGCGAGAACGCCGCCACCGACGCGGCGATCGGCGCCCTCGAGGCGAGGCTAAGGGGATGATCGCCGGCGTGCTGCCCCGTCCTACCCCCCCCTGCCCCTTCCTGGTGAACGAACAGGCCATGGCCGCCATCGTGCTGTGGGCGAGCGGCCAGTTCGACACGGCGACGATCGCGGTGCTGCTTTCGTGCCGAGAGGACCAGGTAGTCCGCACGCTCCACGCGGCCAAGGGGCGGTGAGATGAGAGTAGTTGCCGCACTGTTTGTGGAAACCGGCGGCTGCTACTTCGGATCGCCGGACATTGAAGCATGGGATATCGGGCGCGACGCTCGCGCCTACACTGGGCCGCATCCTGTCGTCGCGCATCCACCCTGTCAGCGCTGGGGACGGTTCGCCACCGGCTCAACCCGCAAGCCGGCACAATATCGCGTCGGCGAGGATGGCGGCTGCTTCGCCGCCGCTCTGACGGCGGTGCGGAATTACGGCGGCGTGCTGGAGCATCCGAAGGACAGTCTCGCCTGGGAATATTTCGGCATCATGCGTCCGGCCGGACACGGCTGGCAGCGGGCGGACATGTACGGCGGCTGGACGTGCGAAGTCGAGCAGGGCCACTACGGTCATATCAGCCGGAAGCCGACCTGGCTCTATGCCTGCGCCGAAGCCGAGGACCTGCCATCGCTGCGGTGGGGGCCCTCCGAGCAGCGCCTGCCGGCCTATGCAGTCAAGCGGTACGGCTATGAGAAGGCACGTCGAATAGGCGTCATGGCGGCAGTTGGCGGCAAGGACAAGACGCGCATCCGCAATGCGACGCCGGAACCTTTCCGCGACCTCCTGCTGTCGATCGCGCGAGGCGTTCCATGAACCCACCCCGCATCAGCTTCGCCGACGTCAAGGCCGTCCTGCTGGATCGCCTCGAGCAGCTGGTGCGCGAGCTGTTCCCGGACGGCTCCTATGCGTCGGGCCGCAAATACTGGATGGCCAGGAACCCGAGCCGCAAGGACGACAATCCCGGGTCATTCTGGATCTGGATGAGCGGGCCGAAGCGCGGCGGCTGGTGCGACAGCGCATCCGGCCAGAAGGGCGACGTCATCAAGCTGATCGCGCTGGCGCGCGGCGGCAGCAACGTCGAGGCGAAAAAGTGGGGCCAGTGGTGGGCCGGCATGGATCCTTCGGAGCCGCCGGCGGCGCGGGCAAAACGCCTCGAGGAGGCCGACCAGCGCAAGCGCCAGGCCGAGGCCGACGCGGCAGCCGAGCTCGAGCGCAACCGGCGCTCGGCTCACGGCATCTGGCTGCATGGCGAGCCGCTGGCGCTGAAGGACGGCAGCCGCAATCCACGCGCGGCGCTCGCCTTCGCCTATCTGGAAAAGCGCGGCATCGATCTTTCCCGCCTGCCGCGCATCCCTGGCTGCACCCGGCTGCTGTTCGACCAGCGGCATGTCGAGAGCGGCAAGATTTTCCGGGCGCTCGGCTCGGTGATGATCGGCGCCGACCATTCTTTCCAGGCGCTGCACCGCGTGTTCATCGGCGACGATGCGGAAAAAATACCGGAAAGGCCGCAGCGCAAGATCTGGCCGGACTTTCTCGGCGGCTTCATCCCGGTGTGGGACGCCGGCACCGGGATTTCGGCCAAGGTGCAGGCGGCGCGCGGCGAGCTGACGCCGGCGATCGTGGTCGAGGGCATCGAGGACGGTTTTGCCGCGGCGATCGGCAACCCGGGCCACCGGGTGCGCGCCGCCGGCTCGCTCGGCAATCTGAAGCACCTGCCGATTTTTTCCTGCGACGACAGCCTGACGGTGTTCGCCGACAACGACTGGGGCAAGCCGCAGGCGCAAAAACAGCTCGACGCGGCGGCGGCCGAGCTCGCCGATCGCGGGCAGGCCACCGGCTGCGCCGTGCGGATCGCGCGGAGTTTTTTGGGCAAGGACGCCAACGATCTTTTGAAAGGAGAGTGACGATGACCGAAACGCCTCGCACCACGCTGTCGGACGGAACGCAGGTCTACCCGGAGCATCGCAATCTGCGCTCGGATGGACAGCAGCAGGGCTATGTCGTGCTGGCGGAAGAGGAGCGCGCGAAGGGCTTCGTGCGGCCTGTGCGCGACAGCTACGTCCACCAGAGATGCGGCTCGACGACCACAATGGGCCGCACGATCGCCGAGACCTATGCCCGCAACCCGCACTTCTACAGCGGAACCTTTTGCTGCGCCTGCCGCGCCCATTTCCCTGTCGGCGCGGACGGCGAGTTCGTCTGGCAGGGAACCAACGAAAAGGTGGGAACATGATCCCGTTCACGATCAAGCTCGACGGCGACAACGCCTGGCCCGAGCTCGCAGACAAGGAAGTCATCCATCTCGGTCAGGGTGCGCCGGCGATACAGGTCGCGGTTCTCAATGGCGGCATGGCGAGCGGCCGGCCGAGCGTCGCCATACGCGTCGACTTGCCCGACGGCCGGCACGTGATTGCCGAAACCAGCGCGCGGCTGTTTTGCAGCGCCGGGCGCGCGATCCTAGCCCGCTATCCCGGGCTCTTTGACGACCACTGAAAGGAACGACGATGAGCAAGAGGCAAAAACATGGGCAAGAAGCTGGGCAGGGAAGTGATCGCCAGGCGGGACCCGCCGCACCGGGGCTCGGTGATATTGACGGACAGCAGCCTGCGATGGCTGGCGGCGAAGGTGGGTCCGTGGATGGCGGCCAGGCTGCATCGCTCACGGGCGGAGATCATACAGGAGATCAGGATCCGGCGCCGGCTGGCGGACCTGCGGTCGCTGGCGCGGTGACGTCGGCGACGCCGCGCGAGATCGCGATCGCCGCGGCCTGCCACGCCGGCATGGGCGCAATCGCGGCGATCGCCGAGCCGGCCAGTCTTCGTGCTCCGACCGACGCCAAGGCATTCGCCGGCCTGTTCGACATTCTCGACTACAGCCCCGACCTGCCGGCATCGGCGATCGCCAAGCAGCTCCAGAGGCCCGACATGCCGATCGCCGCGGCCGAGGCGATACGCGCTACCTACGCCGGCATGCAGCCCTGGGTGAAGGCAGAGGAAGCCAGGGCGGCCGCCGAGAAGGAGGCGGCCAAGCGCGCGCGATCGCAGCCACGCGGCGACGCCTACGAAAAGAGCGGCAAGGAGGAGCGCGGCGGCAAGGTGTTTGCCGAGCGCACCGGCCGGCGATGAGCGGCGCCTACGAGACGCTGGCGGAGACGCCGAAGCTGTCAAGCGAGGAATATGGCCAGCTGATGAGCAGGATCATCGACATACTGCCCGACAGCCCACACCAGGCGATGACGGTGCTGGCGATGACCTACGCCAACGTCACGGTCTCGACGGAATGTCCCGTCGAGCAGGCCTTAGCCGCGCTACGCACGGCACTCGCGCAGCGACGACGGATGTAAGAGCCCGACCGGGCGACGGGCGGTCAGCCCGCCCCGCCCGGAGCGAGCCGCGCCAGCATCTTCCTTTCTGCCCGCAGCAGTGGCGCGGCGACAGCGTGAGGGCATGAAAAAACCGCAGAATATAATTCAAGACGGCGCGCAGCGCGTCGCCCTGGCGGTCGACACGGCCGACCCCGTCCGGCCGCGCCGGCGCGTCGAGGATCCGGCGCCGGGCGACGTCAAACGATGGGGCTATGTCGCCGGGCACTGGCGCGACGACGGCTTCGACGACGCCGAGACCGGGCTGCCGCAGAACTGCCCGGTGACGCCGCTCGGCAAGGACGGCAAGATCCACTGGTTCATCGATGCCGACGACCAGGTGATCGACCTGACGGTGCGAGAGTTCGGCCGACACGCGATGGTCTCGCTGTTCGGCGGCCGCGTCTCCTACCTGATGCACCACTGGCCGCGCTGGAAAGGCGACCAGGGGAAGGAATGGATCGACACCTTCAAGCCGGAGAAGGTGGCCGACGATCTTATGGCGGCCTGCAGCGCCAAGGGCGCGTGGAACGACGTCGAGAGCGTGCGCGGCCGCGGCGCCTGGCGCACCGGCGAGGGCGAGCTGCTGGTGCATTGCGGCGACCGGCTGCTGGCGGCCAAGGGGACGCTGCCGCTCGGCGAATATTCGGGCTTCGTCTACCCGGCCAGGCCGGCGCTGCCCGGCGCGCTGAACAACCCGCTGCACGGCCGCCCGGGGCCGGCCTTGACGCTGCTGCGGCTCTTGCGCTCCTGGGAATGGGCGCGGCCGGAGCTCGACCCTATCCTGGCGCTGGGCTGGATCGGCGCGGTGTTCCTGTCCGGCGCGCTCGACTGGCGGCCGGCGATCTACCTGGTCGGCGACAAGTCGACCGGCAAGTCGAGCCTGCAGAAACTGTTCAAGCTGGTGCTGGGCGGCTGGCTGGTGCAGTCGAACGACGCCACGGCCGCCGGCATCTACCAGCGCGTCAAGCACGACGCCGTCGGCGTGTCGATCGACGAGCTCGAGGGCGAGAAGGATCCGCAAAAGCAGAAGGCGATCATCAAGCTGATGCGCGTCTCGTCCTCCGGCGGGCTGATGCTGCGCGGCGGCAGCGACCACCAGGGCACCGAGTTCAATGCGCGATCCTGCTTCAACTTCTCCTCCATCAACACGCCGCCGCTGGAGCCGCAGGACCTGTCGCGCATGGCGCTGCTGGAGTTGAAGCCGCTGCCGGCCGGCGCGGTGCGCCCCGCCCTTCCCGAGGCCGAGCTGGCGCTGATCGGCCGGCAGGTGCTGCAGCGCATGCTCGACAATTTCGGCGGCTGGGAGGAGCGCCACGAGCACTGGCGGCGGATGCTGGAAAAGGCCGGCCACAAGGGGCGCGGCCAGGATACGTTCGGCACGCTCTTGACCTGCGCCGACATGATCGTCGACGTCGACGCGGCCGCGCTCGGGCTGGTCAATGGCGAGGCTGCGCTGGGCTACGCCATGGGGCCGGAGGCGCAAGATCTCGACGGCTGGCTGCCGTCGCTGGCGGTCGACAGCATGACCGAGATGCAGGACGATAACCCGAACTGGCGGCTGGCCTTGAACCACATCCTGTCGACGCCGGTGGAGGCCTGGCGCGGCGGCGCGCGGCCGACGGTCGGCGCCATGCTGACCGCGTTCTGGACCGACGAGCAGGGCGACCGCGAGGGCGACCACCTCGACTTCGGCCGGCTGAACCACCAGCTGCAGGCGGCCGGCCTGGCGGTGCACAAGAAGCGCGGCGAGCAGGCCGTGCATCTGTTCGTGCCGAACCAGAACCCGACGCTGCAGCGGCTGTTCTTCGGCAGCAAGTGGTACGGCGAGCTCGGCGCCGGCGTGTGGGCCGGCGCGCTGCGCCAGGCGCCGCGCGAGATCGTCCAGCCGAGCCAGCAGGTGTGGCTTTCGGCGGCCAACCAGCGCGGCTGCCTGATCCCGCTGGAGAAGATCTTCGAGGGTTTTGGCGAGGCGGCCGAGGCGCAGGATCGGCCGAGGAAAGGCGGCGAGACGTGGACGCCGCCGTTTTAGGCCGCAGCGTCGACCAGCGTCATCAGACGTCGGCGCTGCCGCGTGTCCGCCGGGTATCGGCCCTTGACGTGCATCTGGATCGTCGCCAGCGGCTCACGCAGCTCGTCGGCGACCTGCTGCCACGTCCAGCCGTGACGGCCGCGCCAGTCGCACAGGCATTCGTCGTAGGAGCGGGGGTCGGCTTCCCAGTCATGCATCGGTGCGGCGTCCTTTGATCCATGCCCACGCAATGGCGATCTGGTAGGCGTCGAGCCATGCAGCCGCGCCTTGATCGTAGATCAGCCCTGCCTCGGCACGCACGGCGCAGTATGGCGCCTGCGGCACCTTGTGGAGCGACGCGCCGTACTCGGGATAACCCTCGTGCAGGGCGCGCCAGCCCTTGCGGGCATGGAGCGCGCGGGAAATGACGCAAAAGGTGCACAGCGCCGTCTGGTCGTCTGTCCGGCCGACCGTGCAGAGCAGCACTCCGCCGATCTGGCGCGCCGCCAGCGCGTAGCCGGCATGCCCCGGGATAGGCTCGCTCGCCGTGGTTAGCGCCCTATCGATGTGGCCGCGCCATGCGGCGAGTTGCGCATCGGTATAGGCGCACGGCTCACGGGAGGCCTCACCCGATCCGAGCGCGACGTGCCAGATGTATGTCATCCGCCGTAGACCTTTTCTCGCGTGATTCTTGATAGTTCGGGGAGGATCGCGCGAAGCTGTTGCCAGCTCTCGGCCGGGATATACCAGCGAACGAAATTGCTGCACGCTCCCTTGATCAGACGCGGCTGATAAGCGCCGGGTATCGATCTGCAGAGCTGCCAGGAGTGGTTGTCTCGCGGGGTCGTGACATCAAAGCCCGCCCTGCCGTCAAAAGGCAGCCGCTCCATAAGGAGGCAATGGTAAGACGGCTCGTGGAGCCGGCGGCGACTGCCCATCTGCGGGCTGATGTAACGGTAGCTCGGTCCGCTGCCCAAATCGGCCCATGCCGACCAATCCTCAAAAAAGGCGCCATCACGGCGCCTTTGGATTTCGATCGTCATCGCTCGCCTCTCAAGCCAGGATAGCGTAGCCGCTGTCGCGGCACATATCGATCACTTCCTGGCGGCTGGCCTTGATGCCATACGAGCCTATGGTGCGGTAACTGCCGTTCGGATCACGGACCGCCGTGGCCCAGAAATAATGGTCGATATCTCTTTTTTCGGCATAGCTGTAGGCGGCGACTTTCTGGGTGACGATGTACCAGGTGTAGACCGCGTCGGAAACGTCGCTTTCAACGGTTCCGGCGATCGCGATGACCTCGGCCTCTGTGTAACCACGGCTGTCGTTGTTGCGGAACTTTGCCATCTGTCGTCTCCGCCATCTGATTTGTCCCCGAGGCGCGGGTATCAACCGATTGGCTGATGATGAGACTATAGGGGTAATTTACCCGTATGTCAAGACCGGGCGAAAAAAGCTGTCGCCGGAGCGGCCTAGTCGCCCTGCGTCTGGTTATCCTTCAACCAGAGCAAGCGGATTTGGTTCGGAGCCATGAAATAACCTTGAAGTATTTATTCCCGGCTTCTCAACAACCGACTGGCCGCTGGCCAGTTGTGGCGGCGGCGCGCAAGATCATGGGCACAAGAGCGCCGGGCGTCCTCGCGGCCAGCGGCCGCGCGCCCGGCGCGGCGTCGAGGGCGGGCGTCAGGCCGGCAACAGAGTGCGGCCCGGCAGGGCCGCGCCGATCATCTCTCGCCCCGTACCCATGTGTGGCTAACGCTTGCGCCGCCCGGACCCGTGGTCGGGCTGGAAATAGGCAGCGCGATTAAGGGCTTGCGTCCTGTTTCGTTGCACCCGCGCCCGCACCCTTATGCTTTGCAGGAATTGACCCGGAACACGCCTAGCAGCCGAAGGGCATGGGTGCTAGGCGCGAGTGCTAGGATAACAAGCGGAAATCGTTGAGGAATTTCGATGTCTAGCAGCCTAGCTGACATAGCAGCATTGTCTCTCACGCGCGCGCGCGCGTCAGGGAGAGAGAGTGCTAGACCTGCTAGACTGCTAGGATATCAGAAAGAGAAAGGAAATCAGCGACTTGCCCTAGCAGTCGATCCTAGCAGCCGGCGCGGCGCTGCTAGAACCCGTAAAATACGGGGATTTATGCGCCGGAGGGCAGTTGGGTGAGCGGAAAGGCCGGCATCGAACGGGTGATCGCCGAGGCCGACGCGCCGTCGATCGACGCGCCGGCCGAGCAGCTCGACATGCTGGGCGCGGCGAAGGCCGAGGCGCAGCCGGCCGCTGCGCCGGCACCGGCCGAGGGCGGCGGCATCGGCAAGGGCCGGCCGCCGGGCGCGAGGAACCGCCGCACCGACGAGATGGTGCGGTTCCTGAACACCTTCGGCCAGGGGCCGCTGGTCGGGCTGGCGAAGATCGTCAACGCGATCCGGTTCTACGGGCCGGAAGCCGGGCCGCTCGCCGGCCTGCCGGACCTTCGGCCGCTGGCGATCGCGCTCGGCATGGACGTGAAGGACGCGGCCGTGTTCTGGCGTAACTGCGCCGGCGACCTGGCGCCGTACATGCACCAGAAGCTGCCGATCGCCGTCGACGTGACGGGCGAGAGCGCCGGCAGCCTGGTCGTGGTCAACCTCGGGGCCGTCCAGGGCGACCCGGAGACGGATCTGGGCGGGCTGCTCGGCGGGCATCTGGGCGACGTGATCGACGGCGAGGTCGCGGATGACAGCAGCGAGGAAAATCAATGACTTACGGCAGGCCAATGTCGAAAGTCTCACGGCGGCAAGTCTCATGGATTGGTGAAGTATTTGAAATCACTGCGCTTTCCGGCATCTGGCCTGCACATCGAAAATCTGCAGGTCTAGGCGGCGGCGGGCACGGCCTGGCCGACGCCGATCGGCGCGCAAACCAGCGACAGGGGGGCGGCATCGCCGTCACGCCGCGCGGGCGGGCAGCCCCCGGAAATCGGGTTCCGCTGACCGAGCGGGGCAAGTCCGCGCAGGTTTCGGACTTTTCTGCCGATGGCGGAAAACGCGGAAAATTAGAAACGCCGGCAGATACGGGCGCGGGGGGCGGGAGCACCGCCAAAAATCCGGGCCGGGGTTACGTCTACCGCTGGGGCGGGGCCGGCCGGAAGGGTGAGATTTGCGTCGTCACGGCGCGGGGCAGCATGAACAGCCGGCGCGTCGAGTTCAAGGACGGATTTCAGATGATCACAAGCGGCAACGCGCTGGCGAGGATCCACTGACCATGAGCGACTTCGTCTACGACGAGCGACCGATGCGGGTGCACGAGTACCAGGCGCCGGGACCGGTGGCGCGAGCCTTCCTCAACGACCGCTCGCCGATCCGCGGCATCATGGGGCCGCAGGGCTCCGGCAAGACGACGGGATGCCTGTTCGACGCGGTGTCCTGCGCCACACAGATGCCGCCCGGCAAGGACGGGCACAAGCATTTCGCCGGCGTCGTCATCCGCGACACCTATACGAACCTGTGGGCGACGACGATCCGCAGCTGGCACAAGTTCTTTCCGCCGACGGTCGGCAGCTGGTCGGGCGGCGTGAACCGGCCGGCGGTGCACAAACTGCGCTTCGACGATCCGATCGCCAGCCGCAAGGCGGGCCGGCCCTGCTACATCTTTTTCGAGATGCATTTCAAGGCGCTGGCCGACCAGTCGGTGGAGGACGCGCTGCGCGGGTCGGAGTTCACCTGGGCCTACATGAACGAAGCAGATCGGCTGGCGGAAGACGTCCTTACCTTCCTGATCGGCCGCATCGGCCGCTATCCCGGCCAGGACATGTTCGCGCAGCAGACCGACTTCTTCCGGGGCATCGTGCTCGACATCAACCCGCCCGACACCGACAGCTGGATCTACCATCGTTTCGTCGAGACAAAGCCGGCGCTGCACCGCTTTTTCGCCCAGCCCGGCGGCCGCACGCCGAAGGCGGAGAACATCCGAGGCCTGCCGCGGGGCTACTACGACATGCAGGTGGCGGCGAATGCGCAGAACCCGTGGTGGATCCGGCGCATGGTCGACGGGCTGTTCGGCTATAGCCGCGAGGGCCTGCCGGTCTACGAGCTCTACGACGATGCGCGCCACTGCTCCGAGATCGAGCTGAAGCCGGATCCGGCACTGCCGATCCGCCTGTCGTTCGACCAGGGCATCACCGGGCCGGCGATGCTGGCCAGCCAGTTCTCGACGATCGGCCAGCTGCGCGTGCTCGGCGAGTTCGTGCCCGGCCGCATGGGGCCGCACCAGTTCGGCGAACAGGCTCGGCAATTTTTGAACGTCCACTTCCCCGGCCTGCGCGTCAACGAGCTGGCGGCGGTCGACCCGGCCGGCATGTCCGGCGAGGTGCGCGAGGACGCGCATTTCTCCTGGGCGCAGACGGTCGGCCAGGCCGGCGGCTTCATCCTGCAGCCCGCCGAAACCAACGAGCTCGACATCCGGCTGGACGGCGTCAGCCAGATGCTCGCCACGGATGTCAAGGCCGGCACGCCGTCGCTCTTGATCGACCCGCGCTGCCTGATGCTGCGCAAGGGCTTCAACAGCCACTATCGGTTCAAGAAACGCCAGAACAGCAGCGAGTTCGAGCCGAAGCCGGAAAAGAACGCCTGGTCTAACCCGCACGACGCGCTGCAGTACGAGGTCATGTCGATCTTCGGCCGCGCCGGCATCGTCGCCGGCCTGGCGCGCCGCGGCGGCGTGATGGCGGTGCGCCATGCGGTGGCGTCGCCGGCGGCCGGCGCAGGACAGAAGATCGACCTCGACCTGCGTTATGGCCAGCAGCGGCCGCCGATGGTCAACGCCAATTTCGATGTGTGGAAGTTGTGACTTCCGTTTTGCGATCGATCCATCGATGGAAAATCGGAAGCTGACCATTCGCCCGGCCGTGGCGTCGGACCTTGCCGAGCTGAAGCGCGGCCATCTGATGACGCGGTTTCTCGCCCGCGCGCTGCACTACCAGCTCGGCGACCGCTCCTGGGCGCTGACGCTCGAGGGCCGGCCGATCGCCGCCGCCGGCATCTGGCCGGGCGACGGCATCGCCGAGGCGTGGTTCCTGGCAACGCCGGCGCTGAAGGGGAAAAGCGTGCTGCCGATCGCGCTGCCGATGATCGCGGCCGCGCTGCAGAAACTCCATCGGCCGAGCGTGCCGATCATCGCCGCGGTGGCGGCCGACAATCGCGGCGGCCGCGCGCTGGCAAGCCGTCTCGGCTTCGTCGACGCCGGGCAGCATCCGGACCCGTCTTACCCTGGGTGTGTGATGTTCGTGCTGAGCGGATAAGTTTACACCTTGCCGCCCCGCTTATACTCGCGCCGTCCCTAGAGGTGCGCGACGTGGAAGCCATCGGCAAACTGTTCGGCCGCGACAAGAAGGCGGAGCAAGCCGCGAAGGCGCAGGCCGAGGCCGCCCATGCCGAGCAGCAGGAGGCGCGCCGGCGGCGCATCGAGAGCGAGCAGGAAGCCTCGCTCGCCACGCGCAGCGGCGAGGGCTCGACCTTCCTCGCCAACCGGGGCACCCGCTATTCCGGCCTGAAGCCGTCGCTGGGCTAGCAGGACATGGCCGAGGAGAGCGCCGAGCTCAAGCGGCTGAAGAAGCGCTGCGACGACGCCTATTCGAAGAACAGCCACTACCAGCGTTTCACCGACGATCTCTACGACTACGTCATCCCGTGGCGCCAGCCGACCGGCGAGATCGGCCCGGGCGCGCCGCGCACCGACAGGATCTACGACACCACGGCCTCGACGGCCGCCTTCCGCTTCGCCGGCCGCATGCAGCGCGACCTGACGCCGCCGTTCCAGACATGGTTCGAGCTGAAGGCCGGGCCGTTCGTGCCGGAGGGCGACGAGAAGAAAAAGCTGTCCGAGGACCTGGTCAACGTCTCCAAGGTCGTCGCCGGCATGTTCCATTCGTCGAACTTCGACGTCGCCAGCCACGAAATGTATCTCGACCTGTTCGGCGGCCAGGGCGCGATGCTGATGCTGGAGACCGACAGCTTCCCGTTCATCGAATATTTCGCCGTGCCGCAGTCGGAAATCGCCATCCGGTCGAACGGCCGGGGCATGAACACCGGCATCTACTGGAAACGCAAGTTCCCGTGCGGCGACCTCGAAACCATGTGGCGCAACGCCAAGATCGAGGACGCCGAGCTGGCGCGCAAGATCGCAAGCAATCCGGAAGACGAAGTCGAGATCGTCCAGGCGACCGAGTGGGACGCCGGGGCGAAGCGCTGGACCTTCACCGTCTACTGGACCAGCGGCAAGACGACGATCGCCACGGCCGCCACGCGTCTCTGCCCGTGGCTGACGCCGGCCTTCTACAAGGTGCCCGGGCAGGACAAGGGCGTCGGCCCCGGCCTGATCACCATGGGCGCCACCAAGACCGCCAACAAGGCGCGCGAGTTCTCGCTGAAGGCGGCCGCCTTCGCGCTGCTCGGCCTGTGGGCCTATCGCAACGACGGCGTGTTCAGCCCGTCGACCAGCCCGATGCTGCCCGGCGCGTTCTGGAAAGTGCAGTCGACCGGCGGGGCCTTCGGCGCGTCGCTGTCGCGCCTGCCGGTGCCCGAGAATTTCGACGTCTCGATGTTCGTGCTCGAGGATCTGCGCAACGAGATCAAGCAGGGCACCTTCGACGACACGCTGCCGCCGGAAGGCGCGACGGTGAAGTCGCCGACCGAGATCATCGAGCGGATGAAGCGCCTGGCCGCCGACCTCGCCGGCGCCTATGGCCGCTTGAACCGCGACCTGGTGAAGCCGGCGGTGATGTTCAACATCGACGTGGCGTCGCGCCGGCTGCCCGGCTTCCCGCGCGTCGACATCGACGAGCTGCTGATCAAGATGGAGATCGTCTCGCCGATCGCGCGCGGCGACCAGGCGGCAAGCGTCGAGGCCGACGTGCGCTGGCTGGAGATCCTGCTGTCGCTCGGCGGCAAGGAGATGATGCTGCTCTCGGCGCGCGTCGAAAAGATGTTCACCGACATCGGCATGAAGCTCGGCGTCTCCGAGCTCAACATCCGCTCGGACGCGGAAAAGAAGGAAATCCAGAATACGCTGGCCGGCATGATCGCCGCGCCG
>ERZ650311.710-NODE-710-length-19218-cov-5.354068_pt1 | contig 19218 bp, 39 predicted proteins | sample MGYA00376247_ERZ650311 | MGnify/ENA primary metagenome ERZ650311 (study PRJEB26733, sample SAMN07839324) | wastewater metagenome | biome: small river; feature: stream; material: water | place: USA: North Carolina | collected 2016-07-28 ... | reverse complement strand
CCGATTCAAGAAGAATACTCCATTTTTCAAAAAAACCCACGATCATATAATGGCCATGCGGACGGCTTTTCCCAACATTGAACAACTAGTTGCTGATTCAAAGTATCAAGAAATATTTAAGCAACGGGAACAGGAAAGTTATACATATGCTCACCCTAAATTGAACGTATCAAAAAAGGATTTTTTTAATCCTGACATTGGGGTAGATTATGTTTATGATCATGATGAAATTCATAAGATTGTGGCTCGTGGAGAACGACCTGCTTATTCTTACTTCATTAAGGACGGTGAAGATGTTATGTGTGATAAAGAGAAGTTTTTTGCATTACCTCTTCAAATACAACTCAATGCAGTGTTTGAAGAGTCAACGGTGTTGGCTTTAGAGCGTAGTCAAATTCCCTTCAAAGATCAAGTTGATCCTAAACGAAGTTTTGAAATGGCATTGGAAAAAGTTTGTACGAGCATCACATCTGGCTGGTTTAGAACGTTTGCATGGGAGCATTTCAATCTCGTGGAACAGATGTATCAACCAGACTATGCAGAGCATTTCTTCAATGCTGTTGCAAATAAAGAAATTATTCCACAACAATCGGAGAGCATTAAATGACTGAACTGATTCAAGCAATTAAAAAAGCACAAGAAGAACGCACAGAAGTAGAAAACATCATGGCACGCACAAATGATCTTTGTTATGTGTCTAGTGCATATCGACAATTTGATCGAGCTCTGTATGAGGCACGAGAAGAAAACCATAGCTTAACTGATGAGTATATCTTGAATGTGCTCAATGCTGTAAAAAATAAAGCAACTTACGAAAAAGTTGAAGGTAAGATGGTTGACGTGGTTCGTAGAGCTACTTCTTTGTTGTATGAAGCAAACAGAGTTGGAGTGACTGTTGATTTTCAAGTTCTGCTTCAAATTGATGGTGATGATGTTGACACCATAGAGTATTGGTCCACATCAAGTCTTTACTGCTGAGGAAAAATGACATGACTAAGTTAACAATGTTGGGTGCGTTTGAGAAAGCAAACGCAGAGCAAGATCAAATAATCAAATTGATGGATTCTGCAAACGTGTATGCAGATCTTTGGAATTGTTTTTATGAGTTTGGGGAGTGCGTTTCAGAAGCACGAGATAACGGCAACAGTGATGAAGAGATGTTGGCTCTACTCTCCTTGATAGATGCTCCTGAAACAGCCGCAATGGACTATATGTATCCCAATTTCTACAACAATGAAAAGGATACAAAACAATTACGTACTCTTTGGGATGCGGCTGTGGGTCTGTACAATGAAGCAAAAACTGTAAATGTGGAGTTGAATTTTGCTGACATCATCAACGTTGATCCAGGTGATGTAGAGGGTGTGTGCTATTGGTCATCTTCAAGTTTGGGTTGTTAACAGGAGACAAAACATGAGTAAAGAACTTTTACAACAAATTGATCAGGCTGTAGAAGAACGTAAGAAGATAGAGAGCCAGGTTGATAGGCTTTCTGAACTTGAAAACCTCAACTACGTGGTACAAGACTTTCAACGCAATGCGAGAAATATCGTATCGATTGCTGAAAAGCTTGGGATTCCTGTTGATTTGATGGAAATAATCAACAGTGGGATAGAAGAGCCAGTTCCAGAATATGATTCTGATCCTGATGATTGGGAAAATTCTGATTGGTCTTCATCTGATTGATGATCTAAGGGTGGATTTCCACCCTTCTTCTTTAGGTGACGTATGCGCAAAGATATTCAACATAAGATAATGGAATGTAAAACTGTTAGGTCTCGCTGTGATCGTTACGAAAGAAAAAATGCTATTGATGTGATGACAGCACCATCAAGAGAACGCATGGTAACTCGTTCCAATAGATGGAATCGTTGGAGCATGATCAACTATGCTTTCATCGATAGATTACTTGAGGGTCATTTGGGCAAAAACTATGATCGGTTGTATGCTGATCTGAAGCGGATGTGTACTAAAAATAGGTGGCAGACATGTTATGTCATGGATTATGTTGTCCGTCGTTTGAACATAAACGAACCACTCATTTCACACGACAATCGCTTATATTTTGAACGCCATTTCCATTATTCGAGAGGCGTGAGTGAATTATCAGATGGAGATTGGTATGTAGATGAAAATCGCATAATTCAACGCTATAAAAGGACAAAACCATCAAAGAAACAACAGTTCCTCAAAGATGTTAAAGTTGCACAGTCTACAGAATTCATTTCATCAATTCACAACATGTGGTTTAAACAAATAGATGGCGTGTGGTTTGTTGCTGATATAGGTTCCCAGCACGTTTATTATACAAAAATCTTTTTGTATAATGACAGTGAACATTTCGGTTTTCGAAATGTATTGTGTTATCGTTACAATAGACACGCTTTTGATAAGAACAGATTTGATTTTGCAATGTTCCCCAAAAGTAAAGTACGTGGCAGTGTGTATGATATTGACAGAGAAGTGTTTGTTTCATATGACTTCACTGCTCCCAACAACATGATTGCCATTAATAAGCGCACATGTCCCAAGTGGATGGTAAGGTGTTTTTGTAAACAATCAGATATTCATGATCAACAAACTGATTGATTTTCACAGAGGTATATGATATGAGTGACCACGTATTTGATCTTATGAAAACATTAGATAAAGAACTGGATGAAGCTCGCAGTGACATGATGGAGGGAAATGCCCTCTCAAGCTTTTCGGAACACCTTTATTGGACAAAGGTGCGAATCGATGAATACTTGTTAAGTATAATTAAAGAGAAAAAGGACATTAGTGAGACAGTTCCAACAATAGATGATATTGTTGATCTCATGAATGATTCAAACTTCCAAGTGCAACCAAACACCCATTTATTTTTTATTTTCAAGTATCTACGGCAATTGGTACAAATGTGTGATGATATGAATATTCCCATTGATTTGAAGATGGTGTTAAAAGCAACAGATGAAGAATGTCCATTTATTAACCATTGGACGTACTCAAGTATGAACTGTTGATGGTGAGGAATCAATCATGAGTAAAGAACTTTTGGATGTATTACAACAGGCAAACAAACAGCGTCGTGAAGCTACCGTTCGTTTGGAACGGGCCATGGCAATTGATGATGTCAAGACAAATCTTTCTCGCATACAAGGACATGCAAGAGAGGTTGTGAAGGTGTGTGAGGAAAATGGGCTGCAAGTGAAAATAACAGACATTTTATCCCAAAAATTAATAGATGAAGTTCCATTTGATGAAGATGATTGGTGGTAATTATGGCTGTCGATTACACCCCTCGCAAAGAAAAAGAGCTACAACAGTTTCGAAAGGAAGTTGAGACTCTCAAGAAGAAAAAAACATTCATTTCCTCTGCTACACTGGGACCAAAAAAACAGGTGGCGGAAGAAATGGACAACACTAAACATATTCCTTCCAGAAACACTGGTGCTCATGACACAGCCAAACACACAATCATGAGCAAACGTTTTTCTGAGTCTCCAGAAGTTCGAAAAGAAATTGAACACAAAGCAACATTGCTGGCTCCTGTTTGCAATAAAGGTGCTTATACAGTAATAACATCTGAGGAAATGGCTAAAACAGCTGGTAGAAAAGTATGAAAGTATTTGATGAAAAGTGCGATGAAGGACAAACTTCCTTTTTGGTCACCTTTAGCTTCAAGGATGATGACTTTTGGGACATGGATACAATAGAAGTATGGTCTTCTATCGGTGCTACAAAACATGTTGAGAAATATGTTTCCAAAAAATTGAAATCCAAATACGGCAAACAATTCAATATAACACATATACAAGAGTGTTGAAATCTTTTTTATAATTCATGATAATGATATTATAAATCTTTTATTATGGATGCATGTCATGCATTTCAAACATTATGCTGTTGGTGGATGTGTGAGAGACATGTTCTTGGGAATTGCTCCCAAGGATTATGATTACGTAGTAGTTGGTGAAACGCCTGAGAGTATGATTGCTCGTGGGTTTAAACAAGTAGGTGCCCAATTTCCTGTTTTCCTGCACCCTGAAACCAACGAAGAATACGCGTTGGCAAGGACTGAAAAGAAACAAGGCAATGGATATCATGGTTTCATCTGTGATTTTAACCCTACTGTCACCATTGTGGAAGATTTATTCAGACGGGACCTTTCTATCAACTCAATTGCCATATCTGGTGAAGATGAAAGTGACATTATTGATCCTTATGGTGGGTTGCAAGATCTCCATGATCGTGTTCTTCGACATGTATCTCATTATTTTAAAGATGATCCTGTTCGTGCTATTCGGTTAGCAAGATTTGCTGCTCGTTATGAACATTTAGGATTCACAATTCATCCTGACACAAGAGCCTTAGTCAAACAGATGATTGCAGAAAGAGAATTGGATCACTTGGTTCCAGAACGTATTTGGGAAGAATTTAATAAAGCATTTTCTCACAATTTTTCTGGATTTGTTAAGTACTTGTTCGAATTGGGTATTTTGGAAGTTATCTTGCCAGAAGTTTTTAACCTCCATGGTGTTCCCCAAACAGAAAAGTACCACCCTGAAGTTGATACTTTTGTTCATACCATCCTCTGCCTACAACAAGCAGAGCGTTTATATGGCCACGATGGAGAAATCTTATGGGCGGTGATGCTTCATGATTTGGGAAAGGCCGTAACACCTGCCGACATCTTGCCCTCTCACATACACCATGAGCGGAATGGTATTCCGTTGGTGAAGGATGTCTGTGATCGATTGAAGGTTCCTACTTCTTATCGTAATCTTGCGATGATGGTGTGTGAATTTCATTTGGATTCTCACACTGTGTTGACTTTCAAAGCAAGCACACTTGTAAAACGTTTTCGCCAATATGGTGCTTATCGCAACCCTGAACAGTTTTTCAAGTTTGTGAAATGTTGTGAGGCAGATGCAAGAGGAAGAACTGGGTTTGAAGATAGAGCATATCCTCAAGCGGACTATTTTTTACAAACATATGAGATTGCCAGAAACGTCAAATTTCAAGAATTGACAAACAGCAATCAAATTAAACCAGAGCACATTCAAGCGAGACTGGATGAGTTACGTTCCAAAAGAATTAACTCTTCTGATGTTTTCAAACAACGTGCTCAATTAAAGTCTCAGGAGACTAAAGATGTATAATGATCTCAATCCAATTGTGGCCAAATACCAAGAATTTTTAAATCAATGTTTGGCTTGTGAGAATATTTCTCAATATTCAGATTTAGTGGAACGTTGGGATCAAGAGCATCCTGGCATGATGCATAAACTCAATCTGAGAACAGCACACGGTTCTTCTGAGGGCGTTTGGGCATTGTGTTTAACCAAAGAAGATAAGAAGTTGGTTGAAAATGATAGTGCTAAAGGGGACAAGTACGTTGCCATTATTTGCAACATGCCCATAATGGTAGATCTGTGTTGGGGTGCTTTTGTGGTGGCAACAACAAATGGTGTTGATCGACCATCTGCATCAATTGAAGACCAAACCGTTTTGAACGATGTGACAAACCACATTAAATCAATCATTGAACAAGACACTTCCATTTAAACACCTGAGGCGTTTCAATCATGAACATTAGCAAACAATCTTGGCATTATCGCATGTGGATGTTTTTACTCAACAATTCTCCTGTTATAAAATTTCACGCAGATGAATTGGAATTGCGCACTTGGGTTGAGGACAATGATGATTGGACAAGAGGCCATTGGGAATATCATCCACCCAAGAATCTGTGCCAATATGTAAATAGATTGCCGTGGTTCTTATTTGTAAGTCTGTTATTTTTCTCGTTTATCGCTCTCTGTGTTGGGATTTTGTTTGTGTGGCCTTTCATGGATCTTTTTCTTGATCTGTGGTATGGACAAATGTTTTTCGGCAACCTGACAATAGTTGCTGTAATTTGGTTGACACTCATTGTTGGTCTACTTTTAGCTTTTCTACATCTGGTGTATATTGCTAACGGAAAAAAGGACACCAACGTATTGTACAAGGCTGCGAGCATCGTTGGCCCAACATACGAACTCATCTCCACCTATATTTCCGATCGTCACAACAAGATTTGTCGTAAACTTGAATTTAAGAAGTAAGGAGAATCAAAAATGTTGATCGTTTATTGTGATGGTAGTTGTTTGGGAAATCCTGGACGAGGTGGTTGGGGAGCAATTATCTCAATAAATGATCAAGAGTTTGAAATATATGGTGGTGAAAAACTCACCACCAATAATCGAATGGAATTGATGGCGGCAATAGAGGCTCTTTCATTTATAGAAGACATCAACCAACCAATAACAATGTATACAGATTCTCAGTATGTGATAAAGGGAATTACAGAATGGATCAAAGGATGGAAAGCGAAAAATTTCAAAAATGTGAAGAATGTAGATCTTTGGAAAATACTTGATCAAAAAGTAACTGGTTTGAATATTACGTGGAATTGGGTTAAAGGTCATGCAGGCAACGTTATGAATGAAAGAGTTGATGTATTGGCAAAAAAAGGTGCATATGAGAGTTGACAACCCTTGTCCCCTTCATATATAATGTTATTATCAAAAGTTAATTCGGTCGTATAGCTCAGTTGGTAGAGCAACGTCTTTACACGGCGATGGTCCTCCGTTCGAGTCGGAGTATGACCACCAAATTAACAATTTAGGGTGTGATCATTCACCTTCACCTTCACCTTCACCTTCATACTCATCTACCATTTTAACCAAATCATCGTAGAGCAATGATGATTTGGTTTTTTTGTGATTGTTTTGTGAATGAGGGATCAAATCACAATTTAAAGGATGTGTAATATAGAATAGATCGTAATTGTTCATTATCGCTTCATGTACTGACACCTTATGATCTCTAGACAACCCATTTGGATTCCATTTTCCTGACTTACCTTTCGGTGAATACCATCCCTGCTTAGCTAATAAATTCAAATCAAACAATTCTGGGAAATTGTACACATTGAAACGAAATTGATATTGCATGCGAAGATTGGTATGATTAATGCTGCACGCATCACAGAATTGACGTTTGTGTTGTAGCAACATTTGTTTTTTGCACATTTTACATTTACAGTTATATAAGACACAAAATGGCCCCTCTTTGACATACTGTTTAGACTTTTTCTGAGCCTTCGTTTTGACTTTTTTAATAGTAGGAGATGTTTTACCTTCGCCCCACTCGGGATTGGTGGATCTAATCGTTTCAATGCGTTTCTGTTGAATTGATGTATGATCTCTGTGAGCATTTTTGAAATGTGCAGCACAAGAGTTATTGCAGAATTTTTTATATCGGGCTGTAAACGTGTTATTACACCATGAACAGATCTTGGTATTTTGTTTTTTTGCTCGTTCAATACGTTGTTTGAGATGATTATTATTCTCTTTACCCTTCATTATGTCTTCTTTTGTGAATAGGTGAAATTTACTTTTTTCTTCTTCAGAACCATGGGTTCTCATTAAATGAGTATGAATTCCCTTCACACTCATTTCACGTTTGCAAATTAAACAACAACATTTCATATATCGCATCCTTTTTAAATATTTATGCGAAACTAACCCACCCCACCAATTATTAAAATAGGTTGATTGTTGATTAATATTTTATAACCATATATAATGTATAAATAAAAAGTTATTCATTTCCTTGTGGTATAACTGGATGTGCACTGGTCTACGAAATCAGTGTATGCAGGTTCAAATCCTGCCGCATCCACCAATTTAATGGAAGACGCAACATGATATACATTTCAGCACCATACAACCACTCTGATTTGAAGGTGATTGAAGAAAGAATGTCTATAGTGTATTCGAAATTCGCAGAACTTATGTTGCAAGGAGAAATTCCTGTGTCGCCACTCTTGGCCCACAGTGTGGTTATTTCACATCCTGTTCCTTCTAGTTCAGAATTCTGGGAAAGGTATTCGATAACATTGTTGTCGAAATGTAATAAAATGGTAGTGTTGCAGTTAGAAGGTTGGAAGGAATCAACTGGCGTTGCATATGAAATCAAATATGCACTTGAACACAACATAGAGATTATTTTTGTTTAATGGATGCGTAACTCAGCGGTAGAGTCCACCACTGATAATGGTGTGGTCGTAGGTTCAAATCCTGCCGCATCCACCAATTTAAAATGGGCCCCAATGTTCCTAGGCAGGCGAGTTGGACTCCAAATCCGACTGTGCGCGGTTCAAATCCGTGGGGGTTCGCCAATTGAAAAGGCTTTGATTATTCAGGGCATATCTTTTTGGAGGCAAATATGGAAGACTGGATGATAAGAGCTCTCGAAAAGGCCAAAGAGCGAATTTCCAAAATGTCCAAGGAAGAGATATATGAAGAATTGTACGGCGAACGTGACCGGAAGCGTGCTCATGCTCTAAAAGTTGCTCCAGCTGTTTCTAATCTGATCATTGATAATGATATTCATTTTGATGACGAAGAGTTTCGTTATTTCCCTGGACGTTACCAAGTACTTCTCAATCATTTCTCAAAGTATGACATTGAAACGTTTGCAGGATGGTTGGATACATCTGATTCTGATATAGTGTCGTATAAAAGTTCTCAAGATGAACTTGATTTTCCCAATGAGCAATATCATACCAAGTTTGGTGTGACAATTGATATTATATGGGGCCAAGGGGCAAGGATTAGAGTGTATAAAACTGTTGTTCCTCCTCCCTTTTCTGATGAAGAAAAGTTTATTAAATCGGAGAATTAAAAATGACTGATATCAACCATCGTCGCAAAAACCGCAAACCTGTCAATCAAAGACAAGGAAAAGATCATATGGCGTATGAAAATGGATATGCTTGGCCTAATAATAAAATTGATGGTCACAGTCAACGTGTCGGAAAAACTGACTTTTTAGATAAATCAATGCATGGTTGGGGTCGTAAAACTCTATTGGGAGATTGTACCATTTGGGCATTTATAGGAAATGATTTCTGTAAAGGTCATCGTGGTATGGCCAAAGCTGTTAAAGGTGCAAAAAAATTTGTTCGCTCACGTGTTAGATTTCATGAAAAAGCGGCCACCAAACGTATAGTACAAAACATAGAAGAATAAATACATCAATTAATCGATCTTTCACAATGTTACTGTCAGATGTATTATTGCTTATTGAGTAACAAAGACACAATCAAATCACAAACAAAGAAAGGAATGGAAGCAAGAGGAAATCCAAGAAAAATATAGTACAATAATAAAATTATTGGAGTATTGTTTAAATGGTAGATAAACGCAAGGTGTCTTTAGAAAATGTTCCCAATGGGAATCGTTTTTCGGAACGAGAAATGGATAAAATGGCACCAATGATTGCCAAAACCATAATTGACCTGAATTATCATTTAACCTCTGATGTTGTTAATTATTGGTATTTCGATCTTCCAAAAGAATTACAACAATTTTCTAAAGAACAATTATCATTATTCTTAGTATGGTTGGATATTACTGATCGAGGAATCATCACAACTGTTAGTACTGATTCTTCAAGATCGGTTCCAAATAAACAGTTCCAAACGAGTTATGGAGTGACATTTGATGTGACGTTTAATCTACAAGGATCTGATGTATGTGTGTATAAAAATGCTGCTTGACCCATTAGAACGAAGAAATAGAGCTAAACAACAATTGCAACAAATCAGTTCAATCATTAAATTGTATAATTGTTGTATTACCGCTACAAACGAAGAGCCTCCATCCAATCATCAAATAATAAATTTATTTGAAACAAATGGTATAACGAAAGATGATCTGACAAATTTCATTTGGTGGCTAAACACCCATGATTTAGATGTGCATGATAAATTTTTAAACACGGCAGCATACGATGAAATATGTGAACATCTTACAACAATTGTTGAACTAAAAACTGGTATAACATTTTATGTGGGAATTACTGATACAGATGCTGTTGTTAGTGTTTATCCCACAAAAGTTGAATAATCTTTTATTTTTTCTTATAATTTAACTATATTTTTATTGTCAGGGGTTTGCAAATGAGTACTCTCATATTAACTTTCAACGAAGACCAAACAATAGCAGAGTTTACCCAAATTCAGTTCTCCAATAGCGTCGGTAATTCACTTGTTGGATGGCCGTCATCTATCGCTAAAGTCACTGTGGAAGTGAACGGAGGACCTACTGCTAATGGATATTATTACGATGCCATCGTTATTTGCGATCAATCATTAATCAGTCCCACCGATAACCCCATTGTGAAACCAAATCAGCGAGGGTTGATGCAAATTGGTAGCAAGTCACACGCTGAGCGCATCATTGTAGGTTTGCGAAAAGCAATTGAAATGGGGTGGCTAAAATGAGTATGATTGACATTCGCGATGATGTGGTGTCGAAAATTATGGTCACAGATAATTTGAGCTTAACTCCTAAGGAGTTAGCTTGGGTATCGATTACAAAAGGAATTACAATTCAAGACTGCGTCAACATGAAAATTGTTTTGTGCGGTAAAGCTCAGGTGCAAGATATGATCAAAGCACTTCAAAAAGCTATTGAGCTTGGTTGGGTAGATGAGGATATCCAATGACCACGTTAAGTTACACAAAATATAAACAGGATCCGAATTCAAAAGGACAACGATATGGACAGTGGTTTATTAACAGATATATTCCATTAGTAACGTGGCCGGAACTGTTTTATTGTGAAGATTTGAAAAAATGTGACGAAATGATTTCTCAGTGGTTATTTGATCACCAATACTTCAATGAAATGCCACCGGAGCGAAAATGGCCACCATTACCGTAGTACCAACAAGCAAAGGATATATGTGTAAAGTAAACAACAGCTATATTGAAAATGATCATGGATTCACCTGCATGCCGAGAACATATCGTTCCGTCACTGGTGCAATATGTGATGCATTTTTTGACAACTCGCAATTGTTGGATTCTGCTTCCGTTGAACAATTGAAGCAGATTTGTGAAATTCTAAATGTGGAGTTGGTTCTTCCCACTTCCCAAAATGGAGATAACACAAATGACTGATATGGTTTTCTTTCGCATACTCAATAGTGGCAACCACATTGTCACCATGTGCTGTTCAGAAGATCGAGTCGCAGTGTCGTATTTCATCAGCATGTTTGATGATTCTGATTCAGTCCTTGAATATAAAATAGTCGCATCAAATGGAGCTTTATTGGCTCCTTGTCATTTCGGTTTCGGTGAATGGGCCTGTTCAAAAAAATGGGTTCAATTCTTTTCCCACGAAGAAACAAACACCGATACCAACTAAGTTTACAAAACAGCGTGTTTATTATATAATGAACACACATCAAAAACATTTACAAGCAGAGGTAACGCAACATGTCACACTTCATCAAATCTGGCAACATCTTTCGTGTTGCACCCAGTGCTGCACTGGACATTCACGAAACCCTACCAGGTGGCGTCTTCGTTGTGAAACGCAGTATGGAAATGGGCTTCTTCCTTGAGCATATTGATGATTTCAAGATGCCTTCCAAGACATATGGTTCCACAGCCAATCAAGCCAAGCGTATCTTAGATACGTTTGAACATCGTGGTGCCAGTACTGGTGTGATGCTGGTTGGTGAAAAGGGTTCTGGAAAGTCTTTGTTGGCTAAACAAGTTTCCAACAATGCTGCAAAAAATGGTGTCCCTACGATTGTGATTAACCAACCCTGGGTTGGTGATGAATTCAACCAATTCATTCAACTGATTCAACAACCTTGCATTGTGTTGCTTGATGAATTTGAAAAGGTGTACGATAGTGACCACCAAGAGCAATTGCTCACCACATTGGATGGTGTGTTTAGCAGTCGCAAGCTGTTCTTGTTCACCAGTAACAACAAATATGGCATGGATCGTCACATGCAAAACCGTCCTGGTCGGATTTTCTATCTGTTGGAATTCCGCGGTCTTGATAGTGACTTCATTCGCGAGTACTGTGAAGATAAGTTGATCAACAAGAAGTGGATCAACAGTGTGGTGAACATTGCAAACGCTTTCAACGAATTCAACTTCGATATGCTCCAAGCTCTGGTTGAAGAAATGAATCGTTATGACGAAGAACCCAAGGACGCGTTGAAGTGGTTGAACGTCAAGGCGGAATTTGGTGGTGAACTGCGCTACATTCCCACCATTCTCATCAACGACAAGGAAATTGAACAGGATGCGTATGACACAGATCCTCTGAACATTCGTCCTTTCATGCAGGCGTTCCGTCTCCACTACAAAGTGTACAAAGATGTTGAAAAGGTTGTGAAGGAAGATGGCGATGACGACGATGATGATGAAATTGATGACAACAAGCGTGCATTTTCGTGGACGCAAATCACGTTCTCTCCGAGTGAACTGATGAGCATTGATCACGAAACTGGCAACCTGTTGTTTGTCAAGGATCAATATAAACTGATCCTCAAGCGTTGGGTGCCGCCTGCACGTCCTGGACAGTGGGATGCGTTTTAACGATAAGCGAAAAACGGTCCCTTAAGGGACCGTTTTTCTTTTGGAGAAATATTATGGCCCAAAATGTAACAATTTGCATACGTACGAGTATGGACAATGAGACGTACATAATTTGCCCTGATAATCCGAGAGACTTATTTGAGGTCGTATATTCTTTTCAACAATCGCCTTATGTCGTGTGGTTTACAGTAATGGGCTGTCAAGGTGATGAAAGAGGTCCAAGAGATTATGGGTTTGGAATGTTTGAAAAGTGGGTTGTTGAAAGAGCCGGAGAACAAAATCATGTCTGAACAACAGCGTAGAGTTAAACAAGTGATTGTTTGGCGAAAGGATCTTAAAGTTAGATCGGGGAAAATGGCGGCGCAAGTTGCCCATGCAGCAATGGGTCCTATTTTCAATATGATGAATCGCATCGATTGGGATGATGGTTCTAAAATTATTGATTATGCTATCCACACTGATGAGGATTCACCTTTTGTTGCATATAAAGAAGGAAGATTTACAAAGGTTGTGGTTGGTATTGAATCTGAAGCTGAGCTGTTAGCCCTTGTAGAGAGACTTAAAGGTACCAATATTCCTCATGCACTTATTTGTGATGCGGGATTAACGGAATTTAAAGGTGTCCCAACAAACACTTGTCTGGGAATTGGGCCATGGTGGTCGGATGAAATAGATCAATTTACGGGATCATTGCCTCTTATGTGATAAATATTGACGCATGTGGAGAAAAGATAATGAATCCGTTTGATAAAAAAGGTGATAAAACACTATCACGAATGGTATATGCAGCAATAGTGATTGTAATTTTGATTGCCCTAGTATAAAAAACTTTTAGGGTATTGTATAATAAGATCATTGTAGAATTTTCTACAATGATCTTTTTTTTAACTAGAGGTTTTTAATCATGGGAATCACCGTAACAGCGCTGATTGCAATTGCAATCTTGTTTGCAGCAGTTATGTTTGCTGCAATGATCTTTCGACGGGTTGTACCAACCAATATGGTACATATTGTTCAAAGCAAGAAAAAGACCGTGTCGTACGGACGATCACACGAATCAGGTAACGTATATTGGGCTTGGCCAAGTTGGTTGCCATTGATTGGGGTTTCTGTAACGGAATTTCCTGAATCAATCTTTGAAGTAAGCCTCAAGGATTATGATTCGTATGATTCAGCACGTTTGCCTTTCATTGTTGATGTGACCGCGTTCTTTCGGGTCAAAGACTCTGCAACTGCTGCTCAGCGAGTTTCGAGTTTCGGTGAACTCAAGACACAATTGGTGGCCATCCTGCAAGGCGCGGTACGACGCATTCTTGCAACCAATACTCTCGAACAAATCATGGAAGCTCGAGCTGAACTGGGACATCAATTTACTCAGGAAGTGAAAGATCAGATCGAAGAATGGGGCGTGTTGCCTGCAAAGTCCATTGAATTTATGGATCTTCGTGATGCACGCAGTTCTCAAGTGATTGAAAACATCATGGAGAAGGAAAAGTCTCGAATTGAACGTGAGTCTCGCATTGCTGTGGCTGATAACCGCAAACAAGCTGAAACGGCAGAAATTGATGCTCAGCGTTTGATTGATGTTCAGAAGCAAGAGGCTCTTCAACAAGTTGGTCTCCGTACTGCTGAAAAAGATAAAGTTGTTGGTATTGCTCAAGAACAAGCCAATCAACAAATTCAAACGGAAGCTGCTATCACAACTCAACGTGTAATGGAAGTGAAAAGTATCGAATTGGGTCGTGCCGCTGAGATTGACAAGAACGTCAAGATTGTTGAGGCAGAAGCTGATAAACAGACTCAAATGATCAAAGCACAAGCCAATCGTGATGCTAACATTCTGGCAGCAGAAGCTGAACAGCAAACTACCATCCTCATTGCTGCTGGTGATCTCGAAAAGGTGGTCAAAGAAGCTCAAGGTGTGGAAGCTCTCGGTAAGGCGAAAGCTGAATCTGAGCGATTGATTTTGATGGCACCTGTGGATGCTCAGATTCGTCTGGCAACAGAAATTGGTGAAAACCAAGAATACCAAAACTACCTGATTACTGTTCGTCGGATCGAATCCGAACAGGCAATTGGTGTAGCAATGGCTGATGCCATCAAGGCTGCAGACATTAAGGTCATCGGCACCAATGGCAATATTCAGGAAAGTGTTGGTGGCATCATGGATATGTTCTCTGCTAGTGGTGGCACGAAGATGGGTGCCATGTTGGAAGGTTTGGCACAAACTGAGACTGGCAAGCAGTTGATTGGTGCGATCACTGGTCAAAAGGCAGAGTAACAGTCAACGAGCAACAAAAAAGGGAGACATTTGTCTCCCCTTTTCTTTTGAGATGCTAATTATGAACAATATAGAAAATCTTACATCGAAAGAGTTAGAACAAATATGCAGAGATACAGGCTATTTTAAAACATTCATCAGATGGTCTAATTTCGTCGGATACTCAAAAGATGACCATGCAATATATCGTTGTGGGTTCTCAGATACTTACGATAGTGCTATTGGAAATTTATACGTGTGGGTTGTTGATGGGAAATATAAATGTGATTTTTGACTTGTAAACCAACACAAAATCACATATAATTACAAAAAAGGAAACACAAAATGGGTCTTGATGCATATTTGCGAGTCTGCACACCAATTGAAGCAACAATCCTTGATAATGGCATTATAACCATACAATTAAAAGATGTGATTTGCGAATCTGGTAATTACTACATTTTCAGCAACATACCGACATTAATTGAATGGCGTGAAAATAGGGCACTACATAAAGCGATTTATGATCTATATTGTCGAACTGTACCAGAATGTATTATTCCTCCATCTTCGTTTAATGTTTGTTTTCATTTAACAGAAGAGGATATAATAGAATTGTTGAATATTCCTAATTTAATTGAAGATTGGGAATATGAACGATTTCGTGATGCGATTGAATTGATCCATCGTGGCTTTGTTGTTTACTACATATCAGATTTTTAACCAAGAGAGAAGCGAAAATGAGAAAGTTAGCTACTATAAGAATTGTTGACAATTTAACACCTATTCCAAATGCTGATCGAATCGAAACAGCGTGGTTTGGCGGATGGACTGTTATTGTTCAAAAAGGTCTCCATGAGATTGGAAAAAAGGTGATGTACATAGAGGTGGATTCTTGTCTTCCGATTGATCATCCTGCTTTTTCTTCTCTTGCTGAACGAGGTGTTAAAGAGATTGAAGGTAAAAAATATCATCGTCTGAAAACGATAAAAATGAAAGGTCAAATAAGCCAAGGGTTTGTTTTACCGTTGAATGTGATTTCTGATGTTGAAATCAGCGATGATGCTGATAAAGATTATTCGGAAGAACTTGGAATCATCAAATGGGATCCAGAATTATATTCTCCAACAGCATGTTTGGCTGGTAATGCTCTTCGTTCATTCCCTTCTTACCTTGTTCCCAAGACAGATGAAGAAAGAATACAAAACATACCTTGGATGTTAAATTCTGATTTATCTTTTGAAGAAACGTTGAAGATGGATGGTAGTTCCTTTACTGCTTACTACTGTTCAAATGATGAACATCCGTTTGGCATTTGCAGTCGCAATCTTCAACTGAAACACGAAGATGAGCAAAACCAAGATAATGTGTTTGTAAAGATTGCTGCCAAATATGACATTAAAAATAAATTGATGGCGTGTGGTCGCAACCTTGCCATTCAAGGTGAAGTAATGGGTCCAGGAATCCAAGGCAATAAGGAAAAATTTACAGAGTTGGATCTGTTCATCTTTAACGTGTTTGATATTGACAATCAACGTGAACTTCTTCCCGCAGAGAGAAGAAAAGTTGTTGCTGATTTGGGTCTCAAGCATGTTCCTGTTTTGAGTGAGAACGTTGTACTATCAACCACCTTTGCTAATATGGAAGAAATATTGGCTCACGCTGATGGTCCTTCTCTTGTTAGCAACTTACGAGAGGGTGTTGTGTTCAAATGTAACAGCTACGACACCATAAATGGTCGCGAAGTTGTATCATTCAAAGCCATCTCCAATAAATTTTTGTTGAAGAATGGCGATGATTAATACCTATTCTATTGTAATCTAACAAAAAAAAGCGTATAATCTATTATACGCTTTTTCTTTTTTATAGGTGTGAAATGGCAAAAGTAAAAAAGGTGCCCAGAAGAGAGCGTGGCACAATGAGAATCTTTTCCACAAAGTGTGGAACAAAAATGCAGAACACAGGCATTGATTGTTGGGTTCCTTTGGAAGATGCAATGAAAGTAGTGCGCCAATATGAACGGTTACGTGCAAGAGTGATCCGTGAACATGTACGTCGCATCAATAAACAACGAAATAAAGAAGAGGAACATAATAATGACAACAATCAATGAACAAATTATAAATGAAGTAGCACACATTCAGAAAAAATTGAAAAAATGGAAAAATAAATTAGATGAAGTGCAGACAATATGTTCGCATCCAAATGTGATAAAAACACACAAGTCAAATACTGGCAATTGGTGTCCTCAATATGATAGCTATTGGACAGAATTTAAATGCCCTGACTGTGGATTGTTTTGGACCAGAGTCGGGAGTGTGTGATGTCATTGTACTCATTAATGATGGGTTTCATGTTTGGTTTTTTGATTAGCAAATATGAGGATCCATGGAACAATTCAAACCAAATTGCTAAAGTGTGCATCATGTCTTTATTTTGGCCCTTAACACTTCTAGGTATGGGAGCAATGTACATATGGAAAAAAATAACAAAATAACAGCAGACGTTCCAACTATTTTTTTAGATCTTGATGGTGTGCTCAATTCCACCACAATGGGCATTTTAAACGGATATGACAATCGTTCCATGGATTTGGATTTAGATTCTCATTCTATTTCTATTCTTAATGTTCTATTGAACAGCCTACCAGATCATCAAATAGTTGTTTGTTCTTCATGGCGAAAAAATATCGATTTTTCTTTCCAACAATTGCTTGATTATGGGATTAAAGGTAATTTTGTGGATGTGACTCCATCACTACCTGATTCATGGTTTAGAGGTGATGAAGTTCAGGCATGGTTGGATGCTCATCCTGAAGTTACTTCATTTGTTTGCTTTGATGATGGCACTGACTTTTACCCTCATCAAAATCTAATTAGAACTAATGCAATGTTTGGAATTCAGTTGCCAGACATATACAGAGCACTTCAAATTTTAGATCCCAACGTGCAAACAGCACTTCATAATGACTTAATCACAGAATTCTACTCAATACCAATTGAAGATAGAAAGACTTTCATACCGATTCATTATTTTGAAAAATAACATGAGGTAAATAAATGGATAGAGTAATAAGAGAAGAAACGCCAATTGCTAAAAAAACATACAAATGTGATGCGTGTCGGTGGTGGTGTAACTACATGACACAGAATGATTGTGAAACTCCCGAACAAAAACAAATCATTCAAAATGCTAAACATGATGGTTGGAAAATACTACCAGGCCAACAATATAGGAAAGTAATTGGGATTCAAGATGGGGAATTGGTAACATTTAGAGCAAGAATTGATGTTGATCAATTGTGTTGGGACTTAGAAGTTTATCCCAATGAATGAAATAGGGAACTTAGTTCCCTATTTCTCTATCATTTTTTTGAGCAATGGAAGGTATACGTTTTAGCAAACGCTCATCCATTATATACCCCTTTATACCATATTTTAATGGATTTTTGTTTGCCAATTGAAGCAACCTAATAAACGACACCACTCTGTGACGTCCATCGTACACGTAATATTCCCCACTGTCCTGTTTAACTACTAAAATTGGTGGATACTTTTTACCATCCAAGAAATCTCTCAACGTTAACCCCGATGTTCTTTGTTTGAATTCTTCAGAGTTATCTGGCTCATCAGAATTGCCTGGTAGGGTGAAAGGAGGAGCATGATCAACTAAAATTTTCAGTGGAACCATTTTAACAGGAAGATTTCTTCTCGCAAAGTCCAACAAATCTTGTACATCGTGTGCAACATCAAGGTCACCAGCAATTTGATCGGACTTTGGAATTTTTGGATTTCTAAATTCCTCATACAAATCAGCTTCTTTTAAAAATGTCATAATATCCTTTAATGAACATTCTTTAATTTGCTTCCTCATATTTTTAGCAAACTGTGCCATTTTCTGAACATGTGGATCAGTAGAGTCCAACCCTTTTTGTATATCTTCATCTGTTATAGGATCACTTTCGTCTTTACCCAACCATCTATGAAATGCACCTTTTTTAATCATTTTCTGCTACACAAAAACATAAAGTATTTATAAAGTATTTATTGTAAAATGAATAGTTTTTTAGTATAATGAATATACGAATGAAAAACTCGCATAGATACCTTATGTGGCTTTTCGTGGTCTATTTTAGTGAGGAACTAAAATGTACAGTTTCAACGAGCCACTAGTTGCACCTGATTCAATCACAGTCAACAAAAATGAATGTGATTATGATGTTTTTCAAAATGGTGACTGTTTTGCAGTGATTGTGGGATTGGAACCATCAGAAAACGACGTTCTCGCTACTATTTTGTCCAATTCAACGGGTACTAAAGTGGATTGGCATTATTTTTCAGGGAAAGCATCTTTTCGGGTACTTGGATCAGTAAATGCTGTACAGCATCAATTGATGACAATGGTTCATCAGACGGATTTTGGGAAGATACAAATTCTGTTACAAGATGTTGTTGATGAAGAGTAAAATTTAATATACTTGTTTGGAGGACAAACATGCAACAAGAAATTGGTATCGTCG
>ERZ650311.709-NODE-709-length-19221-cov-6.417093_pt1 | contig 19221 bp, 28 predicted proteins | sample MGYA00376247_ERZ650311 | MGnify/ENA primary metagenome ERZ650311 (study PRJEB26733, sample SAMN07839324) | wastewater metagenome | biome: small river; feature: stream; material: water | place: USA: North Carolina | collected 2016-07-28 ... | reverse complement strand
CTAGCGAATCGCCGACTTGAGTACGCAGTACACGAATAGCATGCGCTGCTTCATCTCCGGCAAATTGATAAGTACTGCCAATTGTTGTTGGCAGATCTGCAACAAAGAAGAGGCTAAGCATTAGCGACCGAAGGCATCTCTAAATTTGCTAAAGAAACCTTGCTCGTGGCCCTTGATCTTTACATCCCCTGGCTTTTCACCGCGAGATGCTGCAAATTTACGTAGGAGCTCTTCTTGTTCGCGATTTAATTTATGAGGAGTTTGAACTTCAACGTGCACGATTAAATCTCCGCGAGTGCCTGCGCGCAGGCTCCCGTCGTGAGCAGGGCCCGGCTGCAGGTAAAGACCTGCCGAGCAGACCCGAAATCCCGCGCCCAGAACTCGCGCCAGAACTCCGGCGAGGACTGGCCGCGCTTGTGGTCGAGCAGGCGCGTCGCGTGGTACGTGAGCGGCGCGGACTCGCGGCGGTGCTCGACCGTCGCGTCGGTGCTCCACGGCTCTACGATGGTGTCGAGCGGCGCGCACACGATGACCGTGTGGAACCCCCGAAACGCATGTGAGGGATCGTGCCGCTCCGCGAGCAGGCCCCACGCGGCGAACGCCTTGCCGAGGAGGGTCTTGCCGGCGCCACACGGCGCGTGCAGGAGCACGTCGCGCGAGCCCCGCTTGAACGCGCGGATGATGCTCTCGAGCAGTCGTTGCTGGTAGCGATACAGGGCGGTCGGGCGAGACATCATGGGCGGACTCTCTCACGTCTTGCTGCCGATGTCAAGCCGTGAATTCGTCGCGCGCCTGCGCGACCTGCCGCAGCACGTCGACGCACTTCGCCGGGTCCATCTTGTCGCCGGTGCGGATCCTCGACTCGAGATCGATCCACCCGCCGTGCGTCGACCCAAGCAGCCGGAGGACTACGCCGCGCAGCAGCTCGGGGTCGTCCGGCCCGAGACCGCCCGCGATGCCGACGGGGAAGTCGGGCAGCGCCGGCACGTCGTCGAGCGACACGGGCGTGCCGCGTCCGCCGCTCCGGTCCAGCAGCCACGCGAGGTCAGGCGACGGTCCGCCTTCCATGGTGCTCCGGTCCGGCGCAGGCCACCCGCCGGCCCGGTGCTGGCCGATAACGACGCCGACGTCGTTGCCGTGGGCCTCGCGCGACAGGGCCCGCAGGCGATGCCACACCTCGCGCAGGTTGGCGACCGTCGACAGCGCCGGCGGGAGGTTGATCTGCACGCGACCGCGGGCGAACACGTCGAGCACCACCTGACGCCACTCGGCCGTACCGAACGCGTCGCGCTCGAGCCACCTGTTGGAATCCGGCAGCAGCGCGTGGGCGGCCGCGCCGCACAGGTGCACGGCGACCGGCACGCCCTCGCTGCGGCACACCCGGAGGACGTGGCGCGCCGCGAAGCCGCCCGGGTAACGCTCGTCGCCGGCCCGCTTCGTCGAGCACAGCAGGCCGAACTCGACGGGCACCGCGAGGTCACGAGCGGCGTCGATGATGGTCGTGAGGTCGTCGCAGAGGGTGCGGTTGTCCGCGCCGGTGAAAGTGATCGATATCTTGCTCATGCCTGTCCTGTCTGCCCCAGCGGGACGAAACCGTGATTCCCGAGCAGCTCGCCGGCGCGACGCCACAGGTATGCGACGAGGTCGACGTGGGCCTGCCACGCGCTTCGACCGCACAGGTGATTCTCGTCGAAATGGATCGTCGCGCACTCGTCGAACTTCTCTTCGATGCTTCTGGGCATGGTGGTGGAGTCTCGCATGTCTCGGCCCGCACGTCAAGCGCCGCCGGCACGAGAAGCGGCGCGGGCTCGGCCGACTTCTCGTGAGGTGACGCGAGGTGGCTCACCCCCGTCGGAGGCGACGCGGGCGATGACCTCGCGCGCCGCGAGCCGAGGCACCGCGCCGCGCAGCCACTTCCCGGCCATCGACACCGTGACGCCGCACGCCGCGGCGATCTGGGGCTGCGTCCACCCGTCGGCGCGCAGGTGGCTGAGCGCCTCGCGCCACGAGCCGGCGTCCAGCGTCGGTCGTCGCAGCCGCACCCCCGCGGCCGCCAGCGCGTCGACGGCCGCGACCGTGGCGTCCTCCTGCTCGCCACCTACGGCACCACCGGCGACCCCGTGCACCCACGCACGCCACGCGTCCTCGGCGGGTCCGGCGTCGCCGCCGGCGTCGACGCCCAGGCCGAAGCGCCCCGCGAGCGGGCGCATGAGCCGACCCGCCGCGCGGCGTCCCGTCGGCGACAAGATCTGCCCCGCGTGCATGACCATGTACCGCACGTGCGAGCGCACGTCGTGAGCGGTCTTGTCCGCGGGATTGGCGAGCCACCGCGCGTACGCCTCGCTCGCGGCGTCCCTCGCGTCCTGGTGGGAGCCCCACCGACGGCGCACGGCCGCGTGGACCCGTTGATAAGCGTCGATGGTCACGGGGCCTCCGGCGGGAACACGTCGAGCGCGTGCGCGGGCATCGAAACCGACAACCCGACCCACGACCGCGAGGTCGGGTACTTGCGGATCTGCGTCAGGGTCATGCCCTCGCGGGCGTACAGGTGAGCCTCGAGGCGGAGGCGATCGGCGGTGGCGCGGAGGACGTGGGCGATCGGCATGCGAAGTATCCTACGCGGGCGACGCGGGCGCGTCAAGCAAATTCGCATCGCCGGCGAGCGGCGGGAGCGGCTCCTCTGCATCGAGTGTTTCCCACGCGAGCAGCGGGGGTGGTCCGCGATCGGACACGCGATCAGCGCCGGCCGCTTCCACGAGACGATGCGGCACGCACGACCACAGCGCCGCCGGGTTGACGCCTTCGTCGCGGGCGCGCCGCAGGTCGTCGGCGATCGACCGCGGGGGCGACTGGTGCAGGGCGATGCGCTCGCCCTCGCTGCAGGTCCACGCGTACACGTCCCACGCCCAGATCGGGCCCAGGTAGTACGGGCCGACCGGCAGCGACGCAGGCCGGCGGCGAGCGATGCACCGCACGCGATACCCGAGCTCGATCAGGTCCCTCGCCCGCAGCGTCGCCGACGCGCGGGCGTACGACGCGGCCCCGAGTCCCTGCGAGCCGTACGTGTGGATCGACACCGACCGGACCAGGTGCCAACTTGCGCCCTCGCCCGAGACCGGTCCGGGGACCCGTGACGCGGCCTCGCGCTCCGCCTCACCGGCCGCGCGCTGCTCGTCGAACATGGCCGCGAGGCGCACGTCGAGACCCCGGCTCACGACGTCGGCGTCGGCTGCGGCCATCGCCGCAACGCCTTTCGCCCCCTTGCCCAGCGCGTCGCGCCAGCTCCGGTACGCGTGCTGCAGGTCCGAGAAGCGACACGGGGCTGGCGGCGCGGGCACGAGGCGCGCCCGTTGTGCCGGCGTGCACACAGCCGCGTAAGCGGCGCGGGTGGTCGCGGCGATGGTCGCCATCTCGACCTCGTGCGCGTCGCGCAGCGCGAGGGCCGCGGCCCGCGCGACCCGCCACGCGTCGAGCGCGGACGCTTGCGCTGGCACGTCGGCGGCGCTCACGTGGCCCCCTGCAAGCCGTTGACCGGGCCTTCGGCCCAGAACATGCGCAGGTCCGTGCCGTCGCACACCAGCGGTTCACCATCGCGGTCGTACGGCGCGACAGCCACGACGCGGGCCGGGTCGCGCCACGCCTCGTCGAGCGCTTCGGCGATCGAGATCCCGAACTTGCCGGTCTGCTCGCCGGGGAGCGGCAGCAGGCACAGCACGAAATTATCAGCGACGGCCCGGCGCACGCGCAGCTGGGCGCGCCAGGGCGGAGACGTGTTGTTGTCTCGTGGCGATTTGAAGTAGCACAAATCGAACGCGGGCAGGTTGCGGCCGTCCGGCAGGACGGCGGCGAACGGGACAACCCGGACTTGGTCGGCGGTGAGCATGCGAGCAACCTAGCAGCCGCGGCTCGTCGCGTCAAGCGGTACGATCAAGCCGTGGCCGAGCCGTCCCCGCAGTACGTCCGTGACCTGTCCATCACTGGCGAATTCGCCACCATCTCGGACGGGGCGATCTCCAACGTGATCGACGAGGTGGTCCTGCTCTACCAGTCGATGACCGCGGAGGACTTGTACGAGCGCGTGGTCGGGCTGCACACCGCGCATATCCTGAAGTCGGCGCTCACCGCGGCCGGCGGGCAGGGCGGCGGCAAGGGGGCCCTGACGCGCGCGAAGGTCGGGCCGCTCGAGAAACAGTACGCCGACCTCGTCAAGCCGGTGCAGCCGAGCGACGGGCTGGACGACTCGACGGAGTACGGCCGCCGGTGCAAGCGCCTTCTCAGGTCGCGGCTGCCGGCGATGCGCACGTCGAAGCCGGGGTGACATGAAGCAGGTTTACAACGGCTGGGCCCGCGTCCTCGCGGGCCTGAAAGAACTAGAAGACACGACCGTGGAGGTCGGGTGGTTCGAGGAGGACGCCGCGCGCGTGGCGTACATCAACGACCGCGGCGGGAGCCGGGGCGACAACCCGCCGCCCCGTCCCGTGCTGGGTCCGGGGATGGACGCGGCGCGCGAGGAGGTCGACGGGATCATGGCCGCGACCGTGTCGCGGGTGCTGCGGGGCAGCGGCGCGTCGGCCGTGCGCGCGGGAGCCGAGCGCGCCGGCGAAGCTGCCGAGCAGGGCGTGCGCGACGCCATCTCGGCGATCCAGCCCCCGAACGCCCCGAGCACCATCGCCGGGAAACACGGGTACTCGGCGCCGCTGCGGGGCTTCTCGCCTGACCGGATTTGGAACAAGCTCGAGCACCGCGTGACCTCGGGTGCCGTGGCCGCTAGTGACGACGGCGGCAGCGACGACGGTTAGCTCGCCATGGCGACGACCACGACGCGGGCGACCTGCGCGACCAGCATCGCAGCGATGAGGATGCGGCAGACGAGCCCCGCGCGCAGGGGCGTCGGGGCGGTGACGGAGGGCAGCTGATAATCACGTTGCATAGCGCCGGCACCTTACTCGCGTCCGGACGCCAGCGCAACGTGCCCCAGCGTGCAGATCGTCACGTTACGCGTTCGCGTTGACGGCGACCATCGCCGCGGCCCACAGCGGGTCGGAGAAGCTGATCTTGGTCTCGACGCGGACGGTCCGCGCGACCGTCACGCGCAGGCGCCCGTCGGCGAGCAGCACCGGCCGCCCGATGATGCGCTCGTCGTCGACGGTGACGGACCCGCGCGTCCCGGCGGGCACGGGTGTGGACGTCGTCGCCGCCGAGGCGACCGGTCCAGCCGGGACCGCGACCGATGCCGCGGGGCGAGCGGGGGCCGGCTTCGTCGTTTTGTCGAGCAAGCGGATCAGCGGCAGATACGCGTCGATGCGCCAGGCCCATGCCTCGAGGAGTTTGAGATCGGGTGCCTGCCCCCGCGCGTTGGCGTCGAGTTGCGCGAGCAGGTTGGCCAGCGAGCGCGCGCCGGCGAAGGTCCGCTTGTAGCTGCGCTCGATCTGCTGCGGGGTGGCCAGCGCTGTTGCGGCCGCGAGGATGCGTCGGGCCGTCGACGCGGTGCGCTTGTGGCCAATTTCGTCGGTGATGCTGACGGCGAGCACAGGCAGACTCGCAGCGACGGCCTCCCTGGCGCTCACCGCGAGGGTCGAGGTCGGCATTCCGGTGATACGCTCGTACAAGCGCAAGCGCTGGTCCCACCGCCGGATCATGGTCGCGTTCGGCTGCGCGCCGCCGACGGACGCCAGCTTGCGCGCCAACATCCACTTCGTGATCTTGAGCTCGATCATCGCACCGGCGACCAGCTGGGCGGTCGCTCGCGTGCGGGTCGACCGATTGTCGGCGTCGCGGGTCGACTCGCTCTCGATGATGCGCGCGAGAGCGACGATGTCGGGGGCGCTCGCCTGGACGGCGACGGGCGGCGCGACCGGGCATGCGGCGGCGGTGGTCGACGGGGAGCGCGTGGCCGGACGCGCGGCGGGAGCCGGGGTCGCGGCGACGGGTTCCGTCGCGGGCGCCGCGTCGGGGCGCACCGCGACCATCGCGTCGAAGCGCGCCTGCGCGGCGGCCTGCACCACGAGCTCCTGCAGCGCCGGCCAGTGCGCGCCGACGCCGATCGGCTTGCGGTTCTCGCGGAGGCGGGCGAACACCTCGTGACCGATGTGCGGCAGGCCGATGGTGCGGGCGGCGGTCACGTCGTCGAGGTTGTTCGCCCGCTGCCACTTCAGCATGCGATAGCAGACGGCCGCGTCGGCGGCCCACCCGGCGCTCTGCAGGTGCGCGCGGAGGTCGGCGGCGTCGCGGTCCGCGGCGGGCGCGGGCGACGGGAGGGGCACCCGCGTGGAGGGGACGGTCGGCGGGGCACCGTCGGACGAGACGATGTGGAGGGGAGCGGTAGTCGGAGGCGTCATGTGCGACTGGTCTGCCACGTCCGGCGCGTCGCGTCAAGCGGTACGATCGGGACGTGCCTCTCGTCTCCGACTTCGTCGACGTCCTGCAGGAGTTCGCCAACGACGACCTGCTGCCGATCACGTACTCGCGCGCGACGGCGCCGAGCTACTACGGCGGTCTGCCGGTCGCGGGCACCGGCGGCTATGTCGATCAAGGTGCCTTACCCGCCGGCGAGACGGTGGTCGTGCCCGCGGAGGACATCTCGACCGGCGAGCGCGACGAGCCGCGGCCGGACGGCGACAGGGCTCGCGCTCGGATCATCATCTACACCTCGGTGCAGCTGCGGGCCGGGCGCAACCCGAACCTGAAACCCGACAACGTGACGACCGCGGACGGTCGCACGTGGCAGGTGGCAAAGGCGGAGGACTGGTCGGCCTCGGGTAATTTCTGGGCCGTCGAGTGCGAGCAGATCGACGCGTGATCGTCAAGCATTATTTGCAAGAATCGACAGAACGCCGTTCGCGCTCAGCCGGTCGACTCCACGTACTCGATGCGCGCGGCGCGCCCGAAGTCTCGCAGACCAGGGTCGCGCCTGGCGAACGTGACGGGGTCTGCGTCGCACGTCACCCGCAACGCCCCCGGCGGGATCCCGCGACCCGCGTACCTGTACGGGCGCAGCACGTCGTCGGACGACACGAGCGGGATGCCGGCGACACGCATCACGCCGGCCGCGTCGTGGATGTCCAGCCGCCACAGCCCGTCGCGGTCGTCCCGCGGCGACCAGCGGATGGTGAAGCGGTAGCGCTTGCCCTCGAGGTACACGAGCCCCGTGACCGGCATGGGGTTGTCGGCGAGGCTGCTCGGGAGTCGGAGGGGAATCGTCGCCATGTCACATGCCGGTCTCGGTGGTCTGCGAGCCGAGCGCGATCGTGTCGCTGTCGGCCACCGCGGGGATCAGCGTGAGCGACACGACGCGCACGTGCTCGAGCGTTATCGTGATGTCGACCTGAGCGCCGTCGGCTGACGGCGTGATCTCCAGCATCGAGATCGCACGGTCCGCCAGCACGCGGCCCGGAAGGATCATCGTGAGCAGCTGTCGCTTCGCCTTGAGGTTGCGCAGATCGGTGGCCAGCCCGAGGCACCTGTCGGGCGCCGGGAAGTTCGCGTTGATCACGAACCCGATCTCGAGCGGCTTGTCCACGAACACAGCCGAGATCGTGCAGCGCTCGGGCTCCTCGAGGATCGAGTCACTGGGGCCTTCACGTCCGGACTGGATCGGGTGGCGCGCGACGGCCCCCTGCGACTGAAAGGACACCTGTGTCAGCAGGTCGAAAGCGATCGCCTGGTCGAAACGCAACGCGCCCGTGAGCGGTTCTTGCGGGATCACCACACCGAGCTGCGCGGGGTTCAGGCCGATGTACGACACCACCTGTAGCCTACCGCGACGCGTTGACACGTCGTCGAGCGCGGTGCATCATGCACGGATGCGCATCCGCGATCTCGTCGCCGTCACCCTCGTCATCACCCTCACCACCACCTCCGGCTGCACCGAGAACCGGCGCGCCCGTACCTACGGCGGGACCACGTACATGGACATCGCCGCCGGCCAGCGCGTCTTGAACGCCACGTGGAAGGACGCCAACCTGTGGGTGCTGACGCGCCCGCTCCGCGAGGGTGAGGCGCCCGAGGTGCTCACCTTCCACGAGACGTCCGCGTGGGGCATGCTCGAGGGGACGATCGTGCTGTGCGAGCACGCGGTCGATGCCAAGTCGACGCGTTGACACATCGTCGCGGACGTGCGACGAGAGGTCATGCAGAATCTCGCAGGACATCCCAAGGCGACGGCGATCTGCGCCGTCGAGCTGCAGCAGGCGGGCATCCCCGTCGAGCTGCTGGACAAGCCGTACGGCGAACCGAAGTCCGACATCGGTGGCCGTCTCGGCGACTTCACGTTCCGTCGCGCGTGGTACTACTGGGTCGTGAGAGGCCCGATGCCGCTCGCGCAGGCAGAGGCCATGTACGCCCGCCCAGTCGGCGCGCTAGACGTGCGGGTCGCTGGCCACTGCGGCTGTCCACCTCCCGCGGAGTGGGCTCACTGGCGCACGCCGGACGGGCGCATCGTGCATCACGATCCGACGGGTAGCCAGCGCGCGCAGCTTGCTGACATCATCGCGCGTCATCCGGATTTCGGGCCCTGCGAGGACGTGTTCGCCGACGACGCCTCCGCGCACCCGAACGCGTCGGCGTACGTCGAGTCGTACCATGTTGACTCCGCCGAGGGCCTCGCGTTGCTGGCACGGGTCATCGCGACGCTGCCGCCCGCCCCGGACAAGGTTGCCGTGGCGTCGCGCGCCGAGTGAGCATCAGTACACGATCGGCAGCTTCGCCTCGCGGATGCCCGCGGCGAGCTCCTGCGGCAGCTTCTCGTGGAACACCTGCGAGATCATCTCCCGCATCTCCCGCGGGTCGCCGGACACGGGACCCGTGAACGACACCGTCACCTGCGGCGGCTCGACCTTGACGATCGACACGGCCACCGGCGGTGGCGTGCCGCGGTTGGCGACGTCGTTGAAGCCGGCCGACGCGAGCAGCGAGTTATGGAACTGCCCGGGAAGCGGCATGCCGGAGTCGACACGCTCGCGCAGCTGGGCACGCGTCGCCTCCTCGGCCTGCTTCGCGGCCGCGTACGACTTCTCGCGGCCCTGTTTGCCTACGCCGGCCTTGATGCCCGCGCGCTGGCCCGCCTCTTTCGCCAGGCGGTCGATCTCTCCCTCGACAGTCTGCTCGTACGCCGACAGCTCGCGCTTCGGCTTGCTGCCACCGCTGCCGGGCTTGGCCATATCGAGCTCTTTCGAGAGCGCGTTGTACTCGGTGTTCTCGCTCGGCTTGCGCTTTTTGCCCTTCGCGGCGAGCGCGTGGAACCTGGCGACCTTGGCGTCGTGCGACATCCCGGCATCACCGCCGCCAGTTCCACCCGCCGACCCCCCGCGCATGTTGCTGGTCTGCTGCGTGAGCCCTTGCATCTCGAGCCCGAACTGCTGGCCGGTCTGCGCGGAGATCATCAGCTTGGACTGCCGCGTCGCCACCTGCTGTCGCGTGGTCGCGTCGAGCTCGGCGAACGACCCGACGCCGGCCTTCTTGACCACCTCCGCCTCGAACGCGAGCCCGGCCTGTCGCGCCTCGTACGCGCGTCGCTCGCGGTCGCGTGATGCCTGGTCGACCTCTTTGCCGCCCTTGTCGATCTGCTCGAGCGCTTTGCCCATCGCGTCGACGCGCATCGCGTTCGCCACGTCGACGATCGACAATTTGGCCCGCATCCATGCTTTCCCAACCGCCTCGCCGGCGAGCACGCCCGCGACCGCAGCCGCGGCGAACGGACCACCCGCAGCGGCGAGCACCAGCAGGCTGGTCCCGACGCCGCCGATCTTCTCGACGAGCGTGACCACGACGTCGACGACCTTCATCACGGCCGACGCGAAGGTCGCAGCCTTCTCGATGATCTTCTCGATCTTGCCGGGCAGCTCATCAGCGGGACCGATCAAGCCGCGCAGGTACTCCCACACGCGCTTGATCGCGTTGCCCAGCGTCTCGCCGATCCCCTTGCCCGACGCGCGCGCCACCCCGAGCCACTCGCCCATCGACGCGGCCACCTCGCGGATCGCCGGCAGCATGCCCTCGCCGATCTCGATCGCCACGACCGACACGCGGTTCATCAGCAGCTTGAGCGTGTTCTCGGTGGTCGCGCTGCGAACCTCGTACTCTTTTTGCACAGACGCCGCCGCGGCCTGCGTGTCCGTGGCGAGGCGCATCGCGTCGTCGAATTTCTTGAGGTCGGTCGTGAGGCTGGCGATCGGGCCGAGCGACTCGCGGCCGAACAGCTGCATCGACGTCGCGGCCTGGTCAGCCTTGGACAAATCGCCCATCGACTCGATCACCTTGCGCGAGATGGCGAGGCGCTGCTCGGCGGTGCCGGTGAATTGTTTAGCGACGTCCTTGCTGTCGAGCCCGAGCCGCGCGAACGCCTCACGCTGGCGGCGGGTCGCGGCGATGCCGGCCGACATCGAGAGGATGAAATTCTTAGTCGCGGTCGCGGCGATCTCGGAGGTCGCACCCGACGCGATCATCGCCGACGCCATGCCGGCGACCTCCTGCCCGGAGATGTTTGCGGCCTTGCCGACCGCGCCGACCCGCAGCGTCGCGTCGAGCACCTCGGCAGCCGTGCTGGCCATCGAGTTCGACAAAACGTTCATGGTACCGGCGAGGCTGACAACCTGGTCCTGATCGAGCGCGAGGTTCGCCCGCAGCTTGGCGAGGCCGTTGCCCGCTTCCTCGGACGAGATGTCGAACGCGACCATGGTCTTGGCCGCGTCCTCCACGAACCGCGTCAGCTCGTTGCCCTTGATGCCCGCCTGTCCAGCCGCGGCGGCCATCTCGGCGAGGCCCTCGGGCGTCACGGCGATGCGCGTCGACAGCGTTTTGAGCTCATCGGTGAGCGCATGGTAGGCGGCCGTGGTCTCGCCGGTCGGACCCTTGAGCCCGTCGACGACTTTGGCCACGTCGGCCATGGCCGACTCGAACGCGATCGCCTTCGCCGCCGAGCCGACGAGCGCGTCGCCGATCCCGTCGACCGCGGACCGCGCCGCGCCCGAGATCATGTTGCCGACCACGACGCCGCCGGCGACCGCAGCCGCGCCGGGAGCTTTGACGAATCGCTTTGCGAACGCGCCCGGCTTGTTGGCTTTGGCGATGCGATTCCTCGCGTCCTCCCGCATCGCCGCGAGCCGCGGCGCCGCAGCACCGCGGGCTGCCGCGCGGGCGGCTCGGTCCATCGCGGCCGCGGCCTTGTCCTGCGCGCGGGCGTTCGCTGCGGCCTCGCGGGCCGCGGCGCGGGAAGTCGCGGACAGCTCGCGCAGCGCCATGCTCGTGCGCTTCGCCGCGAGCGACTCGTCGGTCAACGCGAGCCGAGCCGCCGAGGTCTTTTTCTTGAAGTCGGCCTGCGTGATGATGCCGGCCTTCGCGGCCACGCGAAGGTCTTGGATCTCCTCGCGCAGCTTGTGAGTCGTGCGGACCGACTTCCGCTGCTCGTCCTCGAGCTGCTTCGTCGCGGCCTTGAGCTTGTCCGCGTCGGTGCGGGCCTTCGCCAGCTCGGTGCGGTTCGTGTCCCACTTCAGCTCGGCGACGAGTTTTTCTACGGTGATCGACACGCCCCGACATCTTACGTGCCCGGTGTCAATCGGCGTTAGCTCACATGCACCAGCGACGCGGTTGCGCGTGAGGTCCCGCGGTGTACGATGCGCCCGACATGGCCGACCCGGGATCGCTCTCCGACATCATCGACGTGACGATCACCCTGGCCGACGCCGAGGTGCAGCGTGACGGCTTCTCCGGCGTGATGCTGGTGTCGGAGCACGAGGTCGGCTCGCCGGCCCGCGTGCAGACGTACACCGGCAAGAAGGCGGACGTGCTCGCGGCCATGGTCGCGGACGGTTTCACCGCCGGCACGCCGGCCTACGTGCAGGCTCGCGCCGTCATGTCGCAGCGCCCGGCGATCGCCACGATCAAGATCGGGCGCAGGGACGCCGGCGACGCGTCGTGGACCGACACCCTCACCGAGATCCGCAGCGAGGACCCGGACTGGTACGGCCTCGCCTGCGACACCCGCGACGCGGCCGAGATCGTCGAAATCGCGGAGTGGTGCGGCTCGAGCGGCGAGGGTCAGTTCGTCCTCTACGTCGCGCAGACCAAGGACGCCGACGTCGCCACCGGCGACTTCGGCAACGTCGCCCTGACGCTCGCCGACGACACCACGCTCGAGCGCGTCGCCCTCGTGTGGCATGACCCGGAGGTCGCCAGCGGGGCCGCGTACGCGCGCCTCGTGACCGCCAACAAGGCGCCATTCGTCCTCGACAACGGGCAGGTACTCAACATCGAAGTCGACGGCGGGGCCGCGCAGCCGTTCACGTTCGCCGCGACCGCGGGCACGCGCATCGGTAACGTCGCAGGCCCATACGCGATCACGAACGCATGGCACCTGGACGTCAAGGTCAACGGCGGCGCGACGCAGGTCGTCACCTTCAACACGGCCGACTTCATCGACATCGGCGCCGCGCTCATCGCCGAGGTCGTGACGCTCGTCAACGCCGACACGACCGGCCTGACCGCCTCCGCGTCGGGCGGCTTCCTGCTGATGACCTCGGACACGAAGGGCACCGGCTCGTCGATCCAGATCGTCAACACCAGCACGGCGGGCCTGCTCACCGCGCTGGGGCTCACCGCGTCGACCGGAACCGGCACCGGCGACGCCGTCAACATCGCCGCGACCACGGTCGCCGAGGTCGTGACGAAGCTCGCCGGCCTCGCCGGCGCCGCCGCGTCGGCTGGCTCGGGTGACGAGCTCGGGCGCGTCGTGCTCACGAACAGCTCACAGAAGGGCGAATGGGGCACCCTGCGCGTGACCGGTGCCGTCGCCAACGACGCGCTCCGCTTCTCGCGGGTGCTGACCAAGGGCGCCGGCACGCTCGAGGACTACCTCGACGCGGCGCTGCTCGGCGCGCGCCTGAACGCCGACCTCGACGGCATCCCGCCGAGTGGTGGTCAGATCACGTGGGACAACGTCGTCGTCCGCGAGGTCTACGCCGACGCGCTGACGCGCGTCCAGTCGAACACCATCCGCGACCAGAACGTCCTCACGTTCGAGCTGCGGACGAAGGCGCGGACCCCTGGTGAGATCCACGACGGTCGCATGGTCTGCGGCGACTGGATCGACGCGCGCACCACGGCCGACTGGCTGCGGCTGCGGCTCGTGGAGGACTTCAAGAACGGGATGGACCAGATCGCCGACAGCGGTCAGAAGATCCCGTACACCGACGTCGGTGCTAAGACCTTCATCGAGCGCGTGGTCAAGAGCCGCTTGATCCTCGCCAGCCAGTCGGGGCACACCGTGCTGGACCTCGAGCCGCCGGACCCCGCCGCGACACCGCCGAAGACGACCGGCATCGTCGTGCCGTCTCTCGCGCAGCAGTCGACCGCCAACAAGGCGGCGCGTCGCTGGGGCACCGTCGAGATCTACGCGCAGCTGCAGGGCGCCCTGCACGGCGTGGTCGTGCACGTGACCCTGTTCCAGTGATCACCTCCCGCCTCCCGTCCTCTCACCTGACCACGACGCTCGCCCATGTCCAACGCCAAATATGATCCGACGATCGTCGCCGCGCAGTGGGGCCCGATCATCCTCACCGGGTTCGCGCCCGGTGCCTACATCACCGCGCAGATGTTCGCGCCCGACCGCTACCAGCGGACGTCGGCCCGCGGGCGCAGCATCCACACGCTTGTGACCGACAAGGGCGGCGAGGTGATGATGCGCTTCCAGGGCGACTCGCCGAGCCTCGCGCTCATCATGGCGCAGATGATCATCGACCAGGCGCCCGGCGGCAACGTCGTGTTCCCGCTGATCATCAAAGACCTGAACGGCCTTGACAGCGTCGTGTCGCCGGTGGCCCGCTGCGTCGCCATCCCGAACCTCGAGCACACGGACGGCGAAGCCAGCCCGCGCGAGTTCAAGTGGTGGTGCGAGCCGCTACTGATCTACCACGGCGGGATCGCGTCGATCAACGGCTGACGATCGGCGGTACGTGCTCACCGTTCTCGTGGGCGGCGAGTCGCGCCAGGTCACTCTCCCAACAGTCCCGCTCGTCGTACCTGCCCGCGTGGTCCAGCCTGCGCAGCTCGGGATATGCGATCTCGATGCAGTCGCGGCACCGCAAGCGCGGCGCGTGTACCTCGAGCTCGTCCGGACGCATCACGTGTAGCGGGCGTTCTCGCGGAACACCGTGAGCGTCCGGAAGCTTGACGGAACCTCGCAGGCGGGCGATCCGTTCGTGACCGCACTCGAGCACGCACAGCACCTCGCACACGACGTTGCTGCCCTCGCCGGCATAGGGGATCGAGCGGACGTGACGCAGCGGCGCGGCCGCGTATAGACGGCTAGCCCACAGCGGTCGAGACCCCGCGGGTGCCACGTCATTATTAGACCGGCGGATCACGCGACACCGTCCAAGCGCACCGCGTAGACCGAGCCGCCGATTGTGGCATGCTTGAGCCAAGTGCGAAGGGTGACGACATCGCCCTTATGCGCAAGCGAGTAGCCCGCGGCCTGCGCGCGTCGACCGACTTCGGCGATCTCCATCTCGCACAGCTCGCTCGTGGTGCTGGCGACCTCGAGTTGCAGGGCAGCGATGGTCAGGCGGGGAGCAAAGGCGGGATGAGCGGTGGCGGCGGGCATGTCCAGACTATGTACCCGGTCTGGTCGAACGTCAAGAGAAATCGACATAATGCCGTCCGGATGGCCCTAACTGGTCACGCGGGGTCGAATGCGGCGGTCGCGCGGGTCCGGATCCCGACGAGCAGGGCCAGCGCGTCGGCGCACGCGCACGCCGTCGCCAGCGCGTCGACGGCGGGGTCGTGCTTCGGCCGCAGGTCGGGCTCGCGCACGAGCGCACCCGTGGCCATCTCGGCGGCGTCCCACAGCGACCGCGCGTCCCGGAGGCGGCCGTGGACCTTGGCGGTGCCCGCGTACTCGCCCACCAGCTGCCACCACAGCGCGAGGTCGTAGGCGCTGGGCTTCGCCCACCACCTGCCGACGCCCGCCCCACAGGCGGCCTGCCACGTCGCCAGGACGGTCGCGCGGAGGTCGGGCAGGCCAGCGCGCGAGCCGTATCCGAGGGCGCGCCTGACCGGCTCGCGGACCTCCTCGGGTTGGTCGAGCCACCAGCCGATCATCTCGTGGTCGAGGTCGCGCCCGCCGATCCCGTCTTGGCCGCGCGTGGAGATCGGCCACCCCTTGACGTCCGCGCACGGTGACGCCCACGCGAGACCGTCCTCGTCGACGCCGAACAGCGCCGCCCCGAGGCCGACGATGACGGGGCGCGAGCCCTTGCCCAGCGCCTCGAAGTCGAGGACCATGTCGGGCCGGGGGACGAGGTCGTGAGCGGTGTCGGGCGGACGGTTGACGATGCGTGCCATCCCGCGAAGGTCGGGCGGGTGCGGCGGAAGTCAACCCGCGCGATCACCGCGGTGATACGATCGACGGGTGGGGAGGCGAGCCCGGACGATCGGCAGCACGGACGGGCGCGCCGTGCGCCACGACCTGTACCTCGAGATCTACCGCGCGCGCGTGTCGCTGGTGATCGGCGAGACGCTGGCCGATGCGTGGGCGCTGACCCGCGCCGCGTGGCCGGAGGTCGACGAGTCGTACGACGACGGGGCCGACGCGTGCGTGCTTGATCTGACCGACCGCGCCGTGGTGCTGCTGGCCCGCGACGCCGCGTCCGACGTGCTCGCGCACGAGGCCGTGCACGTCGCCGCGTGGATCCTGCGCGTGCGCGGGATGCCGTTCTCCTTCAAAAACGAGGAGGGCGTCGCCTATCTCGTGCAGTGGTTCGTGAGCCACGCGAGTCCGCTGCTGGTCGCGTCGCCGCCGTCGCCGTCGCCGTCGCCTACTCCGTGAGCTCGTACCCGAGGTGCTGCGCGAGGGCGCGAAATGCCTGCTCGACGCCGGCCGGCGTGATGGTCTGGCAACCAATCTTCAGCGACCCGTCGCGCTGAAACTTGAGCAGGTGTGGCAGGCCGTCGATCTTGCACGACAGCGGCGGCGCGTCGACGTGGATTGACTCGATCTGATCCGCGAACAGCCAGACGGTGCTGTCGTCGTCTTCCCCGTTCTCGAGCATCACGCGGATGACCTCGCCGCACACCTCGCGGTTGTTGACGTAGCGCGTACGGATCTCGCGCTGATCGACGATCCCTGTCATGGTGTTTCGCTCGACGACGTGACGGAGCACCGACGGCGAGAGGGGATGGCTGACCCCGTCGCCGATGTAACTGACGTTCTCATCGTTCCAGCACCAGCTGTGGTGCTCGATGGGGCGCAGCTTGAAGGTGATCGTGGACTCCAGCGGCATCTGCGCGACGGCCTTCTGGATCCCCTTGCGGGTGGTCTCGAACTTGAGCTTGGTCATGCACGTATGGTCGCACGCACCTGACGCGTCGTCAAGCATTTTTCGCCACGCGGTACGTTGCACGCGTGCCGAGTTACAACATCGACCGCGAGAAGTATGGCCTGCCAGCCGGAGCCAACGACCCCCAGTACGCCGCCGAGAAATGGGCGCTCTCGAAGTGCATGACGCACTGCCGGGAGGCCAGCAAGCACTTCGGTGCGCACGTCGCCGACCTGTTCGCGGTGGCGCTCGGGACCATCGACCACGCCGATCCCGTCGGCGGGTTCTACAGCCAGCTCGAGCGCATCGCCGCCGGCGGGTACCTCTCCAACTTCGTCGACGCGTTCGGCGAGTTCGACGTCGTCGACTCGTTTAAGCGCATGGCGCAGGACGGCCGACTGCGCCGGCTCTCGCCCGACGGCACGATGTGCCAGGTCTACGGCGACAGCCCCGAGGGCAAGGCGGAGGCCGTGGCGCAGGGACACGTCAACGGGATCGAGTCGTACTACGCCGGCCAGCCCGAGACGGTGGTCAAGCTGTGGTGGGCCATGCTCTGCGAGAACTGCCGCCCTTTCGCTTCCCTGCACGACCGGATCGCGGGGGTCCTGCAGCCGAAGAGTCCCGCGCGTTCGTAGCGGAGCTCGAGCGCGGTCGACTCAAGTTGACGACCGCGTGGATCCCCGGCGACGAGGAGCCGTTCAATTGGGACCGCTGGGCCCTGTCGCGGTACTGTTTCGACCGCGAGGGTGTGGTGGTGCCAGCGCTCGTCGACGCGATGGACCGGTGGCCGCTCGAGCGGTTCGAGCAGATCGCCGGCATCGCCGTCGAGCGCGGCGACATGTCGGCCGTGTGGCAGGACTTCCGACACAAGCGAGCGACCGCGCAAGCGGCCGCGGAGTCAGGGCCTATCACCCTGACGCCGCGGCCGACTCGCTGACCCGCGTCGGCGGGTGGTGGTCAGGTCGACGCGCCGAGACCCGGGACGAAGTAGGTCGTGTTGCGGGTGCGGCCCTCCCACGCGATGAGCCCCTTCTCGATCAGCCGGCCGAGCGATGCCCGGATCTGGTTCGGGGTACCACCGATGCTGGCGAGGATGTCGCGCATCGATAGCTTGGCGCCGGCGCGGCTGACGTGCGAGAGGATGCTGTCGTCGTAGGCGGTGCGGCCCTCGGCGGTGCGCAAGTCGTGGTCGATCTTGGGGGCCTTCGCGGGCTTGCCCTTCTGCGCCTGCGCCTTGGCGGTCTTCTTGGCGGTGGTCTTCTTGCGGGTGTCGGTCTTGCTCATTCCGCGATGATAATAACGACCGCGGTGGGCGCAAGGGTCCGCGGTAAGATTTTCTCGTGCCGTCGCCCCCGACCTCCTGGTTCCCCTGGTTCCGCTTCCAGCGAGCCGTCGGAGTGTGGGCAGCTGGGGCCCTGGGGCTCGACCCGGCGGGCTCGTCTGTCATCTGGGCAGACCAGAACGTCGAGCGCCCCGAGCTGCCGTACCTCGGGCTGCAGGTGACGTCGGGGCCGACGCGGCGCGGGCAGGACGCATCGCTGTGGCCGCGGCTCATGCCGAGCGTCGTCGACGTGCAGGTGCTCCCGTCGGCCGTCGCGGCCACGGGCGACGCACTCCGGTTCTTCGTCAACGGCGAATTGTTCGAGCACCTCGCCGGTGTCGGCGAGACCGCGGAGGACGCCCGCGACGCCGCGCTCGAGCTGGTCGGCGCGAGCGTGCAGCTCGGGGCATCGGTCGCGGCCGTCGGCGCTGACGTGCTCCGCCTGACAGCGGACCGACCCGGCTCGCTGGCTGTCGAGGCGGCGATCGGCTGCGCGGCGACGACCGTCACCACGCAGCTCGTCAAGCTGACGAAGGGCGCCCGGTTGATCCGCGTGCGCGCGACCGCGTACGGGATCCCGGAGCCGCGGGCCCCGGGCGACGTGGGCGTCGCGGAGTGGATCGAGCTGCTCGCGGAAGCCAGCGACGACGACGACCTGCGGCTCGCGCTGCGCCGGCAGGGCTTCGTCGTGACGCAGTCGACCGTGCTGCAGCAGCGGGCGTCGGCGCCGTCGGGGGCCGAGCGCGAGCCGCGGGCCGCGGCCGACATCATCTTCGCGTGCGACGTGGTCCGCGGCCGGCTCGTGACCGACTGGGTCGAGCACGTCGACGTGAGCGTGCCCGACGTCGGCTGACGTACGATGGCGGCATGGGTGCACCGGGACTGACGCGGCAGTGGGGGCGGTACCTGACGGTGCTGCTGGACGACCTGCCTGTGTGCGACTACGACGACTCGCGGGGCACCGGCGCGCTCGCGGGCCTGGACTGCAGCTTCCGCGTCACGAAGCACACCCGCCTCGAGGCGCAGCCGGCGACCGTGACCGTGTACGGGATCAACAAAGAGACCCGCGACGCGATGGACCGGCGGCGCGACGAGGCGATCGACACGGCCTACAAGAAACGCAGCGCGATCAAGCTGGGCCGCATCACCATCGCCGCGGGTCGCCCCGGGGCGTTCGGCATCATTGCTAACCACGACCTGCTGGATATCCGGCACTCGCGCGACGGGGCCGACTGGCGCACCGAGATCACTGCGCAGGACGGCCGCATCCAATGGCGGTCCGGGTTCGTGAGCGAGTCGGCGTCGGGCTCCGTTGATTTATCAACGGTCGAGCAGGTGCTCGCCGCGGCGGTGCCCGTGCTCGAGGGCAAGTCGCCGCCGGAGGTGTTCGCGTCCGCGTTCCCCGAGCTTCTGCAGACGACGGGCGTCGGCGGGTACGAGCAGGGCTTCGTGATGTTCGGACCCTCGCTCGACGAGAACGAGAACCTCATGCAGCTGCTCGGGCTGCGGGCGTTCTGGAATAACGGGCAGCTGGTCTACGTGCGCGCTGATCTGCCCGGGCTCGACCTCGCGGTCGTGCTCGAGGAAGGC
>ERZ650311.708-NODE-708-length-19224-cov-22.009599_pt1 | contig 19224 bp, 17 predicted proteins | sample MGYA00376247_ERZ650311 | MGnify/ENA primary metagenome ERZ650311 (study PRJEB26733, sample SAMN07839324) | wastewater metagenome | biome: small river; feature: stream; material: water | place: USA: North Carolina | collected 2016-07-28 ... | reverse complement strand
AGAAGCCGCGTCACGTCGAGACCCAGTGTCTGGCCGATGCCTACGGCAACGTCGTGGTCGTTTCAACCCGCGACTGCTCGCTGCAGCGTCGCCACCAGAAGCTCGTCGAAGAAGCTCCGGCTCCGTTCCTAACCGCCGACCAGAACCAGCGCCTGTATGCCGCCTCGAAGGCCATCCTCAAAGAGGTTGGCTACGTTGGCGCGGGCACCTGTGAGTTCCTCGTGGCCCAGGACGGCACCATTTCGTTCCTCGAGGTCAACACCCGTCTTCAGGTTGAGCACCCGGTCTCAGAAGAGGTCACCGGACTCGACCTCGTCCGTGAGCAGTTCCGCCTCGCCGAAGGTGGCGTGCTCGATTACCCGGACCCAGAAATCAAGGGACACAGCTTCGAGTTCCGCATCAACGGTGAAGACCCGGGTCGCAACTTCATGCCAGCGCCTGGTCCGGTGCACGTGTTCAAGGCGCCTTCGGGCCCTGGTGTGCGCGTCGACACCGGTGTCGAATCGGGTGACGTCATCAGCGGCTCGTTCGACTCGATGGTCGCCAAGCTGATCGTGACCGGCGCAACCCGCGAAGAAGCGCTTGCTCGCTCGCGTCGCGCACTGGATGAGATGGAAGTCAACGGTCTGCCGACCGTGCTGCCGTTCCACCGCAAGATCGTGAACGACCCTGCTTTTATTGGCGATGTCGCAACCAACAAGTTCGGTGTTTACACCCGCTGGATCGAGACTGAGTGGACCAATGACCTCGAGCCTTGGTCTGGCCTCGGTGAAGCAGGCGAAGATCCAGCTCCACGCAACAACGTTGTGGTCGAGGTAGACGGCAAGCGCATCGAGGTTTCGCTACCAAACCGCCTTCTCGCAGGCAGTGGCGGCTCTACTGGCCCGGCAACCTCGGGTCACGCTCCAAAGCGTCGCAGCGGTGGTGCAGCTGCCAGCGGTGGCAACACCGGCAACGCCATCAAGACCCCGATGCAGGCAACCGTCGTCAAGCTAGCCGTCTCGGTTGGCGACAAGGTGGTCGAGGGTGACCTCGTAGTCGTGCTCGAAGCCATGAAGATGGAACAGCCAATCAACGCTCACAAGGCCGGAACCGTCAAGGCCATCTCGGCCGAGGTCGGCACCACCTACCCGGCCGGCACTGTGCTGGTCGAGTTCGAGGACTAAGCCTCTCAAGACATAGAAAAACCCCGGGCCAACGCGGCTCGGGGTTTTCTTTTACTTAGTTCTAGAGAATCGGCTGGTGCAGCGCGCGAGCCGCATCCGAAATTGAAGCGGTCAACGACGGGTAGACCGTGAAGACCTTTGCCAATTCATCAACCGTCAGACGGTTTTCGATGGCGATCGCGATCGGATAAATCAGGTCGCTCGCGCGAGGTGCAACGACCACACCACCGATGACAGTGCCACCGGTCGAGCAAACCAGCTTGATAAAGCCGTCCTCGATGCCCATCATCTTGGCGCGCGGGTTGGTCTGCAGGTCGATCTTCTCGACGAAGCCCGAGACCTTGCCATCCTTGATGTCTTGCTCGGCCCAACCGACGGTTGCGATTTCTGGAGCGGTGAAAACGTTGGATGCGACATTGCGCAACTGAGTCGGAGCCGAAACGTCACCCATGGTGTGGAACACCGCAGTGCGACCCTGCATCGCCGAAACCGACGCCAGCGGGAAGAACGTCGTGCAGTCGCCGACGGCATACACATTCGCGCGTGCGGTTCGGGCGACCTTGTTGACCACGACGTGACCAGTTTCGGTGAGTTCGATGCCGGCTTCTTCGAGACCGAGACCAGCGGTGTTCGGAATCGCACCGACCGCCATCAGACAGTGTGAGCCCTCGACGACGCGACCGTCGGCCAGCGTCACGCGAACGCCTGAACCGGTGTTTTCGACCTTCTCGGCGCGGGTCTTGTTGAGAATGTTCATGCCCTTGTTGCGGAACACCTTCTCGATGACCTGAGCGGCATCGTTGTCGTTGCCAGGCAAGACGGTGTCGCGGCTCGAGATCAGAGTGACCTCGCTGCCAAGGTGCAGGTATGCGCTCGCGAATTCGGCACCGGTCACACCCGAACCGACCACGATCATGTGTTCTGGCAGTTCGTTGATGTTGTAAAGCTGCTTCCAGGTCAGGATGCGTTCGCCGTCCGGCTTGGCGTCTGGCAGCTCACGTGGGCTCGCGCCGACCGCGACGATGATGGTCTTGGCCTCCATGCGCTCGGCCTTGGTGCCCTTTGGTGCGCCTTCGGCAGGTTCAAAGATGACGTGGTGGTTGCCGTCGAGGCGACCCGAACCATGGAGCACGCGAACGCCTTCACGGATAAGGTTTTCGAGCATGTCGCTCGACTGCGCTTCGGCTAACTCGAGCAGACGCTGGTTGACGGTTGCCAGATCGATTTCGATCTTTGGCTTGATGTGCTGACCGCCGAACGAGAACTTCACGCCCAACTTTGCAGCCTGCTCGACTCGTCCCGCTGCTTCTGCGGTTGCGATGAGCGACTTTGATGGCACGACGTCGGTGAGCACAGCGTTGCCGCCAACGCCGGCGCGCTCGATGAGGGTAACCTCGGCCCCCAACTGGCGTCCGGCTAGTGCTGCCTCGTATCCGCCAGGGCCACCACCGATGATGACGATGTGGTGTGGTTTCTTGGTTGGGGTTGCTTCTGTGCTCACCACTCCATTCTGCCAGCCTGCGAGGCATCTGCGCGGTCGCTTAGACTCGAAGAATGAACAATCCACTCGATGATTCAAAGGCGAACCCCTTCGAGATTGCGGCTCTGGCCGCCGAACGCATTGCCGCTCTAACCGGCGTCGCACAGCACGACATCGCGCTCACTCTGGGCAGCGGATGGGCCAAGGCAGCCGACCTAATCGGTGAAACTGTGGCGACCGTCGACGCCACCGAGATTCCTGGCTTTTCGGCACCGGCCGTGCAGGGTCACGTGGCCACGATTCGCTCGATTGCACTGCCAAACGGCAAGCACGCGCTCGTGCTCGGTGCACGCACACACTTTTATGAAGGGCACGGCGTACGTCGTGTTGTTCACGGCGTTCGCACCGCCGCTGCGACCGGCGTCAAGACCATGGTGCTCACCAACGGCTGTGGCGGCATTCGCCCGGAGTGGAAGCCCGGCACACCGGTTCTAATTAGCGACCACATCAACCTGACCGCGGCCAGCCCACTCGAGGGTGCCAAGTTTGTCGACCTCACCGACCTCTATTCGGCACGCCTGCGCGAGGTCGCTCGAACCGTTGACCCGACCCTCGACGATGGTGTTTATGTGCAGTTCCGTGGCCCACAGTATGAGACTCCGGCCGAGGTGCAGATGGCAAAGTTCATGGGTGGCGATCTAGTCGGTATGTCGACCGCGCTCGAGGCAATCGCCGTGCGCGAAGCCGGCATGGAACTGCTCGGGATCTCGCTCATGACCAACCAGGCCGCCGGCATTCAGAAGACCCCGCTGTCACACGCCGAGGTGCTCGAGGCCGGTCGCGAGGCCGAGGCTCGCATCAGCGCGCTGTTGGCTCAGATTGTGAGCAAGCTCTAAATGCAGTTGGACGCCCTAATCGCCCAAGCAACTGCCTGGCGCGACCAAGATCCTGACCCCGAAACCCGCGCCGAACTAGATGCGCTGATTGCGGCTCGCGACGAGGCTGCGCTGGCCGATCGCTTCGGTGCTCGTCTCGGTTTCGGCACCGCTGGTCTTCGCGGCGAACTCGGTGCCGGACCAAACCGCATGAACCGCGTGCTCGTTGCACAGGCGGCGGCGGGCATCGCGGCATACCTTCTGAAGCATCGCGAAGAACTGCTCGACCCGAACGGACGCCTCGGCGTGATCATCGGTTTCGACGGTCGCGTTAACAGCGATGTTTTTGCCGAAGACAGCGCTCAGATCTTTGCTGCCGCGGGCATCGACGCGTGGCTGATCGGTCGCGTGCCGACGCCGGTGCTCGCCTTTGCGACCAAGCACTGGGGCGCTTCGGCCGGCATCATGGTCACGGCATCGCACAACCCGCCGCGCGATAACGGTTACAAGGTTTATCTGGGTGGAGCGACCGGTGGTTCGCAGATCATTTCGCCGGTCGACAAAGACATCGCCGCCGAGATCGCTGACGTTGCGGCGACGCATACCTTCGATTCGATTCCGAAGTCGACCGACTTCAACCGATCGGGTGAGCACGCGCTGCACGAATACATTTTGGCGACCACCAACCTGATCGGCGCGGTCGCGGTTGGTCCGCAGCCGAAGCTGGTTTACACCGCGATGCACGGCGTCGGTTGGCAGACCACCAAGCAGCTGTTTGCTCTGACCGGCATCAACGAGCCGGCCGTGGTTGCCGAGCAGAACGAGCCAGACGGGGCTTTTCCGACGGTTGCGTTCCCGAATCCTGAAGAGCCGGGTGCGCTTGATTTGGCGTATGCGCTCGCGCGCGAACAGCACGCCGATCTGATCATCGCGAACGACCCCGATGCCGATCGGCTCGCTGTCGCGATTCCAGATTTGACTGCCGCCGATGGTTATCGGCGCCTCACCGGTGACGAAATCGGCCTGGTGCTCGGCGATCGCATCGCGTCGAACTGGGCCAAGAGCGGCAGCCCGTTGGCAGCCGATGGCAGCAACCCGAACCTCGCCTGCTCGGTCGTCTCGAGCAGCGCGCTCGGTGCAGTCGCGGACGCATACGGACTCGGTTTCAAGCAGACGCTGACCGGCTTCAAGTGGATTAGCAAGGTGCCAAACCTGCTGTTCGGCTATGAGGAAGCGCTCGGTTATTGCGTCGACCTCAAACACACACCAGACAAGGACGGCATTTCGGCGAGCCTCGTTATTGCCGACTTGGCTATCGAACTGCACCGCGACGGGTCAAACCTGAGCGAGCATCTGGCCAAGCTCGGTGAGCGTTACGGGCACTTTGCCACCGGGCAGATCAGCATTCGCGTGACCGACCTCAGCCGAATCGCCGAGCTCATGCAGCGATTTCGAGCGACTCCCCCGAGTGAACTTTGCGGGCAGGCTGTGACCTTCACCGACCTGGCGCTCGGCAGCGCTGAGTTGCCGGCAACCGACGGCGTGCGACTCGACCTGGCCGACGGCCGCCGGGCGATTATTCGACCATCCGGCACCGAGCCAAAGCTCAAGTGCTACCTGCAGGCGGTCGGTTCGAGCGCGGTTGACGCTAAGCGACTGCTGGCCGAACTGGATGCGGCTATGCGCGAGGTTTTGGCCTAGGCCTTCGGCTTGGCGATCCAGGCCTGAACGCTTGGCGGAATAGGTAGTTCGGCCGCTTCGGCGTCCATCGGAATCGGTTCACCGGCAACGGTTCGCAACGGAATAACACCAGCCCAAACGCCCTTGCCGAGGTCTTCAGGAGCGTCTTCGCCGAGGCCCGTGCGCACCTTTACCGAGGTCTCATCGAGCGGGAGCGAAAGAATCATGGTCGCCGCGAGTTCTTTGCGGGTCGATGGGCGCACCTCGGCGACGCGACCCGGAATCAGGCCGTCGCTAATGGCATCGGCGGCAGCAATCTTCTCGTCGCCCTCGAGTAGGCGCGGGTTGCCCATGATGACCACCGAGCGATAGTTCATGCTCGATTCAAAGGTGCTGCGAGCCACAACCAGACCGTCAAGCATCGTCACAGAAACGCACACCGGAGCACCGGCCGCCATCTCACGCATGAATCGCGCACCGGTCGAACCGTGAATCAGAATCTCATCGCCCACGCGAGCAAAACCCATCGGCAGCACGAACGGCTGGTGGTCGAAAACCATGGCCACGTGGCAGAGCACGGTCGAGTCGAGGATCTCATACATCACCTCGCGGTCGTGCACGGCACGGTCGTTGAGGCGGTGGCCCTGGGTGCGCGGAGTTGAACCGGGTGGCGGCAATTCGGTCATGGCAAGAGCCTACTAACCGAGTGAGTGCTCGAGCTTCTGAGTGATCTCTTCGAGGTCGAAGAAGTGCTCGATGGCGATGACCTCGGCCGGCAGACCCTGGAGCTTGTCGACAAGGTCTGGCGTGGTCAAGATGATTTGCGCGTCGCGGCGGCTCTGCGCGGTGGCGAGGTCGGTCGCGTCTACGGTGGCCTCGATGTCGAGGGTGCGCAGAACCTTCTCAGCGTTCATCTTTAGAAGAACTGAGGTTCCGATTCCCATGCCACAGACGGCCAACAACTTCATGCCGTCAATTGTCGCAGGTATGCCTAAAGCGCAGCCCGAACTTGTTCGATTTGTGACGCATTTAACAGCGAATTAACCGTTGCGTCATCAGAGAGCGCCAAAGCGAGCTCGCGCATGAGCCCAAGGTGCGCGTTGTGGTCGAATGCGGCGAGGCCGATGACCAGGCGAACCGGGTCGTTGGTGGCGTGGCCGAAGACGACCGGTTCGGCGAGCGTTACGAGCGAAAGGCCGGTGTCGAGCACCTCGGCCGATGGTCGACCGTGAGCCAGCGCGATGCCGGGAGCAATAACGATGTATGGGCCGTGCTCATCCACTGCCCTGACCATCTCGTCGGTGTAGTTCGCGGTGGTGCGGCCGGTGGCAACCAGCAGTTCACCAGACAGGCGAATGGCTTCGGTGCGATCAGCCGCTCGCGCGCCAACCAGAATCGAGCCTTCGCCCAATGCCTCGGCAAGCGCTGCGAAACGCAAGGTTCTAGCGGCCTTCGCGCAGGTCTTCGAAGGCGTCCATGATGAGCTCCTTGAGCTCTTCACGCTGCTCGAGGTCCTGGAACGCGACGTCGGCGGCGTTGAGCTGGAACTGCTCGATGTCGTCGAGGTCATACCCGAATGCTTCTGACAGCAGACGCAGTTCGCGAGTCAGAGAGGTGGCCGACATCAGACGGTTGTCGACGTTGACGGTGACCTTGAAACCTAGGTCATAAAGAATGTCGAATGGGTGGTCTGCGATGGTCTCACCGAAGGCCTCGATGGCACCGGTCTGCAGGTTCGACGACGGCGAAAGCTCGAGGGCGATGCCGTGGTCATAGACCCAGCGAGCGACCGGACCGAGGCGAACGATGTCTTCGTCACCCTCGCTGCCGGCCAAGAAGATGTCTTCGACGATGCGAACACCGTGGCCAAGGCGCTGAGCGCGGCCCGACACGATCGCATCCTTGATGCTTTCGACACCATCGGCTTCACCCGCGTGAACCGTGCAAGGGAAGAACTCGCTGGCTAGGTAGTCAAACGCCTCTTTGTGGCGCGAAGGCAAGAAGCCCTTTTCGGCACCGGCGATGTCGAAACCGACCACACCGTTGTCGCGGTGGCGCACGGCCAACTCGGCGATCTCCATGCCGCGGTCGGCGTGACGCATTGCGGTGACCAGCTGACCGGTGACGATGAAGCCGCCCTTGGCGTCGACCGCCTCCATGCCCTGCTCGAGGCCATCCTGCACGGCGTCGACGACCTCATCGAGGGTCAGACCGTTGCGCAGGTGCTGCTCTGGAGCCCAGCGAACCTCGCCATAGACCACGCCGTCATCGGCAAGGTCGAGCACGAACTCGCGGGCGATGCGAGTCAGTGCCTCGCGGGTCTGCATGACGCCGACGGTGATGTCGAAGGTCTTGAGATAGTCGACCAGCGAACCCGAATCGGCCTGGTCCTGGAACCACTTGGCTAGTTCTTTGGCGTCATAGGTTGGCAGCTCGAGGCCGGTCTCCTGTGCGATGTCGATGATCGTCTGCGGACGCAAGCCACCGTCGAGGTGATCGTGCAGCGAAACCTTCGGAATCGCCTTGAAGTCGATGTTTGCCATGGTTGCGGCTCCTAGTTGCGGGTGATGCGGTCGAGAACGATCTTGCGGTGTGCCGATTCACCCGACGCGGATGAGCTCGAAGTTCCAATCTTAACCGCGCCAGCGAGTGACTCGAGGGCTCGGTCGAAACGGTCAGGCTCGTCGGTGAACAGGGTCATCAGCGGAGCACCGGCCTGAACCGTCTCGCCCACCTGAGCGTGCAGCTCGATGCCGGCACCGAACTGAACCGCATCCTCCTTGCGCTCACGGCCCGCGCCGAGACGCCAAGACGCGACACCCACCTGCAACGCATCCATCGATTCAATGATTCCGGACGCCTCAGCGGTGATTACATGCTGCTCGCGGGCGCGTGGCAGCTCGGCGTCAGGGTTTCCGCCCTGGGCAGAGATCATGGCGCGCCACTTGTCCATCGCGCGCCCGTCCTTGAGTGCTGCGGCCACGTCGACATCGGTCTTGCCGGCCAGACGAAGCATTTCGCGGGCGAGTTCGATGGTCAGCTCGACCACATCGCTTGGGCCACCACCGGCCAATACCTCGACCGATTCTTCGACCTCGAGCGAGTTACCGATTTTGCGACCGAGCGGGGTCGACATGTCGGTCAGCAGCGCCGAGGTCTTCACTCCGGCATCGTTGCCCAGGTCGACCAGCGTCTCGGCGAGTTCGCGCGCGCGGTCGAAGGTCTTCATAAACGCGCCAGAGCCGACCTTGACGTCGAGCACTAGCGCTCCGGTGCCTTCGGCAATCTTCTTGCTCATGATCGAGCTGGCAATCAGCGGAATCGCCTCGACGGTTCCGGTGACATCACGCAGTGCGTAGAGCTTCTTGTCGGCAGGAGCGAGGCCCGAACCCGCGGCGCAAATCACAGCGCCAATCTCGTCCAACTGAGCGTGCATTTCGGCATTGCTCAGGTTTGCGCGCCAGCCTGGAATCGCCTCGAGCTTGTCGAGGGTGCCACCGGTGTGACCGAGGCCGCGACCCGAAAGCTGCGGGACGGCAACATCGAAGACCGCGACCAGCGGAGCAAGCGGCAGCGTGATCTTGTCGCCGACGCCACCGGTCGAGTGCTTGTCTGCGGTCGGGAACCGCAGCGCGCTGTAGTCGAGACGCTCACCCGAGTTGACCATCGCTACGGTCAGGTCGCGAATCTCGCGGCGGTTCATGCCGTTGAGCAAGATCGCCATCGCCATCGCTGACATCTGCTCATCTGCAACCGAACCAGACGTGTAGTTCTCAACCAACCAGTTGATCTCGGCGGTCGATAGCTCGCCGTGTTCGCGCTTCTTGATAATCAGTTCGACAGCTGAAAATGCAGACACTATGAACGCTCCTCCAGGTCACGCGGACCAAATGCATCGGGCAAAACCTGTTCGATGGTTCGCTGACCAGACACGGTTTCGAGCACCATGCCAGGTGCGCTGTGCTCAAACAACAGCTGACGACAACGACCGCAAGGCATCAAAACATTGGTTGAGCCATCGACGCAGTAGAACGCGACGAGGCGTCCGCCACCGGTCATGGTCAAGGCGCTCACCAATGAACACTCGGCGCACAGAGTTAGACCGTATGAAGCGTTCTCGACGTTGCAACCGCTGACAATGCGACCGTCATCGACGAGCGCGGCAGCACCGACCGGAAACTTCGAATAGGGCACGTATGCCTTGCCCATCGCCTCGATTGCAGCCGTGCGAAGTTCGCCCCACGGGATGTTCTCAGTCATTACCGACCTAACTCTTGATATACGGTTTGCCAGCCGCCGCCGGACCAGTCACCTTGCCGACCAAACCGGCAACCGCGACCACGGTCAAGACGTATGGCAACATCAGCAAGAACTCGCTCGGAACCGAAGAACCGATGATTGCCAGGCCGTACTGGAGGTTCTCGGCGAAGCCAAACAGCAGTGCGGCGAAGGCGGCGTAAATCGGGTTCCAGCGACCGAAGATGAGCGCTGCGAGCGCGATGTAGCCAGCACCGTTAGTCATCTCTTTGCCGAAGGCACCGACCTGACCGAGGGTGAAGAACGAGCCACCGAGACCCGCGATTGCGCCACCGATGATGACCGAAATGTAGCGGGTGCGGAACACCTTGATGCCCACGGTGTCGGCTGCCTTCGGGTATTCGCCGACGGCGCGAACGCGCAGACCCCAGCGAGTCTTGAACAGCGCGAACCAGACACCGGCGACCGCGAAGTACATCAGGTAGACGATCAGGGTCTGGTTGAACAGCACCGGACCAATGACCGGAATCTGAGCCAGGCCAGGAATCGGCAGCTTCTCAAAACGCGGTGGCATGTTGAAGAGCACGGTGTTGGCACCGAGCAGGGTGCTGAACAAGAAGTTGGTCAGACCAACAATCAGCACGTTCAAGACCACACCGACGATGATTTGGTCGACCACATACTTGATCGAGAAAATCGCCAACACCCAGCTCACCAGCGCACCGGCGATCAGCGCGGCGAATAGGCCGACGAACAGGTTCTGCGAAAGCGACGCAGCAAACGCACTAGCGAACGCACCAATCAGGAGCTGCGAGTCGATCGCGATGTTGACGATGCCGACGCGCTCACTCAAGACACCTGCGAGCGAACCAAAGATCAACGGAACCGCGAGCGCGAGCGAACCCTGCATCAGCGAGGTAAACGTCATGGTCTTGCCCGCATACAGGTAAAGCAAAATCTGCAAGGCAAAGGCGATGCCGAACGCGATGACCACCCAGCGAGGAGTCGCCTTTTGACGCTTTAGCACGTTGAGACCCGAGACGACCAGGCCGACGAGCATCACGAAAAGTGCAATCAGACCCGAGACGAAAACGTTGACGCTTACGTCTGGCAGGTGGAAGAAATCACCGTCGACATAGCCCTGAACGTTGGTCGACTGAGCCGGGACGATGACAACCAGGATGGCCTGAACGAGAGTCAGGACCGCCAAGAAAATCGGCGTGCGCTTTGACTGCTTCATGCTGCGACTCCCTTCTGCTTAGGCAAGAAGAACATTGCTCTCACCAACGGAGGCGCTGCAATAAACAGCACGATCATCGATTGAACAACGAGGACGATGTCGATAGGAACACTCTGGTTCGCCTGCATGGTCACGGCACCGGCGCGAAGTGCGCCGAACAGAATGCCCGCGGCCAAGACGCTCCAAGGCTTGTTGCGGCCAAGAAGCGCAACCGTGATGGCATCAAAACCGAAGGATGCGGCCACGCCGGTGGTCAAGAACTTCTCGGTGCCGAGCACCTGGGTTGCGCCGGCAATACCGCTCAATGCACCTGAGACAGCCATGACCAAAACGTAGGTCAGACCGATGTTGATTCCAGCGGTCTTCGCGGCGCTCGGGTTGTGACCGAGGGCACGGAACTGGAAGCCCAGCGTGCTGCGGTTCAACAACCACCAGACGAATACGACACAGGCGAGCATCAGCAAGAAACCGGTGTGCACGCGAATCTGGTCGCTAAACGCCGGGAACTTTGCCGTTTCGCGAACGGCTGCCGAAACTGGGTTGACCGCGCCAGGAGCCTGAAGGATCGGGGTCTTCAGCACGTAGGTCAGGGTTAGCTCAGCCACGTAGTTGAACATGATGGTCAGGATGACTTCGTTGGCGCCAGTTGTGGCCTTCAAAAAGCCGACCAGCGCGCCGAAGAGCGCACCACCGGCAACACCAGCGAGCACGGCCACCGGAAAGTGAATCCAGAACGGCAGGTCAACGTTGATGCCAACCCAACCGGCGAGCATCGCACCGAAAATGATTTGACCCTTGGCACCGATGTTGAAGAGTCCCGAACGGAATGCGACTGCGAGACCGAGACCGGCGAGAGTAATCGGGGTGGCATATGCGAGGGTCTCGGTGATCGGCTTCAGCTGCGCGAGCGCATCCGTGCCTCGGTAATTCCAAATAGCACCGCGGAACATCGCCTCATAGCCACCCGAAACGGCGTTCCAGATCGCAGCCAGGGTGTCCATCGGGCGAGCAAAGAAGTAGCCGGCCGATGACTGAACGGTAGCGTTCGAAGCGGCAATCAGGATGCCGCCGAAGATGAAGGATGCGACAACGGCCAAAACCGTGAGCAGCCAGGGCGCGTTGAAGATTTCGTTGGCAATCTTGCGGCCGTCTAGCTTTTTGGACTCGCTGATGCCGTTCTGGCTCATGCTGCCACCTCCGGGGTTGAAATTCCTGCCATCATTTGGCCGAGCACCGACCTAGGAGTGTCAGCTGGCACGACGCCGACGACCTTGCCGCGATACATGACGGCGATGCGGTCACCGAGCTGAGTTGCCTCGTCGAGTTCGGTGGCCACAATCAAAACTGGGATGCCCTTATCGCGAGTTGCAACGATCTGCTCGTGAACGAACTCGATCGAGCCGACATCGAGGCCTCGGGTCGGTTGTGAAGCAACGAGCAGGCGCAACTCACGCGATAGTTCGCGTGCGAGTACGACCTTCTGCTGGTTTCCGCCAGAGAGCTGGCGAGCGAGTGAGCCGATGCCCTGTGCGCGAATGTCGAATTCTTTGAGCTTCTCTTCGGCGAACTTGCGCAGGGTTTCGAGCTGCAGATTTAGCCCCTTGGCGAACGGCTTGCGGTCGCTTCGGTCGAGCATCAGGTTTTCGGCGATAGTGAAGTCGGCTACCAGTCCATCTTCGGTGCGGTCTTCAGGCACGAAGCCAACGCCGAGGTCGAGCACTTGCTTGACGCTCTTGCCAAGCAATTCGCGTCCGTCGAGTTCGATAGAACCAGCGGTCTTGCCATGCATGCCGATGATTGCCTCGGTCAGCTCGGTCTGACCGTTGCCCTGAACGCCGGCGATAACCAAGATCTCGCCCTCGCGAATCTCGAGGTTGATGTCGTCGAGCACCTGGGTGCCGCGGTGATCCCAAGCCGAAAGACCAGAGATCTTGAATGATGCAGCGCCAAGTTTCGGTGCCGACTTCTCGACATCGAGGTCAACCGCGCGGCCGACCATCATCGATGCGAGTTCGTTCGCGGTTGACTGAGGCGCGGCCTCACCGACCACCTTTCCGAGTCGAATAACGGTGATCTTGTCGGCCACCTCGCGCACTTCGCGAAGCTTGTGCGTAATGAAGACGATTGCGGTGCCGGCATCACGGAGCTGCTTCATGATGGCCATCAGCTCGTCGGTTTCTTGAGGAGTCAATACCGCGGTTGGCTCATCAAAGACCAGCACCTTGGCATCACCGATAAGCGCCTTGATGATCTCAACGCGCTGCTGAACACCGACCGGCAGGTCGCCCACAATCGCATCCGGATCAATGTCGAAGCCGAAGCGATCGCTCACCTCGCGCACCTTGGCGCGAGCGGCATCGAGGTCGAGCACACCAGCGACCTTGGTTGGTTCGTGACCGAGAATCACGTTCTCGGCAACGGTGAAAACTGGGATGAGCATGAAGTGCTGGTGCACCATGCCGATGCCGGCGGCCATCGCGTCGCCGGGTCCTGCAAACTTGACGACCTTGTCGTCCAAAAGAATCTCGCCACCGTCTGGCTGATAGAGCCCATAAAGGACGTTCATCAGGGTGGACTTTCCAGCTCCGTTTTCACCGAGCAGGCAGTGGATTTGCCCTGGTTCAGCGACCAGGTTCACATTGTCGTTGGCTACCAAGCTGCCAAAGCGCTTGGTGATGCCGCGCAGTTCAAGCTTCATTGCTCTCTCACTGTTGGTGTTACCGCGACGTTATTGTCGCCACTTCGAGTCTAACTCTGGGATTAGTAGCGAATTGGGGGCCGCGAAAACTCGCGACCCCCAACTCTGAACTACGGGTTACTTGGTGTACTGCGAAGCAACCTTGATCTCGCCGCTGACGATCTTCGCCTTCAGGTCGTCCAGTTCTGCCTGGATGCCGGTTGGGTAGACAACGTCGTGCTGCTCAGCAATCATTACGCCACCGTTTTCAAGGGTGCCGACGTACTGGTTAGCGTCGCCACCGGTGAAGGTGCCGTCAACGCCCGACTTGATGACCTCGAGAACAGCCTTAGCCATCTTCTTCTCGATCGAAGTCAGGATGTTTGCCTTGTATGCAGCGTGTGCTGGCAGGTTGTACCAGTCGCTGTCAACACCGACAACGAGGGTGCCCTTCTTGTCGAGGGTTGCCTGGCCTGAACCGATACCTACTGGACCAGCAACAGGAAGCACGATGTCAGCGCCCTGTGCGAAGAACTGCTCGGTTAGAGTCTTGCCCTTTGCCTGGTCGTTGAAGTCACCGGTAGCTGCCCACTTCGAGCTGTCGTCACCGGCAGCACCGAGAACAACAACCTTCTTGCCCTTAGCGGTGTTGTAGTAGTCAACACCCTGCTTGAAGCCCGACATGAAGATGGTGACCGATGGGAACAGCATGCCGCCGTAGGTGGCAACCTTGCCGGTCTTGGTGGTAGCTGCTGCTAGGTAACCAGCGAGGAACGCAGCCTGAGCAGTGTCGTACTGAATTGGCTTGACGTTGTCGAGGCTGAGCGGTGAGAAGTCATCGTTCGACAGAGCCGAGTCGATGAGAGCGAACTTCACGTCTGGGTGAGCCTTCGCAGCGTCGCGAGTAGCTACAGCCAGGTTGAAGCCGACGTTGACGATGAGGTTACAGCCCTCGTCGATCATCGAGTTGACGCCTGATACGTAGTCGGTCTGAGTTGCGCTGTTAGGCGACTCGACAGTTGCGATCTTGACGCCGAGGGTTGCTTCGGCTTCCTTGAGGCCGTTGTATGCCTCTTCGTTGAACGATGCGTCCTTGAAACCGCCCGAGTCCGAGACCATACAAGCCTTGTAGTCGATTGGGGTAACAGTTGGGGTTGCTGGCGCGGCCGAGCAACCTGCCAGGGTTAGCGAGGCAGCAGCTGCCAGCGCGAGGCCCTTGAATACTGAACTGGTGTTCACTTTTCTCCTCCTGAAACGCAAATGGATCTCATTTGCTGTTTGCACGGAAAGCCTAATCCTCGAAGGTTAACTTTTTTGGCCCGAGTCGCCCGCTCGCGAATTATTTACTTAGGCGTTACAAAGCCCGAAAACTAGAAGGAGATTTTGGTATGCGCGCAGCGCGCGAGCGCATCCGGTCGTTCGTTACAAAACGTCTTCGTGGCCGGTCGTGCGAAGCGCATCGACCAGGTTCTTCACGCGCTGGGCGTGTTCCTTGGTGGTGACCAAAAGAGCATCCGGGGTGTCGACCACGATGATGTCTTCGACGCCGATCAGCGCGACCAGTCGGTCGGTGTCGCTAACGAGAATTCCACTCGATGAATCGGCGAGCACCTTCGCGTTGCCGAGAACCGCGAGGTTGCCTCGGCGTCCCTGCGATTGAAGTTCTGCGATGGCGGCGAAGTCGCCGACGTCGTGCCAAGAGAAGTTCGCTGGGACCACTGCAACGAGACCCGCTGCCGCGGCAGGCTCAGCGACCGAGTAGTCGATCGCGACCTTCTTGAGCTTTGGCCAAACCTTATTCATGACGGTCTTGCGGTCCTCGGTGTCCCAGGCGTCGGCAATCTTCAGAAGCGCCGCGTGCAACTCAGGCTCGGTCTTAGCAAGCTGTTCCAGAAGCAGCGCTGCCGGCGCGATGAACATGCCCGCGTTCCAAAGGTAATCGCCCGACTCGACATACTTTCGAGCTCTTGCGATGTTCGGCTTCTCGACAAACTTGGCAACGTCGCGCGCGTTCGGAGCACCCTCGATGCCGAGCGGTTCGCCCGCCTTGATGTAGCCGAAGCCAACCGAAGGTTCGGTCGGTTCGATACCGATAGTCACGATCTTGCCGGTCGCGGCAACGGTCACTGCCTCGCGAACGGTCTCACGGAACTGCTCATCCTCGGCAATCACGTGGTCAGCCGCAAACGAACCGACGATCACGTCAGGTTCGCGCTTCATCAAAATTGCTGCGGCGAGCGCAACGGCCGCGGTCGAATCCTTCGGGCTTAGCTCGAGCACCAGGTTGTCGGTCGAAAGGTCTTCGATCTGGTCAAGCACGGCCGCCTTGTGCACCTTGCCGGTCACAACGAGGATGCGGTCGCGTCCGGCTAGCGGCGTGAGTCGGTCCCAGGTGTCTTGGAGCAGGGTCTGACCCGAACCGGTGAGGTCGTGCAAAAACTTCGGAGCAGATGCTCGCGAAAGCGGCCAAAGTCGGCTGCCAATACCGCCAGCAGGGATGATGCTGTGAAAACGAGCCATCGGCTCACGCTGTGTGCTCATGATGCTAAAAACCCTAGCCGAACAACCCCTGAAACGGCAGTTTTCGGGTATCGAGCAGGCTTAGACTAGAAGGGATTTGTGCTTCGAAGACGAACGCCATCCTGAGGAGGATTTCGTGCCAACCAAACCAGCAGGCACCTTGTACCGCGGCAAAGTCGGAATGTGGTCGTGGGTTCTGCACCGCATTACCGGTGTAGCTATCTTTTTCTTTCTTTTGGTGCACGTGCTTGACACGGCACTGGTCCGCTTGAGCCCTGAGGCTTACAACGCGGTCATCTCGACTTACAAGACTCCGCTGATCGGCCTCGCCGAGACCGGACTCGTGGCCGCAATTCTCTATCACGCACTCAACGGCGTACGAGTCATCCTGATTGACTTCTGGCGCAAGGGTGCCAAGCACCAGAACAAGCTGTGGATCGCGGTTCTCGTGATCTGCGTGGTTCTGTTCGTGCCATTCGCAATCCGTCACCTCTCAAACGTTTTCCACCTCGGTTAGTCGCGAAGGAAGCAAAGACATGTCTGTAGTTATCGAAACTCCACGCAGCCCTCGCAGCCGCAAGGGTGCCAACTGGGAGAAGTACGGCTGGATGTACATGCGCATTTCGGGCGCTGTCCTGGTTGCTCTGATCTTCGGTCACCTATTCGCAAACCTCATGGTCGGCGAAGGCATCCACGCAATCGACTTCGCATTCGTCGGCGGCAAGCTCTCGAACCCGTTCTGGCAGGTCTGGGACGGACTCATGCTCTGGCTCGCGCTCATCCACGGCACCAACGGTATGCGCACCATCGTTAACGACTACGTCGAGCGTGAAAACATTCGCAAGGCACTCGTTTGGGCGCTTTGGGTAATTTGTGGCGCACTTATCTTGTTGGGCACTTTGGTGATCATCACCTTCGACCCATGCCCTGCCGGTTCAGACCCAAGCCTTCTGCCTTCGTTCTGCGCTAAGTAATTCGAGCTAGACCTCTTTAGATAAAGGAATCACCAAGTGACCAAGGAATCACCAAAGGTTCACCACTACGAGTACGACGTCGTAATCGTTGGTGCCGGTGGCGCGGGTATGCGTGCCGCGATTGAAGCCGGACCACACGCGAAGACCGCCGTTATCTCAAAGCTCTTCCCTACTCGCTCGCACACCGGTGCAGCACAGGGTGGCATGGCCGCAGCGCTGGCCAACGTTGAAGAGGACAGCTGGGAATGGCACACCTTCGACACCGTCAAGGGTGGCGACTACCTGGTCGACCAGGACGCCGCTGAGATCCTCGCGAAGGAATCGGTTCAGGCCGTTATCGACCTCGAGAACATGGGTCTGCCGTTCAACCGCACCCCAGACGGCAAGATCGACCAGCGTCGCTTCGGTGGTCACACTCGCGACCACGGCAAGGCTCCTGTTCGCCGCTCGTGCTACGCGGCCGACCGCACCGGTCACATGATTCTTCAGACCCTGTACCAAAACTGCGTCAAGCTGGGCATCGAGTTCTACAACGAGTTCTACGTGCTGGACCTGGTCATGACCAAGGTCGACGGCAAGGAGCGCCCATCGGCCGTGGTGGCCTACGACCTAGCCACCGGTGAACTGCACGTCTTCCAGGCCAAGAGCATCGTCTTCGCCACCGGCGGTTTCGGCAAGATCTTCAAGACCACTTCCAACGCTCACACCCTCACCGGTGACGGCGTCGGAATCATCTACCGCAAGGGTCTGCCGCTGGAGGACATGGAGTTCTACCAGTTCCACCCAACCGGTTTGGCCGGCCTTGGCATCCTGCTCTCAGAGGCAGCCCGAGGCGAGGGTGGAATCCTTCGCAACGCATCCGGCGAACGTTTCATGGAGCGCTACGCTCCGACCATCAAGGACCTCGCTCCGCGTGACATGGTCGCCCGTGCGATGGCCAACGAGGTTCGCGAGGGTCGCGGTGCCGGTCCACACAAGGACTACGTTCTGCTTGACCTCACCCACCTGCCACCAGAGGTCATCGACGCCAAGCTTCCAGACATCACCGAGTTCGCTCGCACCTACCTCGGTGTTGAGCCTTACACCGAGCCAGTTCCGGTTTTCCCAACCGCGCACTACGCAATGGGTGGTATTCCAACCAACATCAAGGCTGAGGTTCTGCGCGACAACGACACCGTTGTTCCAGGTCTTTACGCTGCTGGTGAGTGTGCCTGTGCCGCTGCGGGTGATGGCGATGGTGGGGGCGGTGGTGTCGGTCGGGGGCGTCGGGTTGGTGCTGGTGTTGTAGTTGAGGCTGACCTGGTTGTTCGCTTCGGTCGTGGCGCCCACGGGGGCTGGGCTGATGTAGGTGTCGGCATTGTTGTTGCCGGCAGCGTCGCTGAACTTGCCCGAAGCCACGCCGATGGTGGCGGTACCTGTGCTGTTGGCGATGGGCGTGAAGGTGGCGGTGTACTGGGCGTAGCCAGCGATGGTCGTACCGGAGCTGGGCACCGGCGTGAAGTTGCTGAGCGTGCCGCCCGTCACATCGATGTCGGCTTGTGTGAAGCTGGTGCTGGCCTCAGACAGTGTGAAGTAGAGGGTCTCGCTGGCTGTGACTGTGCCACTGCCGGCTCGGGTGACTTCAATGCTGGGCGCAGTGGTGTCGGCAATGCGGGTGTTGTAGGCGATGACGACCTGGTTGTTGAGGTTTTCTGCGCCGGCCAGGCGGTAGTCGTCGGCGTTGGCGTTGCCTGCGGCATCGCTGAATTGGCCTGCCACCACGCCAATCGTGGCGGTGCCGACGCTGTTGGCGGCCGGGGTGAAGACGGCGGTGTATTGGTGGTAGCCGCTGGTGGCTGTGCCGGAGCTCGGCACGGGCGCAAAGCCCGAGAGCGTGCCGCCAGAGACGTCGATGTCGCCAAGCGTGAAGGTGCTGGAGTTTTCGCTGAGCGTGAAGGTGATCAGCTCGGTGTTGCCGGTGGCGAGGTTGCCGCTGCCGGCACGCGCGACGATGACGTTTGGCGCAGTGGTGTCGGCCGGTGGGTTGGGGTTGGCCTGGGTGTTGTAGATGATGCTGACCAGGTTGTTGCTCTCGGCCGTCTGGCCTGCCACGCTGGTGGTCGCCCCGGTGTAGGTGTCCAGGTTCTGGTTGCCGGTGTTGTCGGTGAACTTGCCTGCGGCCACGCCGATGGTGGCGGTGCCGGTGCTGTTGGCGCCGGGCGTGAAGGTGGCGGTGTACTTGGCGTAGCCGCTGCCTGCAGTGCCAGAGGTTGGCACTGGCGTGAAGTTGGACAGCGTGCCGCCGGTGACGTCGATGTCGGTCTGGCTGAAGCTGGTGCTGGCTTCAGACAGCGTGAAGGTGATGGTTTCGCTGCT
>ERZ650311.707-NODE-707-length-19235-cov-4.480136_pt1 | contig 19235 bp, 20 predicted proteins | sample MGYA00376247_ERZ650311 | MGnify/ENA primary metagenome ERZ650311 (study PRJEB26733, sample SAMN07839324) | wastewater metagenome | biome: small river; feature: stream; material: water | place: USA: North Carolina | collected 2016-07-28 ... | reverse complement strand
AAATACAATACTCCTGTATAACCTAAATCATATGATTTAAAGTTAGTATGAACTTTTGTCCAAGGGCTGTATTCATTATGCTTTGAATCAATTCTTAAAAAATTAATACCCCAATATTTTTGATTTGGATCAAATCTCAAAGATTTTAATGGAATAGCTACTTCAGCTACCCAATAAGTTCCATAATCTTTGGTTGCAGAAAACCATTTAGTATCCCAGCTCCAACTTGGTTTATCTTGAAAACTATTATTTAATTGATCTTCTGATTGAACATTTAAGGCACTTACTACAAAGAAAAAACCATTGGTCTTTTGATTCAATGGGTCAATCATAATACCTACGCCATCTCCACCATCATGTCCAATATCTCTTTTTAAACTTTGACTTATGGCTGCTCCACTATCGTATACCTTAAAGCCGAAATAAATATTTTTATCATCATAAGTAAATCTTACTTCTGTTTTGCTTTGAGCTTCACCAATATCGTTGGGGTATTTTTTATGAAAATCTTTAGCTAGTCCTGCTGCTGACCAAACGGGTTCGTCTAATACGCCATCAATTTTAATGGGTGCATTGGTGGGTGTAATATAAAGTTCAAAATGTTTTTGATATTCGGTGATGTTCTGAGCCTCTAATTTTAAGACACAAAAACAACATAAGAAGAATACGAAGACGACATTACGCATGCAGAAAAATTTGAATAGCAAATATCCGATAACTAGTCCATAAATACTATGGTTCTGGGGTATTTAGCACTATTTATTGATAAGTGGCTATTTCAGTAGGTCTGGTCTTCTAGTTTTGGTCCTTTCTAGGGCTTGTTCTTGTCTCCAAGCGTCTACTTTTTTGGGGTCTCCTGTCAACAGTACAGCTGGTACTTCCATGCCCCTAAATTCAGCTGGTCTTGAATAAACCGGGGGAGCTAATAAGTTGTCCTGAAATGAATCTGTCAATGCAGAAGTCTCATCGTTTAATACCCCAGGGATTAATCTGCCAACGGCATCAATAATCACTGCTGCTGCTAATTCACCTCCACTTAATACATAGTCACCAATGGAGATTTCTTGTGTAACATATAGATCTCTTATTCTTTGATCAATGCCTTTATAATGACCACAGATAATTAGGATATTATTTTTTAAAGAAAGGGTATTGGCATCTTTTTGTTCAAATCTCTTGCCATCAGGTGTTACAAAAATAATTTCATCATATTTTCCATTTGCTGCTTGCAATTCATCAATTGCATTGGCCAATGGCTCGCACATCATCACCATGCCTGCACCACCACCATATTGGTAATCGTCAATTTGACCATGTTTATTGATTGCCCATTTTCTTAAAGAATGTGCTTTAATCTCAAGCAGTCCTCTTTCTTGAGCCCTTTTCATAATACTATGCTCGAAGGGACTATTCAATAATTCTGGTACTGCCGAAAGTATATCTATCCTCATGATTCAAAAATAAACATTGTTAATCCAAAAACTCTCCTAAATCTCTTCTGTCTTTTTTGGTAGGTCTTCCAATCTTACTCAATCTCTTGCCTGTATGAAAACTTGCAGCAACCATTTTTACTCTTTCTAGTTCTTCAACAGGGGTAAGGTCTTCGTAATACTTGATGGCTTCTGAATAAGCTAATCTTCCATCTAGTAATTGGGTTACTTTAATGGTCCAAATCTTATGTTCAGTTTTACATTCATATATATCACCCAATACCACATTTCTAGAAGCTTTTACATTTTCTCCTTTTAATTTCACCCTGCCTCTATCAATAGCATCGGTAGCTTGTGATCTGGTTTTGAAAACTCTAATAGACCACAGATACTTATCCAATCTAACTTTAGTAATAGTAGCTTCCATTGATCGCTTTATTTTTTCTCAGCAAAGAATTGATGAAAATAAGGAATGGTCTCAATGCCTTTATAAAAATTAACGATATCGTATTTTTCATTTGGGCTATGTAAATTATCGCTATCCAATCCAAATCCCATGAATACAATCTTTACGCCTAATTCTTGTTCAAACAAAGAACAGATTGGAATACTGCCACCACCTCTTACTGGAATAGGTTCTTTACCAAAAGTAGTTGCAATGGCTTTAGCAGCACTTTGGTATTCGTGAGAATGGATGGGTGTAATATAGGGTTCACCACCATGATGCTCAAATGCATTGACTGTAACTGATGGTGGAGCTATTTGTTTAAAGTAAGCCAATACTTTTTGGGTGATTTTTTTAGAGGATTGATTAGGCACTAATCTGCAAGAAATTTTTGCAAATGCTTTTGAAGGTAAAACTGTTTTCGCGCCTTCGCCAGTATAGCCACCCCATATTCCATTCACTTCTAAAGTAGGTCTGATGCCAGTTCTTTCGTTGGTACTATAACCTTTCTCTCCCCACTCTTCATGAATACCTAAATCTGTTTTAAATTCTTGTAAGTCAAAAGGCGCTTCAGCCATTTTTTTTCTTTCGGCATCAGTTGATTCAATGATATCATCATAGAATCCTGGTATGGTAATATGATTGTTCTCGTCATGACAAGAAGCAATCATTTTAGATAAAATAGTTATTGGATTAGCAACAGCTCCTCCATATACTCCACTATGTAAATCTCTATTAGGTCCTGTTACTTCCACTTCAATATAGCTTAATCCTCTAACGCCAATATCAATAGAAGGAGTATCCATACTAATCATAGCGGTATCACTGATTAATATAACATCTGCTTTTAATAATGCATGATTGGCTTTTACAAAATTGGCCAAATTAGGACTGCCAATTTCTTCTTCTCCTTCAATGATGAATTTGATATTGGTTTTTAATGAATTGGTTTTCACCATTGTTTCCAATGCCTTAACATGCATGTAAAACTGTCCTTTATCATCACAAGCTCCACGAGCAAAAATCTTTCCATCGATGATAGTGGGTTCAAATGGCCCGCTATTCCATAATTCCAATGGTTCAGCGGGTTGAACATCGTAATGGCCATACACTAATACTGTTGGGAAATCAGGGTTAGAGATTAATTCACCATATACTATTGGATGTCCAGGAGTTTCGTAAATTTTTGTTGTGCTAGCACCTGCGTCTTTTAATGATTGCTCGACTGCTTTTGCGCAAGCCAACATATCTCCATTGTGTTCCGATTTAGCACTCACACTGGGAATTCTTAATAATGCTAATAATTCCTCTAAAAATCTTTCTTTGTTTGCTTCTTGATACACTGACCATTCTTTCATAAAATCTATTTTAGATTATTTTAATTGATGTTTGATATCTAATAAAACATTTTCCATTGTCCATTCTAATTTTTTTTCTTTTGGACTGGTTCTTTTTTCGCAATGCTCTAAAGTGCAAATGGCACAACTAAAAGGCATACACCCATCGGTATGAATATAAAACTCTATCGTGTTGCCAAATTTATTTTTAATTAAACTAGTTAAATCATCTACAGCCGCATGCGCTTCATTTACATTATAAAACCAAGGCACTGTTAAATGAGCATCCACATGCATGAGTGAGCCATATTTAATTACTCTCAAATTGTGTAGATCAATCCAGTTCTGATTTCTGTTTTGATTGATTTCAAATATTACTTCTTCTAATAAAGCCATGTCGGCTTCGTCCATAATGCCAGCCAAAGATTGTCTTAGAATTTTATAGCCGTCGTAAATAATATAAAATCCTAAAACTGTTGCGATAATGGCATCTATCTTGTCATACCCGGTTAGGATTAGTAGTAACACTCCAATAGCAACAGAAATAGTAGTAAAGAAATCTATTTGAAATAATTTACCTGTAGATATAATTGCCAAAGAATTATTTTTCTTTCCCAGCCTAATCACCCAATATGCGGTAACAATATTAATAACAGCAATGGTAAATAATAGCCAAATGCCTTTGTCTAGATTGTGTAAACTTACAGGATGAATAAAGCTATCAATAGATTTATAAATAATCAAACAACCCACTCCAATGATTAAACTGCCTTGAAAAGCCGAGGATATAAATTCTGCTTTTCCATGACCATAAGGATGATCTTTGTCTTTGGGCTTTGATGCAATATATAAACTATAAGAGCCCACTAGAGTGGCTACAATATTGACAATACTTTCTAGTGTATCTGACAAAACAGATAGTGAATGTGTGAGTACATAAGTCCAAGTTTTTAATAAAAAAACGATGATACTTAATACGGTCACATAATACTGTACTTTTAAATTTTGTTTAGCAGAGTGCACTTGAAAAATTATTTGCTAGTAGCTTCCAAAAAATGTTTATTCGCTAATTCCCAGTTGACTAAATTCCACCAGTTATTGATATAGTCTGGTCTTTTATTTTGGTATTTTAAATAGTAGGCATGTTCCCATACATCTAATCCAATGATAGGCTCGCCTTTAATTTCTGCAATATCCATTAATGTATTGTCTTGATTGGGAGTAGAACAAACTGCTAATTGTCCATCCGCTTTTACAATCAACCAAGCCCAACCACTACCAAATCTTGATTTAGCAGCATCTGCAAAAGCTGTTTGAAATGCGGTATAGGAACCGAATGATTTATTGATCGCTTCGCCCAATTCTTTTTGTGGCATGGTTGCAGGAGAGGGTTTCATTATTTTCCAGAAGAACTCGTGGTTAAAATGCCCGCCTGCATTGTTGCGCATTTTAGCACTGTATTTTGAAATGTTTGAAAGCAATGATTTCAAACTAGTTGATTCAGTATTTAGTTTTTCAGCAGCACAAGCATCCGCTAAATTTTTTGCATAAGTAGCAGCATGCTTGGTATAATGTATTTCCATGGTCATTGCATCAATAAACGGCTCTAGTGCATTGTATGCATAAGGCAAAGCTTGTTGTTGAAATTCTGTTGTAGTAAAATTCCAACTGCTTAAAATAGGTGCAGTAGCCAAAGCGATTCCTGCCTTTCCTGTATTTTTCAGAAACTGGCGACGATTTTGTGATGAATTTGACATGGTATTATTTTTTAAAGTACTTCTTCAAAGTTACTTTAATTGGTTGTAAAGTTCGGTAGTAAAATTCTTGATTAAATAGTTGAGAATCTCTCATGGCCTTATAAGTTAGAAAGATGCCAATAGGGATTAACAAGAAGCTGGATAGCCACATGCCGGCATAAGGATCCCAAGTACCCGACTTGGCCAATTTCTCTCCAAAATTATTCAGTAAGAAAAAGACTACAAAAAATGCTACTGCCAAAACCATAGGAGTTCCTAATCCTCCTTTTCTGATGATAGATCCTAAAGGAGCGCCAATTAAAAACAACACAATGCAGGCAAAAGATAAAGTGAATTTACGGTGCCATTCAATGGCGTGATAAGCAGTTGATTGAAGTTTTTCTTTATAAATAATGGATAAAGATTCCAAACTACTGATCATAGAGGTAAACTGGTAGCCTACATTTTCGATATTACTTGACTTCTCTTGAGGAGGAATTATTTCGTCCATTGATTTGATGGGCTTCGCTTGAATACTTTCAAATAATTTCGCACTATCCTTATACGCCATGAACCTTAAATAAGCGCCCAATTCTGCTTTTGATTTTCTTAAGTAATAAACATCATTGTTTTTTACAGAATCCAAAGCATGTTGTAATTGTCGAATACTTAACATTTTTGGATCATAAATTTGATCATCATTCTTTCCTAATTGAAAAGATTTTAAATCAAAAACCTTTTTATATTCTTTAAAATATAACCTAGTGAATTCTGTTGGCGTATTACCTCTTTGTCCTCTTTCTTGATATCTCCAACCATTAAACATGGTAAACTCTAAGAATTTCTTGTCGGGCGAAACGCGCATGATTCCAGATTCTGCCATGGTCATATTATCTTGTAGGCCGTATCTTTTTTCAAAGATGATAATATTGTGCATTACACTATCATTAGATTCTTTCCTACCTAATTTAATGACATAGCCATCTATCTTATCATAAAACACACCTTCTTTTAAATCCATTGCTGGCTTGGCTACGATGATATCGTACTTGAGTTTAGTGAGTTTCATTTGCGCGATAGGAATAATATTATTCGCAAATAAAAATGCAATGCCTGATAAAAAAATAGTGAATATAAAAACAGGTCGCATAAAACGAATCAAAGGAATACCTGCAGCTTTAATGGCCACTAGTTCAAAGCTTTCTCCCAAATTACCAAAAGTCATAATGGAAGAGAACAACAAAGAAAGTGGAAGGGATAAGGTGATGGTATTAATTGCCACCAATCCAACTAATTGCATGATGGTTAAAAAATCTAAACCCTTTCCAACTAAGTCGTCAATGTACAACCAAAAAAATTGCATGGTCAGCACAAAAGTGGTAATGGTTAGTGCCGCTAAAAAAGGTCCAATAAAGGCCTTCAGAATTAGTATGTCTAATTTTTTGAACAAGTTTGTAGTACTAGCTACCTATACGATGAAATAGATCTTTAACCTGGTATTCCCAAAGTTGACTTTGGTCTTTGATTTCATTTTTTTCTGCAAAATCTTTGATCACCAAAATAGTTTGGTTAGAGATTTCTGTCTTCTCAATACTAAATTCAAAATATTCATTCTTTTCACCGTGTAACCATCTGAATCGAATAAACTTATCTTCTTCTTGGTCTAATATTTCTGCTTTGTCCGGTACACCGCCATTCCATGAAAAACTGTAAACATTCTCCCATTCGTCTACTTTATCTGCAAACCATTCTTGTAATCCTGATGCAGTAGATAGGAATTCAAAAAGTATGGATGGAGAACATCTAACCGGAAATTCAAGTGTAAATAATTGTTTCTTACTCATAAAATCTTTAGCCTCTTTATATATGTTTCGTTAGGTGCAATAATATTAAATAAATGATTGGTTACAAGTTATTTTTTGACCTAAATAGTTAATAAATAGCCAATTAGGAATTATTCGAATATCAAAACTAATCTAATACATTGAATATCAAATAGATAGAGCTTATCCGCTTTGCCAAGATTTATGTATATTTGCCACCCTTAATCAATTCGTATGTTTAATAACCTAAGTGAAAAATTAGAATCAGCCTTTAAGCACCTTAAAGGTCAAGCAAGAATTAATGAATTGAATGTTGCGAATACCATCAAAGAGATTCGCAAAGCCTTGTTGGATGCCGATGTGAACTTTAAAATAGCGAAAGAATTTACTGATAGTATTAAAGAAAAAGCCATTGGCGAAAAAGTAATCAACGCCATTAGTCCTGGTCAGTTGATGGTAAAAATTGTGCAGGATGAATTGACTGCATTAATGGGTTCTGAAGCTACTTTGTTAGATACATCTAAAAATCCTACCATCATTTTAGTAGCTGGTTTGCAAGGTTCTGGTAAGACAACTTTCTCTGGAAAATTAGCCACTTATTTAAAGGCACAAAAAAAATCTCCTTTATTAGTTGCTGCAGATATTTATCGTCCTGCAGCGATGGATCAATTAACGGTATTAGCCGAACAAATTGGCGTGGATATTTTTGTTGAAAAAGAAAATAAAGATGCAGTCTCCATTGCGCAAAATGCCATTGTATATGCAAAACAAAATAATAAAAATGTAATCATCATTGATACGGCGGGTCGTTTAGCAGTGGATGAAATGATGATGAATGAAGTGGCGAATATTAAAAATGCTATTCAACCACAAGAGATTTTATTTGTGGTAGATTCCATGACAGGTCAGGATGCAGTCAATACTGCTAAGGCTTTCAACGATCGCTTGGATTTCACCGGTGTGGTTCTAACAAAGTTAGATGGAGATACAAGAGGGGGTGCTGCATTATCTATTAAGTACACTGTAAATAAACCTATCAAGTTTATGAGCAGTGGAGAGAAGATGGATACTTTGGATATTTTTTATCCAGAGAGAATGGCTCAACGTATTTTAGGAATGGGTGATATTACTTCTTTAGTAGAAAAAGCGCAGGCACAATTTGACGAAGCAGAAGCCAAAAAATTAGAAAAGAAAATTAGAAAAAATCAATTTGATTTTGAAGACTTCTTGACTCAGATTCAGCAGATTAAAAAAATGGGTAACCTAAAAGATTTAATGGGAATGATTCCAGGTATGGGCAAGAGCTTAAAAGATGTTGATATAAAAGATGATGCATTTAAAGGAGTAGAAGCGATTATTCAATCCATGACTTTGATTGAAAGAAGAAATCCAGACACATTAACGCCAAGTAGAAAAGCAAGAATTGCCAAGGGGGCAGGAAAGAATATTAACGAGATCAATGCTTTTATCAAGCAGTTTGATCAAATGAAACAGATGATGAAGATGATGAATGGTCAGATGCCTGGGGCTGGAATGGGTGGAAGAATGCCTGGATTAAGAAGATAAATTTCGTAACTAATTGATTTTCAGTATAAAATTTACCAAATCAAATTGGGTATTCTTGTATAATTAGCTTGATTCCCTTACCTTTGCACCGATTAACCCTATTTGTTAACGCCTATAAATTTCTATTTAAAATGGCAGTAAAAATGAGACTACAGCGTCATGGTAGTAAGAAAAGACCATTCTACTTTATTGTAGTGGCAGACGGACGCGCACCAAGAGATGGTAAATTCATCCAAAAAATCGGTACTTACAATCCTTTAACTGTTCCAGCTACTATCCAATTGGATCGTCAAGTTGCTTTAGAGTGGTTAAACAAAGGAGCACAACCTACTGATACAGTTCACAGAATTTTATCATTCAAAGGAGTATTGTATTTAAAACACTTGTTAAGAGGTGTTAAGTTAGGTTTATTTGATGAAGCAACTGCAATGTCTAAGTTCCAAACTTGGTATGCAGAGCATGAAGCAAATATTGCTAGCAAATCAGAAGCACACAAGAAAGCACAAGCTGCTAAGAAAGTGTATGTTCCTGTTGTAAAGAAAGTTGCTGAGCCAGTGGCTGAAGCGCCTGCTGAAGTTGTAGCTGAAGAAGCTGCTCCAGAAGCACCTGCTGAGGAAGAAGTTGCGAAAGCAACTGATGCAGGCGAATAATTTTCTTACACAGATTAAAATAGCTTTAAAACCCTGGCTTCTTTTGAAGCTGGGGTTTTTTATGGAATTGATTTGACTTAAATTTGCTTATGGAAGATTTGATCCACATAGGAAAAATTGTTGCACCCCATGGAATCGCTGGACAAGTGATTATCGAACATGCTTTGGGTAAATCCATTTCTTTCAAAGGAGTTGAAGTTTTATTTGTAGAGCAAACCAAGAATAGTTTTATTCCTTACTTCATACAATCCGCATCTGCTAAAACAGATACGCTGACCCATGTGCATTTTGAGGGAATGAAAAATAGAGAGGCAACTGCTATCGTAGTTTCTAAAAAAGTTTGGGTACCTCAAGAAGCTTTTCAAAAATTAGTAGAAAAAAATGCACCATTGGCTTTATTAGGTTTTATGGTACAAGAAGCAGGTAAACCATTAGGCGTTATTAAAGAAGTAATCGAGCAACCCCATCAATTATTAGTGACTATTGATTACAATGGTCAAGAAGCTTATATTCCATTACACGAAGAGACCCTTAAAGCAGTGAACCATGCTAAAAAGTTGGTTACTGTTGAATTGCCTGAGGGATTATTAGATTTATATTCCGAATAAAATTTCCAGATTAACAATCGTTCATAAAGTTTTTTAAAAATAATTTTATAAAGTCTACTAAATTAGTAGGAAATATATATCTTTGATTTCTGATTAAAAGAATGAGTGATTAAAAGCTTTATTTAATTGAAAAAAATAAAATGTATGAGTTTAAGATTAGGAGATATTGCACCCGACTTTAAAGCCAAAACCAGTATTGGTGATATTAGCTTTCATGAGTATTTAGGAGATAGTTGGGGTGTGTTGTTTTCACATCCTGCAGATTTTACACCCGTGTGTACTACCGAATTAGGAAGAACAGCTGCATTGCAAGAAGAGTTCGCCAAAAGAAATGTAAAAGTATTGGCCTTAAGTGTGGATGGTGTGGCAAGTCATCATGAATGGATCAAAGACATCAATGAAACACAGCATGTGAATGTAGGTTTCCCTATATTGCTGATGAAGATAAGTCTATAGCAAATGCATATGATATGATTCATCCAAATGCATCAGAGACTTTCACTGTGAGATCTTTGTTTATTATTGGTCCAGATAAAAAAGTAAAATTAACTATTACCTATCCTGCTTCTACTGGTAGAAATTTTGTGGAGGTATTAAGAGTGATTGATTCACTTCAACTAACGGCAAATTATAGCGTTGCTACTCCAGCCAATTGGAAAGAAGGAGAAGATGTGATTGTTGTACCTGCTGTTAAAACAGAAGATGCTTTAGTAAAATTCCCCAAAGGTCTAAATATCGTAAAACCTTATTTGCGTTTCACTCCTCAGCCTAATAAGTAATATTAACCATATTGGTGATGGACGGTTCTGCCCACAGTGTGTCACTGTAGATTCGAGTCATCACCAGACTAATTCAAATCCCTTCCATTTATATGGAGGGGATTTTTGTATATTTAAATTCTAAATTATTGCTTTATGAAAAAATTGGTCTTTTTTGTTTTAATCGCTTTTGCTCAATTAACAGCATCAGCGCAGAAAACATTTATTCAATGTGGTAAATTAGTAGAATCAAAAACTGCTAAACTATTGACTACAAAAACCATTGTAGTGGAGGGTAATAAAATAGTAGAAGTGTTAGATGGCTTTGTAAGTGGCAGTGCAAATGATAAAACCATTGATTTAAAAAATAGCACTGTGATGCCGGGTTTGATGGACATGCATGTGCACATTGAAGCAGATAATTCACCTACTCGTTATTTAGATGAATTTACAGTAAATACTGTTGACTATGCATATACAGCGATGCCGCTTGCTCAAAAAACTTTAATGGCTGGATTTACAAGTGTTAGAGATTTGGGTGGTTCTGGTGTTAATGTAGCTTTGAGAAAAGCCATTCAAAAAGGCTTGGTAGTTGGTCCAAGAATTTATACTGCTGGAAAAGCAATTGGCACCACAGGTGGACACGCTGACCCAACTAATGGATATAGAGAAGATTTAATGGGTGATCCAGGACCTAAGGAAGGAGTGATTAATGGACCAGCTGATGCATATAAAGCAGTGAGACAAAGATATAAAGAGGGAAGTGATGTGATAAAAATTACAGCGAGTGGTGGTGTATTAAGTATGGCTGCTAATGGGCAGAACTCTCAATTCACAGATGAGGAATTAAAAGCCATAGTAGCTGCTGCAAAAGATTATGGTTTTAAAGTGGCTGCCCATAGTCATGGTGCTGAAGCAATGAAAAGAGCAATCAAAGCCGGCGTACATTCTATTGAACATGGCACTTTAATGGATGATGAAGTATATCCTTTAATGAAACAACATGGCACTTATTTAGTAGCTACTATTATTGCAGGAAGATCTTCAGCAGATTCTGCAAAAATTCCAGGATATTATCCTCCAATGATTGCTAAGAAAGCATTGGAGATTGGTCCTAAAAGTCAAAGCAATTTTGCCAGAGCATACAAAGAAGGTGTTAAGATTGCATTTGGTACTGATGCTGGTGTGTTTCCGCATGGTAAGAATTGGATGGAGTTTGTTTATATGACTGAAGCAGGTATGCCTATTTTGGAAGCGATTCAATCTGCTACTTGGAATGCTGCGGATTTAATGGGTACACAAAATATTTTAGGAAGTATTGAACCTAATAAATTAGCAGATATCGTTGCAGTAAATGGAGATCCTACCAAAGATGTGAAAGTAATGGGTCAAGTAAACTTTGTGATGAAAGATGGAGTTGTCTACAAAAACAACAAATAAAAATTAAGCATTCCATTTATCCAACTGCTTTAAACAAGCAGTTAAATCTTTTGGCAAAGGGGCTTCCAGGTGAAGCCTCTTTCCTTTATAATCAAAGGCAACACTAAAAGCATGTAATGCTTGTCTTGCCAATAAGGGTCTTTCTTCTTCTGCTTCTTTAGCTAGTTTAAAATTTTTCTTTTTAATACTAGAGAGTAATAATTTTTCTCCTGTACCATATAGTTCATCTGCTACCATGGGATGTCCAATATGTTTTGCATGTACTCTAATTTGATGCGTTCTTCCAGTATGAATTTGAAAAGACACCCAAGCAAATCTTTTGTAAAATTTTAAAACAGTATAAGTGGTTAATGCATTTTTACCTTTTGCATGGGTAATCATCATTCCCTTTTTTACAGTGTGTTCCATGATAGGCACATCGATTGTGCCTTCAGCAGGAGGATTGCCCATGACTAAACCCAGGTATTTTTTTTCGATATCTCTACCTTCGAATAATGCACTTAGTTCTTTGTGTGCATTTTCATTTTTGGCAAATATGATTAAGCCACTGGTGAATTGATCCAGTCTATGTACTGTAAATATGTTGCCATATTTTTCAATCAACATTGATTTTAATGAAGGTGTCACGCCAAAACGATCCGGAATACTTAATACGCCAGCAGGTTTATTCAACACTACCATATCATCATCTTCGAAAATAATATCTAACATCCTGCTATTTTGCTTTTCTAGTAAAAGACTTATTCAAAAATTTCAATAACCTAACTTCTTTCTCTGATAAGAAACGCCATTTACCTCTATCTACATTTTTCTTAGTAAGGTTGGCAAACATCACTCTATCTAAATGTCTAACATCGTATCCTAAGTGTTCAAATATCCTTCTTACAATTCTATTTCTTCCACTATGAATTTCAATACCAATTACATTTTTTGCAGCACCCACATAACTCACTGCATCTGCAGCAATAAATCCATCTTCTAAAGTTACCCCTGCAGCAATGGCTTCAAGATCTGCTTTGGTTACAGGCTTGTCTAAAGTAACTTCGTATATTTTTTTAATCTCGTAAGACGGATGCGTTAATTTTTGAGCCAAGTCCCCATCATTGGTTAAGATTAAAACACCAGTAGTATTTCTATCCAATCTTCCCACTGGGAACATTCTTTGTGTAGTAGCATTTTTAATAATGTCTAATACTGTTTTTCTTCCCTCAGGATCATTTGCTGTACAGATATAATCTTTTGGCTTATTTAATAAGATATAAACAGGGGTTACTTGTAGTTTAAGTACTTTACCTTTTAATCTCACCACATCTTTGTATTGTACCTTATAGCCCGGCTCTAATACAGTATCTCCATTGACAGTGATATTTCCCGCTTTTACTAATTCGGCAGCTTCTCTTCTTCCACATGCACCTGAATGTGCAATGTATTTATTCAATGGCATTTGTTCGTGCTCTACATCGGCACTGGCAGTTACCTTACCAATACTAGCAGTTCTTTTTTCATCCGCACGATCCATGGAGGCAGGTGTTCTTTTTTTGAAACTGGGTTTAGGACCTCTTTTATTATTTCCAACAGGTTCTACCGCAATGCCTCTAGCAATATCTTTTTTTCTTTGACGCGCCGCTTCTCCCGCTAATCTTGATTCTACCTTAGCTTTTTTCTTTTCTTGTCTATATTCTTCTTTAACAGCAGCTCCCTTTTTTTTATTGGAAAACTTGTCAAAATTGTCTGTTCTTTTCTTGTTCATGATTACCCTTTGTTAGCTAATTGACCACATGCAGCATCAATATCCTTTCCTCTACTTCTTCTAACTCTTACATTCACTCTGTTTTTTTGTAACATATCTACAAATCTTTCAAATCCATCCTCATCTGGTTTATCAAATGGGAATTGATCAATAGAATTATATTCAATTACATTAATTAAATCTGCAGGAACCTGTCTGTATAATTTAGTCAATTCCATTGCATCTTTCTCTGTATCGTTGAAGTCTTTGAATAAGATATATTCAAAAGTGATTTCATTGCCTGTTTTCTTGTAGAAGTAATTCAAAGCTTCTACCAATGCTTGAATATTATTACTTTCATTGATAGGCATGATCTCGTTTCTTTTTTTATCATTGGCTGCGTGTAAAGACAAGGCCAATTTAAATTTCACTTGATCGTCTCCTAATTGTTTGATGCCTTTAGCAACACCAGCAGTGGATACAGTAATTCTTCTCGGACTCATACCCAAGCCTTCTGGTGAAGTAATTCTTTCTATAGCAGCCAATACATTTTTATAATTCAATAAGGGTTCACCCATTCCCATAAACACAATATTGCTCAAATTGGCATCATATGTTTTTTCAGTTTGTTGCTTGATCATCACCACTTGGTCGTAGATCTCATCAAAACTTAAATTTCTTTTGCGCTCCATATAACCTGTAGCACAAAACTTACAACTTAAGCTACAACCAATCTGAGAAGACACACAAGCAGTTTTTCTCTCTGTAGTGGGAATCAATACACCCTCAATCATATGATCGTCAAAAGTTCTGAATCTTGTTTTTAAGGTTCCATCCTCACTTAATTGTGTGGCATCTAGGGTAAGGGCAGGTAGAGTAAATTGCTCTACCAATTTTTGACGCAAAGCCTTGCTTAAATTACTCATGTCGTCAAAACTATGGGCATGCTTTTGCCATAGCCACTCTTGAATTTGCTTTACTCTGTAAGAAGGCTCTCCGGCTTCTTGTATAAATCGTTCAATATCAGCAACTTGTGCATGTCTGATATTGGGTCTCATCTTATCCATACTGCAAAGATACTTGTAAAGCCTCGTTTGTATTTATTTATTTCTTTTGCCGATTTAGTAATAGTATCTAAATTCAGGTCCTAAAACAATTAAAAAAGGCCATTATGAAAAAAGTATTATTCTTAGCTGTGTTATGTATGAGTGCCATTTTCACAGTAAATGCGCAAGAGAGTCCATTAAAAGCTTATGTTGGAAAGTATGTTTTTGCTGCTGGAAGTCCAGTTGCTGAAGTAACTATTACTATTGAAGATACTTCTTTGATGATTAATTCTGCAATGGGTTCTACTCCTATTGAAAAGAAAGGTGTTGATACATTTTATTTAGCACAATATGATGCAAATGTAATTTTCAAAAGAGGTACAGATAAGGCTGTTAAAGAAGTGGCTATTATGGTGCAAGGCATGGAATTAGTTGGAGTTAAAGAAGCAGCAGCTGCTCCAGGTGCTCCTAATGCTATGAAACAAGAAGAATTTTTCGAAACAATTTGGGCAGAAAAACAAAACAGATAATTAATTAGTCGAAGTAGTTCGTTAATTCTTCGAAACTAATAGTGTTTTGTTGGCCTGATGCTAAGTTTTTAACTGTGCATTTTGAGGCTGCTAATTCTTCCGATCCGATGATCACAATGTGAGGGATATTTTTCTTCTCAGCATATTTAAATTGCTTGTCAAATTTGCTCTTCTCAGGGTAGATTTCACAAGCAATTTTTTTATTTCTTAACTGCATCATTTGTAAATATGCAGCAGCAGCTTCTTGTTCTCCTAAATTAAAAAACAATACCTGTGTGCCTGCTTCAATGGTTGCTGGGAATAATTGTTTTTCTTCTAGCACATCAAAAATTCTATCAACGCCAAAACTAATCCCCACACCAGGAACATTGTTTACGCCAAACAAACCTGTAAGATCATCATATCTTCCGCCTCCGCCAATACTGCCCATTTGAGCATCATTTGCTTTTACTTCAAAAATTATTCCTGTATAATAATTTAATCCTCTAGCCAATGTAAAATCTGCTTCAATAAATGAAGCCATGCCAGTAGCTTGATGATAATTCAACACAAAATTTAATTCTTCTATACCCTTGTTCGCGTTTTCATTCCCCTTTAATAAATCAGCCAGTTTTGTTAATTTTTCTTGATTGGTTCCTGCAATATTTAAGTAAGTATGAATAACGGATTGTTGTTGATCGTTAAATCCTTTTGTACTTAATTCTGCTTGTACTTTTTCCCATCCAATTTTATCTAATTTATCAATCGCAATAGTTAGGTCAATTAATTTATCTTCTCCACCACAAACCTGTGCTAAGGCTAATAATATTTTTCTATTATTTACTTTAATAGTCACTGGCAATTGCAAGGCTTTGAATGCAGTTACATAAATAGATACTAAATCAACTTCGTTGATTAAACTTTCACTGCCCACAATATCTGCATCACATTGATAGAACTCTCTATACCTTCCTTTCTGTGGTCTATCTGCTCTCCAAACAGGTTGCATCTGATATCTTTTGAAAGGGAAAGTCAATGATCCATGATTCATGGCCACATATCTTGCAAATGGGATGGTTAAATCATAACGAAGCGCTCTTTCTGTAATTGTAGTGGTAGATTTTCCTTGTAAAATTTTATCAAAGCCTTCTTTGGTTTGTACTTCTTTTGCAGGATTATCCAATCCGTTATTTAAGATTTTAAATATCAACTTGTCTCCATCTTCTCCATATTTACCCATCAAGGTTTCCAAGTTCTCCATGGCAGGGGTTTCTAATGGCTGAAATCCAAAAGTTTCAAATACATGCTTAATAGTGTTTAAAATGTATTGACGCTTATGTACCGTTGCAGCATTAAAATCTCTTGTGCCTTGTGGAATGGAAGGTTTGCTCATTCAGTTAATATTTGGGTGTAAAGATAATTGTTTAAATTGCTTTCCTAAAATGTAATAAAGATGGATACAAGAGAGCGATCTGAGCGTTCCTATCGTTTTTTCAGAAAAATATACGATTTCACCATGGCTACTTTAATCTTGGGCTCGGCAGTTTTGATGTTGGGAGCAAAGTGGTTTCATGTAGAACAGATAATGAATATTGATGCTGAATTTAGAATGATCTTTGGTATAATGTGTTTATTGTACGGTGGATTTAGATTGTATAGAGGATTCAAACAAGACTATTAATTTTTCAATTTTATTTATGAAAATTGCCCTGAAACTGTTTCCTGTAGCAGCTTTGCTATTGGTGTTATCTGCTTGTAATAACAATAAAAAACAAGCTGCAGTAGATACTCCTAATGAAGGAACTATTCATATTTCGGTAGAACAAAGTTTTAAACCATTTATTGATGAGCAAGTAAAAGTGTTTGCTTCAAGTTATCCTAAAGCAAATATTATAGTGCACTACAAATCTGAAATTGAGTGCATGAAGGATTTGGTAGAGGATAGCACAAGAATGGTTATTGTAACCAGGGGTTTGGAGAAAAAAGAGCAGGAGGGTTTTAAAACTCAATTAGGTTTTAATCCAACATTTGGCATATTGGCCTACAATGCAGTGGCCGTGATTGTACATCAACAAGCTAGAGACACTGTTTTTACCATGAAAGATCTTCAGGATCGCTTAACGGGTAAAAAAGAGGGTAAAGTAGTGATGGATGGCAATAATTTGACCGGTGTGGTTCGATTTATCAAAGATAGTTTGGCTAAAAATAATACATTAGGAAAAAATGTAATGGCAGCTGAGGGAAGTGAGGCAGTGATTGAATATGTGGCTGCTCATCCTGATGCGATTGGTTTTGTAGGAATGAACTGGATTGCGGATACTTATGACCAAAAACAGGCAATGTATAGGGAAAAAGTGAAGACTGGACTAGTAGAATGTACCCTTTGTATCGAAAAAGGCTATTTTTCTCACCCATCTCCTTCCACTATCAGTCAGGGACAGTATTCTCTGTCTTTGCCTATCTATTTTATACTGAAAGAAAATTCCCCAGGCTTGGGTTCTGGCTTTTTAAACTTCATGAGCTTAGAAAGAGGCCAGCTGATATTTAGAAGGTCTTTCTTAGTGCCTGCTAAAATGAGCTTTAAGGAAAGGAAGGGTCTGCTGTAAATACTAACAGATTTTAGTGTTTTTACCGAAAATTTAATAGAAATTTTGCACAAAAATTAATAATTTTAGCATTCTCTATTAGAGTATTTGTTTTTAAACTGAAAAAAAGAAACTGATGAAAAAAGTGGTTGTATTAATGATGAGTGCTGCATTGGTAGTAACAGGCTTAAATGCACAAGCTCCTGTGTCTCCTTTAGCGGAAGGTGTGAAAATGTTGAACTATGAAAAAAACAAATCTGCTTTGACTTTTTTCAAAGAAGCATTAGATAAAAATCCAGGCGATCCAGAAACAACTTTCTGGTATGGTCAAGCGATTTTATCTCAAAACTATAATGGTGTTTCTACTCCAGAATCTATCCAACAAGCTAAAACCCTTTACCAACAAGCTTTACAAGCTAAAGGAAATGATGCTTGGTTATTGGTGGGTATGGCACATATTCAATCTTTAGAAGGTGCTGATGCGAATGCAGTAAAGCAAAATTTAGAAGTGGCTATTACTAGTTCTTTAATTTCAAAAGGTAAATTAAAAGGCAAAGCAAACCCAGAAATCATTAATGCGATAGGTCGTGTATTTGCTGAATTGCCAAGTAATATTGGAGATCATCAGTTTGCTATTGATAAATTAAAAGAAGCCGTTTCTTCTAATGAAACAGCGGGAGCTAGCTTATACATCAATTTAGGTATTAACTATTTGAAATTAGGTGGTGAGCGTGGTGGTGAAGCGGTAAGTGCCTTCCAAGAAGCCTTAAATCGTGACGCGAAAAGTGCTTATGCTTATTATAGAATTGGTAAGGTTTACCAAACTCAAGCCAATAAAGAGTCTTTAGAAGAAAACTTTAGAAAAGCGGTGGAGATTGATCAAGCGATTGCTCCAGTATACATGTCTAAATACACTTATTACTCAGACAAGAATACAGATTCAGCTAAGTCTAACTTAGATACTTATTTAAAGTATGCAGATAAGGATCCGGTTTTGGATTTCTTAAATGCAGACTATTTATTCCAAGCTGGTCAATATGACCAATCTTTGGCGAAAGCTAAAGAATTAGAGGCTTCTGTAGGGGTGACTGCTTTACCAAGATTGAGCATTTTATTGGCTTATATCGCTGATCGTAAAGGGGATTCTGTGACTTCTAAAAACTATATTGATCAATTCTTGAACAACAAGGCTGTAGAAAAGATTGAAAGCTCTGATTATGAGTTAGCTGTTAAAGTGTACTCTAAATTCCCAGGAAATCAAGCTGTTTTAGCTGATTTATTGACTAAGGCAATTGCAAGTGAGACACAAAAAGCAACTAAATTAAAGTATTACAAATTAGGCGCTGATATGTATGAAAAAGCTGCTATGTATGCTGATGCATTAAAGTGGTATGCGGACTATTCTGCATTAAGAGGGGTAAAAGACGAAGTGTATTTTTACAAAACAGCTTCTTTAGCGATCAATGCTAAAGATGGTGCAACAGCTGCAGCTACTGCAAAAGAGTATATTGCTGCCTTCCCAGATAAGCCAAATGGATACAATTTCAATAATAAAGCAGCTAAAATCTTAGAT
>ERZ650311.706-NODE-706-length-19317-cov-37.347472_pt1 | contig 19317 bp, 27 predicted proteins | sample MGYA00376247_ERZ650311 | MGnify/ENA primary metagenome ERZ650311 (study PRJEB26733, sample SAMN07839324) | wastewater metagenome | biome: small river; feature: stream; material: water | place: USA: North Carolina | collected 2016-07-28 ... | reverse complement strand
ACCCAGATCGGTCGAAGCGTATACGACGCGTTCAAGGAGATCACCGACCGCGCGAAGTCGAAGATCGAGGTCACCGGGATCCCGACGGGCTTCAAAGACTTCGACGACCTCACGAGCGGCATGCAGGCTGGAGACCTGGTCCTTCTCGCTGCGCGCCCGTCGATGGGCAAGACGGCGATGGCCCTCAACATTCTGCGGCACGCGTGCGTCCCTCGCTTCCCCGATGCGGATGCGGTCGCTGCGTGCACGCCCGGGGTGGTCTTCTCGCTGGAGATGACCACCTCGCAGCTCATCGAGCGCATGCTCTGCGACGGCGCCCAGGTCGACAGCCAGAAGCTCCGAGTGGGCAAGGTGATCGAGTCCGAGTTCCGCGATCTCGTGCGCCACGCCGACCTGCTCCATAGGGCGCCGATCTGGGTCGACTCCACCAGCGGCCAGAAGATCGACGACATGCGGCGCAAGGTGTCGCGCCTCCGCAAGCGCGGCGCCATCCCGAAGGACGGCAAGCTTCTAATCGTTGTCGACTACCTCCAGCTCTGCCGTGGCGGGAAGAAGAAGTACGACTCGCGCGAGCAGGAGATTAGCGACATCTCCCAGGGACTGAAGAACATGGCGAAGGACGAGAACGGTGTCGTTCTCGCACTGTCGCAGCTCGGGCGAGATGTCGACAAGCGGCCCGATCACACGCCGCAGCTCGCCGACCTGCGCGAGTCTGGCACCCTCGAGCAGGATGCCGACACGATCGCCTTCATCGTTCGGCGCGAGAGGTACGTCGCGGATGAGGCGGAGCGCAAGGAGCTGGAGGGCAAGGCTGAGTTGATCATCGGCAAGCAGCGCAAGGGCCCGACGGGGACGGTACACTTGACGTATCGCGGCAAGTACACCAGGTTCGAGAACGCCGCCGCCGATGACATATTCGGGGCAGCCGCGTAGGATTGTGATTGATCTGGCTCGCATGCTGCGATAGCCATGGCCTGACGAGTGGGTTGCTTATGATGCTTCTTTCTCTCGACTCCCGAGTGGTCGATCTGTCGCTGCTTGAGGCTCGCGGACTTCGCAGCGGAGCCCTTGCGGGGGTGCGCAGGGCTGTGGATCCGTGCCCGATCGAGGTGCGTCCGTGCCTTTGGTCGTGGCTTGGGGCCGATGTCCAGGGCACGATGGCGCTTGACGACATGCGCGCGTCCGTGCTGGCGCATGCTCGATGGTCGCCTGGTGCGTTGCTGTTCGTGCGCGAGCCGTGGAGGCAGGTTGCCTCCGATGGTGCCGCGCGTGTGCAGTACCGTGCGGACGGAGAAGTCGCTGAGCGAGCCAGCCGAGCTCGACGGCTGGTCGTGAACGATCCTCCGCTCGACTCTGCCGAGGAGTGGTGTCCTGCGAGCGACCTTCCCGAGTGGGCCTGGCGGATGAAAGCGCGGGTCCTGGGAGTACAGGTATCGATCGTCGCCACCGAACCGGTCGGCGCGCTCTGGTCTCTCGAATACGAGCTGAAGGTGATGCGCCATGGGTAGCTGGGTGACAACTGCGACGGGTTGTGTGTTCGACTACGACTTGCTGCTCGCCGGCAAGCCGCAGCGGTTCCCGGTCACGCTCCGCGACTTGGCCATCCCTCACTCGCGCTCGCCGCGATGGATGGGTGTCGTGCCGGTGAAGCGCGCCGAGCATCTTGTGCTCACGTCGAGAAGGGCCGGAGAACTCGCGTGGTTGGCGAACCTGGACGAGCGAGCGGCCGCCATCTTCGGGCTTCTCCACGATTCCATGGAGGCGTTCCAGGCCGACCTTCCTCGCCCGATCAAGCGGCGGCCAGGCATGCACGAGTACTGCGAGATCGAAACGATGGGCCTGCTCTACATCTGCGACTCCTTCGGTCTTGGCCGCAGCTCGTGGGACCCGAAGATGCAGGCGATCGTCGACCGTGCCGATGCCGAGATGCTCGCAGTGGAGATCCGAGATCTCGTGCCACCGTTGCCCGACGGATACGACTACGGCCTCGAATGGTCGGCGCCGGCAGGCTACAGCGTGAAGACTCCCGCGACCGAGGAGGAGTCGTACGAGATGTTCGTTCGCGAGTGGCACGCTTTGGGACTTCCGACTGTGGGGAGAGCATGAATCGTCAGCCGACCAGCTTTCACCTGTTCTGCGGTGCTGGCGGTGGATCCCTCGGGTTCCAGCGCGCAGGCTTCCGCTCGCTTGGAGCGATCGACAACGACCCGATCGCGTGTCTCGACCATGAGATCTTGACGGGAGAAAAGGCGACGTGGGCCGACATCATGTTGATGTCGCCCGAGGATCTGTGCGCGATGACGGACGGCGAGACGCCGGACGTCCTTATGACGACGGCCCCGTGCAAGGGGTTCTCCGGGTGCCTTCCGAAGAGCAAGTCCGAGACGGAGAAGTATCTCCTGCTCAACTCGCTCGCGTTCCGCGGCGTATGGCTGGCGCTGCTCGCATGGAAGCGTCCGCCTCCGCTGATTCTCTTCGAGAACGTTCCGCGGATCCAGAACCGCGGGCGCGAGTGGCTCGACCAGTTGATCGCGCTGCTTCACTCGTACGGCTACGCCGTGGCCGAGACGGTACACGACACCGGTGCTCTCGGAGGAGGGGCCCAGAAGCGGCGCAGGTTCTTGCTTGTCGCTCGGCACATGGAGCAGGTTCCGACGTTCCTTCGTGTTCCGACGTCGCAGCGGATCAAGGGCGTCGGCGAAGTGCTCGGCGACCTTCCGATTCCGCTGCCTCCTCCGAGCGAGGAATGGCAGGCGGCGAACGGCGGGCCCATGCACCGCTTGCCGATGCTCGCCGCGATCAACTGGGTCCGCCTTGCGCTCGTGGAGGCTGGCCTTGATTGGAAGTCCCTGCCCGAGAGCGTACGGCTGCCGCAGAGAGACCAGCGGCAGAACGGCGGACTCGGCGTTGTCGCGTGGGGCGAGCCGTCGCATACAGTCGTGGCTGCGTCCACGGTGAAAGCGTCGTGGGCAAGCGTGGCTGACCCTCGGATGTTCGACGTGCGTAGCGACTGCGAGAGGCGCGACGGATCGATCGGCATCACCGCGTGGGACCAGCCGTCGTACCCGGTCATCGCCAACGGCAGCATGCACAACGGCCCGTGGTCCGTCGCCGACCCGAGACTCGCTCATGCTCCTAGGAGTGGAGCCTTCGGAGTCGTCGGTTGGGACCGGCCTTCGTTCGTCGTGAAGGGCCACCACAACGTGAACAATGCGCCCGCATCCGTCGCCGACCCGCGAGTGCCGGAGATCGTCGGCCCGCCATTCGACATCGACGACAAGACCCCGCGGCACATGATCATCCGCGCTGCCGATGGCACGTGGCACCGGCCGATGACCACGCTGGAGCTCGCCGTACTGCAAGGCTTCCCGGCACAGATCAACGGGCAGTGGCTCAAGCTCACCGGCGAGAGCCAAGCGCACCATCGGCTCGTAATTGGGAACGCGGTGCCTGTCTACGCAGCGGAAGCGATCGGTCGCGCGTGCATCGAAGCGCTCGACGAGGCGCATGCTGGGGCGTTCTCCCTGTCGCATCGCAAGGTGTGGGTGAGCCCGCAGCCGACGGAGTTGGCGGCATGATCGTCGGGGCATGCCAGCGCTGGCGCGAGCGTCGGGGCGTGTACCGTCCCGCGGGCGAGACGATTGCGACGCGGCAGTACGAGGTCGCACCGATCGCCGACGACACCACCGCGCGCAGGTTCGTGCTATCGCACCACTACTCGGGAAGCTACCCCGCGGCTCGCCAGCGCTTCGGTCTCTACGGCCCCAGCGGGCTCGAGGGCGTGGCCGTCTTCTCCGTGCCGGCGCAGCCCAAGGCGCTCGACGTGCTCCCCGGCGACCGCGACACATGCGGCGAACTCGGGCGGCTGGTCCTGCTCGACGCGGTGCCGGCGAACGGCGAGTCGTGGTTCCTCGCGCGGTGCTTCGAGCTGCTTCGGCGCGAGGGGTGGACCGGCGTCGTGAGCTTCTCCGACCCCGTGCCCCGCACCACCGCGGCGGGCGATGTCGTGTTCGCGGGCCACATCGGCGGGATCTACCAGGCCACGAATGGCGTGTACCTCGGGCGAGCTGACGCTCACACGCTGCGACTGCTCCCCGACGCTACCGTGCTTCACGGCCGCGCTATGGCCAAGATCCGCAAGCGCGAGAAGGGCTGGCGGTACGCATCTGCGGTGCTCGAACGCCACGGCGCCGAGCCGCTGCGCGAGGACGAAGACGCCGCGGCATGGCTGCGCCGCTGGGTCGGGAGGCTCACACGTCCGCTGCGGCACCATGGAAATCTGAAGTACGCGTGGGCTCTCTTTCCTCGCGACCGGCGGCGCCTCCCGGCCTCGCTGCCGTACCCGAAGATCCTCGGTGCCACATGAGCAGCCAGCTCGATTCCATCGTCAGCGTGATCAAGCAGTGCAGCTTCCGGTGGTCATCGGAAGCCGATATCCACAAGGGTCTACTCCAATGGCTAGAGCGTCAGCAGCAGCATGTTCCGAGCTTCCGATCGGAGGTGGTACTGACCAAGCGAGACCGGCTCGACGTGCTGCTCGACGACGGGACGGCGATCGAGATCAAGGTGGCCGGCACGAAGACGGAGGTGCTGCGGCAGCTCCATCGATACGCAGAGCACGAGGTGGTGACGGGGCTGATTCTGCTCACGACCAGGATGGCACACTTGTCGATGCCGCCAACGGTGCTTCGCAAGCGCCTGGTGGTAGTGCCAATCCTCGGACTGTGAGGACGTGCGGCACCATCACGAGGGCTAGATCCTCGTGGGTGGTCGAAGCTAAGCCGCACGTGATGAGCGACCTGCGGCGCCTGTTCCCTCGGGCGGTCGGCCACGGGCAGATCTCGCTGGCGCACAACGACGCGACGTGTCGCGACCTCGTTTGGTTCTTGCAGCGGTACCCGATGACCGTCAGCGACGACGATCGTTCGACGATGGTCGCTCGGGCGCAGGCGAAGGAGATGGAGCTCGAGTCAGCGGCCGCTATCATCGGCGGCGACTACGAGCGCCGATCGTTCCCGCTGGCCATCGCGCCGCGCGACTACCAAGTGCAGGCGGCGATGCTTGCTCTTGCCACTGGCGGCGTGCTCTGTGCTGACGATCTTGGGCTTGGGAAGAGCATAGTCGCGATCTGCACGATCTCCGCAGTCGAGGCGCAGCCTGCCGTCATCGTCTGCCAAACGCACTTGCAAGCGCAGTGGGTGGCCGAGATCCGCAAGTTCGCGCCGCACCTCACGTTGCACAGGATCCGGCGAGGCAGTACCACCGATGCCAAGGGCAAGCCGTACGTGCTCGTGCAGGCTGACGGGACCATGCCCGACGTGATCGTTATCTCGTACAGCAAGCTCGCCGGATGGGCGGAGACGCTCGCGCAGCACTATCGCTCGGTGGTGTACGACGAGATCCAAGAGCTGCGTCATCCGGGCACGGCCAAGCACAACGCTGCCAAGCACCTCTCCGAATCGGTGAGCTACCGGCTCGGTCTCTCGGCTTCGCCCATCTACAACTACGGCGGGGAGTTCTACTCGATCATGGACGTGCTGCGACCCGGGTGCTTGGGGACGCGGTCGGAGTTCTTGTCGGAGTGGTGCCACGGTTCCGACGACGACGGTGGGAAGAAGGCGACGATCGCAGACCCCCGCGCGTTCGGCTCGTACCTCGCCGAGCAGGCGCTCATGATCCGCCGGACTCGCGCCGACGTTGGCCGCGAACTGCCGCCCGTGGAGCGCATCCTGCATCCGATCGAGTCCGACCCTCGCAGGCTTCGCGAGGTGCACGACACCGCAGCCCGGCTCGCGGAGGTGATCTTGAGCGACGCGTCCGGCGAGATCCGCATGCGTGCGAGTGCCGAGTTCTCCAACGAGCTGCGGCAGGCGACGGGCGTCGCGAAGGCGCCTTTCGTGGCGGACTTCGTCGACCTGCTTCTCCAGTCTGGCGAGCCCGTGCTGCTCTACGGGTGGCACCACGCCGTCTACGACATCTGGGCCGAGCGACTGCGAAGTCACAACCCGGCGTTCTACACGGGCGAGGAGACGGAGGCTCAGAAGCTTCGCTCGTTCTCTCGGTTCAGTACCGGCGAGACCAACCTGTTCATCGGCTCGCTTCGCAGCGGCGCCGGCCTGAACGGCTTGCAAGACCGCGCTCGAGTGATCGTCTTCGGGGAGCTCGACTGGAGTCCGAAGGCGATGGATCAATGCGTCGGCCGACTGCACCGCGACGGGCAGCAGAGCAACGTGCTCGCGTACTACCTGCTCGCGGAGGGCGGGGTCGACCCGTACATGGTCGAAGCCCTCGGGATCAAGCGGCAGCAGCACGACCTGGTGGTCGACTACCAGCGCGACGATCTAGTGGTCGGCATGCAGGCCAGCCCGGACAGGATGAAGCGGATCGCCCAGGACTACCTGCGGCGGACGGGAGCGGCGAGGGCATGATCCAGGGCACGCTGTTTGGGGCCGAGCTGGATGCAGCGCCGGCGGAGGTCGACGACGAGACCCGCAAAAAGTTCGCCGTCCACCGTACTCCAATGGGCATCGTGCGGCAGGTCGTCGGCAAGGTCGCGCCGCTGGTCGAGCAGCGGCACTCGCCCGTGCGGCGCATCCTGATTCCGTCCGCTGGCGATGGCCGCTGGGGGCTGGTCTGCCGCGAGCGCTGGCCCGATGCCCACGTCACCGCCGTGGAGCCGCGACCCGAGGAGGCCGAAGGGCTTCGGCGGTTCTGCGATGCCGTGCTCACGATGACGATCGAGCAGGCGCAGGCGAGCGACGTGCTCGCCTCGTACGATCTTGTCATCGACAACCCGCCGTTCTCGCTGCCCCTGACGCCTGGAGCTGTGCCCGACCAGGCTACGGCGATGGCGGCCTTCCTCCCGTTGCGGCATCGCTTGCGGCACCCGTGGTCTCGCCTCGTGCTGTACTGGCTCACCGAGTTGGGGCAGCGCTCGCAGCGAGCGGTGGACCTGTTCGAGGAGCACCTGCCGATCGAGCAGTGGCGCATCCCGCTGCCGGTGTCGCACGACCGCACGGTCGACATGCGGAACTACAGCGTGTGGCACTGGAGCCCCGCTGCTGACAGGCCGGTGGCCGAGTGGAGGACGAGCGTCCTGCCCGTGCTGGACAAGGTCGGTCGCCGCTCGACGAGCACGGACATGGACAAGGACGTCTGATGCCGCGGCCAAGCGGAAGAAGGGGCCGGCCGATCGGCTCACGGAATGGCGTCGAGATGGACCCGTTCCGAATGCGCGAGTTCGATCTGCTGTGCCGAGAGATCGGCGCTCCCAACCGGCGAACGCTTCCGATGGGGGCAGAGAGAGCCTTCCGCGACAACGTGCTGCCGAGATGGGCGTACGACGAGATCGACAAGATGGCTGATTACTTCACGTGCTCGACGCTGCTTATCGTTCGATGCGCCGTGCTCGCGCTGACCCGCAAGGTTGCGGAACGGATCCCCGCGCTCGCTGACTTCGGCTACCTCCCGGCCCCGAGGGTCGGCGTCTACCCGGTCGACAGTCCAGTGTGGCGACGATTCGCCGCACTGTGCGAAGAGTTCGATACGGCATGGGACGAGTTCGAGACCCACAATACCGGCCGAACATTCGCCATGTTCACCGACGACGAGATGGGCGAGATCAAGCGCGCCGCTGCCGCATACGGAGTGTCGCGTGGCCGATTCGCACCGGTCGGCGTGATACACATGATCCGCAGGTGGAGAGGCGGCGGACATGCGGGAGACGAAGTGGAACGCTGAGTCGCGCAAGGTGATCTTGCGCTGGATCGGGATGGCCTATCACCGCGAGATCGCGGCGGCTCGAGCACGGGTGAGTGAGACCCAGCTCTCGGCTTGGCTGAAGCGCGGCGAGATCGAGCTGAATACCTGGGCGGAGTACATCGACGGAGGCGGAGATCCAGACGCCCCCGACGCTCCGCAGCGCACCGAGCACGCGATCTTCTTCGAGGATGTGCAGGCCGCCGAGGCCGAAGCACAGATCGCTCTCGTGAAGCCGATCATCGAATCGGAGAGCAACGAGGATCGGAAGTGGGTCGCGGAGCGGCTCTACTCCAAGCAGTGGGGCAAGCCGGGCAAGCTGTCGATCGAACACAGCGGGCCAGGCGGGCGACCGATCGAGATGATCGACGCGCGCAAGGAACTGTTCAACCGACTCGATGCGGCGATGGAGCGCGAAGGTGGAGACGATCCAGCCATCGCGTGACGTCCGGCTATACGCTCGACTCAAGCAACTGCGTGCGAAGGATCGGGGCGCATTCAAGCGCGCCATCATGAGCATGCAGCCTGAGATCGCGGAGCGTTTGCTGTACGACTGGGAGGGACTGTTCGCGCGAGAGAAGCAACTCGAGCCGGACGATCCGCGGTGGATGTATTGGTTGATCACCGCAGGGCGCGCCTTCGGCAAAGCGGTTCGGATCGAAACTCCAATCCCTACTCCGTCTGGTTGGACGACGATGGGCGAGTTGTCGATCGGCGATCGCGTGCTCGACGAGCGAGGCCTTCCATGCTCCGTCACGTTCGCAACCGAGGTGCAGCACGATCGTCGGTGCTTCGATGTCGAGTTCTCCGATGGCTCCGTCATTGTTGCAGACGCGGATCATCTCTGGGCTGTCTATCACCAGAGCCACGGGATCATTGCCACGACTGCACAGTGCGGCGAGATGCTCAGCTATGCGGGTCCGCGCGGAGTACCTGTCTCGTACGATGCTCGCTTCATAGTAGGCGTCTGGGTTCGCGACAGCGTGCCCGTCCGTTGCATTCAGGTCGATTCGCCTACGAGCATGTTCCTCGCGGGCGAGACCAGGATCCCCACACACAACACGCGCACCGGTGCCGAGACCGTGAGGTTGTGGGCGGAGAAGAAGATCTACGACTACATCCTCATCGCCGGCCGCACCGCCGGCGACGTCCGCAGCCTACAGATCGAGGGTCCGAGTGGCATCCTGCGCGTCTCGCCGCCGTGGTTCAAGCCGAAGTACGAGCCGTCGAAGCGCCTGCTCACCTGGCCCAACGGGGTGATCGCGGAGATCCGCTACGGCGATTCTGTCGATGGCTTCCGCGGGTTCTCGGGCGGCGGCGCATGGCTCGACGAGCTGTTCCACTGGGCGAAGGCGGAGGACGCGTTCGACAATCTCACGCTCGGCATGCGCGAGGCGAAGGCCGATCGCATCCGCATCTTGATCACGTCGACCCCGAAGCCGTGCCGGCTGGTGCGTACGCTCCTCGCCGACAAGGCAGACGGTACGACGTTCCACACCGAGGGATCGACGCTCGAGAACCGGGCCAACCTCGCGAAGGACTACATCGCCAAGACGGTCGGTCGACTCAAGGGGTCGCGGCGAGGCAAGCAGGAGATCGAGGGGCAGATCCTCGATGACGTGCCCGGAGCGCTGTGGAAGTACGAGACGCTGGCCGCCAACCGCGTCGTCGGAATCCTGCCAGCTTACGACATGTGCGTCATCGCTGTGGACCCGGCGGTGTCGGAGGACGGGCCGAGCGCCGAGACGGGCATCGTGGTGGGGGTGCGCATCGCCGACCCGCACTCGGCGCTGGACGGCCACATCGTGATCGTGGAGGACGCGACCGCGAAGTACTCCCCCGAAGGCTGGGCCGACAAGGTGGCCACCCTGTTCTACCAGTGGAACGCGAACTACGTGGTGGCCGAGGTGAACCAGGGCGGCAACCTGGTGACTGCGAACATCCGACTGCGCGACCGACGGATCCCGGTCAAGACCGTGCATGCGAAGCAGGCGAAGCGCTTGCGAGCGGAGCCGATCGTGTCGCAGGATGAGGTCGGCGTGATCCACCACTGGCTCAGCGAGGAAGAGAACAAGTACGACCACGACAAGTTCGGTGCGCTCGAGCACCAGATGACCCAGGTCGATCCGAACAACATGCGCAAGCCGAAGGCGATCGACGACGAAGAGGGGGACCGCTACGATCGGGTCGACGCTCGCGTGTACGCCTGCCACTTCCTGCTGTTCGGCGAGGTAGTCGATGCGTCGAGCATGCTTGATGGCTACGGCTGACCGTGGTACCCGTGGGCGATGGCCGTTGGAGACGTGGACATGGAGATCGTCGAAGCGATGAACGCGGCGCGGCGACGATTCGAGGAGGAGATCGGCGCGCTTCGTGCCCAACGGGAGGCTCTCGCACTGGCGGAAGCTGCTGCTCGCGAGGCTGAGCAGCAAGCCGAAGCCAAGCGTGCGGAGTACGTCGAGATCATCGACAGCATGCTGGCGATCAAGGACATGGAGATCACCGGCAACGAAGTGAGGATCGACTTCAAGGTCCCGCACTTCGCCGCCGGCGCTCTCGCATGGTCGTTCGCCGACTCGCTCGGGGACGCGCGGCACTACGTGGAGACCTACTTCCGACACCCCGACGGCGAGCACGTTATCGCTGTGACGATCCAGCGCAAGGAGGGGAAGCGGCCGGCCGAGCTCGTGTCCGAGATGCGCGAGGTGATGCAGGCCATGCTGGACGAGATCCACAAGGGCGGCTCGTGTCCGTTCTGCGGAGCCGAATCGGTCCATGGAGATGCCCACTCCGACGCATGCCTCACTCGTCGCGCTGTGGCGCTGGTGTTCGTGCCGAGCAACGTGCCCGGCACGGACCGACCAGCGCTAGACTAGCCTTCGCCCTTCGCCAGCTCGCGAGCCATCGCGAGCCGCTCGTCGGGCGGTAGCGTCGCCATGAGATCGCGGATGCGGCGAGCGTTGCGCTCGATCCGCTGCTCGTCGGTCTCGCGCAGGTCGTCCATCCAGTACCCCACAAGCTCTTCCACCGTGGTGCCGGCGGGCAGCGCGACGCCGCAGTCCTCCACGATCGAATCGAGGAACGACGCGAGTTGCCTCCGCAGGGACATGTCAGCGGTCTCGCCGTCGAGCGGACGCAGGCTGGACTTCGCCTCCTCGATCTCCTGCCGGCAGTACACCACGGCGTCGAGCAGCTCTTGGTACAGGTCGACCAGCGGACGGCGCCCGTTGTTCGTCCGCAGTGGGACACCGTACTTGGCGCGGCCGACCGCATCGCGTTCCACCATGTCAGCGATGACGAGGGGCCACACGTCGATGTTGCCCGTGGTCGGAGGGGGTTCCGGCTTGTTGAGATCGAGGTTTTGCATCGGCCACTTACTCCGCGGTTGGCAAGGATGTTCCGTCGGAATGCTGGCCGTCGCTCCACGGTAGTAGCTGCGATGCCGGTTTTCTTGGTGACCAACAAGGTGACGCACGCTCGAATGGTGGCGATGGCTCGCAATGCCGACGATGCTGCGGCGATTCATCCAACGTGCGACACCGCGAGGCGCGTCGATAGCGGTTGGGTGCGCACCGTCGGAGGCCACCATTACCGCGATGAATGGGTGCCCGCTCCGCCTGGATGGCCGCACAATCTCGCGTTCGTACACGTCGACCTGCTCGCAACGAACGACAGCCGCATGTTCAGCGGGACCACGTCGGTCATGGCGTACCAGCCGAGCATGGACCTACGCCACGAGGGTGAGGGCGGCAGCGATCGGTGGGGCGGCTACACGCTGGACGCGCTGGCTCCCGGGGCGGAACCGAGGGAGCCATTCGATGATTGACCAGTCCATGCTTGAGGCGGCGATCGTAGAGCTGCGCAAGGTCGCGGACGAGCATCGCCGCGAACTCGAGGCGCTGGCGGAGGACCAGTCTCCCTATCGAATCAGGCGCGCGTTCTGGGTCACAGCGGAGAAGTGGGGCGACGATCTGGTGTCGCGCTTGCTTCCGGCCTGCGGGCACAAGGGAGCCAAGGCCGCGCGTCGTGCTGCGGTGGAGACGGAGATCCGTCAGGCGCCAGCCTTCGTGGCTATGTGCGACGACCTCGTGGCGTGCGGCCTCTTGAAGCGAGAAGCGGAAGATCTCGCCGTTTGAACGGTACTGAAGCCATGACGACGAGACGCGAGCGGCTTGAGGCGAAGGCGGAGAAGCGGCGGGGCTGGGCTGGCAAGGCGGCAGCCCAGGCGAAAGGCCGATTCGATGCGGCGCAGTCGATGGCGGACGGCATGACCGCCGAGCCGATCAAGGTCGGGCACCACAGCGAGGGCCGCCATCGTCGAGACGTCGAGCGACTCGACACCCACATGCGGAAGTCCGTCGAAGCGACCAAGCTCGCACGGCACCACGAGGACAAAGCAGCCGGCCTCGAGCAGCAGCTCGCGACCACGATCTTCTCGGACGACCCGGACGCGATCGAAGCGCTGGAGGCGAAGGCGAAGGTTCTCGAAGACCGCCGAACGAGGTACAAGGCTGAGAACGCGGCCTACCGCAAGCACGGCGCGGCAGGGCTGGTCGGCCTCGGCTGGTCAGCGACCGCCGCTGCCAAGGCGGTCGAGCTCTGCGGCGGCCGACCGCTCCACGCGGCGTATGAGCTGACGAACATGGGCGCGGAGATCCGCAGGATCCGCAAGCGCATCGAGGAAGTGAAGGCTCGCCAGGCGAAGCTGGCGGCAGCCGAGCAGGCCGGCGGCAGCCGGGTCGAGCGGCGTGGCGACCAGGCCATCGTGACGTTCTCGGAGGCACCTGGACGCGCCACGATCGAGAGCCTGCGGGCGGCGGGATTCCGCTGGTCGGCCCCCTCGTGGTACGGTCCGGCGGCGTGCCTGCCCGAAGGGATCGAGGAGTCGTGAACGAAGCGCAGGCCGTGACCGATGCCGAGTGGCTGGCGCTCGGCCGGAAGATCGCCGCGCTCCGAGAGGAGCGGGGATGGACGCAGGCCCAGCTCGCCGCGGCGGTGGCCAAGCATGAGGCTGCGGCGGAGGCGGCAGAGGGGGAAGCCGAGTGCGCCCCTGCGACTATCGCGCGTTACGAGCACGGGGTCATCCGGCTCTCGACGTCGCGGCTGTGCGCGATCGCCGAAGTGCTTGGTATGAGCGCTGCCGACCTTGTGGACGGCGTTCTGTAGATTTCTTGCAGATACCGCTAGCGTGTACGTATCATGATGCCCTCATGTCCGCCGCCGCTCTTGAGATCGACACCATCACCACCGAAATGTCCTCGCTTCGCGCGCTCGCGCTCGCTCTGACTCACTCGTCGAGCGATGCCGACGACCTGCTCCAGGACAGCCTGCTTCGCGCGTGGCGCTTCCGCAACTCCTTCGACCCCTCCAGGGGGGATGCGAAGTGCTGGATGAAGACCATCGTGCGCAACACGCATGCCAACCGCTGCGCCAGCACGGAGTCGCAGAGACGATCATGCGATGGCCTCGCCATCGTCGTGGCCATCAGCGACAGCATGCACTCTTGCCCCGAGGCTGCTGCGCTTCGATCGGAGCACGAGTCCGAGGTTCGCGCGGTCGTCCATTCCGCCATCGATGCACTGCCCGCCGAGCAGGGTACAGCCGTTCGCATGTGCGACATCGAAGGCCTGAGCTATGCCGAGATCGCTCGTCGCACTGGTGTTCCGATGGGGACCGTCATGAGTCGGATCCACCGCGGCCGCCGGCGCATGGAGGCGATGCTCGGGAAGTAGCTGCCACCGATCTGCAAGGCCCGACGTCGCAAGACGCCGGGCCTTTGTCGTCTCAGTGAAATAATCTAACGACTGAAACTGTTTCGATAGCACCATGACCGACGACCTTCTCGACTTCGACTTCCACGGAAAACCGCTCGCGCCCATCGGCACGCTTCGGTGTGACGTGGCAGTGCGGACCGACTGCGGAGGCATCGTGTCCGCCATCGTCGAGCGCCACTCGTCGGGGATGATCTTCATCTCGGAGGCGGGCGGCGGCGGCCTTGGTCCCGTGGGCGCGCGAGAGACGGTCGAGCGAGCCATCAAGGGGGCGGCGCTGTCGGTGCCTGCCGAGGCTCACCGCGGGCTGCTGTACCTCGCCACGGGCCCGCAGTTCGAGAGAGGCGCGACGTTCTGCCGCTCGCTTGCTCGGGCCATCGATCGCGGCGAGTGCTCATTCGCGCTGTAGCTGCGGCTCGAGCTCTCGCAGGTCGTTCACCGCCGGCGGCTCGCCGGAACGAAGCCCGCTCCCGTCCTTGGACGGGGCGGGATTGTGTCGTTGCGGCACGACGCCCAAGAGGGGCCGGCACTGCGCCGGCGGCCGCAGGAAACAGCATGTTCAATCTCTTCATCAGCGCTCTCGCGCTCTTCACCGCCGACGCCACCGACACCACCGATCCCGCGCCGATGTGCGAGCCCATGACCGACTACGGCGTGCACGACGTCGAGCCGACCGATCTTCTCGCCGATGAGTCGGAGCCCATCGCCGAGGCCGTCTGTGGCTCGCCGCTCTGCGTCTACCAGACGCCCGCCGGCACCTTCACCAATCGCTGCGACACGAGCTGCGTCTGGGAGGCTGGCGTGGCCCAGACCTGCGGCGGATACACGTGCACCACGATCGCGCCCGCGTCCTCGTGCCGCTGGCACTGCGTCTAGCACTGACCCGCGTTCGCGCGGTATCTCGGGCCCGTTTCCGACATTCTCGGCGCGGGCTCGAGATCGTGGAGAGACCGCAAGTCAGCCGGTCATTGATGGAAATGGAAGCTGTATTCAATGTCGTACTAGCGCTCGTTCTTGGCATCGAGCCGAACCATGGCCCAAACCTCGACTACATCGACTCGAGCGTCCCGGTCGCGGAGGCGATCTGTGCCATGCCCATGTGCGTGTTTCATCCGTGGGTGCCCGAGCAGCCATGGACAGACCAGTGCCCGTCATCGTGCACATGGTACGATGGCGTGCCGCAAGTGTGCACCGACCCGAAGCCGAGAGCGTGGGACTGTACGCCTGCCGCTTCCGGGTGCTGGTGGGACTGCGACAGGATCTTCTAGCTCACAATGATCTCGTGAGCGCGGGCGCCGGAATAGCACCGGCGCCCGAGTTGTACTGATGCCATGAACACCGAGCTTCGATTCACGTTCACCGTGCAGCTCCCCGACGGCTCCGAGGTCTGCGGCCTCACCCTGCACGGCGCCGGCGGTGCGATGCCGAGGCCGCAAGTCTACAGCGCGGAGACCATGCCGACCGACCCTCATGGGCAAGCCGAGCTCTTGGCGAAAGACGGTCTGTGGAGGGCCCAAGATGAAGCCGGGGACAAGGGTTCCGTTCGCGTGGTGCACGAGCACGACGATCCAAGCAAGCGCATCGTGGTGACGCCGGTGCTGCGCGTGATCTCGTGCGAGCCGCACTGGTGGCCGGAGGCGCCGATGCGGAATGAAGGCGCCGCTGCTCCTGTAGTGTGATCGATGGCGGAACGAATCTTCGACATGTGCAGCAAGGCCGTGGCGGCTGCCAAGAGCTTCAATCCGGCGCAGGTCTTCTTCGCCGTCTTTCCCGATCGCTGCAAGCGGTCGGCTGTGCGATCCCTGCATGTCGGGAAGTCCGAGGCTTCGATGGAGGCTCGAAAGGCCGGTGGGTGCGTGCGTGCTGGAATCGTCGATGGTGGTCGCTTCGTCGTCGGGCGAGTGCCTGCGGAACCGGGTGCCGAGTGCATCGCCGCGCTCGCCAAGGATCCTCGGGCGCTCGTGATCAAGGACTCGCTCATGGCATCGGGAGGGAAGAATATCGAGGGCCCCGGCATCTCCGAGTTCTTGCGGGCGTGCATCGATCACGGCACGGGTAAGTGCAGCGGGTCTGCGGTGTTCAAGGCGCTCCACGACTATTGGATCAAGGGGAATGGCTGACCATGCGTGCGCACGACCAATCCCTCTGGACCGTCCTCGGTGGCGTCCACATGCTCACCCGCAAGGGCCGAGAACATGCCTATGTGCGCGGCGCTGGTCTCTGCTGGCCGGGCATCCCCGAAGGTCCAGGCGAGCGACTGCGCTTGCTGGCGACGATCGGCAGCGCTGCGCTGGCCGATGCCGAGGAGTGGGAGATCCGTGTCCTCCGAGAGGAGAGGATGACCTACGCGTCCGGGATGCTGACCGACAAGGGCCGCGAGGCTCACGCGTCCGGCCTTCGCCACGAGGAGCGCCTGCTCGCGGAGATCGAGGACGCCCACCCGATCGGCGATGATGGCAAGCCGTACGCTCGCGTGCGGACGCTGCGGTACATCGACCCGATCAACCCGGAGTTCTCGATGGAGACCAGCAACCCCGAGGCGGCCATGCTGGCGCCGTACGTGTACCGCGAGACGTGCGCCAGCGTGGCGGTCAGCGGGGAGCTCGGGGCCTACGATGCCCGTGTGAGCTGGCAGCGGGATCGCCATGGAACGCGGGCGCTGTGACGCCGGTACCGTGAGCATGGGCCCGATGCCGACGATCACGGGGTGCGACCCTTGGCCCGAGCCTCCGAAGGCGCGAGGCCGCAAGCGCAAGCCGGCGCATGCAAACTGCGATGGTTGCGGCGGTAGCGGGTGGTGCCTGGGTTTGGGCGGCGGTCTGGTTCGCTGTCCTCGTCGCTGCATCGGAGGCAGCCTCCGCATGCAGGCAACGGCTGCCATCCTCGAGCACGCGTGCGAGCGTTCGGCGATGCCTCGCATTCCCGAGGCTCTCCTCTGCCGCCGGGTCGTGGAGGTGCTGCCGGCGTACACGATGGACGGACCACTCGCCGACGAGTGGACGGGTCAACGCGCTGTCGTGGCCAAGGTTCACGCGAGCGGTGACGTGGATCTGGAGATGGAGTTCGGCGGCGAGGTGGCCGTCTATCACTCGCGGCTGCGGACGCTCGGTTCGATCCGGTGACGGAACAGCTTGGCTCCGCGGACTGTACTGTTCGCATGGAACCGACATGGACCGATGGCGGCGGAGCGATCCGCCCGAAGCGCCACTTCGTGTGCTTCAAGAACGAGGCCGGTCCTACCGCAAGCTCGATGCCGTCGTGGTCGCGGCTATGCAAGCATGTAGAATCCGCGAGCACGGATGGGGCGCCACCGTTCACGGGCGCGGCTGGACGCACATTGGCTCGAGCTGCACGTACGACTTCCTCGTGATCTTCGAGTTCGGCCAGTGGTCCAAGACCACGGATCGGTGGTAGCAGCCATGGCGAAAGAGCAAGCTGAATGCCCGACGTGCGGGCAGGTCTCGAAGTGGGTCCGGTGGCCGACGGTCGGCTGGAAGGCGGCGCGATGTCTCCGGCCCGACTGCCGCGACGAGCACGACCGGCGACTCCAAGAGCGCATGGCCGAGATCCGAGCCGGAAAGCGGTCGCCGGTCGAGCCCACGCTCTCGACGGTCTGCATCGCGTGCGGCGACACGCACAGCGTGAAGAACGACCCGGACACGCGCAGCGAGGAGCAACGCAAGGGCGCCGATGGTACGTGGCTCGCGCTCATCCCCTGCCCCATCTGCCCGATGCCGTGCCGAGCATGCACGTCGAAGAGCGGCTACTGTCGCAGCACGCCGTGCTCGTGCTCGTGCCACGTCACAGGCAGAGCCAGGGCCATCAAGGCGGCCCCCGTCAAGGAGCGGAAGCCGAAGCCTATGCCGCCGCTGGAGACGAACGAGAAGCGCTTCTCGTCGCTGCCGGACCGCATCGACATGATGCTCCACGTGCTCGAGCTGTCGAACACGTACGCATGGAGGTGGGAGCCGCTCGACATGGTGATCTTCGGCGCCGTCGTGCGGCAGGATGGGAGCGCCGAGATCGAGGTTGGGTGTCCGACGCTCGCCGTCAGGGCGAAGGCCAACGGGCAGCAGAGCGGTCCATGGACGATAGACGTCGAAGCCAACGCCAGCACGACGCTGCACTACGGTTCATGTCCCGCGAGGCTGCAAGCGGCGGTCTCGCTGACGACGCAGCACATGCGGCTCCTGCTCGACGGTCAGGCACCCGCGGACTCGGAACTCGCGGAGCAGATTGAGAAGGACACGGCGCGGCTCGGTGTGACGGACGTGACCCGTGAGTGGCGCAGCGGAATCTTGCGCGACGCAGCCGAGTAGTGCTGCCATGGAGTTCTGCTTCCCGATGCGCCGACTGATGACGACCACCCTTGCTGCCGACGTGACAGCGGCGGGGCTCGTCGCATCGATCCTCGAGTCCGGGGGTACGATTGTGTCAACCGAAATATCTGCGGCCAGGCTGGCCTACAGGCAGGGCTGGGGGATGTATTGGACGACCGACTGGGAGATCCGCTGGCGCGACGCCCTGGGATCGGCGACCCTCACGACCATCGAGCGCGAAGGCGACGAGGCGACCGAGGTGTCGCGTGCGGTCGAGCTACTCGCGGCGATGACGGACAGCCGATGAAGATCCGAGAGATGATCCGCAACGCCTTGAGCGTCCAAGGGCCCCGCATCCGAGAGGCTGCATTCCGCGCTCAGCGATGGGCCGAGCTGGCCGCTCTCCAGTCCGATCACGTGGTCGAGCTCGCCATGGAGGAGCGCACGATCCGTGCTCTCGGCATCGCGTACCAGGTCGACCCCGAGCGACTGCTCCGCGCGTACCGACAGCGCGTGCGAGCTGCGGCCTGGGAGATCCGCCGCGAGTTCGAGGCGGCGCTGCACGACGGCGACGATCCTGGCGGCGGCGAGTGAACGGTCGCTCGCTGGAGATGCGCGGGGCCGACCGATCACCCCAACGGTCGGCCCCGCGCAGGCGGCATGGGTATCACGCGTTGGTCGGGTACACCCACACGCGCAGAGCAGCGAGTCCAGTCGGAGGCGTCGAGACGGCCGACAGCTCGAGCCCGAACAGCCCGCCGCCGTACGGCAGCGACCGGCTCTCACCGATCGCGACGCCCGTAGCCTCGGCACCGTGCGATGCGATGATCGTGGTGCCGTCCTCCTGCTCGCAGCCATCGAGCGCCCGCATCGTGAAGGTGGCCGCGGTGTCGACCGGGATGACATTGCCCGAGCTGTCGATCGGCACCGTGCGCACGACCACCTTGGTGGTCTCGCGGTTCCCGCCCCAGCCCGTCGGGATGTACTGAGCGATCGGCCATCGCAGGTCGACGGGGCTCACGGTCGCGGTGCTTCCGGGCGAGGTCACCGTGAAGCCGAATCGAGGAGCGCCGCGCTTGACGGTGAGCCGCACAGTCGCCGCCGATGCCACAGCTCGCACGACGTATCGCGCCAGCTCGGTCGGACCATCGGCATCGGAGAGCGCGCCGTTGATCGCCGCAGCCCAGGCCGTCGCGATCTGGGAGCTGTTCTCGCTGGACGCGCGTACGAAGTCGACGGACGAAAGCGCGGCACCATCGACCGGATCGATCACGAGCGACCACGTCCCGTTGCCCGCCGTGCCGACGCTGATGATCGCGGTGTTCGGATCGATCATCAGCGTCGTATAGCTCGGGTCGGCGGAGCCGGTGTCATCCTTGACTCGCAGCAGGATCTCGTGGTCGCGCAGTGCCATCGCTCCACACCTACCACGGCGGGCTGCACGAATCGGCTCACGCCACCGCGAAGCC
>ERZ650311.705-NODE-705-length-19329-cov-24.945678_pt1 | contig 19329 bp, 47 predicted proteins | sample MGYA00376247_ERZ650311 | MGnify/ENA primary metagenome ERZ650311 (study PRJEB26733, sample SAMN07839324) | wastewater metagenome | biome: small river; feature: stream; material: water | place: USA: North Carolina | collected 2016-07-28 ... | reverse complement strand
CAAACAAGTCGGACACGTTTTCTCCCCAAAACGCCTATTTTGTCATTGCCCGAATGTTCGATTGCTGTGTACGCCACGCATCCAGCCGCGCAATCGCCGCCTCCCGCTTCATCCGGTACAAGGCGTCCTCTTCCACCGCAGCCTGATAGCCCCTGAGGATCGTTTCGTACTCGGGAGACGCTAGAGCCTCGTCCTCTCGACCGGAATCCGTCTTGACCGTAGAGCGGCTTTTCAGCTTGGCCCTAGTGACTTTCAGCATTCCCTCAAGCAAAACTACGTTGCCTCTGGCAGCAGCGGCTTTCTCGGCGGAATCTCGGAGGTATGAAACAGCACGCTCGGCGTCGTCCTCGCTAATCACGATGCGCCCTCACCAGGTCAACCGGCGTCTTGATCTTCATCGACTTGAAAACCTCGGAAAGAACGCGCTCCCCGTCGCTTTCAAGACAAGCGGTCATGTGCCACGCGAGGTTTCTTTTGCTGACGTTTTTCCAGCAGTTCAGCCACTCGCGGGATTTTTCTTGGTCGGTCACGCAGCCGCTCTTTGGTCTAGGTTGTATCCAAGGCGTCTGAACTCTTCGTTGCGCTTCATGTATTTCAGGTGGCGGCAGTATTCGCAGCAATCATCGCTATCTCTTGCTGCTTTAATCGTCTTTGCGGTACGGGTGACATGAATTCCGCATGAACACCTGCAAACCCAAACCTGATTTGCAGCGCCCCCGCGGAAATAGCCATTTGGCGCGACCTTTGGCCCCCAATACCCAACAACGGTCATGCGTCCAACGGTTCTTCCATTGAGGTTTTCGGGTCGCCGCTCTCCGCGCCCCCTGCGAGTGCCGCGCATCGGAGGCTGAGAATCAAAAACAAGGCAAGCGATCTTCTTGTTTGGGACGTAATGCTCTCCGGGCGCAATTACTCGCCATGCCATCCTGTCAACAGGAACGGCACCGAGAAAGGTAATTTCTTGCTCCGCTCTTACGCTAGAAAGTTGATTCACGCCGCCTCCCTCTCGTCCTCTTCCAGATCCTCGCCGGGTTCGCGCACCGGAAGCCTTCGCTCCGCGAGAAGTTCATCCCGGAATTGCCTTGCTATTTCGCTCTTAGGATTGGTCATCCACGCTCGCTTTTGTTCGACAGTTTTTTGTCTCGACAGTTGCGGCAAGAGAGACTTTATGTAGGCTCTTTTTTCCTCTGTAGAACACAGCCCCATCGCGTTGCAGAAGGCTTCCGCTTTCTTCGTGGCCTCCGTGTTTTCCGCGATTTCTTCCTTCGTCATCCATCGTTGCGGCTTCGGAATTTTTGCTCCGCACTTGCATTGATACTTGCCAAGCGGGATGACCGATTCGCACTCAGGGCAGAAGGTCGGCACGTTAGTCACCAAGCTCGCCGAGGTAGCGTTCAAAGTTGCTTCTACGGAACAGCGTCTCCGGCGTTAGGTAGCGATACATCTTCTCGTCATGCACCCACTGCCGACACTTCGACGCGATGACCTGTTTGCATTCCTGCACCGTGTAGCCCTCCTTCAATCGAGCTATTACGTACTCGCTATTACTCGTCGGATTGCCTTTAGGATTGCGGGCGCGATACGCTTTTTCTGTCTTGCTGTTAAGGAAGCCAATTACTTCTTCAGCTTGCTCTATTGCTGACTTCTTCTTTTCGATTTCGACTATCTCGGCCATTAAGTCCTCACGCAGTAGGAAATCCAGCCAAAAGCCTCCCCCTACCCCAAGCCGTAAACTTGAAGAAGAGGGGGATATCCAGCCCCTTGCGGGGGTTCCCATGCCGCTCTCGCGGTCCCCAGACTTGGGAATGCAGCCAGTCCCACGGACTGTAGGAGTTGCACCTTGCCTTGCGGCTACCGTGTACCGATCCGCTCGGGTTGCGCCCTGATGTAACGTGGCTCAAGGAAACGCGCTGTATCGCCGCTCTGCGGCTGGAAGCGCCAAAGAAAAAGCCCCTGAACTTTGGAGGGCGGGCCTTTGGCGAAGGCAATACGGACGACCTAGCAAGAGGAAATCGGTCAACCGCACCACTTCCGCCCTCCAAAATGCAGGGGCTTGACCTCTTGCTAAATCGCCGGACTGCCAAATCCAGCGACTTCACGATATCAGACATTTTGGGACGGCGCAAGTTCCCCGCGCTCCATTAATAGTTTCCTCGCCCTCGCAGCGGCCCTGTCAGAAGCCGCCCTAGCCGCTTCCTGAGCTTCGGCTAGGGTAGGGTGCCACCGAGGGCGTTTAATGCGCCTGTAGGCCCCGTAGGGGAGCGGGATGGAGGCAATGTCATCCTTTACCTCGGCCTGAATCGCCTGGGTTTTACCGTTGCGGACTACATAGACTGTTTGCATACCCTAGTAATCTCGCACAGAACATAGCCGGATGCTAATTGATTGTGTCTATCGGGCTGATAGGAAGAATCAATTGGCTTATTTTCTCGCGGGGGAGGATTATCTCTCCACACCCGCACTGCGGGGCCTACAGGAGAGACGAAATGAACGGTTCCATCGAAACGATGAAGATCAACGGCATCGACTACGTTCGCGCCGATTCCGTGCAGGTCAAGCCCACCGGCAACCGCTGCGTGGTGGTCGTGGATCGCGGCTGGATCTTTGCTGGTGATGTTACCCGCGAGAACGGGCGCATCAAGCTTTCCCGCGCTTTGCACGTTTTCAAGTGGGAGTCGGTCGGGTTCGCGGGGATGATCGAGAACACCAAGAAAGCCGACCTCCGCAAAGTTGCCGATGTGGACATTCCCGAGGGCGCGGAAATCTTCTGCGTTCCGGTGTCGGAAAATTGGGGTCTGTGATGTTCCGTCCTGTCGGCTACGGCGACGGCAACGGCTACGGCTACGGCTACGGCGACGGCGACGGCGACGGCAACGGCTACGGCTACGGCTACGGCTACGGCAACGGCTACGGCTACGGCTACGGCGACGGCTACGGCGACGGCTACGGCTACGGCTCCGGCTACGGCGACGGCGACGGCGACGGCGACGGCAACGGCTACGGCTACGGCTACGGCTACGGCTACGGCACCATCAGCACCGCGCAAAGGAAACGCGCATGAACAAATGCCCGAAATGCGGCATCCAGTTCCGCGAAGAAGAAAAAGCCCTGTGGTGTCCGGTGCAAAAATGTCCCGAGACCGACCAACGCGGCCCGAGCGAAGAACAGCAGATCGCTCTCGGCATGAAGGAGGACAAATGAGCCAACTCGAACAAGTTCGCTATGACCTCGCGCAAGAAGTCCTGCGGATGGGGAAGGAGGCTCCGGTGTCTCTAGAACTGGTGCTCGATGTGAACATGGACAACCACCGCTTTGCAGAAGAAGCGGCTGCGATTCTGGCCTACGAAGGCGAGGTTGCCTCGGAGTACGCCTACCGAGTGCAGAACTGGCTGATCGGGCTGATCGAGAAGTCCATCACCGACGAACACTGCAAGGCGTATATCCGCCAGTGCGAGGACGCTGCCGAGATTGACCGGCAAATTGACGAGCGCCAAGAACGGGAGGCCGCTTGAACTACCTTCGCTTGCTCTACCTCCGCTGGCGAGTCGGCTTCCTCGCCGCTCAATGGGAACACGCCGCGCAAATGGAACTCACGCTCAATGAAGAACGCGAAATGTACGAGCGGGAATGGAAGAAGGCGCAGAGGGCTTTGTTCATGGCGCGGCCCGTCAGGGAGATTACGCAATGAAAAAAATCCTTGCATGGCATTTCACCGGCAACAAACTCCGCGACGGAAGGGCCATTCCCAAAGCCGGGAGGGTGCTGGTATTTGACGGCAACCCGATTATTTGCGAGCAAGGACTTCACGCAAGCCGCGAACCGTTCGACGCGCTTCAATTCGCGCCCGGACATATGTTGCACATGGTCGAGTGTTGGGGTGAAGTTCAAGAGCAGAGCGACAAACTCGTATGCACCCATCGCAAGATCATCAAGAGCATGGATGCAACTGACTTGCTTTGGTACTTTTCGCGTATGCAAGCGGTATCTGTTGTGCATCTTTGGGATGCACCTGACGTTGTGCTTGATTACCTAATGACGGGCGACAAGTCGTTAAGGTACGCTGCTAGGGCCGCTGCTAGGGCCGCTGCTTGGGACGCTGCTTGGGCCGCTGCTAGGGCCGCTGCTTGGGCCGCTGCTAGGGACGCTGCTTGGGCCGCTGCTTGGGCCGCTGCTTGGGCCGCTGCTAGGGCCGCTGCTAGGGACGCTGCTAGGAAGGACTTTAACGCGCTTGTCTACGAATCGTTTGGGGTGAAGAAATGACGTTGCCTAAGATCATGCTCGGCGTTCTCATCGGCGGACTAGGCTCCTTCGCCCTCACGATGGACGAAATGAGCTACCGCGACGATGAATTGAAGTCGCTCACCAAGCAGGTTCAGCCGCTCAGGGTGGAGTGCCCCACAGGAACGGTGACCGTGGCGACGAAGACGCAGGGCCAGGATTGGCAAGTCAGGTGCGCCGGTCGCGGGAAAGTTAAAGCACTCTGATGGACGAACTCTACTACCGCCAGATTGTCCAAATCCAACAGGAACTAGAGGAAGAAGATGCCCGTACATTCCAAGCTGAAACAAGAGAGGCTCAAGGAGCTTCTCGCATACAACCAAACGACAGGAGAGTTTTCTTGGTTGAAACCGAGAAAAGGGGTTAAGACTGGCGTTCGGATTGGGTGCGACAACGGACACGGGTATCTACGAATCACCGTTGATGGCGACTCCTACTACGCGCACAGGCTCGCTTGGATTTATGTGTACGGTGACGATCCAGACAAGCAAATCGACCACATCAACGGAAATAGGTCTGACAACAGCATCGCCAATCTTCGCCACGTTTCGCCGTCTGAAAATCAGTTCAACCGGCACGGAGCGCAAGCAAACTCCAAATCAGGAATGATCGGTGTGAGTTGGCATAAGAAAGCCAGCAAGTGGCAAGCCCACATTAAGGCCAAAGGCAAGAGACTATACCTTGGGCTTTATGAATCTGAAGAGGACGCCAGCGCCGCGTATCAATCTGCGAAGCGCCATTTCCACACTATCGGAGAGACGTATGCCAGTGCTTAAGAAATTGATGGACGCAAGAATCAAACTTCACGATTCGTCCCTAAAGAAAACCGGGCACAACAAGTTTGCCGGGTATCACTACTTTGAACTTGGCGACTTCATCGTTCCGATTATGCAAATCATGCACAAGTTGAACATGGCTGGATTTGTTAGCTTCGGTGCAGATTTGGCTACCCTGCGTATTGTTGATCTCGATGACAACACGGAGGTTTCCATTACATCCCCCATGTCATCGGCAGCCTTGAAGGGGTCGCACGAAGTGCAAAACCTTGGGGCGGTGCAGACATATCTTCGTCGTTACCTGTGGGTCACGGCAATGGAAATCGTGGAACACGACGCGCTCGATGCCGTCACCGGAGCAGAGCAGCCTAAGTCCGCGAAGCCCGTTGCCAAAGACGCATTCGATCAACTGGAACCGGAGGCGCAGAAATGGCTCCGAGGCATTGCTGATTCCGTGCGGGCAGAATTGGACATGAAGGGCGGAGAAGCCGCCTTGAAGGTGCTTGAAGAACAAGGTTTGGATCCTGACCACAAGGTCGCAATCTGGTCTCTCTTCGATTCCAAGGAACGCGCAGCCATGAAAAGGAAAGCCGCATGAGCGACATCGAATTCGTACCCGGCCTTATCGTCAAAGCCCCGCATGAGCGAGCGCCTGACTTCGTGAAGGCTCAAATCTCGATCAAGGTCGAAGAACTCGGCCAGTTCCTCCGCGAGAAGTACAAGGCGAAGGAAGATTGGGTCAACATTGATGTGAAGGTCGCCAAGTCTGGCAAATGGTACGCAGCGGTTTCGACCTACAAGAAGGAAGAGAAGGCCCAGGAACCCCGCAAGGGAGGCTCCAGCAAGGTGGGCAGTGGAAGCATCGAGGACGATATTCCGTTCGCTCCTGAGCGCGACAGGTACTAGCCATGCCCCTCGACCTCGACGCGCCACGCTGCGAACTGTGCGGGGCGGAAATCACTACCGGCCTGATGGCTGCTTTCTGCCCTCGGAAGAAGGAATGCGAGTTCTACGTCCCCGGCGTGGAAGAGTTCTATCCCGAAGAAGAAAGGGAACTGCAATGATCGACCTCGACGCGCTGGAGCCTGAAGAACGGATGACTATTCCGTGCCCCGCTTGTCCTGACGGTCAAGTGTGGACGATGAACGGACCCACAGGAAGAACGTGCCCGATCTGCAAGGGCCATGCGGTGATCTTTCCGGGAGAGAAACGCGATGACGATTGACCTCGACGCGCTGGAGGCGCTGGAGAAGAAGGCGAGCAAAGCTAAGTGGACGGTTCGTTGTTCCCCTAACGGGTGCCACTACGACCGCACTACACGCGATGGGTATGCTGTTAATGGCGTTAAGTACGTTCCTGACTACGAGAACCCGATGCTGTGTAAGGATGACGCCGCCCTAATCGCCGCTGCCCGCAACGCCCTGCCCGAGCTTATCCGGCTGGCGAGGATCGGGCAGCGGGTGGAGCGGGATGCGAAGCGCCCAGACCCCATGAGCCAATACCTGAACGAAGGCGACGGAGTGTACCGGCCATGACCCCCTACGAACGCGGTCACCTTGACGGGCAGATCGCCATGCGGGAGCGGGCGGCTGCCGAGTGCTACGCCGAATCTGTGCGCTGGCGAAACGAGGCTGGCGAACATCAACCGGCGCAAGCTCTGTGCGCCGTGCGAATCCTCTCCCTCCAGCCCGAGGGAGCCGATCAACGGGGAACAGGCGAGGACAGCCGCGCGGAACAGTCCTGCGAAAACCGCGCTCCCCACCACAACCCCGGCGAGCAGGTGTCTAGCGTAGAAAATCCCGACAGTCTTAGCGTCGGTGCGCGACCTGCCCGTCCGGGGCCTGACGTGGTGGTGCCGGTGGAGCCGACAGATACGCCGATCAATCCTGTGGTGCAGGAAGCAATCGACAACTTTGGCCGCTACTACGCAGAGCGCCACAAGCTAGGCATGAGTATCCGAAGCGATATGCAGTACATCGCAAGGCTGGCTTCCCGTTGGGCTGAAAAATGATCGCGTGTGCCGAATGGCTCGGACGAGACAAGTCAACTTGCACTAGGGGGCAATCATGCAAATGTTCTACGCAGAACGAATTAGCGACGACGGAACCCGCGAAAAAGGAATCTTCTTCTGGATGGAGGAGTTCCTTCCTTACCGAGCAGAAGGATGGTCATCGACAGAAGAGAACAACAGGGTAGCCGATGCCATGCTCGCCGCCGCTCGGGAGGAATGATGAAAGCCAAGAAACCCAAGCTCGCCAAGGGCGAGGTGTACGTGGGCCTCACGCTGCACGATGACCGGCTGCACCACCTGATCCTGCTGCCCGGCACCACCAAGGCCGGCTGGAAGGACGCCGGCGCGTGGGCTACGGCGCAGGGTGGCGTGCTGCCCTCGCGCCACGACGGCCTCGTGCTCCTGAAGCACGCCCGCGCGCTCTTTGAGCGCGCGTACCACTGGCTTGACGAGCAGCTCGCCGGCGGCCCGTCGTACGCGTGGTACCATGGCTTCGGCTGTGGCGGCCAGGGCTTCCTCGACCTCAGCTGGGAGCTTCGGGCGCGTGCCGTCCGCAGAGTGCCGGTAGGGGAGGAATGATGTACACCGCCGAGGCCGAGAACTTCCACATGAACGCTAGCTTGAGCGGACTGCCGCGCGAAGGAGATTGAGATGATAAACGGCGCCGATCCGGCAGGTCCGCTCGAAGCGTCAGTTAGCCGGCATGTCGTGGTGAGCTACGGCGCCGGCACCAACAGCACGGCGATGGTGTGCGAAATGGTGAAGCGCGGCGAGCCGATAGCGGCGCTGGTGTTTGCCGATACTGGCGGCGAGCGGGCAGAAACCTACGCGCACGTTGCCGAGTTCGGCGAGTGGCTGACGGCGCGCGGCTACCCAGCGATTACGACCGTGCGGCAGCAAACCAAGGTTGGCGACGTGACGGTGCAAACGCTCGAAGCCGAATGCCTGCAAGGGCACCGATTGCCGGGCATTGCCTACGGGTTTGGCTCGTGCAGCGAAAAGTGGAAGCAGCGGCCGTTCCGCGCGTGGCTGAAAGCGCAGGGATGGCAAGACGTGACGGTGTGCATTGGCTTTGACGCCGACGAGCCGCACCGAGCGGAGCGCGGCGAGCAGTACGACAGCGGCTACGTGAAGCGATACCCGCTGATTGAGTGGGACATGGGCCGCGACGAGTGCATTGCAGCGATTGACGCGGCAGGGCTGAGCCGGCCAGGAAAGAGCGCGTGTTTTTTCTGCCCGAGCAGCAAGGCGCACGAGATTTTGGCGCTGCCGAAGGCGTTGCAGGATCGCGCCTTGGCGCTTGAAGCGAACGCCAACCTGACAGCGATAAAAGGTCTCGGGCGTGGCTTCGCGTGGCGCGATTTGGTGCGGGCCGACGCGGCACAGTGCAAGTTCGATTTTGAGAGCCGCATGGATACCCCGTGCGGATGCTATGACGGCTAACTACCGCATGAAGTGCGACGAGGAAACCAAGAAGCAAGCGGTAGAGATTGAACGCCTACGTGCCGAGGCAGAGAGGCTGAGGGAGGCGCTGGAAGGGTTCCTGTCGCTACGCACGGACGCTCCGAGCTTTTCTGCGTCGTTCACGGTCTGGTGCTTAAAGGGCGAGAAAGCCCTCGCCGCCACGCGCAAGGGATAGCCCAGTGGATCAGATTAAGCGAGGGAATGGGCCGGGATTCTGGCAGCCGGTGGTAGTGGGGGAATTTGGACCGCTTCCGCGCTGGTCGGCCATTGTGTGGTGCCCTTCATGCGCGCGGCCGTTGTCAGCGGTAAACCACCTAATAGCGCCAAACGGCCAGATCACCCCAAGCCTCGGCCATCCAACTGAATACCCAGCATGTGACTGGCACACTTCGCCTCAGTTGGTTGGTTGGGAAGCCCTTCCCCCGCTTGTCGCCAAGCCCCAGCACACCTGTGAACGCTGCGGGGCAAAAAACGCACTTCTAAGCGGCTGGGGGACATGGAGTGGTGGCCCAGGACTAATCTGTGGCGACTGTGTTGCGGATGTTACCAAAGCCCTCGCCGCCACGCGCAAGGGGGACTCCAATGGCTGACCTCCGCTGGCACAAACCTGAGCGCCACGACAAGTGGCACGCCTACAGCACCGAGAACGGCAAGTCGCTCTGTGCAACGTGGGCGTGGGTAGGGTTCGGCATCCCGCACGGAGCGCGGAAGAAACAACCGGCGGGGAAGTGCTGCACGAAGTGCAAGAAGAAGGCGGGGCGCCGTGGCTGACCTCCACCCCGAAGTGCTCGCGCTGATCGAGGCGGGACCGCAGCAAGTCGCCATAGGCAAAGACGGCATTGGCGTCGAGAGCTACGCCATGTTCGCCCGCCGCGTCGCCCTGCGAGCGGTGGAACTGGATCGGGAGGAAGAACGTAAGCAGTGGGAGGAGATCATGGAATCCATAGGCCGCAGGGGGGAGTCGTGAGCCGAAAGACTGAGGAACAACGCTTGCAGGATGCGGTAGAGGTTGCAGCCATGAAGCTAAACCAGCACAACATCAGGCACCTTGTGGGGATGCTGGCAGAGTTGCGCGACGAGATTGACGCCATCCGGCTCGCCTGTGCAAAGCTACACGCACACAGGGAACTGAAGGCGCGAAGGGGGAAGCCGTGAGATATACGCCTTACGGGAAGATCATCACCTCCTTGGCGAACTTGGCGAAGCTGCCGTGCGACGATGACGAACACATCAGGCGCAGTCCGGTGATGGACGTGGTTATGCAGATACGGGCGAACGCTGATTCGCTTGAGCGCGAGAACGCCGACCTGAAGGCGGCAGACGAGGCGCACCGCAAGGCACAAGCCGCCATCTATACGACCCTTGGAACCGGAGAGCCTGACCGCGACAAGTGGCCCGCACAGATTGCCGACCTTAAGGCGAAGCTCGCTGCGGCGCAGAGGGATGCGGAGAGGTATCGGTGGCTGCGCTCCGGGCCGATCTCGGAGACTGGTCACGTTATTGCTGATGTGATGATCAATCAGCGTGACGAGGAAGGAATCTTTAGCAACGAGTGGTACTCGTTCGATCACGACGATTTAGACGAAGCCATCGACGCCGCCATCGCGCAGAAGGAGGGGAAGTGAGAAAGCCAGTAGTCATGCCGCCCAAGCCGTCGTACAGGCTGATCCGAGAACTAGCCGGTAATCCCGCCATCGTGGCCGCGTCAACCGAACTGAACATCCGCGAGTGCTACGCCGCAATCCGCAAGGCGCTCGTAAAGGTCGCCAAGGAGAAGCCGTGATAACCATCGAGGAACTGCGGAAGGTGTACTCCGAGGCATCGTTGAATGCGTGGACTGGCCGTGTTGAGGATATGCACGGTGCCGCCCTCCTCGCCGTCGCCCGCTTCGTAGCCGAGCGGCAGAGGGCGGTGGAGCCGACAGAGGAAATGGTCAACAACGCTTGCATCAACGCAAAAGCTAATTGCAGTTCAATCTACCGCGCCATGTCCGCCATCGCGCAGGGGAAGGGGGAGAAGTGAAACCAATATGCATCTATCACGGCAACTGTGCTGACGGATTCTGCGCTGCGTGGACCGTTCGTAAGGCCCTGCGCGGCGATGTCGATTTTCATGCTGGCGTCTATCAGAACCCGCCGCCTGATGTTACCGGACGCGATGTGATCCTGACTGACTTCAGCTACAAAAGGGCGGAACTAGAGCGCATCGTTGAGCGAGCCAAGAGCGTGCTGATCCTTGACCATCACAAGACCGCGCAAGTGGACCTTGAAGGACTGCCCGGTGCTGTCACCGTGTTCGACATGGACCGATCAGGTGCGCGGATTACTTGGGATCACTTCTTCCCCGGCGAGGCTCCACCGGACCTGCTGCTGCACATTGAGGACCGTGACCTTTGGCGATTCTCGCTACCCGGTACAAGAGAGATTCAAGCAAACGTCTTTTCTTACCCCTACGACTTCGCTGTGTGGGATGGCCTCATGGCCCGAGATCCGCAGGAGCTTGCCGCCGAAGGTCAGGCCATCGAGCGGAAGCACTTCAAGGACATCGAGGAATTAACGAAGGTTGTCACGCGAGAGTTTGTGATAGGTGGGTACAGAGTACCGGTGGCGAACCTCCCCTACACACTGACCAGCGACGCCGGACACCTACTCGCCCGCGATAAGCCTTTCGCTGGTTGCTATTGGGACACGCCAGACGGTCGTGTTTTCAGTCTGCGAAGCACAGAGGATGGCATGGATGTGGCCGAGATAGCAAAGCAGTACGGCGGTGGGGGACACAAACACGCCAGTGGGTTCCGCGTTCCATTCGGGCACGACCTGACACGATAAAGGAAAATCCGTGACCATCACCATCGAGGAACTGCGGAAGGTGTACTCCGAAGCCGTCCATTCCTACAACGACGCGAATCTCGGCGCATCAGGCATTGATGCTGGCCTGTTGGCCGTCGCCCGCTACGTTGCCGAGCGCCAGAGGGCGGTGGAGCCAACGCCGCTGATGGTCGGTAATGCCGTCATCAACGCTACCGCAGACCTGAAATCCATCTACCGAGCCATGCAGTCCGTCGCTCCGCTGGTGGTGCCGGAATGATCGAACTCCGGTGGATGGAAAGAGAAGTGCACCCCACTCCAAGCGATGACGTAGATGCTGTGTCTTGGATTAAGAGTGTCCTGCAATACCGAGAGGGCCACTACGACAACTGGTCTTCGCACGTTAATTGGGTCGGGTCCGACTGGATGGACGTTCCTACCGTGAGGGAGGAGTAGATGGAGAAGGTTTCCTTCGACATTCTTTCCGCTGATGAGCTTAGAAAGCTCCGCAAGCCACCATCTACTCGGCAAGGACTGTACTTCCTTTGGTCTGGAAGAAAAGACGCCTAGAGGCCGTTTCCGGGTCTTCTGTGCGGCGGGAAAGGAACCTGCTGAACAATGCGCTTGAGATTGGGCGGAAGGAATGGGGGTGGATCAAGCTTAACCCTTTTGAGAGGGTACGCCGCCCTAAAGATGGTCAGCCCAAGGAAAGGACGGCTACGGATGAAGAAGTGCGGAAAATACTGGGTTGCGCTTCCGACGCGATGGCCGGATGCATATCGTTCTCGCTTGAGACTGGAATGCGAGCTTCGGAGATTGCCGACCTGAAAGAGATAACCGGCAACGTGGCGATTCTGCTGGATACCAAAAACGGGACTAGGCGGGAAGTGCCACTAAGCGCGGCGGCTATAGCGGCATGGAAGGAAGGCGGGTTTGGGTTGACCGCAGGATCAATCTCAGCCCTCTTCGCTAGGTACGCAAAGGAAGCGAAGATAGAAGGGCTGACGTTTCACTGCCTCAGAAGGACAGCAGCGACTAGGCTATCCAAGAAACTGACGGTGTGGGAACTCTGCTCGATGTTTGGCTGGAAAGACCCGAAGATTCCAATGCGCCATTACTACGCACCGAACACGGAAGAGATTGCGAGGAAACTGTGACCGAAGACGAACTGAAGGAAGTCGAATACTCGGCCAGAGAAACGCTAGACCTTCTCAGGGAAGGCCACTACAACACCACCCGCCCTAGCATCGACGTATTGCGTGACTTTGCGGACGTTCTGCTTTACCTAGCGAACCGCATCGACCAACGCTGAGTGTTTTCTCGCGCAAGCGTGGTAAGTCTCAGAAGCGCCCGTAATCCATCGCAAGATTGAAGCTGCTGTTCCGTCCGCTAGTTCTGGCAGGGGGTCGCAAGGGCTGGTCAGGCTTGGCGGGATCGGAGAGCGTTCCGTTGATGGCGTCCCGAGCGACGCGCAGCCCGTCAGGGTTAAGACACTCGCGATCAAAATCAGGGCTTTTAACGACACGTTCCACCTCTCGCGTTATCGTCCGGTACACGACCTTAGCCTTAGCGTCACCGGTTTCTTTCTTCTCCGCAGCCTTCTGAGCCTTCTTTTCCTCCCGCTCCCGCTGCTCCCTAGAAGCCGTCTGCCACTCGTTCATTACCGAGTTAGACCCTGACCTGTACCCGGCTCCGTAAATGCCTCCTAGCGCCCCTAGAACAGCGAGGGCCAAGAGTCCGTACATCAGGAGGCTAGGCAAGGAACAGCGCCTTCTCAGCGGCCCTGCGGCGGGTCAGACCTGGTAGTTCTTTCCCGTTGGCTTTGTTCCACCGAGAAAACTCGTTCGCCGCTCCCTCATAGTCTCCAGTGTTTAACTTACGCAACAGCGTAGAGAGAGAAAACGCCCCCTCCCCGCAGTTGAAGATGAACGAGCAAAGTGCGTCGTACTGGTTTTGATTGATCCTTACCTGAACGTGCTTGTTGATGGCGTTCTCTACCCAACGCACATCCTCGCGGAGAAGGTCGAGGGCTTGGGATTCGGTGATCTTGTCGCCTTCCTTAACGCCCCGCGTATGGCCGATGCCGATAGTTAAGATGTTCGCGGGACAGCGGTAGGCTTCCAGCTTGCACCCCTCGAACTCTTGGATCAGCCCAAGCCCGATGGTCGAGATATTCACTAGCCCTCCTGTAGTTTCGTGAACGCCTGAATCGGAACAGGGGTCAGGTCTCCCAAGTCGTCCACGATGAACACCATCCCCCGAGAAGCTATCCAGCACGCTTTCAGGTCTTTTCCTTCGTACCGGAAATCCGCCCTCTTCCAGCCCTTCAGAAAGGGAACGTGGCAATCCTTGTCGTGTAGCGTTACCCGATTACCAGAGTTGTCCTGAAGCTGGTAGGTCGCCCCGAAAGCCATCCAGCTAAACCCAAGCAGGATCAAGCCAACGGTTAGCACCATGACAATTCTGGAGACCCGCTCCGTATTTGCGAGGATCGCGTCGAATTCTTCTTTCGGGAGCATGGAACCTCCGAGGGTTTGAGTTGTCTGTTACATGGGCTGCGGCGTTGAGAGCAGAAACGCACCGTATATACCGGCCACAGGTCGCACCTGTGGCGAGGTCGGGAGTAGTCGGGAGCGTATGGCGATGCCAGCGCGTTGAACGGCGAATAAACCTTGGCAACCCGGACGGATTGGCAGATCACCAAAGCGGGAGTAGCGCCCCGCCAGCCCACCTAGCGCCCGTAGTTCAGCGGAAGAACAGCAGCCTTCTAAGCTGCGGGTCGCAGGTTCGATTCCTGCCGGGTGCGCCAAATAGGTGGGGCGGCGGGGTTCTATCCAGCCGCGAAGCGACACCGACAAGTCGGCTGCTTACTTATCGCCCCGTAGAAGTTCCTTCACCGCGAGCATGAAAGAGTCGCGGTCCATGAAATGAGTTGGACCATATCTGTACTTTGCGAACACCCTGTCTAGCTCGCTTTGATTAATCCGAGATTCGCCGCCGCGTAGGCCAGAAAAGCAAACGCATAGCCTTGATTCCCTTGCGTCCAGTAGACCCCCGCAGCGATCACATACTCCACCGCCACCACTAGCAGGAACCAATCGCCCAACGACAACTTCATGTCCATCGTGATATTCCCATCCGCTCACGAATACCTCTTGCGTAGGAAGTTGAGAGACACCGCCATGAGGTCGTAGCGGCCATCTTCGACTTCATGCTTGAGAATGATCTGTCGTGGGGCGCTGTTTCCCTGCGGGCCAAGGTAGTCCTCGTCGTGCAGGTAGCAAGTACCGCACATCAGCCCAATCTGCTGCGTCTGCGGGTGATAGGAAACGTCCATCCGCTGAACGTGCCCCATCGTTGCCGACCCTCCCCTGGCCTTAACCAGAGCCGCAGCACTAGACACCGGACGCCCCATCGCGCCGGAAATGAAGTAGTGCGAATACTGAATCCCGTCGATCTCCACAACCTCTAGGAAATCGTGGGTCTCCCAACCTCTGTCCACAAACTGCAAGTCTCTGAGGGTCAGCTTGCCGTCTAGGGCGGCATCCATGTCCGTCGCCCTGCTAATTCTGTGTTCGTGGTTCCCGAGGGTGATTACTTTTCTCGGGTTGTACGGGTCTTCAGGGTGGGTACGGTTGTAGTCTTCAATCGTCTTCTCAAACAGGTCTAGCGAGTCGTTGGCTGCGTCGATGTCCTTGACGTACCTCCTACCCTCATAGCAACGCTTCCCTTTGTCGTAGAGGCTCAAGGATGGCATATCGGCCCAATCACCAATCTGCACGATGACATCAGGGCGTTTGTCAATCGCGTAGTTCGCTATCCAATGAAGGTGGTCAATCGGAACATGGGGCTTCACCTGTAGGTCAGGGATCACCATGTGTACCGTGCCGATCTTCTCTCTGTGCTGCGAGGAAACGTATTCTTTCCTGACTGTTGGTTTCATCCCCTTCGCAAGACCGATATGGAACCGATGCCGAAGGGTGTTCCTGTCCATTCCAACCGCTAAAGCAGCCCTTGCATAAGACCCGTGCTGCTCGACTAGGTTCAGTGCTTCTTGAAGTTGCGATTCATCAAGAGGTTTTGTAGGCACTATTTTTTGCGTCGAAGGTAGGTGATGGCTTTAGGGTTGTCCTTGAACCACGAAAGAAGCCCCGTAGCTAACTTCGCTACCTGAGCCTCCTTCAAACCAATGGACATTTGCGCGTCTAGCGCGTGGATATTTTCGTGCAGAAACGTGTCCTGCTCGTTCTCCAACGGCAGACCGTCAGCGATGGAGATTTGCTGCTTCTCGTCATCGCACTCACCGAAATCCTCTTCGTTGAGCGGATGACCCTTCACATACTGGACTTTGTAGACCTTCCCTATGACCCTCGCGCTTAGTGGGCGTTTGTGTTTTTCATCAGACACAGAATCCCCACGAAGATCAAAATGGAACCGTCGTTTAGGTACAGGTGTAGTCCGTCCGGATGCAGCTCGTATCCGCTAATCGTCCTCCCCGCGACCTGTGGGAGAAAGACAGCCGGATCTTCTACGTCTACTTCTTGTCCCATTCCCCGACCCGCAAACGCATGGTCTGATCCGGCCTGAAAGCCGCTCGCTTCATTTCCTCCGTCAACAGGTCGTTGGCCTTGGAGTTGGCATCCATCGCATGAGCCAGTCTTTCCCGCGAGGCGTTGTAGCCTGGTGTCAGGTGTTCAAGAATCCAATGGGCTAGGCTCACTTGGCCCCCAGAGAAGCAAGGGCTACACGAAGGTCTGTAATGGCCTTGGTGTTTGAATCCAGAGCCGTCACCATCTTGTCCCGATCTTCCCGGTCCTCTTTCCTTCCGGTAACGAGAAGCCAAGCCAAGAAACAAACGACCATCATCAGAACGACAATCGCAATGTTCTCGGTCTTGAAGGCTTGGGCTACGGCGTTGATTAGCGCGTCCATCTACACCCCGCACAAATGAAAACGGCCCCGAAGGGCCGTAGGTTGGAAAATGGTCACGCTTACCTCCGCGCTTCTCTCTGCAAATCCGCCGCAGCTTGACCGGCATTAGGTCCAAGGCTTTGCAGAAGTTGCGAGAGTGAGTTTTGCCCCGGAAAAGCACCAACCGCATACTTGGAACCTGTGCGGCTGTACAAAGCCGGAGCCAGTGCTAGGGCTGTCAGATACCCCGGCCCGCCGTAGTATTCATTAGCACCGGCTGCGCCAGCGCCACCTAGGGCGGCAAGAGCAGACATAACAGCCGCCCTGTCTGCCGTGCCGGAGTTGTTCACCGTTCCGCCAAGTACGGACTTTCCGGCATCGGAGAATTCCTGCATCACTGCATTACCTGAAGCAAAATTCCCTTTGTTGCGCGAAGGGTCCAAGGCACGTACAGCACTGCTCAACTGGTCTCCAGAGAACACGCCTTCCCTAGCGCCTTGCATAGATGCGGCTCGTTCCACCCTGAGAAATTGGGCATAGCTTTTATTCAGTTCACGGATGGTTCCGGCTACATCGGGACCGGCGTTCCTTTCAACCAGTTGCTTGAATGCAGCCTGTGCATCACGCAACGCAACACCGAGCATTCTTTGGTCGGCATCAGAAGAAGAAACGTATTCCTTGGCTAACCTGCCAAGTTGCGAGTCAGCCCTTTGAGCCAACATCCCCGGAAGTTCGCCGTTCTGCATTCGTCCAAAAACCTGTTGCTGGACAATTTGCGAGAACTTGCTTTGCAGTTCAGGAGACAGAGCATAGTCGGGGTCGTTTCGGATCGTTCCGATTGCCTTGGAAAACGAAGTGTCTGGAGATACCTTGATAGACCCGTAAACCTTGTCGTAGGCAGAACCAAGGATATCGTCCGCTTTCTCGATGGCGGCGCGACCGGCTTGCGTGATCGTTCCCTTATCCGTTTTCGGAAGGGCTTGATTGATAGCCGCCAGGTTGAATTCGTTTGTAGCCCTGTCCCTAGCAGACCGGATGATGCTTCCGATAACAGGCAGGCTCATAAGCGATTGCTCAGTCCGCCCAAGGAAGCTATCCGCACCGGCAGCCTGCCCCGGCGTCGGAATGACGCCCTCGCCCATCAGTTTCTTAACAGCATCGGACTGGACGATTGGCTGCACCAAGCGAGAAAGCGCGGTGGCCACAGCACCACCAGCACCACCTAGGGCAGTTTGAATGCCCTTTTGCTTGGCGAATTCATCTGCGGTCATTTCCCCGCCGACAACCGGAGCGGAAGAACCTGAAATCATCCCGCCCGCTACGTTCTTGGCTAGAGAAGGAGCGCCCATAGCTCCACTGATAACCTTGTTCGCTGGACTGAACACACCGCCAGCAATGCGTGTCCAGTCGATTCCACCGCTGGCATTGGCTTCTCGACCGGCTTGAACGATGTTGTCTACGTTCCCAACCTGCTCGTTAATGCGGTCGTTAAGCCCTAGGAACCTACCAAGAGGATGCACGTTTGCCTGAAGCTGAACAGCACCGATGAAAGGATCGGCTGCTCCCATAGCAAAGCGAGTGGCAGGGTTTCCGGCGATGACCTCCGCTGGGGTTGCGTTGAGTACAGATTGAGCGCCCTTAGTAATCGGATCATTTGCAATCTGCTCTGCGGCGCTTTGTTTTGGAGCGGTGGAAACTGAACGCATGACGCGAAACTGTCCAGCGTCGTTCTTCTGCGCCTTGGCTACCGGAATCCACTCACCGCCAATAAAGGCCCGATACTCTCCGGCATCGTTCTTTTGTACCTTTTCGGCGTCTTCCCATTCCATTAGAGATCCTTCCATTCGCCAGAAGTACCGCTGGATTGAGCCGCACCGCCAAGCAAGGTTTCCCACCCCTTGCGATTGGTGTTCTGAACAATGTTCCCGTTCGCATCCTTGATGTACCGAGGGTTCTTCTCGATGTACTCATTCCAGATACGGTCGGCACCCACTAGGGACTTGTTCTTTTCCAGATACGCTTCGCGGAACATCCCACGGTCGCGGGCGTTCTGAACGGCTCCAAGCTGAATCTGGATGATGTTGTCGTTCGTGGCCTTGTCGTTCAAGACTTGCGGACCAGCGCCTTTAATCAACTGGCGTTCAAAGTTGGAAATCTGGCCCTGACCCGGCTTGAAGTTGTTAACCGCAAGGTAGTTTTGAAGCTGCTGCATTTCCTGCAAGAGAGGCTGACCAATTGCAGGACGCATTCCAACAACCCGCCCGGTTTCTACTTGGGCGTTCAATTCCTGCCACCGCTTCAAGGCTTGTTCAAGCTGGTTCACCGATGCCAGAGACTTTTCATCCTGCGCGATTTCCTTTAGACCGGCGTTGTAAGCCGCCTTCTTCATCGCGTCCTCGGCTCCAGTCTCGCGCTTACCCTGTTCAGCGAGCCACTTGTCCTGAAGTTTCTTCGGGAGGCGGGCAATGTCGGGCGGGATCTGCACTGCGACAGGTTGCGGTGCCGGTCCCGGAGCGGGAGCGGGGGAAGGTGCGGGAGCGGGTGCCGGAGCCTGACCCTGCGGGAATGGAACATTCACCCCCATCCCCCTGCGCTTCGCCTCGTTCACAAAGGCTTCATAAGCCTGTCGGTGCGCGGGGTCGTTGGGGAACTGCTGGGCGTTAACCACCGTTTCCTGAATCCCCATAGCCAGTTGGTCGGGGGTAAGTTTCCCAAGACCACCGGAATCCATCATGGGGCCGGGAACGGGCCCTCCGGGGGCCGCAGAAGGCCCAGGAGCCGCGCTAGGAGCCGGTTGAGGGGTAGGTGCCACCTGAGCCGGAGAAGCGCCCTGCGGGGCGCTAGGCACGAACGGGCGGGGCAGGGAGGGGATGGTAAGCCCGGTCTCGTAGGTGTACCGCCCAGCCTGAATATCCGCCGCCTGTTGCTTGAAGCCCAAACCGGCTAGGGCGATTTGCTGCTCCCAATGCGACCTTTCCTCGGCGGTCTTGGCGTTCTGGGCCTTGATTGCGAGGTTATCTAGGTGCTGCCTCGAGTTTTGCTCAAGGCGGGTCATGGCGATTTGCTTGGTCTGCTCCTGCTG